>Ga0129333_10000851_pt1 | contig 26892 bp, 25 predicted proteins | sample CPB6_08_DNA_FD_94474 | JGI IMG/M metagenome (GOLD analysis project Ga0129333, IMG submission 94474) | Freshwater to marine salinity gradient microbial communities from Chesapeake Bay, USA - CPBay_Sum_0.6_0.8_DNA | ecosystem: Environmental > Aquatic > Marine > Coastal | place: USA: Chesapeake... | reverse complement strand
TCGTACAGCGCCCGGGTCGCGATCACGTCCTGCTTGGCGTATTTCGCCACCACGTGCACCGGAGCACGCGAGATATTCGGCATCTGCGCCGATCGGGTAGCGCGACCGCCGAACAGCTTCGCCATCTCCTCGTAAATCTCCTCGTCCTTCTGCTGCTTGCCGTACTTGCGAGCCAGGAAGTCGAGCGAGTAGGTGGGCTCGTGCTCGTTGATCAGGGCACCCCGAATCATCGTGCAGTCGATGCGGTCGGGCGGCATGACGAATCCGGCCTCGCGCAGGAAATGGTAGTCGAATTTCAGATTATGACCCACCCACACCCCCACACGATCATCCTTGGCCAGATCGCTGAGCCACTGGATGACCTGCGGGTCGGTGCGGATGTCCCAGTACATGGAGTCGCCGTTGGGCAGGGCGATGGAAATCCCGAATACTCGGTCCTCCCACCACTTCAGCCCGGTGGTCTCCGTGTCGATGACCACGTAGGGCACGCGGTCGATGCGGGGAAAGGCAGTCATCAGAACGGAATGTCTTCGTCCACGTACGTGTCGCCCTTAGGGGGCGCGGGCCGGGAGGAGCCGCCCTGATCCTTCGGATTTACCTTGATCGAGAAGTATTTCCGGCCCTCGAACTTGGTGCCGGGGCGACCCTCGTTCACCCAGGCGGACAGCCAGTAGTCGGTGCCGCCGACGTTGATCGAGCCGGTGAAATCCGGGTGCGTGTCCTTCTCCTTGCGCTCGTTACGCGCGAGAATGCCCGAATTGGTGTTGTCGTATTGCTTGCTCATTTGGTCCTCTATGTCAGTGAAGGTATAAGTATACCACGGGTGGAATAATCGATCAATCGCTACAGTTTGAATCCGTTGTGGCCCTCCACAATGTCGAGAATGTTCTTGCTGCGTGTCATGCCGACGTAAAAGACCCGGATCTCGTCGTCCGGGCTTTTCTCTGCCGTCTGCTGCACCCGGGTGGTCATGTCCGTGAGCAGAATCACTTGCTCCGCTTCATGACCCTTAGAAGCATGGATAGTAGAAAGACGAATAGTAGGTTCCGCATCAAGGTCAGCATCCGCGTAAAAGTCAACGGCCCGGGCGGGGACGTTGAGGCAGACGTAGAAGGGCCGATCGACGAGGAACTTGTAGTCACCGTCGTCCATTCGTTTAAGTGCGTCGGCAGTGGCAATGTTGTAAATAGCGTTACGCTCTCCGTCTGTAATGTGGCCCCCGCGCTTGAGCTTATTAAAGGCGCGGACTCCGGCGGCGTACTTGTTCTGGTACATACCGGGGCGACCGGATTCGCGGGAATACGGAATGCGCCTTTCGATGAGCAATTGCTCAACTTCGCGCAGGACCGAATGCGTCCGTCCCAGAAGTAGCGTATCTTGCCCGTGCCGGATATCCACCGAGTTGATCGAACCGTGTAGGCGGACCAATCCCAGATGTCCTTTGGAACTGAATTCCTTATCCACTCGGAGCATGACTCGATTGATGAGCGCTTGAGATCTTTCGTGGACTGCAACAGGAAGTCGATGCGAGAGCGACAGAACGTGGCTAGTACCCTTGTGCCGGTCCGTGAATCGTGCCATACCGTGAGGGTCTGCTCCTGACCACGTATAGATGGCCTGATCGTCGTCGCCCGCGAGATGCACCTCGTGTGCTCGCTTGCAGATCTTGTCGACAACAGCCCACTGAAGAGGTGATAGGTCTTGAGCCTCGTCGACGAATACGACTTCGGCATCCGCACGGATACCACCTTTCGCCGCTCTCTCCAGCATGTCGGTGAAGTCGTAATATCCGTATGTATGTTTCCAATTAGCGTACGCGCGAACGAACATCCCGAACTCTGCTCGCGTGCCCGGGCGATCGGAGATGTCGTAGACCTCCTCCGGTATGCTGAACGTGCTTCGCGCGTAATTGAGTAGGTCGAGGTAGAAGTCTCCATCTGCACGCTCCTCATCATCTTCCGGTGACTTGCCGATGATCGGCACCCCCACCGCTTTAGCGAACTCTTTGAGCTTCACGTGGTCCACCACCTGGGTCTGCCTCAGGCCGAGATGCCTGAACGCCATGGCGTGGATCGTGCTCACGTTATTGGACCGCTTCAAGCCTAGACGCGACAGCGCCTCGCTCGCCGCAGCACGGGTGAAAGACACGAAAGCGATGCGCTCAGCTTGCACCCCAGTGTCCCGGGTGTGCTTCACTCGACGCAGTAACTCCGTGGTCTTGCCCGTGCCGGGAGGCCCGTAGATGGCCTCGACTCTCATCAGCCTCGGTGCGTGATGGCTCGGACCGCCCACATGCTGGCAGTCTCGGCGTTGGTGATGGCGACGGAATACATGCGCTGCACTTCGGCGTCGTGCACCGAGTCACGCAGCGCGTTGATGTAGCCGATGAGGTCGCTGAAATCTGCCTTAACCTTCGCCACGCGACGAGCCTCGTCGCTGGACAAATCGCGGTACCCAGTAGGCGCAGGGGCGGGTGCCGGGGCGGGTGCGACCGGGATAGGCTCGGGCTTCGCCTCAAGCTCCTCGGTAGGCATCGTGGTCGGCATCGTCTTGAAATCGTCGTGCGGCTCGGTGGTCGCGCTCTTTTTGGTAGCCATTTCGGTCTCCAGTAGAGGGGCCACGCCTCTCAGCGCAGCCCCAGGTCACATCAATACTCGCTATCTGCGGCGACAGGCTCGGAGTCGTAGTCATTGCTGACCTTCACGCCACCGGCACGAATCGTCTCGTACAGCTTCTCGGCACGCTCGTAGACGTCCTTCGCAACGTAGCCCAGCGGGGTCACGTTGTAATTGAAGTACGACTCGTTACGCGCGTTGGTCTCGGTGACCGAGGAGAGCTTATAAGCCCGCGCGAAAGAATCCGTGTTCGACATCCGAATCAGCGAATTCCAGCGCTTGCTGACCTTCATCTTGGACTTGGCCATCGACAGCACCGCCTCGGTCCAGCCCTCGCCGCTGCGCACCAGCACGAAGTGTTGAGCCGTGTCGGTAGCCTCCAGGCCTTCCTCGCCGAGCTTGGCGATCTCGGCTTCAGCCAGTTCGCGCGTCGCGAATGCGCCACGGAACCCGTTGCTGCCGCCACCACCCTGCTTGCGGTCCTTCCAGATCAGGAATTGCTTGGTGTAATACACCGGAATCACCGTCACGTTCTCACCATAGAGTTCGCGCGTGACGTTATTGAAGAGCATACCCTCTTCCGCGCCCTCGATGTAGGCCGCGTCCTTCTTATTACGCGCCGGGGACAGCGCTTGCACGAGTTCGATCCGGGGGATGATCATGTCGTCGGTGCCGACATTCTCCGCGCCCCGTGCCACGCCCTGCGGGAGCCAGTCCGGTGCCTCGTTGGTTACCAGTTCGAACTGTTCAGCTTCCTTGACTGCCAGATTCGTCTTTGCCATTTATATGCTCCAGTTGGTTAAAAAAGACGCACGTCGTGCGCCGGGTATCCGGCTCTCGCCGAATTCTGTCATGCCTTCGTAATCGAGGCACGGGTGAAAGGGGACACATTCAGCATCGTGTCCGGGATCTCTTCACCGTTCTTGTACATGCCCTTGACCGCTGCTTTCAGCGTCGAGGCGTTAACTGTCTCTTGCAGCAAGTCGCCGCGCCCGTTATCGCGCAGCCACTCGTAGAATTTATCTTTCATGTCAGCCTTCACCGACACGTGCATATCCGCTGTGAGCGACACGCGCCCTACACCGGCTACCGTGATGCGGTCTACGCCATCCTCTTCCATCTTGGCGGGCACCTTTGTGATCCGCAGGAAGTCGAATTCCTTATTGATCAGCTTCAGTTCGTCCTCTAGTCGTTCTTTGGCCTTCTGAATGGTGCTCATCGATTCGATGATCTGCACCAACGTCATGCTGTCGTATTTGCTGTATTCGTTCTCAGTAGACATGAGCATTCTCCGCAATGTCAATGGTAGCACAAGTGTACGCGGCGTCGCGCGAATTCCACTTCAGTACGTTGAATACGGTGGTCTTCTCCCGGGCGATCGCGAACACGATGCCGGTGATGATGGGCGAGCCGCTGGGGGCGATGAAGTCGCGCTTCGGGTCGAATTCCTTCATGCGGTCGCGGATGGCCGCGATGAGCTTCCGATTGTGCAGCGAATTAGGTACGCCCGAAATCTCAGCCACCGACAGGAACTGCACGTCGCCCCATTCCTCGGCGGGTGCGTAATTGGCTGTCGGCACTTCGTGCGTGACATAGACTTTAGGTCTGCTCATGATCTCCTCTATTAACTGATGCGCTCATTATAACCTACGTGATCGATCCCAGGAATGTGCGATCGTTTACGTCGTTGATGGTCGTGCGGACGAACTCGGACACGTCTTTCTTGGACTTGAGCGCCTCCACCACCACGCCATCCACGGTGCCTTCCGCGATGATGTCGATGTAGGTCACACTCTTGGTCTGACCAATGCGGTGCGCCCGATCCTCGGACTGTTCGCGGTCGGTGAAAGAGAACGAATTCGAGTAGTACACCACGAGTTCGGCCTTCGTCATGTTCAGGCCCACACCGCCGGTGGCCGCGTTGCCCACCAGGAATCGCGCTTTGCCCGTCTGGAACAGGTTCTGCACGTTGTAGTCCCGCTGCGCCTCGTTCACGCCGCCGTGAATCTCGACGACCGAATGGTCGCCGTACTTCTCACGGAGTGCCGCCGACACCATGTGGATCTCTTCGAGGAACCGGCACCACACAATCGTGCTGACCTCGTTCTCTTCGGCGATCGCGAGCAATTCCTCTACTTTAGGATTCTTGCCAGGGATTCGGCAATGCTCAAATTTCGATTGATCGTACAGATCGGGATTCCTCTCGTACGTGATGATTCCACCACTGATCTCCTGGAGTCGGAGCATCCGTTCGAGGACCGTTTTGACTGTGATTCCCCTATCTCCAGATACCGTCTGGTCACGTTTAGCAATGTCTCGATATAGTCGTCTTTGTTCATCTGTTAACTGCACTTCACGAATCTCGTATACCTTCGGCGGCAGTTCGGTCAGGACTTCCGACTTGCGCACCTGATACACGAAAGGACTGATAAGCTCGATAAGCTCCTCAAGGTTCTGGTACCCGACGATCTGTTTCTCTTCGTACCCGCCCATGATCGCGTAACGGTTACGGAACGAGTAGAAATCCCCGATCCCGATAATGTTCGGGTCGAGGAACTCGAACTGCATGAACACGTCCATCGGGCCATTCGCCACCGGGGTGCCGGTCATCACGACCTTGTACGCCGCCGACTTGCCCAGGCTCACGCAGTTCTTACTGCGGATCGCGCCGTGATTCTTGATCATATGGGCCTCGTCCACGATCATGCCAACCCGGATGCTCGTGTCCACGAACTTCCGAGCGAGGTGGATCGCGTTACCCGCAGCAAGCGACTCGGTGCCGACGATCAGGAATTTCAGCCGCCCATCGACCTTCGAGTTCCACTCATCGAACACCTTCGGCTTGCCAGTGTCCAGGATCATCACGTCGGTCTCCACCGGACAGTGGATGCCGATCTCGCGCTCCCAGTTCTTTCGCGTGCTGAACTTGGTCACCACCAGAACCCGCTCGACCTTGGCATCCTGGTAATACCCGCAGAACAGGTCCAGTGATGTCTTGGTCTTGCCGGTGCCCATGTCCATGTAGAAAGCGTACGCAGACTTGCCCCACGCATGATCGAGTGCCTTCAATTGGTACGGGCGTGGCTCCGTCTTGAACCGGTAGACCGACGGGAATTTCGCTACCGATCGCGCACGAGTTCGCTCCATAGACGTTCGCGCAGCCTCATGAGCTTCAGGGCTGAATACGTCCACAGGAAAAGAATTAAGGAGGTACTCGCTGTTAGCACGAAGAGCAGGAGCCGTCCACACTCTACGACGAGGATCCCAACGACGATTAGGAACTTGACGAACCTTATCAACAAGCCACGGAGGAGTCGCGATGATGAAACGGCCAGTGCGCGCGTCATATGTGATGCTGATCTTAGAACTCTGACTGGAATTCGGGGTCATCTGCTCGCACCTCGTGTTCGTCGGTGATGGGGGCATACCACACATTGATCACTTTGCCGCCGGGGATTCGCATTTTGTCGTGATCCGCGCCACAGTCTCGCCGCAGACAGGTCCACAGGTCCATCCCGGTCATGACCTCGGCCTTGTTACGCTTGAGGTACTCTGAGAATGCCGTGCCCCGGAACACCACGCACCGCACGCCGTTGATCACCTGCACCACCGGGATGTTCCGTAGCAGCGCCTTGCGATCCTCGGTGTTCGTTCCTTCCGAACTCAGATCAGCTTTTTGCACGAATTCGACGAACTTGGCCTGAACAACGCCCGACGCGCTCGCCTCCTTCGGCACCTCAACCGTACGCAGGGTCGGCACCAGCGGGTCGAGGATTCTCTTTCGCCACGAATCCTGACTGATCTTCGGGATGTTGACCTTGAGCTTCTCGAATATCAGCGTACCCATCGCCGCCGGGTCGCGCAGCACCACCGTCGGGATGTTGTTAATAAGCTGGCCGTTGACGTGGATACCCCACCGTGGAGGCTCGGACTGGTACTCGATCAGTTCGCTGAAAATCGGCAGCGAGTCGTGCGCGTCGAGTTCCTTCTTCTCGTCCATCGAGATTCCGAACTCGCGCGTGACGCACACCTTACGATCACACAGGCTCTTGCAGGGCTCCTCGCCGCATTTGTACAGGTAATCACGCCTGGACGCTGACCGGATCACCTTCTTGGCCTCGGACGGTGGCAGCGGCTTGTCGAACATCTGCTTGTTCAACGCCATCGCGTCGTCGAAGAACGAGTCCGGTCGCGCCCGCTTGAGATAGATCACCACGTTGTACATGGCGTCATTTCGGGCACCGGACTCCACGCCGGTGTGGATCATCTTCTGAACGCAGGGTGGTGCCTCCAGGTGCTCCCGCTGCGTGAACTCGGCCAGTTCTGCCGCGCTGATCCGCTTGGATTGGGCATACTGCACGAATAACTCGAACGTCATCCGCTCGCCGTTCTCGTCGAATGCGTACCGCTTGGAATCAGCAGCGTCGAAGTAACACAGGTTGATCCAGTTCCCGAGCGCCTTCTCGCCGCTGCTGGTCACCAGCGAGTCCTGCTTCGGGAAGATCTCGGTCTTGTACGGGATCTTGAGCATGTCGCGCCAGGAGGCCAACAGCCGCTGCACCTGCTTGGCCGGGAGGTACTCCGACCCGAACACGTACAGGTGCGCCCCACCACGCTTGGTACGACACATTACCAGCGGGAGCCGGTACTCCTTGATCTTTGCCGCGAGCGACTTGAAGTCGATGTCCTCGGGCGTGTCATGCTTGTCAATGTCGATGGCACCGAACGCGCACGTGTCGCCGTCCGTGATCGGGACGATGCCGAGACCCATCCGGCCCTCGATGTGCGCCTCGTACGCCGCAAGCGGCACCTCGGCTTTGATGGTGGACATATTCCCGGTGCTGGGATCCCACTCACCGTAGGAACGGAGATTGCCCGCGAACAGGCCTGCGAAGTCTTCTACCAGACTGGTCATTCTTCCCTCTATGCTAGGCTATAGATTGACACCGGGGATCCGGCGGTGATGTAATCATACCACACCCCGCTCAGGCCTTCAACCCCTGACATTGTTACATCGTTCCATCATGATGTAACGCCTGATGTAACACCCTCTCCCAATCGAAGAACAGGCCCTCTGTTACATTGTTACATATGCGCGGGGGTGCGAGACTCTGGTTCGGAAACCGGAATATGGGGGGTAGTCGATGGAACGGTGGAACAGCGCTACACCCTTCCAGAAGCCGCGTCCGACGCGGGCTCTGAGCCTATGGTCTGTTACATCACCGTTCCATCTCGATGTAACAGAATTGGGGTTCTCCCTAATACGAACCGGGTCTCCAGACGCCAGACCACCCCGAACCCCCACCTCAGGGTTCATCTGAGTATTCTCACGTACGTGCATGAATGCAGAGAGACGTCTCCGAGGCTCTCGGAGCGCTTCTAGGGGGTGGGAGCTATATTAGTAGCTGATCACTGCATCGAGCCCAGCGGAGAGGCTCCGGGGGGCATCGGCGGTATACCGGGCTGTTGGACAGACTCTTCCGGATACTGCTGCTTGATCGGTCGAGTGCCAGCCAGACCACCAGCGAGGGCGGCTCCGGCACCGGTTACCCCGGTGGCCTGAAGCAGTTCCTGTTCCTGCTGTTTCAGCGACTGCATGATGCCGCCCAACACCCGGTCGGTTTGCGCGGCGGGGGTCAGGAGCTTCTCGACGGTGGGGGCAGCGATCCGGGGAGGCATCCCGACGACATTCGGGAAATTACTCCGGAGAGCTTCCATCCCGGCCATGAACGGACGGCCGGCCAACAGGTTCGTGGCGGCACCAACTCCGGAACCATCGGCGTCCAGGTCTGTATCCAAAGGCGTGCGACGGAATCCGGCTTTCTCGGTCTGCAGCATCGCCCGTTCTTCAGCCAGTCGCGTCTTGAACGCGTCAAACGCGTCGTCGTCACGGAAAGCGCGGCGAAGCTTATCCTCGGTGCCACGCGGGAAGATTGCCTGCGCCGGGTCAGCGGCGGGGCCTGCAGCACGCAGACGCTCAAGCATCGACTGGGCGATACCAGCGCGGAATGCGTCGTACTCGCTGGGCGAGTTCTTGAACCGGTCGATCGCCTTTCGCATCTCGAGTTCGGGCAACTGAATGACACGCTGCCCCTGCTCCATCGCCGTCTGCATCTCCATGTCTCCGGCGAACGTCTGGCGGGCGATCCGGTACTCGGGCGACGCGTTCTCCATATCCTTGAGAAGGCGATTCTTCATGCTGATCAGCGTGGCAGCCTGATTGGTTTCTCCAGCCCGCATCGCCGTGTTGATCATGTCGTCGAGCGCGATCTTCGTCTCGTGCAGCCCGCGCAGAGTGTTCTTGGGGTCGGCCAGATCCAGGCCCAGATCCTCCATCCGGCGTTGCCCTGCCCTCATCGCTTGCTGGAACGACGGCAGATTGCGCAATTTAGCGATGTCTGGTGCCGACTGTGCACTGAACGTCGGTGCTGCCGAGTAAGCGGCGTCGTACAAGGCGTTAGCCTCGGTCGAGCGCTTCTTGATCAGGTCCTGGATGTCGGTGTAGAAATCCTTCGATCCGGACATCAACGTGCGCAGATCGTCCGACACTCGAGGAATACGCTCGGCCCCGCGTGCTGCAAGTTCGCCTTTGGCGGTACGGCGGGCTTCGCCCGGTGCTGCCGACGCACGGCGCAAGAGTGCTGCGGTGTTCTCGCCCAGATCAGCGATGGTCATCTCACCCCGCTGCACGGCAAGCAACCGCGCCGCTGCCTGATCGGGAGTCAAGCCGTCTTTCTCAAGAGCACGGGCGATCGCGATATCCGCTGCTTTGTTCGAGTCGCCGAACCCCATCGCCTGCTTGACTTTCGCAAAGGCGGGTGCGGCGATATATTTACCGGCCAGACCGAGGCTACCGGCAGTTGCACCACCGGCCACCGCACCCCTGAACGCCTCGCCACCCCACTCGGAAGCGGGCTTTTCAGTGGTGCCGATAGCAGTCGTCCCGCCAGCAACAGCGCCAGTACCGGCCATGCGGCCCACGGTCGGTTGAGTGCCCAACAGCAATTGCGCTGCCCGAGGGCCGACCGTCGAAGCTAGGGTGCGTCCGAGGCCGGGAATAAGGCTCGCGCCACCGGTCGCGATTGCCGGAGCCAGCGCGCCGGTGATCTCTGCTGCCGTGCCGATGACTGGGTGCTCCTCGCCGTATTTACGCAGCGCTTCGCGTTCAGCCTTCACGAGGTCTTCGTAGTTACCTTGCCCGAACGCCGAGCGCAGGCCTGCAATCGCCTCGTCGGAGAATCCGAACGTCAGGCCTTGCAGGAACTGACTACCGGCACCGGTGGAGAAAGGCGCGGGGCGGGGTCTAGCCGGAGCTGCGGGCGCTGCGGCGGGAGCAGAAGCGCTGCCAGTCTTTTGGGCTTCGAATCGCCTGATTGTGGCTTCTGAAGTACCGTCAGGAAATTCATAGATCACCCCTCCGATGACGCGTTCGATAGGCATTATCGAATCTCCCGGCCCTGGGCGTCAACACGCACCCGAGGCATACCAAAGTATTGTTGATAGGTCATACGCCTTGGATTCAGCGTAATCTTCCCTTCCCGGTCCGTGATCGTGATCGGGTTAGACTCTAGATACTTACGCCATTCCGATTGAGCGTGCGGAGTGATCGCGCCGTTGACCGCCGCGTAACGCTGCATATACTCGTTGTAGTCGCGGTCGCGCTGGCGCTGAGCGATCTGGAACTTGATAATATTCTCGTTCGTCGTCGGCTCTTTGTCGCTGCTGAACGTACCAAGCTGCATCCAGCGCATATCGGCGTTCGACACGTTGGAGTCGCCCGGGATGCGGTTCATCTTGGCCGAACGTGCTGCGATCGAGTCGAACTCCGAGATCTTCGCACGGTCACCCGACAGCACCTTCGCGGCACCACCCACCACGGGCAGACCGTACGTCACGCCGGTGCTGATCTGGGAGTTCAGTGTGAGGGCACGCCGCAAGTCGTTGAGATCATCGTCGATACCAGAGATATGCGGAGCGATCTTCTCGTTGATATACTTATTGGCTTCTTCTTGATCTTTCGTTCTCTTAGCCGCAGCCTCTCTGTTGTTGAGCCCTGCGAAACTGATCTTAGGATCGATGGGTACCCCCGCATCGCGAGCGGTCTGCACGATGGCCTGGGTGTTTCCTTGCCGGATGTGATCATCGATCTCCTGCCTCGTGCGAGTCGTCTGCGCTTCCTGGCTCTGAATAGTGGTGACTTTCCCTTGGCGCTCCAGTGCCACGTCGGTCGCGATTTCGCGCCGAGCGCGTGCCAGATCATTCGGATCGAGAGGATCGCCGCCGAATTGCTGCAGCTTCTTGGCGACCTCTGGGTTATCCCTGCGGAATACCTCGCGGCGAGCTTCCATCCGGGCAACACCGAGTTGGTCGGGATTCGTGAGGTCCAGACCGAGCCGAGTGGCGATATCCCGCAGGTTCTTGGTCTCCTCGAACTGACGGAATTTGGGCGCAAACGCCGGGTCAGTTAAAGAAATGCCAGTCTGCGCTGCGAACAGTTTCATCTCTGGCGTCGCTTTGTCACCTGCGAGAAGCTCTTTGACACGGGCAATGCCTTCGGGTGAGCGGGGGTCGATACCCTCCGATTGCACCTGCTGCTGGTACGCGGTGAGCTTAGGCGACAATTTCGAGGCCACCGACAGACCGAGTTGTGCGGCCTGTGTCTCTTCACCCATCGCGGCACGAGCGAGTTCGTAGCGCATCTGCGCGAGTTTAGCAGCACGCTCCTCCTCACCGGACTGGGCTTTTTGGTATGCGCCGACTGCAGAGCCAAGCGATTCACCGAAAGAGCCAGTACGAGTCGGGGCTAAAAATCCCTGTGCCAGCGCCAGCATGGCGGGGTCAATTCGACCCTTACGATTCTGGAGCGCAGCCACCATGGCCTCGCGAGCAGCGTCTACCTCGGCCTTCGCCTTCTGATACGCTTCGCTATCCGCGCCCATGGCTTGACGGCCAAGCGCAGACAGAGAGATCGACCCGACTTGATTCGGGTCAACCCTCAGCATCCTCGCCAAAAGCGGGCTAAAGCCGCTGTCTTCGGTGGTCTCAGCCATGATTAGCCCCCTCCTCCGGGTCCGGGATCAGGAGTGGCACCACCCCCACCCCCGAGACCGCCCAGCCAGCTACCCGCCCTCGTAAGCAGGTCGAAGAATCCGGACGCGGCGCTAGTGCCACCCGAACCCGCTGCGAACAGCGAGCCAAGACCCGCGATTTGTGCCAGCGGCGACGTGCTGTACGCACCGGGGATGGGGCCGACGGCCTTCTCCGACACCATGCTCGGTACCTTGAGGTTCGCATAGACGTCAGCCGCGCTCTTGGCGGCAGCGACGGGTGCCAGAATCTGCGATTGCCGGAATTGCTGCTCCTTGCTGCCAAGGCCGTATGCCTCCTCGAGCGCTTTGGTGGCGGCGTCGAGGTCTGCGGAAGCGATGCTCTGCTGAGCGAGTGCTCCTTGACGCGTGAGACCGGCTTGCTGCGCAGCAGTGTCGAGGGCCTTACCGTACGCTTGCTGCAGCGCCGAGGTCTGCTGCCCGAGCAGATTCGCTTGCACATCGGCACCCATCTGGCCCAGAGCACCCATCATCCGCTGAGAACCCATGCCGCCAGTGCCAGCAAAAGCACCACGCAGGGTCGGGAGGAGGTTGCGCTGCAGGTTCTGCTGCTGCAAACGCTCCATTTCCTGGAGCAGTCCCGGACGGGTAGTCCCTGACGCGTCGGTGAATTGCGTCATGTAGGGACTCATGTAGGTCCCGATCATCTCGGGCGTGATACCCTTGGCGGCTTCCTCGGCAGTAAGACCAGCCTTTCGCATCAGATCGGTATAGCCGGTCAGAGCGGTGGGGGCGAGATCCAGCGCCTTCTGCTGCAGGGTGGACATCGGGGCCACCAACTGCTGACCAGTCTGCCCCATCAGGGCTTGACCGGGTTTAGCGAGGTCCTGCAGATACTGGGTATACCAATCAGGACCGGTGGTGGAAATGTCCTTGGTGGTAGTAATATTCGGTAGCGGGTCACCCTGAAGCAGACTCATTTCGTGGCCTCTTTAAGATATTGCAGGGGGGATTTAGCCTTGGGCGGGATAGATTTCAGAGGTCCGCCACGCTTGTGTTTACGAATCGCCTCGCGCATCGCATCGAGCTTCTTGGCACCCTCTCGGTTCGAGCCATCACCCAGTGCCGCAACGATTTCCGCGTCGAAGACATATTCACCGTCCGCAAGCTTCGCGGGGATCAGGTCGTCTTGCCCGCCCCCGGCACCCTGCACGTAGTGTGAACCTTTATGCGGCACGTCGCCCCCCGCTGCCGCCATCAATGGCGACGAAAGCATTGTACCACCCTCGGCATATTGTTGTACAGTGCCGCCGCGACGGTACTGACCTAGACCGCCGCCCGGCGTCGTCTCGTTGCCGTAGGAGAAGTAGTCAGAGCCATAGGGTGACACCCCAGACGCTTTCTGCAAGGCGGAGATCGCCTCGGATTCCTGCTGCTGGGGCATGAGCCCAAGCATCGCGGCGAGTGCTGCCAGATTTGGCGCTGAAGGGATTTGTCTAAACATACCGCCCAACCATGTTTCTTTTGGTGATGTAGGGGTGTAACTAGGCGTTGCAGCCGCCGCTGGTGCCTGAGCGTAGGTGATGTTGGTGGGGCCTCCAACTCCGGGACCTGTGCCGCCCCCGGTTCCTGTTCCGGTGCCCGTTCCTGTTCCTGTTCCTGTTCCTGTTCCAGTACCCGTGCCGGTCCCAGTACCAGTTCCTGTACCTGTCCCGGTGCCCGTACCAGTCCCGGTACCCGTTCCGGTACCTCTTCCGGTACCTGTCCCGGTGCTGAGGCCGGTACCCGTTCCGGTACCCGTGGCTACGCCAGTTCCCGTTCCAGTGCCGACACCTGTTCCGGTGCCAGTTCCTGTGCCCGTCCCGATTCCGGTCCCCGTACCCACGCCAGTGCCGGTCCCAGTGCCCGTCCCGGTCCCCGTACCAGTACCGACCCCGGTGCCAGTTCCCGTGCCGGTTCCAGTGCCAACGCCCGTTCCGACACCTGTTCCGGTTCCGGTGCCTACGCCGGTACCTACGCCGGTACCCGTGCCGACCCCAGTCGCGGTTCCCACTCCGGTAGAAACGCCCGTGGCGGCACCAGTTCCGACTCCGACCCCGGTGCTCGTAGAAACGGCAGTTCCGGTACCGACGCCCGTGCTTGTGGAGACGGCGGTGGATACCCCGGTAGCGGCCCCGGTTCCCGTGGACACGCCCGCCGGAACCCCGGTGCTGGTCGACACTCCGGTAGCCACCCCCGCACCCGTGGAAACGCTGGTAGAAACGCCAGTCGCTGTCCCCACACTAGTCGCAACACCCGTAGCCACCCCGGTCGACACTCCAGTGCTGGTAGCGACGCCGGTGCTGGTGGAAACGCCCGTTGCTACCCCAGTCGCGGCTCCGGTGCTGGTAGAGACTCCGGTAGAAACGCCGGTGGTCCCGGGTGTTCCGGGCGTACCGGGTGTTCCGGTCGTAGTGCCAGTGGTAGTCGTCCCGGTCTCGGATGTTGGAGCGGTGACGCCACCCTCCCCTCCGACAGGGCGACGGGGAATCGTCTTCCTTCCGTCGGTACCCACCTCTGCTCCAGGGGCAAGGGAACTCGCTACCTGACCAGACACGTCTGCAGCACCCCCGGTGATTACGGGCTGAACATCGAAAGGCCCGAGGGTCGTGGCAGCGGTGGACCCGCCAGCGGTCGTTCCACCGGCGGTCGTTCCACCAGTGGTCGTCCCACCCGAAGTCGTCCCGCCAGTGGTCGTGGTGCTCGACGGCGTACTCGCTGAAGTATCTCCAGCCGTGGGAGAAAGAGCCGTCGCTGTAGCCGACGATGAGGCCCCACCGGGTTGACCGGTCGTCCTGGTGGTGACGGTCTCGGTGTCCCTGGGCCTAGTGGTGGTATCGGTCTCCTCGATCTCGATCTCGGGGATGTCGATGAAGGGCAGATTCGGCAGGGTGTAAGTATACGCCGGAAGATCGGTCGGAAGCCTTCCGGTGGTTCCAGTCGCGCCAGTTCTGCCGGTCGATGTCTCCGGGATGATCCTGACGTTCGTGACGGTCGGAGGACGATTCGGGTCCTGAGTAGTGGTCGTGGTTCTTTCCACGCCCTGACCTAAGAGGGCACCGATCACGCCACCAGCGGGGCCTCCGAGCAACGTTCCGATGGCGACATACCTGCCTGTCCTGGGGTCGTAAACCAGCCTATCTTCGGTCCTGGTGCTGGCAGCGAGTTGAGCCGTCTCGTCATCACCATAAGCCCGCGCGACGTCAGCCAGAGTCTCGGAACGCTCGAATGCGTCCTGAATGTCGGCCAAAATGTCCGCGTAATCTCGGTTCTGACCGGTCGCGGCGTTGGCGGCGGCAAGAGCGGTGTCTGGATCGGCACCAGCCCTTATCTGGTCTCCGAACACCCTGGCACCGACATCGCCGGTAGCAGCGGCGAATCGATCTAGAGTGCCGGATTGGGACAGACTGGACAGGGCATTGATCATCCCCGGAACACCACCAGTGGCAGCGGCATATGCCGCCTGACCCAGACGACCGACATCCGAGACTGTCAGATCGGTACCGCCTACTTTGGTGGCACCAGCACCTTGAAACTGGGAGAGACTCTGTGCTGCATTTATCGCCCCCAGCACATCCCCCCGGTTGTAAGCGTCGATCCCCCTAACGACAGCAGCCGCGTCGCCGATGTTCTTGGCAGTATTGGCAGAGATTACCCCAAAGTCGCCTCCGACGAGGCCTACGTCGGCACCGACACCGAGACCACCACTCACCAAAGAAGTCAAAGCGCCGATCTTGTTACCCTGGCTATACTGGAGCGCCGCGTTAGCGAGCATTCCGTATGGGCCGAGAGCCGGGGCTATCATGGAAAAAATCGCGCTTACCGGGCCTTTCCACGCCTCTGAATAATCGAACCCCCTGGCCTGTCCGACCGGGTTACCGGCGGCGTCGTAACTTACGGTGAAGCCACTATCACCGCCGGTGAAGATGCGCTGCTCGCTCCCGGTCAGATTGCCGTTGTCGTCATAAAAAAGAGAAGTCTCGACCTTCTTGCCGACCAGACCAGCATCCCTAAGCGCCTGAGAATCACCGACCGTTCCTTCTTTGAACGCTTTAAATCCACCGCCGGTACGCTCGCCGGAGAAGTCGCTCCCGATCGGCAACGACGTGACGGTGTAGTCGCCTACATTGATTCCGTAATCTGTGTAAGTGCTCGCCTCTCCCAGACCATACGCCTGGATGTAGCTTGCCCTAAGCCTGTCGGCCAGCGTCGGGTCCTGGCTTAGAGCAGACGACAAGAGAGTACGAGGAGAAGTAGAGGCAGCAGCCCCCGTGCCGGTTGCTGCACCGGCACCAGTTGATGCACCAACACTGGTCGCGGCACCGGCACCAACGCCAACACCGGCACCAGCGATTGTACTGGTCCCCGCCCCAGCACCGGCACCGATGGTACTGCCAACCCCCGTTCCGGCGTCCGACAACAGGGTTTGGGCTCTCGTTAGCTGATCTTGGGGGATACCGAATCTTGAAGCCGCACCCTGCATGGACTGCTGCAGGGTGAACCCTTGAGCCATGGATTCTTGCAGACCCTGGGCTACCTGCTGGTCAGTGTACGCACCCGCTGGAGCCGCACTCGCGGATTGTATCTGGCGCATCTGGTCGGCGGGACCAGTCGCCTGCGCAAGAGCGCCAGCCCCAGCGGTAGGCTGAACTTGCTTCGCTTGGTACTCGGGCGACCGCATGAACTCCGCAGCGACCATTTCGGGCGTGTAACCTTGCGTATTCATGGCATTGAGCCAGAAATCACGCCCACTTTGATCTGCCGCTCGACCAAGCACCTGCTGGTACAGATTGTCCAGCACCATGCCGTTGTACGAAGAGTCGGGTGCGGATACAGACACGGATGCAGGAGCCGGTGCTGTTGGTGCTTGCGTACGCAAACCAGACGCCAGATTCTGCAGTGTGCTCCAGTTATCGTCGGTCTGTGTCCCAGCGGCGGTACGGATCTGAGAGTCCGTGTAGCCCCTTCCGATCAGGTCGTTGTAATAAGCGGCCTTCTGGAGAGGGCTCATGCCTGAGACCTCTGGATCAAGGGTCAATTGATCGAGTTGCATTATCTGCCCGACGCGCTCAATGTATTAACTACCGCCATTGCCCACTCCTGCCAGTCGTCATACTGGTAAGGGCTTGGTATACCATCACGGGTGAACAGGTCGATTCCGCTGAATCCCGCCGCCCAGCCCTTCCAGTTATCCTCGCCACTGGGAATTTCGAGGTTCTGTGACCCATAAGCCTCGCACATGAGCGCGGCCCAGGAATCCCAGGTCTGATAGCGGGGATCATAGACCAGAGCCATCAGTAGCCCCGGACATCGCCGAAATCGGCACTGATGATGATCTTGCCGGTCTGGTAGTCACCACCGGCTTCGTTACTCACGAATCTCAAACGAGCCTCGCGGCGTTGCTCGCGCATATCGATTTTGTGCGTATCGAACTCGAATGTGTATGGCCCGCTGGTGTAGTCGTCGGCTTGCGCGTACGGACGACCCACCACATATAGTTCCATGGTGCCGGACTGGACAAAATCCGGCTCAACACGTTCAATGCGGAGCCACCGATTTTCGCCATCGGCTGTGGCTTGCGATGGGCCGCCGGACACCCACCCGAGATCGTTAGTCTCAAAGTAAGACTCGATCGCCTCGAAAGACGCACCGCGAACCGCATCGGTGCCGATTTCGTGCTGCCAAAGACTCACGAAGTTGCCAACGCTGGTTACCGTTAACTGGAACCCCGATCCACCGGGGATACTCGCGCTCAGCACGTCGCCCGCAAGGTAGCCAGATCCCGGATCATAGACCGTCGCCACAGTGACGATACCACCAGCCACAGTAATATTGGCCGTCGCGTTGACTCCGGTGCCTCCAGTGAGGGGGGTGCTGTTGTACGTACCGTTGGTGTACAGGGTGCCACCACTGGTCAGAGTGGCAGTCCTGATGCCTCCGGCAGCGTTGATCTCCCAACTCGCAGCAATCGGGAAATGGAACACCTGCGAGAAATAGCCAGCCGAGCGGCGTGCGCCGAGCGCTTGACCAGCGTCGTACCAGCAGTTCTCGCGGATGTTGTAGACGATAGCGTCTGTGCACTCGGTGGCGTTGCCACGCGGGTAGAACCACCAGATCTCGCCGAAGCGAGGAACTTTCGTGACCCAGATCTTCTCGCGCTGATCGTAATTCAGGTTATCGAAGAAGTAGTTCTGGTTCATCGAGTTCGGGATCTCCTTCACAACGCCGTTGTATAAAAGGAATCTATCGACACCGCACCAGTAATAGATGCCGTCATATTCGATCACGGACTGGCTTGAAAGAATCGACGACTGGCTGCTGATCAAGTCGTAACGCCAATACTGCGTGACCGCAGTAGCGCCCACGTTTACAGTGGTGGGCACGTAACTAACACGGATGAGCGAGTCGAGCGACCAGAACAGACCAGACGGGGAGTTCGAGCCGCCGCGAACCGGGAGACCTTTCACGATCTTGCCGGTCGCAACGTTCACCGTGTTGGCATCAGTCGACACCCAGTCGCTGATATTTCCCGCTGCACAGTTGCGGATTAGTCCGGCGTTGCCATACACGAACACGTATGGGTGCAGGACCACCACACCACCGGACACGCTCACGTTGTTATTGAAGGACAACGAGACCGCACCAGTGGTCAGGGCATTGGTGGAGAATGTGATAGTGGTGCCCACAATCGACACCACGGTAGTGCCTGGCGCGAAATTGATACCGTCGCCGACCGTTTGACCCGCACCGATCAGCGGGTTTGCCGCAGCAATCGTCCCCGTGTTCAGACCCGTGGTGAGGGTGACAGTCTCAGTGAACACACCGATCGGACTCATCGAGGTGCCAGTGATGTTCCCGCCGAGCACCGGGGTATCGACGTTGTTGTCGATCAGGGTGAGGTTACGACCTGGATGTGCGAGCAAGAACGTAATCAGCGAATTTGTGTCTGTGAAAGTATCGAACTGCCACAGATTATTCGCGTCCGACGTAAACCCCGTGAGCGTGATCGGAGAGATACCAGAACCAACCCCACTATTATTGATGGGGATGACGACCAAACCACTCGAATACCCGCTGAACACATTGTTGAAATTCTGTTGCGGGTTTAAGAAGATGCCACGTGACGGTCCGGGCAGATTAGCGGTGATCTGGCGGTAGCCACCGATCTTGCGGGGACGACCACGCTGGAACCGCACCCAGCGACCATCCGTGTAGTACATCTTGTCAAAGAATGTACCGTCCCGCTGCACGCCGGGTTTAGTATCCAGAGAGAATACCTTCTTTGTCATGAGAAGGTACCCCCAGCGATGCCACCAGTGAATGTGCCGGTACCGGTAGCGTTCACAGCACCCGTCACGGTCGCGCCCCCGGAACCCACTTCGACGATCTTGTTACCGAGCACGGAGATGCCGAACTTGCCCGCCGCAGGCCGATATACGCCGGTGCTCGTCTCCGAAGCAAAGTTAAGCGACGGAGTGGCCTGAGAACCGTCCAGAAGGCTCACTGTGCTGGCACCAGCCTGAGTCGTGTTCGCATTCAGGAAGTTCGTGCCATCGCAAACGAGCGTGGCTTGCTGACCTGGAGGAACAATCGCTGAGAATCCCAGCCCGGTGGTCAGAGTCAAGGAGAATCCGTTGTCCGTAGTCTGGTTACTCACCACGTAAAGGTTCACCACCGGAGGGTAAACGATGGTGACGTTTCCGGTCAGACTTCCGATGTACTCTTGGATGGTGTTCGATACTTCGCTCGCGGTCAACAGATACGACCCGCTGGTGACGCTTTTGACGAACGACGAGAAGACGAACTGCGAACTGACGCCGTACCCGACGGTCAGGTACTGCGTACCATCACAGATGATGAAAGCCGACTCGGTGGGTGCGAACGTCTTGGAAGAATTACCGTCGATGTTCTCGGCACCGGTGCAACTGACGACTATCGAGCCGGAACCGTTATTCTTGAATAACGTGAACCAGTTATTACCCAGCGTTGCAGCAGCGGGTAAGTTATACGTACCGGCACCACCGGACCACACTTTGGTCTGCGCCCGATCAGCAGCGGCGAAAGTACCGCCGGAAGAGACCGAAGATGCTGGGTGGCTTTGGTTAAGCGTGTTCGAGATCGCAACTAGCCCGTACCCAGCGAGAGTCGAAGCGACCGGAGCGGCGGTCGTGGCACCAAACGCGATCACGCTCCACGTACCGGCCACCGACCCATTGTTCGTGAGGTATAGGTACTGTGACTCACCCGCAGCGATCGTGATGATCGTGCCACCGGCGTTGTTCCTAACCGTGAAAGACGAGGCCCCCAGGTTCTGGATCAACGAATCGGTGCCGACCGACACCTGATTCGCGGGCGGCATCGTGAGGCTCAGGCCCCCGGTAGACGGCGTGACGTCCATGATACGGGCAGCGTAATTGCCCGTGGTGTTGCCATTGATCGGCCACGCCAGGGTCGTATTCGCCGTCAGCGCAATCGCCCGATAACTAACATCGGTCGGCTGAATGACGTCACCGGTGAATGGCGATACGTAGCTCATGTGTCAATCGCGATTGCTTGACGATCGGCGATGCGGAGCTTGTCTTCAGCCTTCAACACATCGATGATCTGAGAATACTGCGCTTGCCACATCGGGATGCGCTCGTCGTTCTTGAGGAACGGCATCGCTTGCAGCAGGGAGCCATAAAGCATGGCCTGGGGAGCGTACTCGGTGAACCAGTTCGTCTGGTTCGAGGAACTTAGCGGCTGAACACGCTCATAGTACAGGATTTCGAAACTATACGCCGCGTCGGGCGTCGGCCCTACAAGCCAATGAGTATAATCGTAATCGCAGTAAAACAGAGGAACGTCAGTCTGCGTAGCATTCGGCCAATAATTTCGGATATACTCATACTTGCGCAAAAGCACCGGCTGACGTTGACCGTTGACGGTGACGTTCATGGATACGGTCTTGTGCCACCGGGCGGGCTTCTCGATAACGGGGTCGCCCAGCACCATGGTGCTAGTATTGACCGTCAGGTTGCCGAGGAACTTCAAATCCGCAGCGATCACCTGCTCGGCGAGCATGATGAACGTCGGGATCTTGTCGATGGTGGCCTGATCGGTGCGCTCCAGATAGCTTTGAATGTTTTCAAACAAGCTATCGTAGGTCATCACTGCTGCTGCAGGCATGGGTCCCCCGACGGTTTAGGATTTCGCATATTATATCACCACCGGAGTATATGGTCAACCCAGAAGAGCGGCTTCAGCGATTCTTCGGCGGGTCAGCCCCGGTAGCACCCGACCAGCCGCCTTGTTCCATTTAACACATTCCTCACGGGCACCCTCCCAGTCTTTCGCGTCTACACGCTTCTTGAAGGTGCTGATCCGGTAGTTACCGAGCCCACAGTTGTAGACCCACGAGAGCACCGCCGCTATTCTGCGGTCTGGCTCACGAATCAAGCCAGGAGACATCTTCAGCAAGCCGCTCACAAAGTGTGCGAGGTGGGTCTGCAGGGCAGCCTCCGCCCTTTCCACCGTCCATACCGTACCCTGCTGTATGTCTCCTCCAGTGCTGCCCCAACCAATAGTCCAAGGGTCACCACCAGTACCAGGATCAGGGTAAGCGGTGCAGCTACCATCGGGAAGCCTTTTTGCGTAACCCTCAAAAGGCTTAACAAGGGTCTGCGCAGCCAGTTGTACAGCATCGGAGATCACTTCTGGTACTTCTCGATAGCGCGACCCACGAACCAGAAGGTAAGGATCATGTTCAGCATCCCGAAGTCATCAGCGTCCCAATTCGCCCGCAAGACTTCGACCCAGGGTGCCCCGCTGTTGATGGCGTAGACGATGGCCGTGATCTTAACGGCGACGTACAATCCGAACAGAATGTAGGTGATGCCCGGGCGAACCAGAGCAGACGCAGCAGAGACCCATTTGTAACTAGCGGAAGCAGTCTGGCTCTGTTCCTTGAAGGCTTCCTGAATGGCGTCGAGTTGCGCGACAGAGTGGTCGACGTACCTTTCCTCCATCCGGAATTGCCCACGCATCTTCTCCAGGTCAGTCTGGAGGGTGAACATCGCGAGTTCGTGCTTACGCTCGTTTCCCTTGTCCAGGAACTTGAGCACCTCCGGAGCCAGACGGAAGATACCGCCGAAGATCGACCCGAGCAGGCCACCACTGAGCATTTCGAACATTACTTGTTCCCTTTCAAGAACTTCTCGCGCTCTTCAAGAAGCTTGACCTTGACTTGAAGGTCGTTGATGTCCTTGTAGATTTGCTCTTTCATGATCGCCCGACGCTCGGCGCTGATCGGACTGTCGGTTGGGACGCCTTCTTTGGTGATCAAGGCAGGCATCTGCCCCTCGATCTTGGTCAGACGCTCAGAGAAAGATGCAACCTGCCCCAACAGCCAAGCAAGCGCAGCCACCACGATAGGAATGACTGCCTTGAGTACGTCTGACCAAGCCATTTCAGATCCCTATGATCTTCTTGACGAACATCGCGGCAACACCAGGGCCTAGGAACACTGCAGCGATCGTGATGTAGAGCAGGATCTCAATGTTACGCATCCGGCGCGTACCCTCTTTGAAGCTCTTTTCAATGTTCTCGTACCGCTGAGCGCATACTGCCTCATGTACCGATAAACGAGTGTCAATGTTATCGTCGCTCATGATTAAAAGTTCTTGAGGGTCTTCGCCAGTGTCTTGCGCTTCTTCATCAGGGAAGAATCAGACTCCTTGACGGCCAGCTTCTTGGCGGGGATCTTCTCATTCGCAGGAACGCCCAATGCCTTATGAAGGGCACCCGGCTTCTTGATCGCCTTCTGAATCCACTTCTCAGCCATTCTCCTGCTCCTTAGGAAGCTCGGCGGTCTGCGGCTTCGCGGCCTCCTTCATGGCCTCGATAAGCTGCCACACCTCCTGATAGGGGCGTGTGCCCAGGTAGCCGATGATCTGATTCGCGAGTTCGATAGAAATCCGGAGTTCCATCATTCACCTCACGCGTCAGGTGCGGGCTCCGGGGTCGGAGCGGGTGCCGGTGCGGGCTCTTCCGTCGGTGCCTCAACTGGGGCTTCCGCAACGGGCAACGGTTGGCTACGCACCGCGAGCATCGCATCGGCTTGACGGTACGCGGTCTGGGCGGTCGTCGTCACGTCAGTCTGACCACGCGCCGCGTGAATACCAGAAGCAATCGCGGTAGCGAAGTAATCCCTAACTGAGATTCCCGGCTCGTTACCAATCGGATTGGCAGGACCGCCGTCGAAAATAGTGTCTTCCATGATTGTTCCTTTAGGTCAATTCGACCAGACCGAGAGATACAGTCGAGGACGCGAGACTTGTCGCCGGTGTGGTTCCTTTATAAACGGCCACACTTGCCGTTCCGCTTGTCACTGTATAAGTTAAGAAATTAGTACCATCAGTTTGGATTTTATTCTGGACTGGGTTGTTGGCGAAGACACTAATAATCCCGCCGATATTCGTAGAACTCCATGTATACCTCGTGATTAGGCGCGGATCTGATCCGAAAGACATCTGATCATCCCGGCCACAAATGAAATAATTGCCGCTATAATAAATGATAGACCCAAAGCTATTCGGACTGCCACCATTCGGATCGAGGGGAAAATTCGCGGGCATGAATGAACCGGTAGACACCTGAGCGGTTGGGAGCGTTGTCATAATGTTCGACCCGTAAAAGTAACCGTAGGTGCCATTGGGGTTCACTCTACCGAACCCCAGCGTGACAAAATCCAACCCGTTTACACGCTGAACCTCAATCGCTCCTGCGCCTGGAGTTCTATAATATGCACCTACCGAAGGGGTGTAAACAGCGGTACCACCATAGTTGTTGCTGACTAAAATATTAGTACCATCAGACACCAATGCGCCAGTGTGGTAGGTGTCTGGGTATGCATTGAGACTTCCACCGTAGCCGTTGTTCATGCTCGTATAAATGGAAGTACTGAGCAGAATAAGCGTCCACGAAGAGCCCGCAGAGAACTGAGCGGCAGTCAAAGATGCGAGCCTGTTGTTAGAACTCTGCCCAGTCATGTACAAGACCCCGTTGTGAACGACTAGAGAGTTAGAATTACCAACAGTGGTCGCGACGGAACCATACTGACTCCAAGAACTCCCATCAGTGCTGGTAAAAAGATAAGCGTTATCGGCTATCAATGCATATACACCAGCAGCAGCCCACCATATGACTTGATAAACACTGCCGTAGCCGCCGGTCTGAGAGCTGAAATCCACATTCCCAGTTTTAGTAGTCGGAGTTGGACCATACTCGATCCAAGTCAAATTGGACGACGAGTTATACCAAGTCACCACCCACCCCGTACCATTACTTGCGGCGTCCCTGAAAACGGTGTTGCCGCCACCACCCGTTGAAAACAACGTTCCAGTAGATGTGGCTGGATCTGTGGTCATGTAGTAACTTTGGTTCCCGTTTTGGCAGGAAACAAAATATCCATTAGCAAGACCTCGGATCATACCCGTGTAACCGCGAGAATCAGTTGCCGATGCCCATGTGGAACCGTTCGTGGACTTCAAGAAACTCGTGATTCCTCCACTTGCTTTTGCGATTAGAACCGTGTTCGACCCTGCTACATTCACGGTACCGTTTATAGTGCTTGAGAACACGTTCGTGCCGGGTGCTGTATGTGTCCAAGCGAATCCGTTGGTGGAAGAAACGATAACATCACCGTTTCCAGTGCGGTCACCAATGCAATAGAACTTCGAATACAGGGACGACCAAGTGATTCCGGCGAAGTCTGTACCAATGTATGCTCCACCCATCGGGTTGTAAAGAGAACCAAAGGTAACCCAGTCAGTCGTAGTAAACACACCGTAATAATTTGACACGAACCACGTCGATCCATTCCAAGAAATCGACTGTGGCGCGTAAGACGCGTTGCTCGAACTGCTGTAAGAGATGTTTATTACGTTATTAAGTGCTGTGTTCAACGTCCAAGAAATTCCGTCACTTGACGTGTAGACTCCATTCGATGTGGCAAGTGCGAATATGGTACCGTCTGTTGCTAAACAAAAAGAATTAGCCGACGAACTGACAGTCACAGCAGTCCATGTGAGCGCGTTGTCGGTGCTGTACATGATGATCCCGCTAAGATACGCAGCGGCGACCCATGTATTACCAATATTTTTAACAAAATAAGCATTGGCAGTTATCAGCAAATTCCCTGTCGCGATTTCAGTCCATGTATTTGCGTCAGTGCTTCGCAAAAGCATCGATTTACTATTGGTATTGTCCCTGCACACCATGACATATACGCTGTTGCCATAAGTCATGGATTTAGCCGACACGTTGGCAGAAGTGGCGTTAACACTTGCGAAAGTGTTGTTCGTTTTCGGGAATTTCCATTGAGGACCCGCGCTGTCGAATACAACGACGGATTCGCCCGCGCCCAGAGTGACGGGACCATCAATCAAGTTCCTCGAATTCCATTGCGTACCGCCCGTTGCGGGAGTGGTAACAGGATTCTGATCGATGATCAGAGGGTAATAACTGGTGCCTGACAACTTTTGAACGGTGATAGAGCTTGAGCCGCCTACCACATTCTGTGCGAGCGCGGTTTTGAGAACAGCAGTCCCACCGGCGGGGACCGTGTAAGCAGTAACGGCGGTACCGGCCAGACTTACGGAAACTGACTTAGGGGTTTGCGGCATGATTGCTCCTTAGCCCATGAAATACCAGAGAAGGGAATTGTCGCCGGAGGCGGTGGCGGCAATTGTAATCGATCCAGAACCGTTTGTGATGCTGATCCCGGTTCCAGCGGTGAGTGTCGCTTTCGTCAGAGTGTTGCCCGTGGTATTCCCGATGAGCAACTGACCGTTGGTGTAGGTCGTCTGACCGGTACCGCCGTTGGCCACGGCCAGGGTACCCGCGACCGTGACAGCACCCGTAGTGGCCGTGCTTGGCGTCAGCCCGGTCGTCCCGAAACTGATGGAGGAGACGTTGGCGACAGAAGACGTCTGGGCGATAATCCGTATTACGCCAAGATTATCCTTGTAGAACAGCTTGCCATCGGTGATGTTGATAGCAAGTTCAGCACCATTGGTGTTGTCCAGATTTCCGGCCAACGGGACAGCCGAAGGCGTCGTGCTGGAGTAAAGCTTGATTGGGGTGAAGCCAGTAGCAGCCATGGTATCCCTCAGAAAGTGCCGCCCGAGATGCCAGAAGTCACGGCATTTGTGGACGGATTATACGTAAACCCGGCGTCCACGCCAAGACCCTGGTTCCCGGTGGTAGACGCGGCCACGAATGGGATGAAGAAGTCGGCGTTGGTGCCGGTTGCCGTTGTAGCCACGTTCGTCGCATTTGTCGCTGACGTAGCATTGCCAGTCAAAGCGCCGTTGAACGTCGTAGTCGAAAGAGTACCAGTGGAAGGAACGTAGGTCAGTTTCGTGCTGGTGACCTTGGCCGGAAGATTCCCGGTATTGGCGGTGACCCACACCGGGTAGACCGTCGAAGAACTGGTCGTGTCCTCGGTGATGCTGATGTTCGTCGCGTCCGTGGCACTACCCGCACTGCCCGCACTCGTGGCGAACCCCACCGACAGGGTGGATTGAGCAACATACCCGGGAGCGGTGCCGTTGGATACTAGAACGTACCCATTCGTGCCGATGGTCAGCTTGTCCAGGGTCGTGGTCGTATTGGCGAATAGCAGATCACCGACAGAATACGAGCCGATGCCCGTACCACCGCGAACCGCAGCCAGGGTCCCAGAGGTAACCTGGGAGGCAGAGATCGCAATCGAGGCGTTGGTGGCCGAGGTTATCTGACCTTGAGCGTTAATTGACAGCGTTACAGCCGTGGCCGCATCACCGTAATTGCCCGCCGTGACCCCGGTGTTGGCGATATTGAAAGTGTACGCCGGAGACTCGGTGAGGCCGGTGCCTGCCGAGTAGGTGATCGGAGTGCCGAACTGAGTGAAGACGATTCCCGTCGTACCAACCGTGACCGGCAGCGGAGTCTGCTGCACCCACGAAGTATTGGCATTCGCCGTACCCGAGGTGATCAGGAAGAAGTCGCCCTGATCGATCTGGTCAACCCCAGAACCCGCGGTATCGAAGTCGGTCGCACGGGTCAGGATGTACACAGCACCGGCGCTACCCGTCTGCGTGACGGTATAGACGCCGTTGTACGCAGCGTTACCTTCGTTCTTGATCAGAACCCGCTTGCCTACATCCGTC
>Ga0129333_10000850_pt1 | contig 26894 bp, 38 predicted proteins | sample CPB6_08_DNA_FD_94474 | JGI IMG/M metagenome (GOLD analysis project Ga0129333, IMG submission 94474) | Freshwater to marine salinity gradient microbial communities from Chesapeake Bay, USA - CPBay_Sum_0.6_0.8_DNA | ecosystem: Environmental > Aquatic > Marine > Coastal | place: USA: Chesapeake... | reverse complement strand
GGCAGCTTGCCCTGACGGTCGCTCATCCCGACCATCAGCTTGACCTCGCGCACGGTTGCCTCGATTTTCTCCATCGTGGCGGCTCCGTCGAGGTCCGAGAAGGCTTGGATTTCGCCCCGGTCGTCCACCCCCATGTCGGGCTTCTCCTGCCACTTGGGCAGTCGTTCGAGGTCTTCGGGCTTCTTGATGGCCTTGAGGGGGTCGAACACCGTCCACTCCCAGTCGGGCGGGTTCCAGTCGTCGAAGTCGTAGCTCGCGTCCGCCAGCGCCTTCTGGAGTTCGGCCTCGTTCTCGGCCGCGATGGTGCAGTTCATCTCGCGGGTCAGGGTGACGTGGTAAATCCGCATCTTCATCTCCTCTACTTGCGTCCCGGCGGCTTGAGCGGCTTCGGCATCGAGTCCAGACCCCCAACCAGGCTCTTGTCCTTGACCGCAACCGGACGCGCCGGGGGGCGCTCCTTGTCGAGGTCGTGCCTGTCATACACCGAGTCGGCCCACATTCGTTGTTTTTGGCTTAGGCTAAGTTGACGGCCCGTCGCCACTTGGTCGTACATCGCCTGGAAGCTCGTCTGCTCGGAGGCGGTTAGCTTGCCGGGCGGCATCGAGAGCAGCGCGCGGAGCACCTGGAGGTCAGTCTTCTTGGTCTTCGGCATGGTTCGCCCCAGGTTTCTACACCAGCCGGTGTAAGAAGGGCTCATGGGATTTGCCCATCCCCCCGTGTCGCCCTGTGCCCTTCTGGCGCAACTGGGTGGCGCGACCTACGCGCCGCCCACCCTCCTACACCAACCTCGGGCGGTCCCGGTTTCCATCCCACCCCCCACGCTCGCGCTACCCATCGAGGAGCCTCCCATGAGCACGAACAAGGTCGAGTCGTCCGACCCGGTTGCGGCCCTGCTACAGGGCGCGCTGGAACGGCGTATCGAGGAAGAGACGGCCCTGCACCTCTGCGAGGTCGAGTCCCTACGCGGGTTCCTCGACGAGTTCGAGAGTCGAGTCCGCGCCGAGGTACGCCATCGAACACTCGCGGCCATGCTCGCGAGCGTCGGCGAGAAGACCCCCGGCTTCACAGACCCCTGCCCCGACATTGAGGGCAAGCTGAAGTCATCGCTCCGCGCCTTGCTCGGGCAGCTAGGAGAGCCCGACCCTTTCGTGGAGCCACCTCGACCGAATGAGGTCGTCGAGGTGGCCGAGCCTGAAGTCCTCACCCTTCCGCCACCCGTTGTCCAACTCGCTCCGCGCGTCATCCTGGAAGCCCCGACGGAGGTCATCGCGCTCGACAACCTCCGCCGAGCCCTAGCGGATAGGCCCGTCGCGCTCGTCGGCGGCATCGCCATCAACGAGAAGGTAGACCTGCTCCACCGGAAGTTCGACCTCACCGTCGAATGGCTTGAAATCGACTCTGGTTCTCCGCGCTCGACCGAGAACGCGCTTCGTCGCATCCGCAAGCGTAGCGTGGGGGCTGTCATCCTGCTTGAAGCGTTCCTGCCCCACAAGGCGACGGTTCCAATGGTCGAAGCCTGCAACGCTTCGCGTGTCCCGTGGGCCTATGGTGCCCGCGCCGGAGTTGGCACCATCACGACCGCGCTCCAGGAACTCGACCGAAAGACCAGCCCCAGCCAAGGATCGTTCTTTCGCCCCTCCTGAGTAGGATGCTTATCGACTTCACGGAGGGGGCCATCGTGGCGCTACCCCATGAGGAGCCGCGTACCCTCGTGCTCCGCATCGCTGACCACCCGGACTACGAGGGGTTCATCGCGGTCGGCGATGGCTTCTCGTCTCTGATGTTGCAGCCCGTCGAAGACGAGTCCTTCGAGCCCTTCAGGGTCTTCGAGCTTGTCGTCGGGCGCAGGCACCTGACGGGTACCGAGACGACGTTCTGGATTCACACCGCGCAGACCGACGGCACCGACCTGACGCGCGGGAGCTACTCCCTGACGCTCCAACACGAGGGCGGCAACGGTTGGTGGCTAGAGGTGCAGCAGGACACAACCGAGTGGGCGCACCAGTCTCACTTCGCGCTCTTGGGAGCGGTCTTCCGGGTGCCCTTGCCGGACTTCGACCCCGCTTTCGAGCGTGTCCCCGAGGTCGTCGAGCGCGAAGCCGACTGGGCCAAGCTCTCTTCGGACGACTCCTGACCGGGCAGAAGCTCGATTTCGATGAGGTCGAGTTTCTCGCTCGACCTCCACGGCCTGTCGAAGTTGATGGTCATCCCGCCTTCGGGGTGGCGGTCCCACGCGAGCCGGTGCCGGACGACCTGGAGGATGTCGTACATCACGCGGTTCTCGTCGCGGACCTCTCGCGACCGGATGCCCCAGTAGGAGTTGTCGGTCGCAAGTGCAGGCATGAGGTACCGGCGCGCGATGGTGAGCATCTGCTCGGCCATCTCACGGTTCTCTTGGGGGAGCTTGAAGCCGGGGTCCGCGACTTCGAGGATTTCCCGGAACTGCCCCATCGCAATCCGCTCGTGGAACTCGGTCGCCATGAGCAGCGCGTGAAGGTGGTCTTCGGTGAGGGTGAGCCGGTACTTGCGGGCCATGCCCGCTTTCTTACACCAACGCGGCGACCTCGAAGTGCATACCGTCCGGCCGACCGCCAAAGTGCCCGCCCCAGTAGAAGCCATGCTCGTTCGCGAGGGGCACGAGCTTGCGGACACTACCCCGAGCCCCGACGAGCGCCGGGGTCGCACCGAGCCCGTTCCACGGGACGTTGATGTCGAACGCCGTCCCCCATGCGTGGTTCGAGAGGTTCGTCCGCGAGCCACGGACGAATCGCGGTACCCAGGTTCCGGCCCACGAGAGAACGAGCGGCAGAAGGCCCGCTGCCTCCCAGGCCGCGAAGAGCGCCTGAAGCTGCGGGGCCGCTGCCTTGTGGAAGCTCACCCGGCCACCCTTCGGAGCGCCCGCTACCCCGACGAGTTGGGGCACCTCGACGGTCACGATGTTGGCGGCTGCCCACCCGTCCGTGATGGTGATGGCTTCGGGGTTCGCCTCTGTCGGGGCAGGGACGTACGCGAACTTCCCGAATAGCTCCTCCCGCCGCGCTTGGTTGACCGGCTTGAGGTCAGGACGGGGCGGCCAGTTCGGGCCAACGACTTCCGTGCTCGAATCCTCGACGCCGGGGAACCCGAGCCCGAGCGCGACCCCGTAGGTCTTCGGGCCAACGACGCCATCGGCCGTGAGCCCGTTGGCCTTCTGGAACCCGATGGTCGCCTGGTAGGTGTCGTCGTCGAACTTCCCGTCCACGACGACCCGGTAGAACCCCTGGCCGGTCAGGAACGTCTCCCACGAAACAACGGAAATGCCCTGGTCACCTTTGCGCAGCGTCTTCATCGTCCACCTCGTGCTACGAAACGGGCGACAACCCGCTCGGCCGCTACCTTGGGCATCCGTCGAGAGAGAGCCTGCTCGACGAGAGCCTCCAATCCGCGCGCATCGCCTGCAAGCGTGGGGTCGTCAAGGAGGAACTGCCGAGCTAGCCCGGCTACCTGCTGCCGTTCCTTCGGGGGCACCCCGTACTCCTCGAAGAGCCTCGGCTGATTGATGGGCGGCTTCACGAGCGCATCCACGAACGCCTTGCCCTCGGCGTCATCCAGCGAGAGCAGGATGCCTCGGAGGCGCTTCTGGCCCGCCTTGTCGAGGAACCCGATGGGCGTGCGGATGGCCCACCCGAGGTCGAGGAGGTCGAGTAGCAGGAGGGCTTCCTTGTCAGAGAGGCTCCGGCCCATCGCTGCCGCGAAGCCCGGCTCCGCCTGCATCATCTCGCGGAGCACGTCGGCGAGCCCGAGGTCTTGAAGCAGGGCGGTGGACTTGCGCGGGTTCGGAGCGTCGAGGATGTCCTCGGTGACGATTTTCCGCACAGCGTCCCAGGGCATCCCCTTGAGCTTCGGAGCGTTCTTGCGGATGCTCGCCGCCATGTCGGGCGGCACCTTGAAGCCGTACTTGGCGACGAACTTGATGGCCCGCAGCATCCGGGTCGGGTCGTCCGAGAACGTCTTGTCGGGGTTCACGGGCGTTCGCATGACCCCTTCCGAGAGGTCTTTGCGGCCACCGAGCATGTCGATGACCTCGGCCTTGTCGGGGCCTTCCGCGAGGTCCGAGAGCCGCCAGAGCAGGGTGTTGAACGTGAACTCGCGCCGCACGAGGTCTTCCTCGATGGTCGCGGGCTCGACGAGGTGCGGCTTGTAGCCCTTGCCCGTCTCGCCGCCGTAGGACTCCTTGCGGGCGTTGGCAATCTCGATGGTTTCCCCGGTGTTCTTCGGTCCCGCCATCGAGTAGCCGTCGAGAACCCACGAGGGGTCGATGGAGAGGATGGCGACCCCGTAGTTGTTCGTGGTCAGGTTCGTCTTGGCCGGGATAGCCTTCGCGACCTGCTGGGCGAACCACTCGGAGTCGTGTCCGGCGGCCACCGAGTCAATCACCACGTCGATGTCCTTGATGGGCTGGTCGATGAGGAAGTTGCGCACCGCGCCGCCCACCACGTAGACGTGTTCGGCCACCCCGAGGCGCTTGGCGACCCCCGAAAGGAACTTCATGAGGGCGATGGAGCGCCCGTGGGCGTCCTGGTCGGCGGTGCTCTTGAACATTGTCCTACCTAACTGAGAAAACGAATCGCTACCTTTGCGTTCACGGGCAGGGCCAGGAGGCGCGCATACCCGGCAATCTCTTCGTCCGTGTATCCCAGCAAGCGGCTGAACTCCACGCTCCCGTAGACCCCGCCGCGCTCTAGGTAGTGGATGAGCGGTCGGGCGTCGGCTTCGCACTTGGCGAAGATGTCCACACCCTTCACGTTGCAGGTGAAGAGCCCGAGTTGCTTGGCGCGCACGAGGTCACGACCCGAGTCGCCTTCGACCCCGACGAGGCAACGGCCCGAAAGCACGTCTTCGAGCGTGTGCTGCCGGGCAAGGCACTCCTGGTAGAGCGCCTGATAGTCGGAGAGGTTCATGTTGTGGGCTCCGGGTTCAGGACGAGCGGGAAGGTCACGATGAGCTTGTCGTCCTCGTAGTCGCCTCCCCATAGTACGATTTCCCCAACGCCCCACTCAACCTTTCGGATGGGGATGTCGGCGGGACGTTCGCCGCCCGGTAGCATCGCGAGCGTGACGTGGGGCCGGTAGTCCGGGAACGTCTTGGAATACTCGATGCCCGCCGCATCGAACGCCCCCTTCAACTCTGCTCGGAGGCGGAGGAGGTCGTTCGAGACGATACGGGCCACGACCGGAACCGTGCCGTCGGGCTTCGGCGGGAAGCTCGTGATTTCACTCGTCTCAACCGTGAAGGGCGGGGTTCGGGAGACGACTTCGTAGATGGGCGAGAGTGCGTCCGAGAGCTTATCGACGGGTATGTCGTCACCCAGGTAGAAGAGGGTGACGTGGTAGCTGGAGGTCGGCTTGGGGTCGCCAGGCACGTCCACGGAAGCGAGCAGCCGACTGATTTCATGGGGCACGGCGATGCCGAGGAAGGACATAACGACTCCTTACCCCTAACGGCGCACAAGTGCCCTAAGCCTCGATGGGTGAGGGCATCGCGTGAAGTCGGACGACCATGATGTCGGGGTATCCGAGACGGTATGCCTTGATGACCCGGTGGTAGCCGTCCGCGATGTCGCCATCGGGCGTCATGATGATGGGGTAGGAGAGGTCGGCTTCCTCGACCCGCCGCGCGTGGTCGAGAATCTCCCGCACGGTGAGCCGTTCACCTTCCTCGGCCCATGCGTGGCTGTCGAGGAGCCCCTCCACGTCGAGGTCGGCGAGCGGCACGCGCTTGGCGGTCTGACCTTCGACGGCTTGCCAAAGGTCTTCGACCGCCCATGTGTGCTCGCCGTCCGAGTACGTCTGCACGGTTAGACGGCCCGGACGTACCGGCGCGCGACCCGCGACTTCATGCAGGGGCAGTCGGAGCCGCACCCGCAGTCACAACTGCCGCCACCGCAGCTTCCGCCGCAGTTGCCCCCGCATTGGCAGGGACCGCTTGCCTCGATGATGCGGTGAAGCTCGCCGCGAACCTCGTCCGCGTGCTCGCCGAGGGCCTCGTAGAACCGCTCGGCCACCTGCTCGGGCATCCCGGCCATCTCCATGTCGCGGATGCCGTCCCGCATCCTCTTGCCACGGTAGGCCGAAGCGAGGTCGTTCACAAGCTCGTGGTCGATGAGCCCGTGGGCTGTCTTCTTCTTAGCGTCCTCGTCCGCACGGTCCATCTGGTCCCTCACCTTTTCTGCCCACGTCTTACCGGGGTCGCCTCCCCAAAGGAGCCACGCGACGTGCCCCTTGTCTTTCCAGGGGGTCGCCTTGTTCTCGGCGGAGATACCCTTGTTCTTCTCGTGCCGTGAGAAGAACGCGCACATTTGCCGGATGACCTCGGGGCTCACGTTCGTCCGGTTCTTGAGGTTCGTGGCCCGCTGCACACCGGAGCCAATGCCCTGCTTGGACGCCTCGGCGGGCGTGAGGCCGCCCTTGTCGGACGGGTTCGCCTTCTTGCGGTACTCCAAGCCGCGCTCCGCCGCGTCGGCGACGGACTTGGGGGGCTTGAAGTCGATGTGGTCGTACTTGTCGGCGGACAGGCGGAGCATCACCTTGGCCGGTGTATAGGAGGAACCGTGACCACGAAACATCCTCTGCGCCGCGAGAGTATGCTGCCCGACTTCCTCATCGAGCGTCTGCGACGCTGGGAACGCCCGGTCGCGCAGGAACAGCCCCGACTCGAACTCCCCCTGCCGTATCCGCCCCCGGCCACGCAGGTCCAGCGGAAGGACGATGACGAGCGCGACCGAGGCGTCTGCATCATCGACCTTGGCGCTTGACCCCCGTCAAGGCCCCACGGTAGGGTCGCCCTCGGGCCGCTCCTGGCCCACACCACACACACGAGGTTCATCATGTCCGACAACAGCAAGCCGTTCGAGATTCGTGCCTCCCTCCTCCACCTGGCGAAGGAGGTTCTCTCGCAGAACGCCCACATGGCGTTCGAGAGCGCCAAGGCGCAGGGTCGCCCGGCCGACTGGGCCGCCGTGACCACGGAGGCCATCATCGAAGAGGCCGACAAGCTCTACAGCTTCGTCTCGAAGCGGTAGCGCGACGCCGAAACGGCTCTCGGAGGCCCAGCGGGTAATCCCCTGCTGGGCCTCTGTGTTTCTCCTGTTCCTTCGACTATGCCTCGGGGGAGAAACCGAGGGAGCCATGAAGGGTCAGCACGTCCTATCTGTCGCGCAAATCACAAACACCGACATCCACACGGTATTTACGTACGCTGACCACCTGTCGCGTATGCGGCCCGCCGAGTACCGCGAGGTGCTCACCGGGCTCACGCTCGCCTGCATCTTCTACGAGCCCTCGACCCGCACGTCGTCGAGCTTCATCGCGGCCATGTCGAAGCTCGGCGGCAACGTCATCCCCATCACGCAGGGGGTGCAGTTCAGCAGCGTCTCGAAGGGTGAGACGCTCGAAGACACTATCACGACGCTCGGCCAGTACGCGGACGCCATCGTTCTGCGGCATCCCGAGACGGGTGCCGTGAAGCGCGCGGCCGAGGTCAGCCCCGTGCCGGTCATCAACGCCGGAGACGGCATCGGAGAGCACCCGACGCAAGCCCTCCTCGACCTCTACACCATCCAGCGGGAGGTCGGGCGGCTGGAGAACCTGCACGTCGCCTTCGTGGGCGACCTTGCCTACGGGCGCACCGTTCACTCGCTCATCCGGCTCCTCGCACGCTATCCCGGCATCCGGTTCAGCCTCATCTCGCCCGAGATGCTCCGTCTCAGCCAGACCGTCCACCCGGACATCCCTTGCGAAGAGGTCTTCGTGCGCAGCGGGCTCCACGAGGTCGCCGACCTGCTCGGCGACGCGAACGTGGTGTACATGACGCGCGTCCAGAAGGAGCGGTTCCCCTCGCTGGAGTCCTACGAGGCCGTGAAGAACTCGTGCCTGCTCACCCCCGAGTTGGTGGCGTCCCTGCCGAGGCAGACCAAAATCCTCCACCCGCTCCCCCGCGTGAACGAAATACCCAAGGAAATCGACGCCGACCCGCGCGCCGCGTACTTCAGGCAGGTCAAGAACGGGCTCTGGGTCCGTATGGCAATCCTTGCGGCGATTTTCGGCAAGTAGCCGTTGGTAGCCGCACGGCTCACCTCGTAGAGGGGGTATGCAGACCGGAATCAAAGCGCAGGGCCACAAGGATTCAATCGGAAAGCTCGTGGTTCAACGCCACGGGCATCGGCGCGGCGTGAGCCGCGCCGCGTACCACCGGGCCGAGAAGGCTCTGGAGACGGTGGTCCGCCGCGCCGGTAAGAAGGCGTGCCAGGAGGTGGCGTGATGCTGCCTGGCGAAACCATCCTCGGAGGTGCCCCCTGCACCTGCTCAGACTGCGGCGTGAAGCTCGTCCTCCAAGTCTGCCGCTCGGCGGCGGGCTACTACCTCGGCACCTACTGCGACTGCGGGCCTTACTCCCGCGAGTCGGATTACTTCGACACCCGTGAGGAGGCCGAGGCCGCCCTCACTCCCGCCCCGGAGGTGCTGTCGTGACCTGGACGGTGTTCTGCTCGGACGCCGACCGCTCGACGGCTCTGAAGCTCGCGCGGGGCTCCTACCAGAAGGGGCTCCTGCTCGGCTACGAGGCGTGGTCAGGCTCCACCCTCAAGGGCAAGGCGAAGGAGTGGTCGGGGCAGTACAGCCGGTCCCGCGACTCCCTGCTCACTCGTCTCCGTCGGGCCGGACTCGAACTCGCGTTCGAGACGGTCAATCGCCGCAAGGTGCTGGTGGTCGGCACGAACCGCCCCTCCGACTGGGAGCGTCTCATCGACGCCGACACCGAGGATGCGCTCGACCAAGTGCGCGAGCCCGCGTACGTCGCCAAGGTCTACCTCGACGAGAACCACCCGGACGCCTTCCGGGACTTCCCGGCGAAGCCCGAGAAGCCCTCGTTCATGCCGGATGCCGTCGAGTGCCCCCGCTGCAAGGGGCACGGGGCGTGGAATCTCGACCTCAACTGCTACCCGCTCCACGGGTACGAGGACACGCCCGAGAACCGGCACCGCTACGGGCACTTCAAGGCAGGCTGCCCTCAATGCGGCGGCCACGGCTGGACGAACGACGTGGCGTGCGTCCACGACTTTGCCGAGGTCGGCTCGGTCGCGATGTTCCAGCACGTCCACCGCTGTCACAAATGCGGGGTCGAGAGGGTCTACGACTCGACGGGCTGACCGTCCCGTTCGGCGCGCGGAACCCGCGTTGGTAACTCGACCCCTCACCTCGTAGGAGCAGCATGGTCCCGCGCGAAGTTCAGAGCCGCCAGTTCACGCTCGACGGTCAGCCGACGAGCATCATCGAGTTCATCGTCTGCAACGTCGAGTGCGGGCACTTCGACGTGGCCGACATCGAGGAGATTCGCCTCCTTGGGGTCGGCGAAACCATCACCTACGGGGGCGGCGCGTCCGCTTCCTTCACGCTCACGAGGGTCGCATGAGTCAGGTCAAGTTCAAGACGAGTTACCAGGGTAAGCCGTGCGAGGTCATGGCGGGGTGGGACCGCCCCTTGGCGGAGTTCTACATGACGCTCTTCGACCTCGACCCCGAGGCCGACGACGAGACGTTCTGGAGCGCCATCGCGTTCCCGTCCGACGTGGACCGCAAGAGCACGCTCCGGCTCCGCACGAAGCTCGTCGAGTTCGGCATCACGCCACCCGACGGCTTCTGGGAGCGCGTCGAGCGGCGCGAGGCCAACGTCACTCACGTCCTCACACCGACGGGGTGGGAGAGCTACTAGCGTCGCCCGTGATGGTGACGCGGGGGAGCACGACGATGCGCTCTGCGGGCTCCGGCACACTCGGCTGTCGGAGCACGGCGAGCGGCCCCTCGTGGCTCACGAGGTAGCAGAGGGCGGGGTCGGTGAGCACGTCTCGGAGGAGCTTCTGCTCCCCATCGACCCGGCAGACCTCGGCAACCGTTCGGTGAATCTGCGAGTAGTCCGCGTGAGCGTAGTCGTGGCCGGTCGCGCTCGGCTGGATGGTGCTGTAGGGCAGGCCCGAGTCGCAACGGTAGCCCTTGATGCCCTGGTAGGTCGTCCCGACGAAATGCCACCCGTAGTTCAGGGCCTTCGTGGTCGCGCCCTTCAGTTCGTTCGAGATGCACCAGTATTTGCCCACGGTATCGACCAGGGGATTGGCCGAGGCGTCGTACCCGGCGACCTTCGCGAGCGCGGCATCGACCCGCTTGCTGTGAGCCAGCATGGCTTCGGTTGAGGACGTGATGGGTTGTGGGCTCGGGCCAATCCGAAACGCGGCCCGGTGGTAGCAGAGGTCGGCAATCTTCGGGGTCATCAGCATCGCGCCGGTCACGTCAGCCATCTGCTGCGAGAGCCGGGCCGACACGTTGACCCGGACGCCCTCGATTTTCAGGGCGTCGGCGAGCACGTCGAACTCGATGGTGTGGCCCTTCTCCTCCCAACTGACCGTCGTCCAGGAGCACTCGTAGTCTCCGGCTTTCACGGCATCGAGGATGTAGGCTTCACGGGCTGCGAGGTTGGAGGGGAACGTCATGCCCCTCCGGCCGCGCAAGAGGATTAGATGCTCGTCTGGAGCGTCATGTAGAGTTCGCCGACGGCGTTCGGCGCGGGGGCTTGCACGACGCTGCCGACGTAATACCCGTTCGGTGCGCGCGGGTCACCGGAAGCCGTCCACTCGTCCTCGTTCGTCCACCAGCCTCGAAGCGAGAAGAGAAGCCGCTGCCCGACCGTGTAGACGATGGGGACCAACGGGCCGCCACCCGTTCGGGAGGCGTATGTGAACTGCTCGAACGTCCGGGTCGCCATGAGCCACCCGCCCACGCCGAGAACCCCGTAGCCATAGGTTGGCTGCTGCTCAACCATGCTGATGAACTGGTCGGCGGGCTCGTTCGAGCCCCAGAGCATGATGCCCCCGTAAAGCCCATCCGAGTAGGTCACGAGGAACTCGTCACGCGGCGAGTCCACCCACTTGACCGCTTGGCCCCCTTGCCAGCCCCCGGCCCGCATGGCGTCATCGACCATGACCGTGAAAGCGTCGCCCTTGAAGAGGACGACCACATCGCGCGTGCGTGCAAGCTCGGGCATCGTACTAGGGGCTCGTCTTAGAAGGAATCTCCGCCGAGGAGCCTATCCCACCCGTTGCGGAACTCGGGGAACTCTGCCTTCACGATGGCGATGAGGTGCTCGCATTGAGCCTGCGAGAACCGGCCGATGTTCCCCTCCTCACGAGGGAGCTTCATCTTCCAGGCGAGCCAATCGTACGCCTGGTCGGCCGTCATCCGAGCCGTCTCGCCCTTCCAGAGGCGGTCGAACGTCTCGTGGGCAAGCCGTCGCCAACGGCGCGTCTCGGCGTTCCCAGGCACCCCGGAGGGGCTTCCGTCGGGCCGGGCCGAATGGTTGCCCCGGCATCCGTCAGCGCGGCGGCTGCATTGGTAGTAGGGGCCGTAGTCCCCTTGTCGGAGCCGCATGAGCGCGCCGCAGTCGCCGCAGGGGAGGTCGAAGCGTTCCTTGGGGAGGTGGGCGACCGAGGTATCGCCAAAACCCACGTCGTCAATGGCGTCGGTGGACATGGTTCTCTCTTACACCGAGGCCCACGTCATCGCGGCCAGAACGTCGCTCGCGAGCTTGGGGTTGGTTCGGCGCAGGAGCGGAGCGTTCCTTGGGTCGAAACCGAGGATGAGCCCGACCGGGATTTCCGTGAACTTGGCCCACCGCACCGTCGCCTGCATGAGGTGGTGAAGCTCGCGGAGGTACGGGCGGCTGTCGGAACGACACCCGGCGTCGAGGTCGTCGAACACGAAGGCCGTCTTGCCAACCACGCCATTCTGCTCGGCGAGCGTCAGAAGCAGGATGAGAAGGTCGAGCCTCTCGTCGGTCGAACCGGGTGAGCGACGAACGCCTACCTCGTCGAGCACGCGCGCGTCAGCGGGCTCGGGCTCCATCGTCATCCAACGAACGATGAGGTCGAGCCTCTCGGCCACTTGCTCCTCGGGTGCCCCTTCCACGGCAAGGAAGCGCAGCCCCATGAAGAGCCTCAGCAGGTCATGGACGAGATGGTAGGGCCTGTCCACCATGCTCCTCAGAGGTTCGTCGATTACGAAGTCTTCGACCTGCGCGAGAGCCCAGAACCAGCGCCAGAACGTGGGAGCCGTGCGCGCCACCGGAAGCGTCTCCAGACACTCGGGGAGCACGGGGAGACGACGTAGCCGGTCAGTCCAGTCGGCAAGCGGCCCTCTCAGGAGCCATGTCCTCATGTGCTGCTGGTCGATGGCGCAGAAGGCTTCGAGTCCCCGATAGAACCCAGCACGAGCCTGTGGGCTGCCCCCAGGAACGGTCAGCACCGTGTGCGGGTGCGTCCCGATGTCCGCGAACCAAGCTCGCGCGGCCTCTGCCTTTGGAAGGACGGGCTCGCGTTCGGGAGGACGCTTGCGCGGGACGTGTCCGAGAACGCGCCAGTCGTCGTCTAGGTCAGAGGTCTTCGTCGTCACGAAGGAACGCATACACCGGAAGCTGGGCGTCGGTGAGCCACTTCGGCAAGGTGTCGTCATCTGCCTCGAACCCGTAGACTACCCAACGCTCGGGCTCGGGAGTCGCGGGCGTGACGCGACTCCCGATGAGCAGCGCCCGGTAGAGCTTGCCCAGGTGTTCGGCGACCCGCACCTGCTTGGTCGTCTTACATCGAGTGAACATCTCGCTTGCGATGCGACGGATTTGCTCGGTTGCCCACCCCGATAGCTCACGGGGCACGAACAGGAACACCTCTCCCTCATGGGCCTGTGCGAGCGCGAGCAACAGAACGGCCTCGAAGAGCAGGGCCTTCTGTCGTTCCGTTAGCCCCCTCGGCCACGCGAACCCGCGCTTCGTGGGGGCTCCCTCGAAGAGGGGCAGTTGTTCGGGGTCGGGCTGCACTTTCCCAAGCACTCGCTGGAGGTTCATCGCCTGCTTTCGCATCGTCCCCAGCTTTTACACCAATCCGGTGTAAGAAGCCCCCTCGATTTGTTCGCGTCCTTGGGGTCGGACCCCAAGCTCTGACCCCAAATGGGCAGAAACCCCGTGCAAACAGCATACCAAATGCTTACCTAAGCGCCGAAACTTCTTATCGGGACCCATAGGGTCTGCGCAGTTTGCTTGCCTTACTGGTCAGAGCCGGTTAGAACCCGGCCCAACGAAACAGAATGGCCCCTTGGGGGTCAGCAAGTACGACCCATCTGGAGGTGTCCGTTGCAACAGTACATCGCATGGTTGATGGCCTTCATGCTCTCGAAGGCTCCCGTAGACCGCCCGCACTACATCCCGGAAGCGAAGGAGACACCGGCCGATACGAGGGTTCGCTACGAGCAGATTGCCAACGACATCGCGGAAGTGCTCAAGACCGAGCGTCCACTCTTCAAGGGTAAGGACGGGAAAATCCGAACTTCGTCGGTCATCATGAGTGTCATGTTCCACGAGAGCGGCTTCCGTCGCGACGTTGACCTCGGCCTCGGCAAGCTCGCCAAGGGGGACAACGGCAACAGCGTGTGCATGATGCAGTTGAACATCGGCAAGGGGAAGACGATGAAGTGGAACACCGTGCAGGACCGTGCGGCGCTCCCGAGCGACCCTCCGTCCGAGGTCCAGGAGGGCTGGACGGCCAAGGAAATCCTCGCCGACCGGAAGAAGTGCATCCGAGCCGGGCTGCGCGTACTGCGGCTATCCTTCGGGGCGTGCTCCTCGATGCCCCAGAAGGACTGGCTCCGAGTCTACGCTTCGGGCTCGTGTCAGGGCGGCGCGAAGGAGAGCGCCAGTCGGATGGGGCTCGCGATGAGGTGGTATTCGGCACACCCGCCGGGCTTCGATGACTCGGTTCTGCTGCCTCCGGCCGCTCCGCCGTCTCAGCCTGCTGCCCCGCCTCAGTCCACGCCTTCGGCGACGGCTCCAACCACGCAAGCCTTCGGGCCGGTCACGCTCACGGACAAGGATATGCTCGCCCGTCTGCTTCAGAACTACGTCGGGAAGTAGCGGAACGTCTTATCGACTCGCACCTAACAGGTGAACCCATGAAGCCCGACCTCCTTTCCCTCAAGGCTCGCGTCCTCGCCGCCCACACGCGCGGCTACAAGGTCGCGTGGGCCGAGCAATACGTCGAAGACCTTGGTGGCAAGGCCCCGCCGGTCGGTGTCGCCCCGAACTCGACGGAGCATCTGCTCTATCTTCTCACGCTCGCTGAAGAAAACGACGCTGCTCCTGTGACGCAGGAGTCGCCGACGCTCGCGGCCCCGGTCCAGGCAGAGCCCGTCGCAGAACCCACCCCGGAGCCCGTCGCGGAGCCTGTTCAGGTCGCTACGGAGGAGACTCCGGCCGAGGCTGCACCCGAGGCTGCACCCGAGGCCCCCGTCGAGGGGAAGAAGTCGAAGAAGTCGAAGAAGTAGTCCTCGACTCTCGGCACGTCCTACGGGCGGAGGAACGGTAGCGCGGCTGCCGCCTTCGCCCGTAGCTCTTCTAGCGTCCCGGTGTTCTCGACCACGAGGTCGAACACGTCATCAGGGATGCCAGCCTGCTCGGCCTCGCTCGCGTGAACACCAGCCGCACCCGAGAGCCCGGCCCCCGGACGACGGATGCGGACGAGCTTGCCGCCCGCCTGACGGATGCCTTCAATCTCGTTGCGGAACCGCACGTCGGGGATGGCGACGTGCTGCACGCTCAGGTGCGAACGGAACAAGCCATCCTTCGGGTTGTACAGATGGTTGCCCTGCCGCAGAGTAGCCGCCACGCGCAGCGCGTACTCGACCCACACGTTCCCGTAGCAGTCGCGGCCCCATTCGGTCCCAAGCTGCTGGAGCGCGTAGCGCGGCGTGAGGTAGCCGAGGTAGTGGTCGCACCGGAACTCGCACGTCTGACACCCGTGGCACTTCGCACGGGGGTAGCGGAGGTCCGGCTCGTTCCGCTTCTCGGAAGGCCCCCACAACTGCTCATCCGAGAAGTCGAATACGTCCCGGCAGATGCGCTTGAGGGGGTCGGCGAGGCTGACCACGACGAACCCGTGGTCTTCGACGAGGAACCGCGCGAACGTGTCTTTGCCCGAACCGGCCAAGCCGGAGATACCCAGAATCATGGACTAGCCTCCCATCCGGCGGCATCGGCATCGTCCGCCTCAGACACGAACTCGGGGATGCGCCCGTTCTCGGCGAGCTTCTTCATGAGCTTCTCGACGCGCGCGAGAGCGGCCTCGGTAGGCGGTCCCGTCCGGCTTGGGCGAGGCAGGATGCTCGCCATCCAGAACGACTCGGTGGGCGTTAGCTCGCCAGGCCCCTTCTTGAACCAATGCTCCGCGCCCGCCGCTGCCCCGTACTGGTCAGGCCCGAACTCGACGACGTTCAGGTACAGTTCGAGGATTTCGTCCTTCTGGTAGCAGGATTCGAGCGCCTGCGCGAGTAGGAACTCCTGGGCCTTCCTGCCGAGCGTCTTCTCGCGGGTCAGCCAGAGGTTCTTGACCAACTGCATCGTCAGGGTCGAGCCCCCGCGTAGGAAGCGCCCCTGCTTCAGGTTGTCGGTCAGGGAGTTCGCGAACGCTTGCGTGATGAACCCCCGGTGACTCGCGAAGCCGGGGTCTTCGAGCGCGGGGACGGCCACGGGCATGTGCCCCATGAGCCCGATGGGCATCCACCCCTTCGTTCCTCGCCCGCTCGTGCGCTCGAACCGCTCACCCTTCGAGGTGTAGGCCATGTACCGGAACGCGCGCCGGAGGTTGGGCATCGTCGAGCACGTTGCCTTGCAAGCAGACTTGATGGTGAGGCTTGGCTTCGGCCGCAGCGTGACCCGGAAGCTCGTCGAGCCCGTGAGCTTCATGGTGTCGAGCGGGGGCGTCTGGAGCGCCTTCGGGAGCGCCGAGGCCCACGTCTGGCAGGGCTCGTCCCCCCAGACGGTCAGCGTGTCGGGCTCGACGTGGATGGTGCTCGGGCCGACCTGGACGGTGACTTCCTTGCCGCGCGTCACGGCCACGTCCTCGATGGTCGTCCAGTCGGGTGCGAGCCACGGGTGCTTGGTCCGCAGGGTCGCGAGCTTCAAGCTGTCCGTCTCCCCATGCTGGGCCTCGACGCCCGTAGCCTCAACCGGGAGCGTCTGCCCTTCGAGCGTCACGGTGGTCGTGACGGACTTCACCTTCGCACTCTTGCCCTGGATGTTGACCTCGACGCCAGTCGCGACAACCGGCCCGACCTCGACCCCCTGCACGGGTAGCTCGGCGGCCGACACCTTCTCGGCGGTCGCCGAGGTGCCGTCACGTTCGACACACCCGTCCTCGACCGTGAGCGGTGGGGATACGACGACGGCGGTCTTGAAGCACACCCGGCTGCCCTCCAGGCGGGCCTCTGTGAGCGTTGCCTGATGCTTGCCACGCTTGACGCGGACGGTGAGCCCGGAGGCTTCCAGGGTGCGCTTCTGCGCCTCCCCGGTGCCTTCTCGGCGCGCATCGAGGTCAACCTCGATGTCCCCGCCCACGACCGTTAGGCGAGTGCGCTCCCAGTCGGAGGTCACACGGTCGAGCTTACCTTTGACCCAACCACGGTCGAAGCCGACCCCCGTGAACGTCAGGGTGCCTTCGCCCCAGGTGACCGCGACCTCGCTGAACGCCACGTCGGGAAACCGGCGTTCGACCTGCCATCGGACGATGCGGGGGAACGACAGGTAGGCTCCGAGGGCGCACACCGCGAGAGCCGCGAGCGCCCAGGCTAGCTTCTTCATGCCCGCTTCTTACACCGCCCCGAGGGCAAGGTAAGAGCCGGAAACGACGAAGGGCGACCCCCACAAGCAGGGTCGCCCTCGCCCAGGCTGCCAGACCGGCTGGGAACGGTACGAGGCGGAGAGCTACGGTCCATCCTCGGTTCGGCTACGTCGCTGTGTGGTAGGTCGCCCCCCTCCACCATCGCGGGAGTGGCTGGCCGTAGCGCCACTCCTATCTCTTGGCCCCACTTAGGCGAGGGGCTTGGCTCTTCTCATACCCCCTCTACGTGATGAGGGGGCCGGTTACCAACGGGCTCCCGTCAGATTTTCACCTCGACCTCGCGCATCTCGGCCTTGCACTCGACCGACGCGCCGCCGACCGTGATGGTCATGGTGTTCTCGTCCAGGCTCGCGAACTCCGAGAACCAGACCTGCCCGACGATGAGCGTGAAGGTCGTCTCGGCGATTTCGCGGATGAGCGTGCGCGTCCGGTCGGTGGCGGCTTTCGTCTGCCCGTCAAGCCACGCCTCGAACAGCTTGGGCTGGTCGGCTGCCGTCTTGTAGGCATCGGACGCCAGGAACGTGTCCACGGCCTCGATGGCCGCGCGCATGAGCGCGGTCGGGGCGTTGACCTTGTTCTTCGCGATGTTTTCGCGAGCGACCTTCAGGGTCGGGAGGCTGGAGAGGCCCTTCAGGCTCGTCTTCAGTTCCTTGCCCATGTAGAAGTCGGTCGCCTCGGCCTGCACGGCCTTCGGGTTGAAGCCCGAGTAGTCCGTGAAGCCCTGCTCCTTCAGCCAGTTCGCGCCGTCGTCGCCGTAGAGGGCCGCGAAGCCCTCCGACTTGCGGGGGAACTGCTCCTTCTTGATGGTGTTGTAGACCTTCGCCTCGGCCTGCGCGACCGTGAGGGCGTACTGCTTCTCGAAGAACTCCTTGGCCGACACCTGCTTGACCATCTGGCGGTTGATGACCGGCAGCTTGTCGAGGTTCGCGAAGACCGTGCCGTCGTCGAAGAACTCGAAGGCATCGGCCGACGCTCGGCCGTCCGCTTGCGCGGCCTTCAGGTTGTTGCGGGTCGCCTCCGTGAGCGTGCAAGGCAGCACCTTCACGTTGACGAGCCCGTCCTTCACGATGGCGTAGTTGCGGTACACGAAGGTATCGAACTTCGCCGGGATGCCGTTCGGCGGGTTGCGGGACGCGATGTCCACGGTGCCGGGGCGCTTCACGAGGACGCTGATGTTCGGGCGGTCCTCGTTGTAGGTCAGGTTGCTGACCGAGTAGCCCTCGGGCGACGGCGTGCCCTGGAACTTCAGGGCCTCGGGCTTGTTCGTGATGGCGGCGATTTGCCCGGCCAACTCCGCGACTTTCTTGGCGTCCTTGGTCTTGCCCATCTCCTCGGTGAGCTTCTGGACCTCGGCCTGCTCCTCGTCGGTGAGCACCTGCGAGGCGTCCGTGCGGCCACGACCGATGCGGTTGTACCGGAACTCCGAGTGCTCCAGCAGGAGCCGGTTGCCGTTGTCGTCCGTCAGCGCACGGAGGAAGTCGAGCACCGTGTAGGCGTCCTCACGGGGGACTCGGTTGGGGTCACGGCCCTTGGTGAGCCGCTTGCTCGCGTCGAACGCGGCAGCCTTGGCGGAGTCCATGAACGCCGAGTACGCCTGCTTGCCGAAGAGGCCCGCGAACTGCTCGATGAAAGCCACGTCGCCCGTGACCTTCAGGAACGGGAGAATCACGTCCGACTTCATGCGGGTCGAGTAGAGGCTCATGGCCCCGTATGCCGCACCGAGCACCGGAGTCACGTCCGTCTGGACGGTTCCGACGCTTGACGGCGAGACGTAGTAGACCTCGGTCAGCCCCTCGGGGACGAGCACCTTGTCGCCCTGGAGCCCGAACGTCACGAGGTCGCCGTCCACGAGCGCGTACGCGAACCCGCCGATGGGGTCGCCGGGGATGGTGACCTCGACCCGCTTGCCGCCCATGATTTTCTTCGCCATCGCGGCCTCGAAGGCGGGCTGGTAGCTGTCGAAGTCCTTGGCGTGAATGAGGGAGCCACCGGCCTTCTCGGCCATGCTCGTGAGCAGCGGACGGTCGGCGTAGTAGCCGTACTCCACGAAGGTCGCGGCGGCGAGCGTCCCGGCAGCCGTCTCGACGGCCTTCAGGATGTCGGCCTTCGGCCATTGGTTGTCGCAGCCGTCCGACATGAAGAAGAGGCTGAACACGCTACCAGGACGAGCCTTCGCGATGCGCGCAGCGAGCTTCTCGACCTCCAGGAGGGGCTCCTTGAACCCCGTCAGGCCGACCGGCTTGAGCCAGCGGTCGATGGCCTTCTCGACATCTTTGAGGTCGGCGAGCGTCGAGACGGGCTCGTTCTCGATGAGCGTCCCGAACTGACCCTTCCCGCTGAACCACACGACCGAGAGCGTGTCCTGCTCGGCGAGGAGCTTCGGGAGCTTCTTCTTGAGTTGCGTCCTGATTTCGGGCAGTTCCCCGTACATCGACCCCGAGCAGTCGATGACGACGATGTGGTTCGTGGGGCTCGCGACCTCGGTGGTGGCGGGCTTCGCTTCGAGGGGCTGGGAGATGAGGAAGAGCTTGTCTGCGATTTTGTAGCTGGTGTTGTTGGGCATTTGCGTCTGCGCCTCCTAGTGGCCCCGCTCTCTTACACCGGGGCCTCGGGTTTCCTTCGATAGATTTTCAGGGGGCGAACCCATGCCGCCCCCGCGCCCAGCACTCATCATTCGCCTTACCCACACGGGTCTGTACGCCGATGGGCGACCTAACGTCAGCCCCGTCCAAGTGACGGACCTCGACGTGGGGTACGAGAATCAGCACCGGAAGGTGCCGGTCTACGTCCCGCCGGGCGGCTACATCGACATCAACGCCTCGTCCCGCTCGATGCTCTCCTACGAGCAAGGCGGTATCCTGAAGTTCACGAACGTCGGGGTCTTGCAGTCTCAGATGTTCTACGTGCCGGAGTCCTACACGACTCCGGCGCTACCCCCGGCGGCGGGCTACCCGGCCGGGGTCTTCGTCTGGAACACAACCGAGGAGACGGCCTACTGGTCCACCGGGGTCGGCTGGACAGTCGGGAAAGCGGTCCCGTCGGGTCCAGCAGGGGGTGACTTGTCGGGGACATACCCGAATCCGACGGTTGTCGCGATTGAGAACATCCCCGTGCAAACGGGTGTCCCGAACAACGGCGATTCCCTCCTCTACAACTCTTTCACGGCTCAATGGGAGCACGCGCCCATCGTCTTTGGCGGTGGTCCTCCAGTCGGCCCCGCTGGAGGCGACCTCGGCGGCCTCTACCCGAACCCGAGCGTCACGGGCCTTCTCTCGAACCCGCTTCCGGCCTCGGTCGCCAATGGCTTCCTCAAACGCAACGCCCTGAACACGGGTTGGGAGGAAGTGGCCTACGGCTCTCTCGCCAACACCGTGTGTGCGGGTAACGACCCCCGCCTCTCGGATTCCCGACCTCCGACCGGCGCGGCAGGCGGCGACCTCGGGGGGACGTACCCGAACCCCGTCGTGGACGGGCTCCAGAATCGGCCCGTATCGGCGGCGGCTCCGGCGGTTGGCGACCCCCTCGTCTGGAACGGCCTCGCATGGGCTCCCGGCTTGGGCGGTGGCCTCGCGGGTGCCTACAACATGGTGCCTACCGCCGTCAACCTCACGGCAGCCCCGTGGGACATCGTGCTCGTCACCACAACGGCCGGAAAGGTCACCATCACGCTCCCGCTCGCGGCCTCGTGCCCAGGCAAGCCCATCAACATCAAGAAGGTGAGCCCGGATGGCAACGTGATGGAAATCGACGCGCAAGGGGCGGAGCTTATCGACGGGCAGCCGAACTACCAAGTGACCGCACAGTACGTCACGCAGACGGTCGTGTCGGACGGTTCTAACTGGTGGATTATCTGAGGTAAATACCCATGACGTACTGGCCGAAAACACAAATCCTCTCTGCGAACACGGGTAGCGTTGACGCTTTCGCCCGGTGGCGCGTCAGCCAACCCGTCACCCTCTTCGATTCCATCAACCAGTACGAGCGAGGCGAACTTTGGTGGTCTGAGAGCACTACCGGCGCAGGAGCCATCGGGTTCACGGCGGCCGAGGCATCGGCCAACCTGAGTGTCACGGGAGCGGGAGACTCGGCTGTCCGCCAGACCTACGAGTACTTCCGGTACGAGCCCGGCAAGAGCCAACTCATCATCATGACCGGCACCTTTGGCTTGGCGGCGGCGAACGTCACGAAGCGTATCGGCTACTTCGACACGGCCAACGGCATCTTTTTCGAGCAGACGGGGGCTGGTATGGCGGTCGTCATCCGCTCCAGCGTGAGTGGGGCTCCCTCCGATGCTCTTCGGTATCCGCAAGCAAGCTGGAACGTCGATAAGCTGAACGGCTCGGGGCCTAGCGGGTTCACTCTTGCCCCGCAGAACTCCAACATCTTCTGGATGGACATCGAGTGGCTCGGCGTCGGCCGCGTGCGGTTCGGGGTCTGGGGGCCGGACGGCTTCCCCATCCTCTGCCACGAGGAACAGAACGCCAACGTCCGGCCCACCGTCTACATGACGACGGCGGCGCTCCCGATGCGCTACGAAATCACGAGCACGGGCGGAGCCGGAACGCTGAAGCAGATTTGCAGCACCGTCCAGTCAGAAGGCGGCGACCTGATTGCTTCTCGGCCGAGGTACTTCGGAGTCGGCTACACGTCCCAAATCGGGGTCACGGCGCGGCAGGCTGTCCTTTCGGTGCGTCCGAAGCTCACCTTCAAGGGCCTCACCAACCGCATCAAGGTGGTTCCCGCCAACTTCGCGATGCTCACGACCACGAACGACAACCTCTGGGAGCTTGTCTACCGGCCGACTTTCACGGGAGCGCCCGTGTGGCAAGACGCCAACACGGCGGACTCCTCGGTCGAGTACGCAGTTCACAGCGGAGTGGGGACGGGGGCCATCACGGGGGGCATCGTCGTGGCCTCGGGATTCGGAGTCGCGGCTCAGGGCAGCTTCGCACGAGAGATTGGGTCGTTGATTGACTTCAAGTACCCCATCACGCTCGACCTCAATGGGGCCAACCCCATCGCGTTCTCGCTCGTTTGCACGAGTCTGAACAACACCTCGAACGTGAAGGCCACCCTCAACTGGGCCGAGAACCACTAACCCTTTATTGTCTGCGCAACGACGAGAGGACACCCCATGAAAGTCACCAACATCTCTTCTGGCCCCATCTACCTGCGGGACTTGAAGTTCGTCCCGCAGGCACAAACGGAAGGACGGAGGGGTGAGGACCGTTACCTCGCTCCGGGCGCTTCCGTGTACCTGCCGGACACCTCCCAGGTGATTCGGTCGGCCTTCGACGGCGACCTTCGCGCCTGGCTCGAAGCGGGAGTCATCTCGCTCAACGACACCATCAACCTTGCCGCGAACGGCAACCCCGGTGATTCGGTGACGCTCACGCACAACCTCGGCTTCGCGCCCAAGGTCACCGTGCTCAAGAAGGTTGGCCTGACCTGGGTGGACGCGACGGGCACGTACGACGCCATCCACAGCGTCGTCCCCGGAATCAGCCAGCCCGTGTTCACGTCCGTCGTCATCACCAACACGACGGCGGGTGCGCTCAACTTCCACATTCGGCTTGGCTGAAGGAGTCCCCATGAGCATCGCTACAGACGGCTTTGGCAGTATCATCGCGGCCCTCGAAACTGGGGGCGGCGGGGGTGGGGTTCTCCCCCCGGACGACAACATCTCGGGCGACTACACGAACAACCTGATTTCCGAGGGTGACGTGTACGTCACCGGCCCCTTGGAAGTCATGGGCTCGATGGTCGTGCGCGGCAACTTCATCAACGACGGGGGTCACCCCGTCACCATTCACGGCGACCTGTACGCCCAGTCCATCAACTTCGACCACGCGGACCCGACGCAGCCGCAGTCGAACCTCCAGGTGGACGGCGACCTCATCTTCACGCAGATGAACTTCCGTCAGAGCGGCGGATACCAAGCTCTTCTCCGCGTCGGCGGCAACCTCATTGGAGCAGCGGGTTTTAGCGGCACCCTCCTGAACGGCAGCGGGGTTGATGGCTCCCTTGGCGTTCCGGGCTCGCCCGGCCTGAGTGTCCTTGTGTACGGCGACCTCATCGTCACGGACGTACAGCTTTACGGCGGGGAGAACCTGGCTGGAGCGGCCGGGAACGGCGGAAATCTCGTCGTATACGGCGACTGCCTCACCGCCTACAACCTCGACCTTTCCGGTGGTGCTGCCGCGAACGGCGACGCTGGCTACGGCGGAACCGTGGACGTGTACGGCAGCCTCTCGGTGCCTGACGGAACCGTGTCGGTGCGAGGTGGTACGGCACAGAACGGGAACGCCGGTAATGCCGGAAACCTCTACGTGGACACCAACTTCACGGGATCGGAGATTTCCGCCTACGGTGGAAACTGCTTCTCCGATAGCGAACTACACCGCTCCGGTAGTGGTGGTTACGTCTACGTTTACGGGCAGGTGACGTGGGCCAACTCCATCACCGTGTCGGGGGGTGACCGCTACGGCACCCTATCGACCAGCGGAGCAAACCCTCCTCCTCACGCGGGCTACATCGAAGCGCGAGGGGGCCTCTCATGCAGCGACCTCAATGCTCGTGGTGGCCGAGTATGGACAGGTGGCTTCGCGCCTCATGACGCTGGGGACGGCGGCACCCTGAGTGTTGACGGTTTCCTGAATGTGGCGGACGACCTCCAGTTCGAGGGTGGCTTCGCCGACGTAGTTGGGAACGGCGGGAACGGTGGCTACGTCAACGTCGAGGGCCATGCTTCCATCGAAGACGACTTCGACATCAACGGCGGTTACGCCGGAAATGGGAATGGCGGGAATGGCGGTAGTGGCTACTTCTACGGAGACTTGAACATCGACGAAGTTCGCCTGGAGGGCGGCTCTGCCACCAACGGTAACGGCGGAAACGGGGCCTACCTCTTCGTCAAAGGCAGCCTTACCTGCAACGAGTTTTACAACGGCGAAGGTGGTGCCTGCAACTCGACCAACGAAGTCCACTCTGCGGGGTCCGGCGGCAGCATCAGCGTCGAAGGTAACTTCCTCTTCTACGGGGATGATGACGACCTCTACCTCACCGGGGGCAACCGCTTCGGAGCCACCACGGTAGCGTACCCCTTTGCGAGTCCTCCGAACGGTGGGAACCTGAACGTGGGAGGGGACTTTATCTCTCGCGCGTCGGTGGACCTCAATGGTGGCGGAATCTTCACGAACTACCTGAACGCGGGAGGGGGGAGTGGCGGTAGCATGACCGTCACTGGGGACTGCATTATCGAGGGCAACCTCAGCCTCTCAGGCGGCCAGGCAATCGCGAACGGCGGAGGCAACGGGGGTAACCTGACCGTGTACGGGCACGCCTCTGTCACCTACAACTTCACCCTTTCTGGGGGTAACTCCGTGGAGTCCGTTCTCACGGGGGATGCGAGCGTGGCCGGTCGTGCAGGGTATGCCACCTTCCGCGCAGGTGTGACTACCTCGAACATCAACATGCTGGACGGGACGTTTGGGGTGGGAGGCTCTGCCCCCGTCTCGGACGTGGAACTGGCGCTTCACGGGACGTGCATGGTGAACCAAATCAACATGACCTCACGCGGGAACGTCTACATCCGCAAGTCCCCGTTCTACGACACCCCCGCCATGCTGAAGGTCAACTTGATGCCGACCAAGAACACCCTGAACGATTCGGCGGGAACGGCGACTGGCGACGTATCGGCAAGCCTGGCGAGCAGCATGTTCCTGACGGGTCCGGGCGGCGTCTGGTACGCGGTGGCCGGTACCATCGTCCCCTGATTCCAGAAGGAGCAAAGCCATGACGACCGTCTACTTCGTCCGAAACAAGCGCACCCGAGAGGTGCTGAACAAGCAGGGCACTTGGAGCCGAGACTTCGGCTCCTACCGACTCGCGGAGTTCGCCTCGGAGGCCGAAGCCACCGCTGCGTTCCCTCCCGGTGTCGAGTGCATCATCGTCAAGCGTGAGCGCAAGGAAGGTGAGGCATGAGCAGCAAGAAGGTGGAGGTCTTCGCTCTCTCGAAGGGCAACCAGTTCCTCGACAAGAGCGATGCGTTCAAGTCTCCGGCCCTGTTTCACGCCAACACCGTGGACTTCCCATCCGAGGATGCGGCGCTCGACAAGGCCGAAGCCCTCGGCCTGCACCTCGATACCATCCGGGTAGTGCGGAAGTTCGCCTCCAAGGCGTGACCTCCGGGTAAATGACGAAGGGGCGGTGAGCCAGACGGCTCCCGCCCCTTTCGCGTCTCAGAAGTCCCCGCCGTCGTACCCGTCGTCGAAGCGGTCCTCGTAGGCCGCGTCGCTGTAGTCGTCGCAGGGACCGTACACGCTTTCAAGCGCGCTCTCGTGGTCCCCGTCCATCTCGCCGGGGTCGGCGTCGTCGTAGTCGGCGTCGTAGTCGCGCTCGACCTCGAAGCAGTCGTCGTCGGTGCGCTCGAACTCGGGGAGGTAGGCGTCGAAGTCGGTGTCGTACATGCTCCCTCTACGAGGTGAGCACGGCGGCTACCAACCAGATTTTTCGCCGACCACGTAATCGCGTGCCTTGCTGACGTTCGCCTTGGCTTCCGCGAGAAGCTGCTCACACCAGGCCGGAAGCTCGTCCTCCTCGTTCAGGAGGGCCATGACCTCGTGGGCAGCCCGCATGATGGCCGTGAGGTTCTGGACGGCCATGTAGGAGCGCGGGGTCACCCCCTCATGCTCGTGCATGACGACGCTCGGGTTCGGGGGCCGAGCTTCGAGCGCGACGGCGGCCACCTTCCAGCGGGGGTCGTTCGGCCGCATGGTCAGTCCTCGTCCGAGAAGAACACCGCATAGACCAACGACCCACGGTCGTAGTCGATGCCGTAGCTCTGCAACTTCAGGTCGTGCTTGCGCGCAAGGGCCTGCGAGAGCCCGTTGAGCACTCGCTCGATTTCGCCGTACTGGTTGTCCGAGAGCGTGTTCTCATCGACCGCCAGGCTGACCTGCACGTCATCCTCGACGACTTGGATGTGGGGCTTGGCGGACGTGCCGGACGTGTGGTTCTGGACGTAGTTCAGCATCTCCTCGGCGATGTCCTGCGCGAACATGCGGAACACGGACTCGGTTTCGACGAACTGCACCTTGCTGAAGGCTTCCTCGACAAACTTGCCGAGATTCTCTTCGATGCCCACCGACATCGCAGCGAGAAGCGGGCTCGTGATGAGGTCGAAGGAGGGGCCGGAAGAACCCGTGCTGCGGATTTTTGCCTGGTAGCCGAGGCTCTCTGCATCCTGCATGAACTCGGCGAACACCTTGTTGATTTCAGCAGCTTGCTGAGTCGTCCCCCGGTAGGGAGCCCAGTGGGCGATGTCCTTCAAGCGAGCGAGGAGCTTCTTCTTGAGGGCGGCACTAAGCGCGGCCGTCTTGCCAGTCGAGGCCGTCTTCCACCGAGGGTCCGAGGTACCGATGCGCCGCATACCTTCGGTAGGGGCATCGAAAGACTAACGCGCCCTAGAGGCAGCGGGCGAGGGACGGGTAGTCGGCCTCCGCGACGATGGCCGTGAAGGCCCACCTGGAGCCCCGCCGCTCGACCCTGAAGGGGTAGACCCCCTTCAGGATGGCAGCGAGGGCGAGCACGTCGCTCTTGCGAGCGTAGGACTTGGCGATGAAGCGGTAGAGCATGGCCGGAGCTTACTCAGGTGACTCTGGAAGGGCCAAGTTGACGGCGGGAGCGGGCCGAAGCCCACCCCCGCCCCCGAAGCCTCAGCCCGCCATGCGGAGGGCCGTCTGGAGAGCCTTCGCGTTGAGGCGCGCGGAGTCGCCGAACCAGAGGGAGTCGAGGCGGTTGGCCTCGTTGCCGCGCTCGTAGCCCAGGTACTCGTTGACCGCGTTGTAGGCGGCCCACATGGTGCCCCGGACGCCCGGCATGTCGTTGCCCCGGCCCTGCTCGAACAGGGGGATGATTTTGCCGATGAGGCGCTCGCTCTGCTCTTCCTCGGGCACCTCGGTCAGCGTGACCTTGGGAGCGAAGACCTTGCGGACGTAGGACTTGAGGTCCTCGACCGACACCCCCTTGCGGGCGAGCGACTTGTACTGCTCGGCCGAAGCCGTGAACTCGCGGTCGGCGAGGTTCATGATTTCGCGGACCTCTTCGAGGGTCTTCACGGCGCGGTTCGTGTGGCGGATGCGGAGGAGCTT
>Ga0129333_10000849_pt1 | contig 26894 bp, 24 predicted proteins | sample CPB6_08_DNA_FD_94474 | JGI IMG/M metagenome (GOLD analysis project Ga0129333, IMG submission 94474) | Freshwater to marine salinity gradient microbial communities from Chesapeake Bay, USA - CPBay_Sum_0.6_0.8_DNA | ecosystem: Environmental > Aquatic > Marine > Coastal | place: USA: Chesapeake... | reverse complement strand
CCCAAAGGTTTAGAATTGGGAAGAGCATTCATTTGCAAAGAATTTCAGCGATCATTCTTGCCATTGCAATTACTGTGGAAAGGCATTGGAACTTATATTGCCATGCATAGAGAATATCGATATCTCTTTGGTTCTGTAAGTATTAGCAATGAATACACGCCATTCTCGCGGCAACTGATTGTGAATTATCTCAAGCATCATTGTTTTGATTCCAATTTGGCTGAGCATATTCAAGCCAAGAATCGGTTTACAAGTACAAATTCAAAGCAATTACAACGTATACTCACAAGTTATGGAGAGATTCCTTCTGACATCGACATATTGAATAGCATCATCATGGAAGTTGAGCCCGATGGGAAAGGAATTCCAATATTAATCAGACAATACATGAAACTTGGAGGGAAATTTTGTGGTTTTGGCATTGATCCTTCATTCAATGATGCCATTGATTGTTTCGTGATGATTGACATCATGAAAGGAGATAATACCATGTTGGAACGATATATTGGTGAAGATGCTCTAAATGATCTGAGAAATTTCCATCTTTGTACTTCTTTCCAAACTCATTCACAGAATTTATAGAGGTTATTATGGCTCTCGCAGTTGGACAAACAGCTCCTGATTTCACTTTGGTCGACAATACTTTGACCCCTCATACTCTGAGCTCTTACAAAGGTCAATCAGTCATTCTTGCATTCTTCCCTGCCGCATTCACCGGTGTTTGCGAGAAAGAAATGTGTACATTTAGAGATAATCTTGGCACATTGCAATCATCCAATGCAAGAATTTTTGGAGTCAGTGTTGACTTGCCTTTCAGTGCTGATGCATTTGCAAAGAAAAATGATCTCAATTTCCCCATTCTTTCAGACATGAATCGTGAAGTGACTAAATCTTATGATGTTCTCTTCCCGAATCTTGCAAATGTTCAAGGCTTGGATGTTAGTGCCCGTGCAGTGTTTTTGATCGATGGCGAAGGTGTCATCCGTTATGCGGAAGTCACTGCAAATCCAGGTGTTGAGCCAAATTATGAAGCAGTTATGGCAGCAGCAGCTTCACTCTAATCGAAAAAGTTATCCACATACCCTTTCGGGACCATACCGAAAGGGTTTTTTTATGCCAATTCCGTAGTTTTCGCACTTTACAATCACGAAGTCATATCATGTCATTTACGAAACTCATTATAGTACTCTTTGCATCCATTGCCCTCTCATCATGCCTTAAAGAAGAGAAGCGTAATCCGGAAGACACAAATCCACCTCAAAATCAAGAAGTGCAAGAGGTGCCTCAAACTGCCACTCCCTTAGATATTGGATCAAAGGCGCCTGATTTCACTATGAATGACATCAATGGCAATTCTTTTACCTTATCGAGCTTGAAAGGCAAAGTGGTGATGATAGATTTCTGGGCAACTTGGTGTCCACCATGTGTGCGATCAATCCCTGAAGCCAAATCAATTTGGAATGCCTTCAAAAAGCAAGACTTTGTATTGCTTGGAATTTCATTGGACAAAGACCTAGCAGTTTGGAGTAATTATGTGAAAGAACAAAACATGAATTGGACTCATGTTGCCGATGGGTTATTCTGGGATAATGCTGCGGCTGTTCAATATGGTGTCGGCTCAATTCCAAGTGTGTGGATTTTGGACAAAGAAGGCACCATCATATTGAAGGATGTAAATCCCTTGGCAGAGAGCGAGAAAATTCGTTCCACCATTGCCGGATTGCTGAATAAAAAATAGTCGTCAAAACGGTATATTTACTGTCATTTTATAGAAACTCATCAGAATTATCATATAGGATTCACCATGGCACAACATGAATGCGACCTCGTTGTCGTTGGAAGCGGTCCCGGCGGTTATGTCGCCGCAATCCGCGCATCTCAATTAGGTCTCAAAACCATATGCGTTGAAAAGGACAAACTTGGCGGTGTATGTTTGAATGTTGGTTGTATTCCAAGCAAGTCATTGCTCAAGAATGCAGAATACATGAACTTCTTCAAACATGCAGATGAGTTTGGTTTTAAGTTTGATAATTTCAATGCTGATTTTTCACGGGCAATTGACAGAAGTCGTGAAGTTGCAGATAAGATGTCAAATGGTGTAAGCTTCTTGTTCAAGAAAAACAAAGTACAACAAGTGAAAGGTCATGGCATCGTTCATTCACGCTCAAAAGTTGAAGTTCGCGATCCGGCCACTAATGCTGTCACTGATACGATTTCATGCAAAAATGTGATTATCGCAACCGGTGCACGCACACGCATGTTCCCTTTTATCGAAGTTGATCACAAACATGTATGGACTTCCACCGATGCAATATTCCAAAGAAATTCTCCGGGTTCACTTATCGTGATTGGCGCAGGGGCAATTGGAGTAGAGCTTGCATATTTTTATAATGCCTATGGTGCGAATGTGACCATCGTGGAAATGATGCCAAATATCGTACCTGTTGAAGACATCGATGTATCCAAAGAATTGGAAAAGAATTTCAAGAAATCCGGCATCAATATTCTCACGGAAACTCGCGTTGTTTCTGCAAAGCCAACCAAGAAAGGCGTTGAAGTTCTTGTGGAGAAAAAAGATGGAACACAAGAAAAACTCATTGCAGATCGTGCGTTGAATGCAGTTGGTGTACAAGCAAATATTGAAGGCATCGGTCTTGAACAACTTGGCGTCAAAATGGAAAAGGGTTGGATCGTGGTTGATAAATTCCTTCGCACAAATGTAGAGGGCGTCTATGCAATTGGCGATGTTGCCGGTCCACCATGGTTAGCCCATAAAGCTTCAGCAGAAGCAATTGTATGTGCTGAATTCATAGCAGGACATGAAACTCATGGCGTTGATTATAACAATATACCCGGTTGTACATATTGCAATCCTCAAGTAGCAAGTGTTGGCTTGACAGAAGCAAAAGCAAGAGAAGCCGGTTATGAACTGAAGATTGGCAAATTCCCATTCACAGCATCCGGAAAGGCTCATGGCATCGGGAAAACAGCCGGTTTTGTAAAACTCATTTTTGATGCGAAATATGGTGAATTGCTTGGCGCACACATGATTGGTCCCGATGTCACTGAAATGATCGCAGAGCTTGGTCTTGCTCGCTCTCTCGAAGCGACCGGCCCAACATTGTTCCGAACAATTCATGCTCACCCAACACTCTCAGAAGCCGTTATGGAAGCGGCAGCAGGAGCATGGGGCGAAGCGGTAAATTTCTAAATAGCATCGCGAAACACGCAAAGGTGTCTGAATTTCAGACACCTTTTTTTATGTGCACTATAAACTCTGTAGTTTGAGCTATACTCTCAAATGGCAATTCAATGATTAATCAGGAATTCACTCAACATATTACTTCGTTGCTAGATTCACTGCCTTCACTTCAGGAAAATCAGGCAACAGCGGAAGTACAAGAATATTCCGATCTTCTTCATGAAGTGATAGCTCTTGCTTTGAGTTCAGAATTGCAATTATTCAGTTCGCATTATGCCGAATGGGTCTATCTCACTCAGAAATACCCACATTGTAAACAAGCATCGAGTTTGTACAAAAGATATATCGCGCTTATCAACTCTTCAGATTCGCAGAGATATTCATCTGATATTCAATCCTTGTGTAAACAAATCCTTTCCATTCTTGCGGGTATTTCCATTCCCACTGATGCAGTCGATGTTCATGAAGAAAACAGCGAAAAAACAACAGCAAAAATATTCCGAGGCATCATAGAATCTTGGCATGTGGATGAAACATATCTTTTCATTCACTGCATAAACATGAATCAAGAGCAAGTGATATGTAGAATTGACCATGATCACTCCACCTTCAAAACACTTTGGAAAGGTGCAACGATTCATATCACTGATTATTCAATTGACATTGATTCAGATCAGTATGTTTCGACCGCAGAATCATTGTGCATCATGGAACCCGACATATTGCATACAGCAACCGATATCGCTGAATGTGCGACTAATGGTGATCATGTTTCAATTGGCTCAATGTTCATCCGAAAATTTTCCAAAAAAGAATCAGGAATTCCTTTGCTTGCCGGAATCATTGTTGGAAATTGGCTCGATAAATCAATCGCAGGACATACCATTGAAATTGAGTCAATCATAGATGCAACATTGCACTCCATGCCTTTACAAGCTTTGAATGCTCTTCGAAATGATGATGACTTCATCAAATTGAAAGAACTTTGCTCTACATTAAAAGATGCACTCGAGCCAGTCATGGATTCTTTTGATGCTCCAACAATATCAACCGAAGCAGCTTTTCTTGCACCAATCTATGGTTTGCTTGGGAGACTTGACATCCTCATGGAATATGAGGATCCAATGCAAAAAACTGTCATTGAGTTAAAATCAGGAAATGCTCCAACAGCCGGAATGCCGGTTCAATTCAAAGGGCTGACATTACCCATGGGAGCATGGAAGAATCATGTTCTTCAAGTTGCTTGTTATAATCTTCTGCTTGATGCCGCATTTCCCGGGAGAACCGGTGATAGTAGATTGCTGTATCCCAAAGATCCTCTGCATCCGATTCGGAATGTGATCAATAATCACATTGCAAAAAGAGAAGCAATGCGCATTCGCAATGCCATCGTTTCTCTCGAGCATGATATCATTCATAGAAAATTTGCATCATTCACAGAACTCTTTTCAGATTCTGAGATTCGTGAAATGACGCCATTCACTAGAGATGAAATCATGCAATTCAAGGAGCGCTTTCATAAGCTCGACAAAACATCAATGCTCTATGTTCTTGCCACAATGTCCTTCATACTAAGGGAACAACATACTGCTCGATTGGGAACGGGAAAGAATCCCGGCTTATCTTCTTTATGGCAGTATACGATAGATGAAAAACAAAGGAAACTCTTAGCAATAGGTTATCTCACAATTGATATTGAAGCTTCGGATTTTGATTCATTTCATTTGCATTTGCGTACCAGCAATCGCTCACAAAGCATGTCATCATTGAGAGTTGGTGATATCATCCTCTTTATGCCTCACGATGCATTATCACAGCATGGACACATTCTTGGTCATATACACAAAGCATCCATTCGCTCAATTTCACATAATGGAATCATCATCAGTTTGCGAAACAAGTTTTCCCACAAAGAACAATTTTTGAGTGAGTCCATGTGTTGGTGTATAGAATCTGATTTTGCAAATGAATCTTTGCATACAAGTCTATTGCGATCACTTGGAGATGTAATGCGATCTGACACGGATAAAAGACATCGCATACTTGGTTTGACAAGACCACGAAAAGGTGAGCTCTTTCAAGGTCAGATTCCTGAGTTTCTTCATCCCTCACAAAAGGAACTATTACGAAAGATTCTTTCAAGCAAAGATTATTTCTTATTGCAGGGTCCACCCGGTACAGGAAAAACATCAGCAATGATTCGCTCCATTGTTGAATGTCTGATGAATGAAAATCATGAATGTATCATGCTTCTTGCATTTACGAATAGAGCAGTTGATGAACTTTGTGCTGCGATTGATTCGCTTCATCTATCTTTCATTCGACTGGGGAGTAAACATGCAACGGCATTCCCGGATAAATCGCTTCAGCATCTTTCTGAATCAATGACACTTGAAGAGTTACGGAGAGAACTGCAAAACTCTCGCATCATTGTTTCAACTGCAGCTTCCTTGCATACCCATGCTGAGATACATCAATGGTTTACGACGACAACCATGATCATCGATGAAGCATCTCAATTACTTGAACCGCAGTTAACAGGCATTCTCATGCATACGGAAAGATTCATACTCATCGGAGATGAACGACAATTACCAGCAGTCATTACACAAGATATTCAAGGAACCACGCTCAATAATCCCCTCTTTAAAGACATTGAGTTGTCTGATTTTCGACATTCATTATTTGAAAGACTTCTTACACTGTGCATGAAACATGGCGATACCCATGCATATGGCATGTTGACAATTCAGGCAAGAATGCATGCTGAGATTTCATCAATCGTAAGCGCAATGCATTATGGAAATCGTTTGCAGAGCATGAATAAATGGCAGATTGAAAAGGAGGATGTACCATTGACAGAATATCCTCGATTGACTTGGATAGCCACTCAAGCTGAGCAGCAATACAAAATACATCACGGTGAAGCTGAATTGGCGATTGCTTTGTCTTGTGAAGCTTTGAATAGAAAAACCGTGAAACAAGTTGGAATCATCACGCCTTTTCGATCTCAAATTGCATTGATTCAGTCTTTGATATCCGATGAATACAAAGAATTCATAACCGTTGATACAGTAGAACGCTTTCAAGGGAGCGAGAGAGAGCTCATCATCATTTCACTTGCAATACATAGTCCATTTCATGCGAAGGGAATTGAATCACTTGCAGAGATTGAGGGAGAGATCATAGATAGGAAATTGAATGTTGCCTTAACCCGGGCAAAGAAACAATGCATCATATTGGGATGCCCTGAGGCATTGCGTGTTGATTCTCCCTATGCACGATTATTCGAACGATTATCTCAGAAACATTAGTATGGTCTTTCCCCAAAAATTGCAGTACCAATACGCACATGCGTTGCCCCCTCTTTTATAGCAATCTCAAAATCATCGCTCATTCCCATTGATAGAATATTCCAATCTTCCGGTGTAGGCATTAAGTGCTTCAACCGTTCATGGGTCTTGCGTAATAGTGAAAATTCTTTCGACAATTGCGTAATATCTTCCGTTGCTGTCGGAATCGTCATAAGCCCCCGAAGCGATATATGCTTTTGCTGCAAAATGAATTCAATATAGTCATCAATTTCATCAGGATGAATTCCTGATTTAGATGTCTCGCCGGATGTGTTTATTTGCACCAGAACATTTGTCATCACATCATGTTTCGCAGACAAGCGATTGATTTCTTCTGCAACTGATTCCGTGGAACAAGAATGAATGAGTGTGGCATGTGGAATTACATATTTTACTTTATTCGATTGCAATGACCCAATGAAATGCCATTCCGGATGGAATTTCCCATTCTCGGCTTCTTGAATTTTATCTCTGAATTCTTGCGCATAATTCTCCCCAAATACATGAGCTCCCGCTTCAAACACTTCTTTTACTCGATCAAGAGAATGCATTTTGGAAACAGCCACTATGGTTATCTCACTTTTTTCTCTTCCACAAGAAATTGCTGCTTTATGAACATCATGTTCAACTTGTTTCCATCGTTCACCGATGGATTGCAATGTTGACATTTCACAAACCCTCTTTAATTTTTCGAGCCAAAGTCAGAACAGCGTTGACATAGTCATTGCTATTATTATAATGATATACCGCCTTTTCATGATCCTTTTGAGTCGGACCCCACCCATTCGTTTTTAAATAATTTGCAATGCTATGTATTGCATCTTGATGTGAGAATAAATCTCTGTCGCCATCATTGTCGCCATCAACAGACCAACGTATATAACTCGACGGAAGAAATTGACTCCAGCCGAATGCCCCCGCTGTAGAGCCATAAAGTGAGGTATAGTCTTTGTGATATACTCTCCTCAGTGTATCAAGTGCCAGAATCTCTCCAAAAGCCCATTTTGCTTTCTTATTGGCTCTTGCTAAGATACGCTTATCCAAAGAATCAAGTTCTGATGGATCAGGCGGAGGATTTTCAGATCTCAATGCTTGTTTATTTCTTTCAATATTTTCTGGCTCAGCTGCTAGTGCTATTGTAAAAAACACGCTGGGTACATAATATTTGCCAGTATAGGAACCAAACTTTGTTTCAACCCACAAAATGGAAGTGATTACTTCTGCAGGAACATCATATTTCTTCTCAGCTGCCTTCAATACAGATTCATGCTGTTTGTAAAAAGCAATGGAAGATAAAATCGCCTTGGGAGAATAATTATGCGAATAGTCAACCTTTTTTCGAAATCCGGTGACATTGATTTTCACCAATGACTCTTCGAATTGCAATTTGGGATCACTTAGAAATGTGATAAGCACGGTTGTATCCATTCCCGCATCCAATAGTGGGTCTATCAAAGGCGCAAATGGAGAAGTCATCAAATCGGGATGATTGAGCAAAAATGCAGAGCGTTCTGCCATTTTCTTTGCTGAACCTGATAACTCAGCAGGTTCCGACATAGGTTCCGATGAGCGACAACCATGGAAAAACAACATGATCATCAAAATGGTAACCATGTAAGCCATGGTTGATATGACTCTACTTCCCATCACAGTATGCTGCATCTTTAAACTCCGATTTCTTACCTTCTTACAAGCAATAGAAGTGCCAAGCAGAGATATATTCAAAAAAAAAGGCATCGAAAATCGATGCCTAAGAGTGATCCCAACGGGATTCGAACCCGTACTGCCACCTTGAAAGGGTGGTGACCTAACCATTAGTCGATGGGACCCCTATTTCAAAACAGAATACAAAGATAGAGACTTTTAGGGTTTTGCCCAAATGGATTTTCTCGGGGATATTCCTAAAAATGACTATTCTCTTAGGCAAAAACAGTAGTTTTCTGCATGAATCGCTCTAAAAATACTCGCATATCTCTTGAGGACTTTCTCCAATCTGCACGGAAATATCCGGTTTTTGATGTGCGCACTCCTTCTGAGTTTGCTCATGCACATATTCCCGGGGCACATAATCTTCCTATTTTTTCTGATGATGAAAGAGTAGAAATTGGAACATTGTACAAGCAAGTTTCAAGAGAGCAAGCCATAGAGAAGGGATTTGCATTTTTTGGTCCAAAACTCAATGAATATATCACAAAGATTCAATCAGGTGGGATAAAACATGGATCAACAGTATTGATTCATTGTTGGCGAGGAGGAATGCGAAGCGAGGCAATGGCATGGCTATTCAATTTTTATGGATATGAAGCATATACGCTTGAAGGGGGGTATAAAGCATTCAGAAATCATGTATTGAATATCTTACAAAGGTCATTCCCTGCTTGGGTGATTGGTGGATTTACGGGCTCAGGAAAAACAGAGATATTGCATGCCTTACATTCAATGCATGAACCAATTCTTGATTTGGAAGACATTGCGCATCATCGTGGTTCATCATTCGGATCAATCGGATGTCCCGAACAAACCTCCCAAGAATCCTTTGAGAATAGACTCGCCATGTCTTATCCCGATCTTGAGATTCCCAATGTATGGATTGAGGATGAAAGCAGAAAAATCGGAAGGAATATCTTGCCTTTGGCTTTATATGAAACCATCAGAAATCGACCTGTCATTTTTTTGGATATTCCTCGAGCTTCTCGCCTTGCCTGGCTTGTGGAGCAATATCGAGATCAAGACATGCAATTGATAGCTGATGCTGTACAAAGGATTGCAAAACGCTTGGGTAGTGTGCAAGCAAAGAAAGCTCTTGAGGCAATAGAATGTGGGAACTTGGAAGAATGTTTCGAGATTGCACTCCGATATTATGATGACACATATCTCTATGGGGTTTCCAAGAGAGATCCCCAACAAGTACATCGTATTTCATTACCACAAGTGGATCATGGGGAAAATGCAGAAAGAATCAAAGAATTTGTCAAGTCCATAAACAACAATGGAATGCATGATTGATGCATTCCATTGTTAGATACACTATCTACATCGAAAATCAGGTACCTTCAAGATAATTGTTTGCATAGTCGATTTGCTCTTGAGTCAAGATATCCATTGACAAGCCCATTGTATTCAATTTTAGCTCAGCGATATATTCATCTTGAGCAACTGGAATGTCGATTACCTCCACAGGCAATTTTGTACCTGCACGATGGGCTTCAACCAATTTAACATGACACAAAAATTGATTGGCAAATGACATGTCCATAACTTCAGAGGGATGTCCTTCCGCTGCGGCGAGATTCACCAAGCGACCTTCCGCCAACACAAATATTCTGCGACCATCTTTCAATGTATATTCTTCGCAATTCTGACGAATCGTACGCTTGCTTACTGATATTGCTTCCAATTCGCTGATATTGATTTCACAATCATAATGCCCCGTATTGCAGACAATAGCACCATCTTTCATCACTTCAAAATGACGCTTGCGGATGATGTCTTTCATGCCTGTTGCAGTACAGAAAATATCGCCAACTTTCGCAGCATCATCCATTGTTTTTACTTCAAATCCTTCAAGAACGGCTTTGATTGCAGCAGTTGCTTTCACTTCCGTGATGATGACATTTGATCCCATTCCGGCTGCTCTTTTTGCAACACCGGAACCGCAATGGCCATGTCCGGCAACAACAAAATTCTTTCCTGCAAGCATCACACTTGTAGAACGAATAATGCCATCAAGAGTAGATTGACCGGTACCATATACATTGTCAAAATCCCATTTAGTTTCTGCATCATTCACGGCAAAAACAGGATAATACAATTTTCCATCAGCCGAACGAGCGCGCAAACGATGCACGCCGGTTGTGGTTTCTTCTGTACCGCCAATCACATCATTTTTAGCATAGTCAATCATCTTTTCATGGACTGTATTGATCAAATCACAACCATCATCCAATGTGAGATGAGGTCTATTGTCCAAAGTGCGATCTATGCACCAGTAAAAATCGGGATGATTGCCATGCCAAGCATAAATCGAAATACCGGCAGCAGCCAATGCGGCGGCAACCGCATCATGTGTGGACAATGGATTGCAACCTGACCAATATACTTCTGCACCTGCAGCTTTGAAGGTTTCAATCAATACTGCTGTTTCTTTTGTCACATGCAAACAACCTGCAAGACGATATCCCGCAAAAGGTTTTGTTTTACTGAATTCTTTGCGAAGATGCATGAGCACAGGCATATTTGCCTCAGCCCAATCAATCAATTTTCTTCCCTCTTCTGCGAGGGCGATGTCGCGCACACAATAAGAACCTGGGACTTCACTAAATGAACCCTGTTCCTGTTTTTCTGGAATGGTAAGTGTTTCTACAGACATTGTTTCCATCTATGATGAGTGAATAATATTATGCGGAAAGTGTTGAAAACAAAGGAACGAGATCCAACTGTTCCCATGGGAAATCATTTCTTCCAAAATGACCATACGCTGCGGTAGCTTGGTAAATTGGTCTTTTCAATTGCAAGCGATCAATAATGCCTTTGGGTGAAAGATCAATATTCTTCATGATAAATGAACTTAAATCAGAAGAGGCGACTTTCCCTGTTCCATGCGTGTCAACCAAGAGTGAAACTGGTTCTTTTACGCCAATGGCATAAGAGACTTGAATGGTGCATTGATCAGCCAGACCTGCGGCGACGATGTTTTTTGCGAGATATCGTGCGGCATAGGCAGCTGATCTATCAACCTTGGTTGGATCTTTGCCACTGAAGGCACCACCACCATGAGGAGCTTTGCCGCCATAGGTATCAACAATGATTTTTCTTCCGGTAAGCCCGGTGTCTCCATGCGGTCCACCAATCTCAAATTTGCCGGTCGGATTGATGTGAAAAACAGTATCAGGACCAATCAATTCTGAGGGAATAACCGCGGGAATAACATGCTTTTTAATATCAGCTGCGATTGTTTCTTGAGTAATTCCTGAATCATGCTGGGTAGAAATCACAATTGTCTTAATGCCTGTGATTTTGCCTTCATCATCATAAGCAACGGTAACTTGCGCTTTTGAATCGGGTCTGAGATAAGGCATTAATTCTGAATGATTCTTTCGAATATCTGCAAGTTTTTCCACGAGTTTATGTGAATATATCAAAGCAGCAGGCATATATTCCGGAGTTTCTTTGCATGCATATCCAAACATCATGCCTTGATCACCCGCACCGCCTGTATCAACGCCTTGTGCAATGTCATTGGATTGTTTATTGATCACATTGATCACGGCACAAGAGTCTGCGTCAAATCTATATTCCGCTTTTGTATAACCGATGTCTCGAATCACTTTGCGAACAAGCCTTGGAAGATCGATATATGTATTCGTTGTGATTTCCCCACCAACTACGATCATACCGGTTGTAGCAAAACACTCGCATGCGACTCTTCCTTCAGGATCTTCCGCGAGGACTGCATCGAGGACTGCATCGGAGACTTGATCACATATTTTGTCGGGATGTCCTTCCGACACAGATTCAGATGTAAAGAGATAACCCATGTATAATTCAATGGATGTGTGAATGAAAAATTAGCTTCTGTCTATTTCGCTGGAATCACCAACATTGAGTCTAGAAAACTTGCCTTTTACGATGGCGTTATTTCCAATGATGGATTGTTCAAGCATGGATGCCGTCACAGTTGCACCATCGCTGATGATGGAATCTTTTATGACGCTGTCAACTACTTTTGCTCCTGCTGCAACAGTTGCATAAGGGCCAATCACAGAGCGTTCAACATGCGCTGTTGAAGATATGAATGCGGGCGGAATGATTACAGTGCCATCCATTGTTTTTGGAGCAGACATTCCATCAAGCAAATATCTATTGGTTGATAATAAAGTTTCGGGTTTTCCGCAATCATACCAGCCATCTACCGGGAATGTGGTGAACTTCTCACCTTTGTCAATCATCATTTGCAAAGCATCTGTCAATTGATATTCATCGCGTGTTCGAATATTTTTATCAATCAATTCATCCAGGCAAGAAACAAGCAATGATGGATTATTGATAAAATACAAACCAACGAGTGCCAAATTGGAGGTTGGTTGTTCGGGTTTTTCTATCAATCGTGAAATGAATCCTTTTTCCAATTCAACAACGCCGAATCTTCTTGGGTCTTCAACACTTTTTACACCGAGAGTTGAGAAACCGGAATTCATCGCAAGGCTTAAATCCACATCAAAAATTGTATCGCCAAGAATGATGAGCAATGGATCATCACCTTTGATATTTTCTCTGGCAATCCAAATGGAATGTCCCAATCCAAGTCGTTCTTCTTGATAAATGAAATTCACTTTCAGATCATGATGCTTACGAACATATTCTTCCACCAAGTCGCCCATATATCCAACAATGATGGTTGCTTCATCGATTGAATGTGACTGAAGTGCATCAAGAATGTGTCCAAGAATCGGCTTACCGGCAACATTCAGCAATACTTTAGGTAAAGTATACGTAAATGGCCTGAGTCTTGTTCCCACTCCCGCAACGGGTATGATGGCTTTCATTGTTTTTGCACTCCTGACTATTCATGAAGTCCGCGACCTGATTTTTTCAGGCGTTCGGAAGTGGTAAGTTCAACAACAACTGCATCTAGCACGCCATTGATAAAGACATTACTTTTATCGGTGGAATAACCTTTTGCCAATTCTATGATTTCATTGATCGTGACTTTTGTTGGGATTTCAGGAAAATGAATCAACTCTGCAACAGCCATTCGAAGCAATATGCGATCGATGAGGGCAATGCGATCCAATTCCCAATTCTGGGCAAATCGTTCAATCAATCCGTCTGAATATTCCATCTCATCAAGTGTTCTTGAGGTCAAATCCTTGATGAAGTCAAGTTCAACTTCATCCCAATTGATTCTAGTATCAGATTCCAATTCCAACACTTCTTCAGTTGTCAACAATTTCTTCGGCTCGGATTCCTGATCATTGAAAGTAAAATCTCTATGAACGATGTGAGGGAAAATTTCTTCCCATGCAATCTCTCCGGTGGAGCAAGCCACGAGCAATTGCATCACCTTTTCTCTTGCTTTTCTTCTCGTTCCAACAATGTGTCTTTCATTGCTTAATGGAAATGTGGCAGAGTCATCACTTTTCATTGCCATCATGAACCGGAAGAAGATTGTGAACGATTGATGATTGTCTTGCCGGAATATGTTCTGTGTACATGTGCAACTGATGCTATGCGCTCCTCAGCAAGTGCATTCGAAGCTTCAACAGTGAGAATATTTCTTTCATCAGCCATTGCATAAATGCGAAGAAGCGTATCATAGATTCCTTCATTCTTTCGCAATACGGATGCTTTATTGTATCCATCAACTTCTGATGCCACATTCATGAGTCCGCCTGCATTGATTACATAATCCGGTGCATACAGAATTCCTCTCTCTTTCAACATTGCACCATGCTTTTTCTCATCAGCCAATTGATTATTAGCACCGCCTGCCACCAATGAACATTTCAATTGCGGTATTGTTTCATCATTCAAAATTGCACCGAGAGCATTTGGAGAGAGAATATCACAATCCATGGAAAGAATTGCATCTGGTTCTACATATTCAGCGCCGGTTTCATTAGCCAAAGCAAGCGCTTTTTCTTTGAAAATATCTGTCACAAAAACTTTTGCTCCATCTTTCACTAAATGAGCTACTACATGTCCTGCAACATTTCCTGCTCCCTGAACAGCAACTCGCAATCCTGAAACATCATCTTTACCCAATTGTTTTTTTGCGGTTGCCTTAATTCCACAATAGACTCCATAAGCAGTGAATGGTGATGGATCACCACTACCACCAATGCCTTCAACACCGGTTACAAATTGTGTCTCTGTGCGTATCCATGACATATCACGAACATTGGTATTTACATCTTCTGCAGTGATATATCTTCCACCCAAAGATTCAACTGCTTTTCCATAAGCACGAAATAATCCTTCGGATTTTTGAGTGCGAGCATCACCAATGATCACTCCTTTGCCACCACCAAGATTCAATCCGGCAACTGCAGCTTTATATGTCATTCCTTTTGAAAGTCGAAGAACATCTGTGAGCGCATCGCCGTCATGTGCATAATTCCACATGCGAGTTCCACCCAGTGCAGGGCCAAGCACTGTGCTGTGTACACCGATTATTGCACGTAAACCAGTTTTGGGGTCAGAATAAAAAAGTACTTCCTCATGACCATAATCAACCAATGAATCAAAAATATTCATGCTATGCTCTTGATGTGATGAATGTAGGGTCTGCTCCAAGGCAGATATACAATTTCGAGAATGCAAAATTAGAAAAAATCAGCATGATTTTGGGGATATTGGGGATAATTATAAAGGGTTCACACAATCAAGATACATTGCCTACCATACTTGGATTTGAGTTCCTTGATTGGAGTTTGTAAATTAGTAATAACACCAAAGGGATTTTCTGTATGAAAAACATCAATTTATCGCGTCTTTTTATCCTTTTCGCCATTTTTTTGAATTTGGGATTGAGCTCTTGTGACTTGGGAAATAGTCCGGTGATCAGAGTTCCACAACCTCCCAGCGCTTTGAAAGCAAATGCTCAAAGTTCCAGCACTATTGGATTAACTTGGAGTGCTTCGAGAACAACAGTAATCGGCTATGATGTTAAGGTGTTTGATGAATTGGGGACGCCTTTACAAACATTGAAACTTGGTGATGTGACATCCATTCAAATTCGGAATTTACAGGAAGGCAAATTGTATGTGTTTCAGGTTTTTTCAAGATCACAAGACACCATAAGCAATTTTGTTGAGATTAGATGGGCAACGGCAACTCGATTTTCAGGGAGATTATATGTTGGACCAGGTAAACAGAATGGGATCAACTTTTTGGAGCAAAAAACATATACAACAGATCGTGCATCATCCTGGGATCTTTGCCTGGAAGTTGATTCTTCCGGGAATCAACCTGCTTATAGACTTTCAACTCCTGCAGCTTCATCTGTTTCTGATGTCAATGGATTTGTGATGAGCGGTACGGATAGAGGGAAAAAAGTGAGGATAACTCAGTTTTTTAATGATGTGTATGACCCATTCATTTTTACGGGGATTGACTCTTTGCAGCATTTATATTTTTCAGCCCCAATTGGTGAGGGATATACACCTCTTGAAAACTTAGCCGACAATATTCAGAATTTTAGCCGTGGATTTGTTTTGGCTTTTAAAACACAACAGAACAATCATGTGCTTTTTCTTGTGAAAGAGAACAACTCACAAATCATTCGCAGAGATGCTTCAGGAACATATATTGAGTTTGAAGCATCTGTACAGAGAACACCAAATTTGCCTTATGGGAAAATTCGGGGGTGATTATATCTTACGGATAAGTCGAGCTGCAAATGCACCATCCGTTGAATGTTTGCCAGGAATGGTTTTGAGGAATCCATTCTCACAAACATCAGCAGGAAGATATTGTTCAGCCGGATCCAATGAAAAATCAGGGAATTCTTGCAAGAACCACTCTATGTTCTTTTCATTTTCATCAGCTTCGATGGTGCAAGTACTGTAAACAATAGTACCACCCGGTTTCACCATTTTGGCTGCATTGGATAAAATGTCCCTTTGCAATGGGATGAGCTTGGTGATATCATCTGCATCTCTTTTCCATTTGATATCGGGTTTCTTGGACAATGTACCAAAGCCCGTGCACGGCACATCGGCAAGCACAAGTTCTACAGGTGCATGTTCGAAAGATCGAGCATCCCCGACCTCTGCATGTACTATGTCGATACCTAATCTCTGAGCACCTTCAGTCAAAAAGCGCAGCTTCGCTTCATATTTATCCAAAGCAATAATCGAACCCTGATTTTTCATCAATTCCGCAACATAAAATGTCTTGCCTCCGGGAGCCGAGCATAAGTCTATGACATTCATTCCCGGTTTTGCCTGTGAAAGAAGTGCAGCCATGGAAGCACTTGCATCTTGAATGGCAATTTTACCCGACTTAAACATTTCAGAACTGGTGATATCACGAAGAGAACTCACCAATAACGATGAATCATGATGTTGTGATTTGGTATATGGTATATGTTGTTCATCAAGCCAAGATTCAATTTCCACTGAATCTGAAAGCAAACCATTCACACGAAGCGTGATCGAAGGACGATTCACATTTGATTTGAGAAGTTCCTCGGTAAATACTTGTCCCCATCTATCCATCCAACGTTTGACCATCCATTTTGGGTGGGAATAGACAACAGAGAGATACCAAACCATATCTTCATCTTGATTGGGATATCTGATATTATCCAGATTTCTTGTGATATTTCTCAAAACGGCATTGACTATTCCTGCAGATTTTTCGCCTTTGATCCGCTTGATTATTTCAACGGATTCATTGATTGCAGCAGCAGGTGGGATTTTGTTCAAGAACATCACTTGATATAATGCAATACGCATGGCATTCTTGACCGGTGTCATACACTTATCGAATTCACCATGATAAAAACCTGTGAGCACCCAATCAAGTTTGGCAAGCCAGCGCGTAACGCCATTGACAAGTTCGGTCAGCAAAGCTTTATCTTGATGAGACAAACCACCCGTTCTCAATTCATACTCAAGCAATTTGTCCAAATATGAATCACTGCGTTCAAATCTGCTGAGTATGCGAATTGCCGCACCTCTGGCACCCTGATACAGAAATTCTTCATGTGTCTGCTTTACTTGCGCGGACACTCTTTCCTGTGATGGCAATTCTTCAAACATAAAACACTCAACAAAATCGTAGATAATTGGGCAATAAAGCACTTGCGAATGTTTGGGTAGAACAGAACGGCTTTGAATTGAGTTCCAAGAATACCTAGAAAATCTTGATGCGATGAAACAGGATATAGTTTTTGAATGTTATTATCAGTAAATTCACAGAAATTATCGGATTTCCAATGTATCGTCGCCTTTTTCTTTTGATTCTTCTTATCGCTTCACTTGCCAAGATGAATGCGCAGGTGGTGGTTTCCGACCCAAGAAAATCATCTTTTTGGAGTAAACCAAAACAAATTGGATTCTCACTGGGATTTGGTGGCATCATGCAAACAGGCACATTGATCACTGATGCCTGCGATTGTTCCTTCGAAAATGGAGGAGGAATGAGTTCTGCATTTGGAATATCATTTGAAAATGAATTGATAAAGCATGTGGTATGGGGAATTGCCGGTGAATATCGCTATGTATCCATGGATTCCAGATATCAGGAATTGGAAGTCCTGAAAGATCAACAAACATCTACGGGCGCATTGATTTCACTTGAAGTTCCATTCAGACATAATGCGGCATTCACAACATCCATGATTGGGGTCTTACCCTATATAAAAGTCTTCCCATTTGATACTAGACTCTTCACACGATTTGGATTGAATATTGGCTATGTGGCATCAACTTCACTTGAGCATACCAAAGAACTTCTTCAAAATAGCTCAGTTCTCCCAACTGGAGAGACCGTTGAATTTTCTTTGGATAGAAATGACCCCAGAGTCAATGGGAATTTAGCAACAATTCAATCCGGGGAATTGACACAAGCAAATTCTTTGTTCATCGGCGGGCATATTGGACTTGGCGTGGAATTCAAAGCCGGAAAGCGCATGATCTTTGGTCCGACAATGATGTATATACTTCCATTCACCGGATTGAGTTCATATCCCGGAAGTGATTTCTCCATGAGAAATTTACAGGTTGCAGCAGAAGTGAGAATAATGTTGGACTAAAAAAAAGCAGACCGAAGTCTGCTTTTGTATGATCAATCATCTATGCTGAGAACCGCCAGGAATGCCTCTTGTGGCACTTCTACCCTGCCGATTTGTTTCATCCGTTTTTTCCCTTCCTTCTGTTTCTCGATCAGTTTTCTTTTTCGAGAAATATCTCCACCATAACATTTTGCGAGAACATTTTTTCGCATGGCGCTAATTGTGTCTCGAGCAATGATTTTTGCTCCAATTGCTGCTTGAATTGCAACTTCAAACATCTGTCTTGGAATGAGCTCGCGTAATTTTGCGCATAATTTTCTTCCCCATTCATATGCTTTTTGTCTGTGAACAATTGTGGACAAAGCATCAACCGGATCACCATTCAGGAGAATATCCAATTTCACCAAATCACCGGCTCTATATTCAGAGTATTCATAATCAAGTGAAGCATAGCCACGAGTGGAAGATTTCAATTTATCATAGAAGTCAAAAATCACTTCGCCAAGAGGCAATTCAAATGTCATGTCAACCCGAGTTTGCGAGAGATAATGCTGACCTAACAAAGTGCCTCGTCGATCCATGCACAATTTCAAAATTGCACCAACATAATCCGTTGGCGAAATGATTTGTGCTTTGATGAAAGGCTCTTGAATTTCCGAAATGGATCCAACCGGTGGCATTTGAGCCGGATTATCAACCCATAATTCTTCTTTATTTGTTTTGATTACCTTATACCGCACATTCGGAACCGTGGTGACGATTGTCTGACCAAATTCTCTTTCTAAACGCTCTTGAACGATTTCCATGTGAAGCAAACCGAGGAATCCACAACGGAAACCGAATCCCAAAGCAACTGATGATTCCGGTTCATAGACGATGGCAGAATCATTGAGCGACAATTTTCCGAGAGCTTCTCTCAAGTCTTCAAATCCATCGGAATCCGCGGGATAAATCCCACTGAACACCATAGGCTTCACTTCCCTGAAACCTTCAATCATGTCAGTGCATGGATTGGAGGCAAGAGTAATCGTATCACCAACTTTTGTATCCTGCAAGCGTCGTATCGCCGCTGTGATATACCCCACATCTCCGGCGGAAAGCAGACCTGTTCTTTGTCTTTTCATATAGAGCACACCAGCTTCATCCACTTCATAGCTTTGCCCTGTGGACATGAACAGAATTTTATCCTTTTCTCGCACCACACCATCAAAGACTCTCATATACACAATGACACCACGATAGGCATCATAGACGGAATCATATATCAATGCTCTCAGTGGTTTATTTGGGTCGCCTTTCGGTGGTGGAATGCGTTCAACAACAGCTTCCAAAATATCTTCAATTCCAATTCCGGCTTTTGCAGAAGCGAGCACCATATCATTCTCAGAACAGCCAATCAAATCCATGATTTGTTGCTTAACGGATTCCAAGGTGGTGGAAGCTGATGGCAAATCAATTTTGTTGATGACAGGAATGATCTCAAGGCCTGCTTCGATTGCAAGAAATAAATTGCTGATCGTTTGTGCTTCCACGCCTTGAGTTGCATCCACAACGAGCAATGCACCTTCGCAGGCGGCAAGTGACCGAGAAACTTCATAAGAAAAATCAACATGACCGGGAGTATCAATGAGATTCAGGGTATATGCCTTACCATTTTTTGCGGCATATTCCATTTGAATGGCATGCAATTTTATTGTGATACCTCTTTCTTGTTCAAGTGGATTATCATCAAGAATCTGATTCATGACCATTTCTCTGCTGGTTACCCTTCCTGTTTTTTCAAGCAGGCGATCGGCAAGCGTAGATTTACCATGATCAATGTGTGCAATGATGCAGAAATTTCTGAATTGTTCCATACGTTTATGCTATATCCTTATCCTGATCATTCCCGGATGAATGTCTGGCATCTTGTTGCAAATGTTTTATCTCAGCGAAATCATGCGCAAGGTCAACGATATTTCGGATCGTTCCTTGATTCATGCCCAAATATGTTTCTTCGAAACGCAATCTATGTTCTTCTTTCCATGAGGCGGTGAATTCATGAATGAGTATGCGCACATCATTCACTGCTTGCATGAATTCTCTTTCCAGATTGGCATATCCTTCTGTTTGTTCAGTGGTTTTTTTCAATAAACCATAGGTTGACCAAATGATTTTTCCATTGAACACCAAACGATTGATTATATCAGCTTCACCTGCTTCTGCAGCATGTTCAAACAATAGTCCGATGTCGGAACGCTTGCGCAAACCACCACCTCTTTGATCGAGATGCGACAATAAAGCTTCGATGTCTGTTGAGAATGTATGCATGTCAGAACATTATCATGGATGCAATCGAACGAATGATGCGAGTTTGCATTGAATCATTTGGAATAGGAGTCGATGTCATGTCCAAAGGAACAAGGGCGCATTCATAAAGATTACCTGCATTGGAACGCCACACAAGCGCTTTGGTGGACATGGTATTTGATTTGCCAAAGGATATGAATCCGAATGTTCTTCTGCCAATCGACAATGGCCTGCCTTTTCCTACCTGTTGAACAGATCCTTGTGATTTTGCAATATGTTGTTGCAAAGCAAAACGCATCATGTCATTGACATTTTTCAAAGAATTTGAATCTTTTGCCGGTTTGTTCAATTTGGAAAACACCGCAGTCAATGTCATCGTGGAATCTACTGCCATCGCGAACACATCTTTCGATGGGTAAAACTCTTGCTTTAATAGATACCAGCCCTCCGGGATGAAAGCCACCATATCACCGTCAATTGATTCGATTGTCTTCTCGGACATCGCAATCTCGGGCATTGGGCTTAAAGCCATGGCGGGATAAAATTCTTCTTCCTCCCACACAAAAAGGCAACCGGACAAACCCACAAGCATCATGATGAACATCATGCCGCTGATTTGCATTGCACGATGTATCATCCATGAATTCAATTCTGCATTCCTTTTTCTGGAAATGGAGGAAGCGGAGTGGAGCCGGGAATTCCCATCACAGGAAAATCTTTACGCAATGGATATAATGGCTCTCCACTTTCCGGATCAACGAAATCTTCCGGCATATAAAAACGGCGTAAATCGGGATGTCCTTCAAAAATGACACCATACATGTCATAGGCTTCACGCTCATACCAGTTTGCCGATTCCCAGACATCCACAAGTGATGGACAATGAGGTTTGCTTTCCTGAACGATTGTTTTTACGCGAACGCGATCGGCATGGGGTAGTGAAAGGAGAAAATACACAACCTCAAATCGATTGTTTCTCGTGGCTCTGTCAATGACAGTTGCATCAATCAATTGATTGAACAATGCTCGCTGATCATCACGAAAAGCGGTGCATACAGCAACCAAATGTTCAGCAGGAACAACAATGGTATATTCTCCATGATGTTCATGAAGTTCTGCAGCAGGGCTTATCCCCTTTGCAATCTCGAGAAGTGTTTCTTTTGTGACAGGCATACTTGTCCTGTTGCTATGTTGTGAAGAAAAACTATTGTTCAATGTTGAGTATGTTGTTTTGGCTTTGTCGAAAATATGATGTCCCACAAAGGACTTGACACGCCAAAACTATTGTGATCATCATGAAAATGATGTTTCATGTGATATGCTTGCATAAAACGACCAATCTTTCCATTGAATTGCAAATGATGCACTGCAAAATGCATGGCATCATAACACATGTATCCAAACAAAAATCCCGCGAAAAATGCATGCCCCCATAAACCGGCAAAAAGGAAAAATGGAAGATACAATATTCCTGCTAGCGGAATGCTCACCCCCAAAGGCATCACCAAACGAGTTGAATCTTTAGGATAATCATGATGAATGCCATGCGTGAAATAGTGAAACCTTTTTCCCCATTGCGTTTTTGGGGTATAGTGAAACACAAAACGATGGAGAAGATATTCAAAGAGCGTCCAAAATACCAAACCTGAAATCACTGACATCACCAAGGCAAGGATGGTCATATTCCAAGACATTGAAATCAAGATCAATGTGATCGGAACATACACCACAAATGGCGTAATGGGATGCACATGTGACAGAGCTTCCAATATTGGATTCTCAAAGAGTCTGGTGGTCTCATCTTTATTTGAAACGAATTTCGCAGACATATATGCCGATGTCACAATGTGACTTCAAGTTCTGAATGATACTATCATCGGCTGAGCAAGCCGGATGAGATGCAAAAATACGGTTTAATAGCCAAAAGAACGCAAATAAGTGGATTTGTCCCTCCAATCTTCCCTTACTTTAACAAAGAGTTCGAGAAATACGCCCATTTGTAGATGATCTTCGATCTTTTTTCTTGACTCACTACCGATATTTTTGATCATGGCCCCCTTTTCGCCAATCATGATGGCTTTTTGAGAATCTTTTTCAACAATGATATCAGCTGAAATATGCCATTTCCCTTTCCCTTTTTCATGGAACTCGGCAATTGAGACTTCTGTGGAATAGGGCACTTCTTCACTTAATGAATCAAAAATGGTTTCACGGATGAGTTCCGCAACGAAAAAACGCTGAGGCATTGTGCTCAATAATTCAGGATCATGATACATGGGGCTTTCAGGTAAATATGATTCCAATACTTTGAGCAATTCCGGAACATTGTCTGATTCTTTTGCAGAGATTGGCAAAAACTCCTTAAACACTTGTAATTCATGCAATGCTGCAATGAGTGGTAATGCTTGTTCTTTGTCCTGCAATGCATCCATTTTATTGAGTATGGCAATGCAGGGCTTATTGATCTTTTTAATTGCTTCAATAAATGGCGGCGTGAGTATCTTGGTTGCGGTCTCGGGTCTTGTGACATCCGCAATCACGATGATGATGTCTGCACCACTGAGTGATTCTTCGACATAATGCATCATTGATCGATGCAATTCATAACGAGGTTTCAAAACTCCGGGTGTATCGATAAACACCATTTGTGCATTGTCTTTGGTGTAGATACCCAGTACATTTCTTCTGGTGGTCTGCGGTTTGGAAGTGACAATGGATAATTTTTCACCGATGATTGCATTCATGAGCGTTGATTTGCCAACATTTGGCTTGCCGATGATTGCGATATAACCTGCTTTTGTCATGCTAATGTGCTCCGATACATGCATTTTCGATGAAATGAACGGTATTGTTTGTCTCAAAACTACCATTTATACCGATATGTTTGATTCACTCGAAAGATTCGTACGATAATATCGCTCTTGATATTCCTTTACCATTCTTGCCGATGAAAATTGTGGTCCTAGTTCAGCGATTGAATGAAGCATCATGTCAGACCAAGCGAGCCCATCATGCTTTATGAGGCCCGCATAGAGTGGGATCACCTGCTGTTCCAATACATCATAGAGAGATTCTGCCTCTTCATGATCTTGTTGATCTTCATTGAAATCTTCGGAATGTGCAATCTTGAAACCTCTATTGGGAGCATATCCTTCATCCCACCAGCCATCAAGTATGCTACAATGTAAACATCCATTCACTGCAGCTTTCATGCCTGATGTACCACTCGCCTCCATTGGTCTGCGCGGAGTATTGAGCCATAGATCACATCCTTGAACCATTGCTTTTGCAAGCGCGATATCATAATCTTCCAAGAACATGATAGCATGATGTAGATGCAATTTCTCAATTTCCCGATGTACTTTTCGTATGATTTCTTTCCCCTCTTGATCATCAGGATGAGATTTCCCTGCTATGATGATGCGAATGGGTATTGGTGAATCATTCAAGATGGAATGAAATCTTTCAGGATTGTTAAACATCAGCAATGCGCGTTTATATGTTGCAAATCTTCTGGCATAGCCAATATGCAATGCTTGCTCATTACCGGCCTCGAACCAATGTTCATTCCGTGCTTTTGCTCTGATTTTGAGATGCTTCAACATCGATTGTTTCTGTGCAAGATGGGCGGATTGAATATATGAATGTGGTATGTCGATGACACCTTTCCATGTATCTGAATCATGCGGAGATTTTCTCCATGCATTGCCGATGTGATCATCCAATAATGCTGCAATGTGTTCACCAATCCAAGAGGGAGTATGAATTCCATTCGTTATTGAAGTGATCAAACGTCCTTTTTTTTCTCCATTGTATTCGAGATGCTTCCACATTGAATGAGCGATGCGCCCATGTAAAGTACTCACCGCATTTGTTGCACCCGCAATGTTGATTGCCATTGCTGACATTGAGAATACTTCTTTTGAATATTCATCAGACATACCAAGAGCCAAAAATTCATGTTCGCTCAATTGAAGTTCTTCTCGATGTGCTTTACCAAAATGAAGGACACTCTCTTTGGAAAACTTTTCATTACCTGAATCAACTGGTGTATGCGTAGTGAATAAAATGGATGTTGACAATGCTGATTTTGCTTCATTGAATGAAATGTTCTGTTCATTCATTTCTGAAAGAATCCATTGTGTCATGGCAAAAGCGCAATGTCCTTCATTGACATGCAAGAACGATAACTTCGCACCAATTGCATTCAATGCTTTTATGCCGCCAATGCCAATCAAAAGTTCTTGTCTTAAACGATGTTCACGATCGCCGAAATACAGTGCATCAGTGATATGTTGAAGCATTGGAAATCCGGCATTGAGTTCATGCATGGTATCCAATAGAATCAATCGATTATTGCCAATCATCACTTCATGAAGACGAACATGCGCAATACCTTCAGGAAATTCCACTGTGATGATTAATGGTTTACCATCATCATCCAATATCAATGACATCGGTAATTGATCAATTGATGATGTCTTCCATATATCATGCTGAGAGCCCTCTTCATCAATCATTTGATGCGGACTCCCCTTAGCATAGAACAAACCAATTCCGATGATTGGCAAACCCAGATCATGAGCAGTTTTCACATGATCACCGGCTAATATTCCAAGTCCACCGGCATATTGATGCAAAGATTGAGTGACTCCGAATTCGAGAGAAAAATAAGCAATGCAATCCTTTGACATGATTGACTTTTTTTTCTGTATTTGTTGAATATAATCATTGATCAAAGTCATGACTTCATGATTATTATTTACTTTCTCGTAAGCATCTTCACTGAGAGCATTTAGAAATGCATGGATATGCGGTTTATGTTCCATCCATGCATTGGAATCAATCTTATTGCACAATTCATGAGCTTTGAGATTCCATTCTGAAGAAATATCATGCCCGAGATTATGCAAGAATTGTTGTATGTCACGACCATTCATTATATGCAATGGAAATATTTCAATCAAAAGACAAAAAAATACCTGCATGCTTTTTCAAACATGCAGGTTGAATTACATACTACTCAATCATCAAGATTTTTTTTGCACTTTCATTGATGTGATGATGACGGGATTTACCGGAGTGCTTCCATTGAGTGGAACTGCTGCAATCTTGGCTACGATGTCCATGCCATCGGTTACTTTGCCATACATTGTATAATTTTTTGGAAGGCCCAAATCTTCAAGACAAATAAAGAACTGACTTGTATTCGTATTTGGTCCGCGATTTGCCATTGCCAAAACACCTTTTGCATAGCCAATTTGATAACTCTTCGCATTTGGATTCAATTCATCGACGAAATCACCACCATAGATGCTTTCTCCGCCTGTTCCCCATTGGCCTTTCAATGATTCATCTTTTGTTTTGGGGTCTCCGGCTTGAATGACAAACCCAGGGACAACGCGATGGAAGAGAATTCCATCATAAAAATTCTGTTCGGCCAAGCCAACAAAATTTGCAACTGTTTTTGGTGCATCTTCACCATAAAGACTTAAAGTAACAGCCCCATGATTTGTGTTCATGGTGACTATATGCGTGACTTTGGGCTCTTGATTTGTCATGACGACAGACTGTGCTCCTGCAAATTGTGTCATGATACTCATGATCATGAGCATCAAAGACAGATGGATAAGATTCATTGTGTTCTTCATGATAACTCCAATGGTGAAATGGTCAATCATTGTTTTTTGATTGTCATGGTAATATTCTTCAAAGGTCTTTCTGTTGCATTATCTCTAGCCGATGTAGCAATTTTATCAGCTATATCCATTCCGCTTTTCACTGTTCCAAAAGCAGAATATTCTCCATCAAGGAATTCTGAGTCTTTCACGCAGATAAAAAATTGAGAATCCGCACTATTTTTATCTTCGCCTCTTGCTGCCGATAGAGTGCCTCGAACATGAGAATAATCATTGAACTCAGCTATGACTTTTGTTTGATCAGGGCGACCAAAACCCCAAGTTTCAGGTCCTTTTGAAGGGTCTTTACTATTGGGATCTCCACCTTGAATCATGAAATCAGGGTCGATGCGATGAAAAGAAGTTCCATCATAAAATTTTATCGCCACAAGACTATCAAAGTTCTTGCAATGAAGTGGCGCTTTATCAGGAAACAATTCTATGACGATATCACCAAGCTTTTCTTGCTCCTGCATGACAGAAATAATATAGACAGGATTATTCAACCGTTCTTCGAAGGCAAAGACAGCAGAAAGAGGGATGATGAGAAACACTAAGAAAGCTTGCAACATGTATTGAACTCTAGAATCAGGAAATCAAACCAAGTTCTCTGCCTACTTCGGCAAATACAT
>Ga0129333_10000848_pt1 | contig 26898 bp, 1 predicted proteins | sample CPB6_08_DNA_FD_94474 | JGI IMG/M metagenome (GOLD analysis project Ga0129333, IMG submission 94474) | Freshwater to marine salinity gradient microbial communities from Chesapeake Bay, USA - CPBay_Sum_0.6_0.8_DNA | ecosystem: Environmental > Aquatic > Marine > Coastal | place: USA: Chesapeake Bay... | reverse complement strand
GGTCCTTCAGAACCGGTGGTTCCTTGGACTCCCTCTACTCCGGTGGCTCCTTGGGCACCCTCTACTCCGGTGTGACCCTGTGGCCCTTCAGAACCGGTGGTTCCTTGGACTCCCTCTACTCCGGTGGCTCCTTGGGTACCCTCTACTCCGGTGGCTCCTTGGGTACCCTCTACTCCGGTGTGACCCTGCGGTCCTTCTACTCCGGTGTGACCCTGTGGCCCTTCAGAACCGGTGGCTCCCTGGACGCCATTCAAACCCGTATGACCCTGTGGCCCTTCTACTCCGGTGGTTCCTTGGACTCCCTCTACTCCGGTGGCTCCCTGGATTCCCTCTACGCCGGTGTGGCCCTGCGGTCCTTCAGAACCGGTGACACCCTGCACGCCTTCAGAACCGGTGGCTCCCTGGACGCCATTCAAACCCGTATGACCCTGTGGCCCTTCTACTCCGGTGGTTCCTTGGAAGCCCTGCGATCCAGTATAGCCTTTCGGTCCTTCTACTCCGGTTACTCCTTGGACTCCAACTTCACCCGTGTGGCCTTGGGTTCCCGTATACCCTATCTGTCCTTGTTCGCCTTGAGCACCAGTGAGGCCTTGGGCGCCAATCTCACCGGTATTTCCCACTATGCCTTGTGGTCCAGTTGGACCAATGGCACCCGTCACACCAGTGGCGCCTTCGAACCCTTGAGATCCAGTTAAACCAACTCCACCGGTTAATCCTATACTTCCGGTGTGGCCTTGGGTACCGTCGATTCCTGTAGGCCCTTGGACCCCCTGCACTCCAGTGGAACCAATGGAGCCGGTATAACCTTGTACGCCAGTACTACCTACTGGACCAGTGGTGCCTTGAGGACCGATTGTTCCGGTGAGACCAATAGCTCCTTGAACGCCTGTAGAACCCGGAGTTCCTGTGTCACCTTTTGAACCCGTAACTCCTTGTAGTCCAGAGGCGCCCTGTGCGCCCTGTGCGCCCTGTGTGCCTTGTGTGCCTTGTACCCCCGTAGCACCAGCAGACCCTGCTTTGCCGGTATTTCCTATCGGTCCAGTGTTTCCAATAGATCCTTGCGGGCCAGTTGTTCCAAAAGCTCCACTAACACCTCCGGTTGACGGCCCCCAAGTTCCGTCGCCTTTTAAAACGTAAGACTCTTGACCCGGAAGTGGAGGTGGAACTAAACCAGCTAAACCGGTTGCAGATCCCACTGGACCTGAAAAATTTCTACCAATCGCGCTTTTAGCGAGTATGTCTCCGTTAACATATTCAGCTAGTAGATATTTTAGATTTATAAATCCACCAATGGTACCGGATTCCAACGACCTCGTCACATCGGAAGTAACTGCAACTGTTACTACCTGACCGGGTTTAATATAAAATGGTCCAGCCTTTCTTCCAGCAGGTCCATCAGCCGGACTGGATGCCAAGTCAGAAATATAGAGTTCTTTGTTGCAAATGTTGGTAAGTTTTAGCAATAAACCCTTCATGGAATCCTCTTAACTCCATGGGATTTATAAACAGAAAAACGTTAAAATAAACTTTTTGTGTTAATTATTACCTATTCACCGAATAGGTAATAATCAATATTCTCTGTAGATCCAGTTACGTCTAAATTATACAAACTAATGGAATAAATAGGTGTATCAATAGTAGCGGAGTTCGATCCGTTAAAAAATAAACCACCCGGTGGAATACTGAATATGTCGGATGGTGATCCGTTAATTCTTAACCCCATTTCTACGGAGGTGCTATTTTTTAAAAATAGCATTTTTACGGCTTCGATAGATCCGAATGGGACTGCGAATTCGGTTCTTAATCCATCGGAGGCTTTAACATCTATCCTGCCAACGTTTTGAGAATTGGATGATGTTGTTAAACTTGTTACCACATTACCACTATTAACTGGTGCACCCGGCGGCGTCCATGAAATAGAAACATTTAAAGTGGAGTTAGTTGCCGACATCTTAGCTGTCTTGCTTCACAAGACCTCTAAGATCAATGTTGCCATTTTTATTCCGCACTGGGGTAACTGACGAGCAGGATGGACCCTACTCGCATACTCATTTGAGCCATGGCAATATATATTACCGCATCGCGCATTTCAACGACCTACACGGATACCGTAGCCGCCACGGCTTCGTTGACGTCGGACGTCCAGTTGGTGAACCCAGTTGGGAGTTTAGTTCAAAATATATCGACAGTATACGCTCAAATTCAGTTATCTCCTTCTCAGTGGGCGATAACTCAAATTGTTCAGATAAGTAATACAAATCCGGGTCCAAATCAATACGTATATTTCTTTCAGATAAGATTTGGGTTATTAGGGTCTGCTGCGTCTGAAATCCTTAGAGGACCTCAAGGAGCGGAAGGTCCACAAGGTGTTACCGGGCGTCAAGGACCACAGGGCCATACCGGCGTCCAAGGAATGACGGGCGCAAAGGGCGAATCCCCTACGGGAGTGCAGGGATTCCCTGGGACGACGGGAGCTACTGGACCTCAGGGCGCCACAGGCCATACTGGCGCAAGAGGTACCACAGGAGCTCGAGGCGCCACAGGCTCTCAGGGTGTACAGGGATCTAGGGGTAACACTGGTCTTACTGGTATTCAGGGTACTACGGGTTCTACTGGTGCACAGGGTACGACTGGTATAACAGGTCCGCAGGGTATACAAGGCGCTACGGGTCCTACCGGATCTCAAGGAGTGACCGGAATTACAGGTCCTCAAGGTGGTACCGGTACTCAAGGCGTGACCGGCCCGACTGGTGCCCAAGGTGTAACAGGTATTACTGGTTCACAGGGTGCTACTGGCGTTACCGGGTCGACTGGCCCACAGGGTTCGACTGGAGAAACTGGATCTCAAGGGGCCACTGGTGAGACCGGAAGTCAGGGAGCTACCGGAGTCACAGGGTCTACCGGAGCTCAAGGCTCGCAAGGTGCTACTGGACACACAGGCGCTGGGGGTACTACTGGTGCTACGGGTGTAACGGGCTCTCAAGGATCTACAGGTCTTACCGGTTCTCAAGGCGTTACTGGTGAGACGGGAGCTGCTGGTATCACAGGAGCTACTGGTGCGACCGGACCTCAAGGAAGTACTGGACTTACGGGTGTCCAGGGTTCCACTGGTGAGACCGGAACCCAGGGTTCCACCGGTGTTACGGGTATTACTGGAGCTCAAGGTGCCACTGGCGAGACTGGAGTCCAGGGTTCCACCGGTTCTACTGGTATCACAGGACCACAAGGCGCCACCGGTGTAACCGGCGCCCAGGGATCGACTGGACATACTGGCGAAGCCGGAGTCACTGGTGAAACGGGTGCACAAGGAACTACGGGTGTTACAGGCTCTACGGGTCCACAAGGTGCCACCGGTGAAACCGGGCCACAAGGTACCACAGGTGTAACTGGGTCTACCGGGCCACAAGGAGCTACAGGTCATACTGGCGTCCAGGGTAACACTGGCGAAACGGGTGCTCAGGGATCTACCGGTGTTACAGGTTCCACAGGTCCACAGGGTACCACTGGACTCACAGGTGTTCAAGGTAACACTGGCGAAACTGGAGCTCAGGGTACTACCGGTGTTACTGGCTCCACTGGTCCTCAAGGAGTTACGGGTTCTACTGGCCTCACAGGTGCCCAAGGTACCACTGGTGTAACTGGATCTACCGGACCACAAGGCTCCACTGGATTAACCGGCGTACAAGGCAATACCGGCGAAACTGGTGCACAGGGTTCCACTGGGGTTACTGGCTCCACTGGTCCACAAGGTGTTACTGGTTCGACTGGTCTTACAGGTGCACAGGGTACCACTGGTGTAACGGGTTCAACTGGACCACAAGGAGCTACCGGCCTCACAGGTGTTCAAGGTAACACCGGCGAAACTGGAGCTCAGGGTACTACCGGAGTTACTGGCTCCACTGGTCCTCAGGGCACTACCGGCGTCACCGGATCAACTGGGCCTCAAGGCACTACTGGTGTAACCGGATCTACTGGTCCTCAGGGCACTACTGGTGTAACCGGATCTACTGGTCCCCAGGGCACTACTGGTGTCACGGGATCCACTGGACCCCAAGGCGTTACCGGGGCTACTGGTGAGACCGGAGCACAGGGTACTACAGGCGTAACAGGATCTACCGGCCCGCAGGGTGCCACTGGTTTAACCGGTGTACAGGGTAATACTGGCGAAACCGGTGCTCAAGGATCTACTGGCGTTACCGGCTCCACTGGCCCGCAAGGAGCGACTGGCCATACTGGGGCCCAAGGTTCAACAGGACATACTGGACCCCAAGGCACGACAGGTGTCACCGGTTCTACCGGACCACAGGGTTCCACCGGTGTTACAGGTTCTACCGGGCCCCAAGGAACTACCGGTGTTACTGGCTCCACTGGTCCTCAGGGTGCCACTGGTCACACCGGAGTTCAGGGTAACACTGGCGAGACTGGTGCTCAAGGTACGACTGGCGTCACCGGTTCTACCGGTCCACAAGGCACCACGGGCGTAACTGGATCCACCGGACCCCAAGGTACCACAGGTGTCACCGGCGCTACTGGAGCACAAGGTACCACTGGTGAGACCGGCGCTACCGGTCCGCAGGGAACAACCGGTGTTACTGGTACTACTGGTGTGCAAGGAGCGACCGGCCATACAGGAGCTCAAGGTTCTACCGGTCATACGGGTTCTCAAGGCACAACTGGTGTTACAGGTTCCACCGGTGCCCAGGGATCTACTGGTGTTACAGGTTCTACCGGGCCCCAAGGAACTACCGGTGTTACCGGATCGACTGGACCGCAAGGTGCTACTGGTCATACAGGAGTTCAGGGTAACACTGGCGAGACCGGTGCTCAGGGCACTACTGGTGTTACCGGCTCTACTGGTGCCCAGGGTACTACTGGTGTAACCGGTTCTACTGGCCCTCAAGGCACGACTGGAGTCACTGGATCCACCGGAGCTCAAGGTTCTACCGGTGTTACAGGTTCCACTGGTCCTCAAGGAACCACTGGTGTCACTGGTTCTACTGGGCCTCAGGGCGCTACTGGTCACACCGGAGTCCAGGGCAATACTGGCGAGACAGGAGCCCAGGGTTCGACCGGCGTCACTGGTTCTACCGGTGCCCAGGGATCTACCGGTGTTACTGGTTCTACCGGTCCACAAGGAACAACTGGTGTTACCGGTTCCACGGGGCCTCAAGGCGCTACTGGCCATACTGGAGTTCAGGGTAACACTGGCGAGACTGGTGCTCAGGGTTCCACCGGCGTTACCGGCTCGACAGGAGCACAGGGTTCCACTGGCGTAACCGGTTCTACTGGCCCTCAAGGCACGACTGGAGTTACTGGATCCACCGGACCCCAAGGTACCACAGGTGTCACCGGTGCTACAGGACCACAAGGCACCACGGGCGTTACCGGCTCTACAGGGCCTCAAGGAGCGACTGGCCATACTGGTGTACAAGGCAACACCGGCGAGACTGGTCCTCAAGGCACGACCGGCGTCACAGGTACGACTGGTGCGCAAGGATCTACAGGTGTTACAGGTTCCACTGGTCCGCAGGGTTCAACCGGTGTTACTGGGTCTACTGGACCGCAAGGTGCAACTGGCCACACGGGAGTTCAAGGCAACACCGGCGAGACTGGTGCTCAGGGATCGACTGGCGTAACTGGTTCTACTGGAGCTCAAGGTTCCACCGGCGTCACTGGATCTACAGGACCTCAAGGATCTACTGGCGTAACTGGTTCCACTGGTCCTCAGGGCACAACCGGAGTCACTGGTAGTTCCGGACCCCAAGGTTCGACTGGTGTTACTGGGTCTACTGGTCCTCAAGGTGCTACTGGCCACACAGGAGTTCAAGGCAACACCGGCGAGACTGGTGCTCAGGGTTCCACCGGCGTCACTGGTTCTACCGGACCACAAGGTGCGACCGGCGTTACAGGCTCTACTGGACCCCAGGGGTCTACTGGCGTTACAGGTTCTACCGGTCCCCAGGGCACTACGGGCGTTACTGGTACTAGTGGTCCTCAAGGCTCTACAGGTGTCACAGGCTCAACTGGCCCTCAAGGTGCAACTGGCCACACGGGAGTTCAAGGCAACACCGGCGAGACAGGTGCCCAAGGGTCAACCGGCGTCACTGGTTCTACCGGACCACAAGGAACGACCGGAGTAACAGGTAGTACTGGTCCGCAAGGTTCAACCGGCGTAACCGGTTCCACCGGACCCCAGGGATCCACCGGTTATACTGGTGCACAGGGTAGTACAGGTGAAACTGGTGCTCAAGGATCTACTGGTGTTACAGGTTCTACCGGTCCCCAGGGTGCAACCGGCGTAACTGGTTCTACTGGACCACAAGGTTCCACCGGTGTCACTGGTTCTACTGGACCACAAGGTTCTACCGGGCATACCGGAGCTCAGGGTAACACAGGAGAAACGGGTGCCCAGGGTAGTACCGGTGTTACCGGGTCTACCGGACCCCAGGGTTCGACTGGAGTCACCGGTTCCACTGGTCCACAAGGCACCACGGGCGTAACTGGTTCTACGGGTCCTCAAGGTACCACGGGTGTTACCGGCGCCACTGGAGCACAAGGCACAACCGGCGTTACCGGCTCTACTGGGCCTCAAGGAGCAACTGGCCAGACGGGTGTTCAGGGTAGTACAGGCGAGACAGGCGCCCAGGGCAGTACTGGTGTTACCGGATCCACTGGGCCTCAGGGATCGACTGGTGTGACCGGTGCTACCGGTGCCCAGGGGTCAACTGGGTCCACCGGACTTACTGGTGTCCAAGGGTCTACGGGTGTTACTGGCTCTACTGGGCCTCAAGGCACCACGGGCGTTACCGGATCTACTGGTCCACAGGGAACGACTGGTGTAACAGGAACTACCGGAGCACAGGGTACAACTGGTGTTACCGGCTCTACTGGAGCACAAGGCGCTACTGGTCACACTGGAGTCCAAGGCTCAACAGGTGAAACCGGTGCACAGGGATCAACCGGCGTTACCGGATCGACTGGACCTCAAGGTTCAACCGGTGTTACCGGTTCTACTGGTCCTCAAGGAACCACAGGCGTTACTGGTTCTACCGGACCACAAGGTGCTACTGGTCACACCGGAGTCCAGGGTAATACCGGCGAAACTGGGGCTCAAGGCAGCACGGGTGTAACCGGTTCTACCGGTCCTCAAGGCTCCACTGGAGTAACCGGCACCACTGGAGCACAAGGCGTTACTGGTGCTACCGGTGAGACTGGTGCACAGGGAGCCACCGGAGTCACTGGTACCACCGGAGCACAGGGTACTACTGGTGTCACAGGTTCTACCGGACCACAGGGTTCCACTGGTGTAACTGGTTCTACCGGGCCCCAAGGAACCACGGGTGTTACCGGTTCTACTGGACCACAAGGTGCCACTGGACATACAGGGATTCAGGGTAATACCGGCGAGACCGGCGCGCAGGGGTCTACTGGTGTAACAGGTTCCACCGGGCCCCAAGGATCTACTGGTGTAACTGGAACTACTGGAGCTCAGGGAACTACCGGTGTTACCGGCTCTACCGGACCGCAGGGCGCCACTGGTGTAACAGGTGCCACAGGACCGCAGGGTACAACCGGCGTTACTGGTACCTCTGGGCCTCAAGGATCTACTGGTGTAACAGGCTCGACTGGTCCGCAAGGAACTACTGGTGTCACGGGCTCGACCGGTCCACAAGGATCAACTGGCGAGACAGGTGTCCAGGGAAGTACTGGTGAGACTGGCGCGCAGGGATCTACTGGCGTTACTGGTTCAACTGGTCCACAGGGTGCAACGGGTGTCACAGGATCTACAGGTCCACAGGGAACGACTGGCGCTACAGGTGAAACCGGAGCTCAAGGTTCCACTGGTGTAACGGGTTCAACGGGGCCACAGGGCTCTACCGGTGTCACTGGTTCTACCGGACCACAAGGGTCCACCGGCGTTACGGGTTCTACCGGAGCACAGGGTACTACCGGTGTCACTGGTTCTACTGGGCCACAAGGAGCCACAGGTTATACTGGAGCCCAAGGCTCCACAGGCGAAACTGGGGCACAGGGATCAACCGGCGTTACCGGCTCGACCGGACCACAAGGAGCCACAGGCGTCACAGGGTCTACCGGTCCTCAGGGCTCTACCGGCGCCACTGGCGAAACCGGAGCACAAGGAGCCACCGGTGTAACAGGCTCAACTGGACCTCAAGGGGCCACCGGCGTTACGGGCTCTACGGGACCTCAAGGATCGACGGGTGTAACAGGCTCTACTGGCCCACAGGGTACTACCGGCGTTACTGGTTCTACCGGCCCGCAAGGAGCTACCGGTGAGACTGGTGCTCAGGGTAGCACTGGTGAGACTGGTGCCCAAGGCGCCACTGGAGTTACTGGTAGTACAGGCCCGCAAGGTTCGACCGGCGTTACTGGCTCGACCGGACCCCAAGGAACCACTGGTGTAACGGGTTCAACGGGACCACAGGGCTCTACTGGTGTTACCGGTTCTACTGGTCCACAGGGTACTACCGGCGTTACGGGTTCTACTGGACCTCAAGGTTCCACTGGTCACACCGGAGCGCAAGGATCCACTGGGGAAACCGGTCCCCAAGGATCCACTGGCGTTACTGGGTCTACTGGACCTCAAGGTGCCACTGGCGTTACTGGCTCTACTGGTCCTCAGGGTACCACAGGTGCTACTGGAGAAACCGGAGCACAAGGAGCCACAGGCGTCACCGGCTCTACCGGCCCACAGGGGTCTACCGGTGTTACCGGTTCGACCGGCCCACAAGGAACTACCGGTGTTACCGGATCCACGGGTGCACAGGGATCTACAGGTGTCACTGGATCGACCGGTCCCCAAGGATCCACAGGTTACACTGGTGCACAAGGTTCGACGGGTGAGACTGGAGCTCAAGGATCAACCGGCGTAACCGGTTCCACTGGTCCGCAGGGCGCGACCGGTGTTACAGGCTCGACAGGTCCCCAAGGTACGACAGGTGCTACTGGTGAGACGGGAGCTCAAGGATCAACCGGTGTTACCGGATCCACTGGTCCCCAGGGTTCCACAGGTGTCACAGGTTCTACTGGACCACAAGGTGCCACTGGTTTTACCGGAGTTCAGGGTTCAACCGGCGAGACTGGTTCTCAGGGAGCTACAGGCGTCACCGGTTCTACCGGCCCTCAAGGCTCTACTGGAGTAACCGGCACCACTGGAGCACAAGGCGTTACAGGTGCTACCGGTGAGACGGGAGCCCAAGGAGCAACCGGCGTCACCGGTTCTACTGGTCCCCAAGGTACTACCGGTGTAACAGGTTCAACTGGGCCTCAAGGGTCTACTGGCGTTACCGGATCCACTGGACCACAAGGTTCCACCGGTGTCACTGGTTCTACGGGACCACAAGGTGCAACTGGTGTAACTGGAGTTCAGGGTTCAACCGGCGAGACTGGTGCTCAGGGGTCTACGGGCGTTACCGGCTCAACAGGTCCCCAGGGCGCTACCGGTGTTACTGGTTCTACTGGACCTCAGGGTACAACCGGAGCCACCGGAGAGACCGGAGCACAAGGAGCCACCGGTGTCACTGGCTCAACTGGCCCGCAGGGATCTACGGGTGTCACCGGATCAACCGGTGCACAGGGATCAACCGGTGTAACAGGTTCAACCGGCCCCCAAGGTACTACTGGTGTCACCGGTTCTACCGGACCCCAAGGTTCCACCGGTCATACTGGTGCGCAAGGCAGTACTGGCGAGACGGGTGCCCAGGGTTCCACCGGTGTAACGGGATCTACTGGTCCGCAGGGCGCTACCGGTGTTACCGGTTCTACTGGCCCACAGGGTACTACTGGTGTAACTGGTTCTACTGGCCCCCAAGGTACTACCGGTGTTACTGGTTCTACTGGACCACAAGGAACGACTGGCGTAACAGGTTCTACTGGACCACAGGGTGCCGCTGGCCATACTGGGCCTCAGGGTAATACTGGCGAGACTGGCGCACAAGGGTCTACCGGCGTAACAGGTTCAACTGGGCCACAAGGCTCCACCGGCGTTACCGGCACTACTGGTGCACAAGGTGTAACTGGTGCTACCGGCGAGACAGGTGCCCAGGGCGCCACTGGTGTAACTGGTTCTACTGGTGCACAGGGAACTACAGGTGTCACTGGTTCTACCGGGCCTCAGGGTTCCACTGGTTTAACCGGTGTTCAGGGCAACACCGGTGAGACTGGTGCTCAAGGGTCTACCGGTGTAACCGGCTCCACTGGTCCTCAGGGATCTACTGGTGTCACTGGCACTACAGGTGCACAGGGAACTACAGGTGTCACTGGTTCTACTGGACCTCAAGGATCTACCGGTATTACCGGACCACAGGGTGCAACTGGTTATACTGGTGCTCAGGGTTCTACTGGTGAAACCGGAGCCCAAGGAAGTACTGGTGTTACTGGAACCACCGGAGCTCAAGGTGTTACCGGTGCCACTGGGCTAACAGGTGCTCAAGGAACCACCGGTGTAACCGGTTCTACTGGTGCGCAGGGTTCCACGGGCGTAACCGGTTCAACCGGACCACAAGGTTCTACAGGCTATACAGGAGCACAGGGTTCCACGGGCCATACCGGTGCTCAAGGCACTACTGGTGAAACGGGCGCTACAGGTGCCCAGGGTTCTACAGGTGTGACTGGTACCACCGGAGCACAAGGTACAACCGGAGTTACAGGAGCTACAGGAGCCCAAGGAACCACAGGTGTCACTGGTTCTACAGGTCCACAAGGTTCAACCGGCGTTACTGGCTCAACGGGTCCGCAGGGAGCCACGGGTCACACCGGAGTTCAGGGAAATACGGGAGAAACGGGGCCTCAGGGCACAACCGGTGTTACAGGCTCTACTGGACCGCAAGGTTCAACAGGTGTCACCGGAACTACGGGTGCCCAGGGTACCACCGGAGCTACCGGAGAAACTGGTGCCCAGGGTGCTACGGGTGTGACTGGTACCACCGGAGCACAAGGTACAACTGGTGTTACTGGGTCTACTGGTGCTCAGGGTGCCACCGGTGTAACCGGTTCTACTGGCCCTCAAGGAACAACTGGTGTCACCGGTTCAACGGGCCCACAGGGTGCAACTGGTTATACTGGTGTTCAGGGTTCCACGGGCCATACTGGCGCTCAGGGTACCACAGGTGAGACCGGAGCAACCGGACCACAAGGTACCACCGGAGTCACTGGTACCACTGGAGCACAAGGCGCCACCGGTGTAACAGGTTCGACTGGTCCACAGGGTGCAACCGGCGTTACTGGTTCTACTGGTCCTCAGGGATCTACCGGTGTTACAGGCTCGACTGGACCTCAGGGATCTACTGGCCAAACTGGTGCTCAGGGATCTACTGGCCATACTGGTGCTCAGGGCACAACAGGTGAAACTGGAGCCACCGGACCGCAAGGATCTACTGGTGTGACCGGCACTACCGGGGCACAAGGAACTACCGGTGTCACCGGTTCAACGGGTCCTCAAGGTACTACTGGTGTAACTGGTTCTACGGGACCTCAGGGTACTACCGGTGTCACCGGTACGACCGGTCCGCAGGGAGCTACCGGACTAACTGGCGCACAAGGTTCTACTGGATACACCGGTGCTCAAGGCACAACTGGTGAAACTGGCGCTACTGGCCCTCAGGGGTCAACGGGCGTCACTGGCACTACAGGAGCGCAAGGAGTAACTGGTTCCACTGGTTTGACCGGAGCTCAAGGATCGACAGGCGTAACGGGAACTACCGGAGCTCAGGGTACTACAGGTGTCACTGGTACAAGTGGACCCCAAGGTGCTACGGGTGTCACCGGTTCAACTGGTCCACAAGGATCAACCGGTGTTACCGGTTCTACCGGACCTCAGGGTTCCACTGGTCATACTGGATCTCAGGGATCGACCGGTCACACGGGATCCCAAGGCACAACTGGTGAGACTGGCGCTACTGGTCCTCAGGGATCAACCGGTGTTACCGGCACAACTGGTGCACAGGGTGTCACAGGCGCAACGGGTCTAACCGGGGCTCAAGGAGCAACTGGAGTTACCGGTACTACCGGAGCACAGGGAACTACCGGAGTTACAGGATCTACGGGTCCTCAGGGAACCACAGGTGTCACTGGCTCGACGGGTCCTCAGGGAACCACAGGCGTTACCGGTTCTACCGGTCCGCAGGGAGCTACTGGTCATACTGGTGCTCAAGGAAATACCGGAGAAACGGGCGCTCAGGGCACCACCGGAGTTACAGGGTCTACCGGCGCCCAAGGTGCTACCGGTGTTACCGGAACAACCGGAGCTCAAGGATCCACTGGCGTTACTGGAAATACTGGAGCACAAGGTTCCACCGGAGTTACCGGTTCCACGGGTCCGCAAGGTACTACTGGAGTAACAGGATCTACCGGAGCTCAAGGCTCAACCGGTCATACCGGCGCCCAAGGAAATACCGGAGAGACTGGCGCGCAGGGTTCCACCGGTGTAACTGGTGCGACCGGACCTCAGGGGTCAACGGGTGTCACTGGTACAACGGGCGCTCAAGGCACAACCGGTGTTACTGGCTCGACGGGAGCTCAAGGTTCCACGGGTGTCACTGGATCTACCGGCCCTCAGGGAGCAACCGGTGTCACTGGATCTACCGGACCTCAAGGAGCTACTGGCCATACCGGAGCTCAGGGAAATACTGGTGAAACTGGCGCACAGGGTACCACAGGTGTTACCGGTTCTACTGGAGCCCAAGGATCCACTGGTGTCACCGGTACGACTGGTGCTCAGGGAACCACAGGTGTTACCGGCGCCACTGGAGCACAAGGCACAACCGGTGTTACTGGCTCTACAGGTCCCCAGGGTACCACCGGAGTTACAGGATCTACAGGTCCACAAGGTGCGACTGGTCAGACCGGTGCACAGGGTGCTACTGGCCATACGGGAGCTCAAGGAACTACTGGAGAAACTGGTGCCACTGGCGCACAGGGATCTACAGGCGTTACCGGTACTACCGGTGCTCAAGGTACAACCGGGTCGACCGGTTTAACTGGCGCACAAGGTTCTACAGGTGTTACTGGTACTACTGGTGCACAAGGAACCACCGGCGTAACAGGTTCTACTGGTCCCCAGGGTGCTACCGGAGAGACTGGTACTACTGGAGCCCAAGGTTCTACTGGAGTCACTGGCTCTACAGGACCTCAAGGTTCCACTGGTATCACAGGGCCCCAAGGGTCTACTGGCCATACGGGAGCTCAAGGTACGACTGGTGAAACTGGTGCTACGGGTGCACAGGGTTCTACGGGTGTTACCGGAACAACTGGTGCACAAGGCGTAACCGGTTCTACCGGGCTCACCGGAGCTCAAGGTTCTACAGGTGTTACTGGAACGACTGGATCTCAAGGATCCACTGGTGTTACCGGCTCCACAGGTGCTCAGGGCGCTACAGGTGTCACGGGTACTACTGGTTCTCAGGGTACTACTGGAGTTACTGGTTCGACGGGACCCCAAGGCGTCACAGGTAATACAGGATCTCAGGGTTCAACTGGTCACACGGGAGCACAAGGAACCACTGGAGAAACTGGTGCTACGGGTGCACAAGGTTCTACGGGTGTAACCGGCACTACTGGAGCACAGGGCACAACTGGTGTCACCGGCACCACAGGTGTTCAGGGATCAACTGGTGTTACAGGTTCAACAGGACCACAAGGCACCACTGGAGTAACGGGTTCTACTGGTCCGCAAGGAGCGACTGGAGAAACAGGCGTTACGGGAGCCCAAGGGACCACCGGTGTAACAGGATCGACGGGACCTCAGGGCGTCACGGGTAATACTGGATCTCAAGGAGCTACAGGTCATACTGGAGCACAGGGAGTAACTGGAGTAACTGGTACTACTGGTGCACAAGGAACCACCGGCGTCACTGGATCTACTGGTCCACAGGGCACCACCGGTGTCACTGGATCTACTGGTCCACAGGGTACCACTGGCGTCACTGGATCTACTGGTCCACAGGGTACTACTGGCGTTACTGGATCTACTGGATCCCAAGGTGCGACTGGTCATACTGGATCTCAAGGATCTACTGGCGAAACAGGTGCTCAAGGTTCTACTGGCGTTACAGGTTCCACCGGACCTCAAGGGTCCACTGGAGAAACTGGATCTCAAGGCGCCACAGGCGTAACTGGTTCAACCGGACCGCAAGGAGCTACGGGACATACGGGGGCACAGGGATCCACTGGCGAAACTGGAGCACAAGGAACTACTGGTGTAACAGGTTCTACAGGTGCCCAGGGCGCACAGGGAGCTACGGGCCATACTGGATCCCAAGGCACAACTGGCGTCACCGGATCAACTGGTCCTCAGGGTGGGACTGGTTTAACTGGTCCTCAAGGAGCCACCGGACCGGTATACGCTGGTAACTTCGCTAATTCGTCCACGCCTAGTGGGTTCATTATGAGCCAGACTACGTGGACCAACGTAGCTGCTCTTAGTATAAATCAATTCACAACAGCTGGCGGTCCAGTTGTATTAAACACCACTTTTAATTATTTAAACCTTGATCTGGTCGATACCCTTCGTGCATCAGAAGTTCTTTTCACTTTTGCCCGAAGTAGTGATGGAGTTACATTCTTAAATGTAGCGGATAACACATCCATCAGTTCGAGCCTCGGGTATGTTCATCGCGTTTCTTCAGGAGTAATAGTAGAGTCAAAAACTCCAATAAACATAACATTCTTAGATGCCTTCACTGCCAACAATCAAGGCACGTATTACTATAGACTATATTACAAAGTAGTAGTAGGGCAAGCCGGTTTTGGTACTACTGGAGTAACCGGTGATGTATCCAGACTCGCACTATATGAAGTGGCGGGCGGACGCCCTGGCGTTACTGGAGTTACTGGACCTCAGGGTCCACCTGACGGTCCGCAAGGAACCACAGGAGTAACGGGCTCAACAGGCCCTCAGGGTAGCACTGGTAGCACGGGTTTAACAGGCTCACAGGGTGCTACTGGTGTTACTGGCGCCACTGGGCCCCGAGGTACGACGGGTGTAACTGGATCTACGGGATCACAGGGTGCTACAGGACAGACTGGTGTTCAGGGTAGTACTGGTCACTCTGGAGCCCAGGGAGTTACAGGACGAACTGGTCCACAAGGAGTCACCGGGTTCACCGGAGTTCAGGGTTCGACAGGTGCTACTGGCCCCACTGGTGCTCAAGGTGTTACTGGACCTACGGGTCAGCGCGGAGTTACCGGCGACACGGGGGCACAGGGAACTACAGGTGTCACTGGTTCCACGGGTCCACAGGGGTCGACTGGTGTTACGGGAATTACTGGCGCTCAGGGCACCACTGGTGTTACTGGCTCTACTGGCCCACAGGGCACTACAGGCACCACTGGAGCACAAGGATCAACAGGAGAATCGGGCCCACAAGGTGTCACTGGTGTCACCGGTTCCACTGGGTCTCAAGGCTCTACCGGAGTAACTGGTACAACTGGGTCTCAAGGCTCTACCGGTGTCACTGGCTCCACTGGACCGCAGGGAACTACCGGTGAAACTGGTTCACAAGGAGCGACAGGCCTAACTGGATCACAGGGAACCACGGGTGTCACGGGCACTACTGGCGTTCAAGGTGCCACTGGTCATACAGGATCTGAAGGCGCCACAGGTCCTACGGGCGTACAAGGATCTACGGGCCTAACTGGAGTTCAAGGATCTACGGGCCATACAGGATCCCAAGGCTCGACTGGTGTCACTGGTTCTACTGGTCCACAGGGTGCGACCGGTATAACTGGTGTTCAGGGCTCTACCGGGGAAACCGGGTCCCAGGGCACCACAGGTGTTACTGGTACTACTGGCGTCCAAGGATCCACCGGTCATACAGGATCGCAAGGTTCCACCGGTGTCACTGGTTCAACTGGATCGCAAGGTGCGACTGGAACTACTGGTGTCCAGGGTTCTACTGGTGAAACTGGGGCTCAGGGATCGACTGGTGTTACCGGATCGACCGGTCCACAAGGCGTAACTGGAATAACCGGACCTCAGGGATCAACCGGCGTAACTGGCTCAACTGGACCTCAAGGATCTACCGGTGAAACCGGAGTCCAAGGTGCGACGGGCAATACCGGCGCACAAGGTACTACCGGCGTAACCGGCTCAACTGGTGTTCAGGGTGCTACCGGGCATACGGGCGTTCAGGGTGCTACCGGTCCTATTTATGGAGGTAACTTCACCAATAAATCCACCGCCAGTGGATTTATTATGTCTCAGACCAGTTGGACAAACGTCGCTGGTCTATCTATAGACCCATTCGTTACCGTAGGCGGACCTGCGGTATTGAATGCAACATTCAATTATTTAAATCTTGACTCACTTGATGCATTAACCTCCTCCGAGGTAATATTCACATTTGCTAGAAGCACAGATAACGTTAACTTTTATAATGTAACCGATAACAGCTTAATCGGATCTAGTCTAGGCTTTATCCATCGCGTCTCATCCGGAGTTATCGTAGAATCTCAAACTCCGGTTAATGTTACATTCCTGGATGCTTATATAGCTGCTAACGCAGGCACTTATTATTATAGACTATATTATAAAGTCCTTACAGGCCAAGCTGGTTTCGGGACTACGGGTGTTACAGGAGATGCAGCTAGACTAGCTGTCTACGAAGTAGCCGGAGGTAAGCCCGGTAATACTGGTGTCCAAGGAGTCACAGGCCCCCACTCAGGTCCACAAGGACATACAGGTCCACAGGGTGTCGATGGTTCTACAGGCACTACAGGTATTACCGGTTCTCAAGGAGCTACTGGTCTCACTGGATCCATTGGTTCTACCGGTATAACTGGTGTTCAGGGAAGCACCGGACTAACTGGTGCCCAAGGCATACAAGGAGCCACAGGAACCACTGGTATTACCGGTGTACAAGGATCAACCGGTCGTACTGGAGCTCAGGGAGCTCAAGGATCTACTGGGTCCACAGGCATTACAGGTGCTCCAGGATCCACAGGTCCAACTGGATCTCAGGGTGTTACAGGATTAACTGGATCACAAGGTTCTACTGGTTCTACTGGATTAACTGGTGTTCAAGGAGCTACAGGTCAACCTGGTATCACGGGGACCACTGGGCCTGTCGGAAGTACGGGCTTAACAGGTCTCACTGGGGCTCAGGGTGCTACTGGAGAACCAGGAGCTACTGGACAGACCGGTATCCAAGGATCCACAGGTTCTACTGGTCTTACCGGCGCGCAGGGTTCTACGGGTCAGCCAGGTATAACTGGCGCCACCGGATTAGCGGGAGCCACCGGTCTCACAGGTCTTACTGGAGCACAGGGTGCAACTGGGTCGCCTGGAGTTACCGGGCAGACCGGTGAGCCTGGAGCTACGGGTACGACTGGCATCACTGGAGCTCGCGGTGCCACAGGTGTTCCCGGTGTAACCGGGTTAACTGGTGAAGCCGGAGCCACCGGACTCACCGGCGTTACAGGATCGCAAGGATCAACTGGAGCGCCAGGTGTTACTGGAGCTACTGGAAGTGTCGGATCAACCGGTACGACAGGAATTACAGGCCCGCAAGGTGCGACAGGCGTTCCAGGAACCACGGGGGCCACGGGAGAGCCCGGCGTTACAGGTGCAACTGGTATAACCGGGCCACAAGGCACCACTGGTGTTACTGGAACCACCGGTGTTCAAGGCTCTACTGGAGCTACTGGCTCTCAGGGATCCACCGGTGTAACTGGTTCGACTGGTGCTCAAGGATCCACCGGAACTACTGGTATCCAAGGGTCTACCGGCGAGACTGGATCTCAAGGCTCTACTGGCGTTACCGGGTCAACCGGGGCTCAGGGAACCACTGGTGTTACTGGAACACAAGGTGCTACTGGCGCAACAGGCGTTACTGGTGTGCAGGGCTCCACCGGTACCACCGGAGTACAAGGATCGACGGGAGAGACCGGTTCCCAAGGTGGCACCGGTGCCACCGGAGCCACCGGTGTTCAAGGCTCTACTGGCGTTACTGGAGCCGGTGGTCCTCAGGGAACAACCGGTGTAACTGGTGTAACTGGTCCTCAAGGTTCACCGGGTGTCACTGGTAATACTGGCATTACCGGAGCTCAAGGATCTACTGGTCTTACAGGGGCTCAAGGATCTACCGGTGTGACTGGGGCCATCGGTGATCAGGGAGCAACTGGTCTTACAGGAGCCCAAGGTGTAACGGGTGCCGGCGGTGGGTCAACTGGTTCTACCGGTCTAACCGGATCTCAAGGCGCTACAGGATCTACTGGTCTTACAGGGGCTCAAGGAGCTACCGGTGTTACGGGAGCGACTGGTGTTCAGGGAGCTACTGGTCTTACAGGAGCCCAAGGTGTAACGGGTGCTGGCGGTGGGTCAACTGGTTCTACCGGTTTAACTGGATCTCAAGGCGCTACGGGATCTACTGGTCTTACAGGAGTTCAAGGCGCGACGGGTATCACCGGATCCCAGGGTTCGACTGGTACAACAGGTGTAACCGGACCACAGGGAGTCACTGGTGGCATAGGCGTTACCGGGGAAACCGGAGCACCTGGCGCTACTGGAACTACGGGTATTACTGGATCGCAAGGTTCTACCGGGCGTGATGGGTTTACAGGTTCTACGGGCCCACAAGGGATTACTGGTACAACAGGTATAACCGGACCACAGGGAGCCACTGGGGACCCTGGTTCTACCGGTCCTACTGGTATTCAGGGTGCTACCGGTGCAACAGGTTCAACTGGGGCTCAGGGCCCCACAGGTGGCCCTGGTGCTACTGGTGTTACAGGTATTACCGGATCTCAAGGTACGACTGGTGTCACTGGATCAACTGGTGCTCAAGGGTCTACTGGAGTAACGGGTCCCCAGGGTGCCACAGGCGTCGTATACGCCGGAAATATTAAGTCTACCACCGCTACTGGATTTACAGGAGTACTAAATCAATCTTCCTGGACCATAGTTAGAATAGATAACACACAGTTATCCAGCACTATCACCACATCCGGCGGTGCGGTGTTGGTGACTTCTAACCTTCTTTATACTTCTTCTGATCCGTATGCCAGAATTGCTCTTACGATCGTACGAGATGGAATAAACCTCGCGGACGGCGTATCGGTTGGTAGCTCGGTTGGTTACCTACAGGAAGTCAGTGTTGGTTCTATCGAGTCATCTAGTATTCCGGTAAGTTTAGTATATCTTGACTCTTCTGCTTTCAATAATACGGGCACCAAGCAGTATCAAGTATACTATAAATCCATTAGTGGTACTGGTACAATCAGTACCAATGGGCAAGTTACTCAACTTGCTCTAATGGAAATTTCAGGTGGTATCCCTGGAGTCACCGGAATCACTGGCCCACAGGGTGATCCAAATGGCCCACAAGGACCTACTGGATCTACTGGACCACAAGGCGCTACTGGCCTCACCGGTTCACAGGGCACTACTGGTACGACCGGTGTCACAGGTGTTCAGGGATCTCAAGGAACCACGGGTGTTACCGGTATAACCGGCGTTCAAGGTTCGCAGGGTGTCACTGGTATAACCGGAGTGACCGGTGCACAGGGTGTTACGGGTAGAACTGGTCCTCAAGGAACCACTGGTTTTACAGGAGCTCAAGGATCTCAGGGGTCTACAGGACTCACTGGTGCACAAGGTGTCACAGGTGCTGGTGGAGGATCCACTGGTTCTACCGGAGTAACGGGCCCACAGGGTGCAACCGGTTTAACCGGTGCTCAAGGTGTTACTGGTGCCGGAGGCGGATCCACTGGTTCCACCGGTCTTACTGGTTCCCAGGGCGCTACAGGATCTACTGGACTAGCAGGAACCACCGGACTCACTGGTGTCCAAGGTTCCACCGGAACAACCGGAACTACGGGACCTCAGGGTGGAACGGGCGCAGACGGTGTTACTGGTATCACTGGTGTTCAGGGCGTTACAGGGACTACGGGTATTACTGGATCTCAGGGAGCTACCGGGTCACCTGGATTAACAGGCGTTACTGGCGTTCAGGGATCAACAGGCACTACTGGTATCACAGGTGCTCAAGGCGGCACCGGTGCACCTGGAACCACTGGAGCTACTGGATCCCCGGGAGCCACAGGAACTACAGGTATAACTGGTCCCCAAGGATCTACAGGAGAGCCGGGTTCAACAGGTGTTACCGGCTTAGCCGGATCAACTGGAACCACTGGCGTAACTGGAGCTCAGGGTGTAACTGGAACTCCAGGTGTAACGGGTATTACTGGTATTCAAGGCGCAACTGGCACCACTGGTATTACTGGGTCTCAAGGATCCACCGGATCTCCGGGTGCCACTGGTCCGACCGGCGAGCCTGGTGCGACTGGTACCACTGGTATTACAGGATCTCAAGGTGCAACCGGTATTCCTGGTGTTACGGGAATAACTGGTGTCCAGGGTTCTACGGGTACAACTGGTATTACTGGGTCTCAAGGATCCACCGGATCTCCGGGTGCCACTGGTCCGACCGGCGAGCCTGGTGCGACTGGTACCACTGGTATTACTGGATCTCAAGGTGCAACGGGTGGCTTCGGCGTTACTGGTGCTTCCGGATCTCAAGGATCCACTGGTACTACCGGTGTAACGGGCCCACAGGGTGTTACAGGTGATCCAGGATCTACTGGTTTGACTGGCGTCCAGGGATCTACTGGTGCGACAGGTATAACCGGACCACAAGGTTCAACCGGTGAGAAAGGTGCAACTGGCACTACCGGCGCGACAGGAGCTCAAGGAACCACTGGTGTCACCGGTTCTACTGGGCCTCAGGGTTCAACCGGTCTTACTGGTGCACAAGGCGCTACTGGTCCTGTTTATGCAGGGAATACCCAATCACTGACGGCGACAGGATTTACCGGTACTCTAGACCAGTCTACCTGGACTCGTGTTCGGATTGATTCCACACCCCTATCAAACAGTATTTCTACTTCAGGGGGACCAGTATTAGTTACTACTAACCTTCTATATTCATCAAATGATCGGTATGCTCGTATTGCACTTACGGTAGTACGAGATGGCATAAACCTAGCTGATGGATTAAGTGTAGGCTCATCTAGTGGGTGCCTGCAAGAGGTATCCACTGGAGCTCTTGAGGGCGTCACTGTCCCTGTAAATATATCATTCCTAGATTCGGCAGTTAAGAATGTTGTTGGTACTAAAACATATGAAGTCTACTATCGGTCCATTGAAGGGACTGGTACAATTAGTACTAATGGGCAGGTTTCTCAACTTGCTCTAATTGAAATTGCCGGTGGTATCCCCGGAACCACTGGAATTACTGGTCCACAAGGGGATCCCAATGGTCCTCAGGGTCCTACAGGATCTACTGGCTTACCGGGCGTAACAGGACTAACCGGTAGTATCGGAGCGACTGGCGCCACCGGCGTTACAGGTTCGCAAGGCACTCAGGGTGTTACTGGTAATACTGGCATAACTGGAGCTCAAGGAGTTCAAGGTTCCACTGGTGTAACCGGCACCACGGGTGTACAAGGTGCTACTGGCCGAACGGGAGCCCAAGGTTCTACCGGCTCTACCGGACTGACCGGTGTTCAAGGGGCAACTGGGCTTACTGGCGCTCAAGGTGTGACCGGTGCTGGTGGTGGGTCAACTGGTTCTACTGGAGTAACGGGTCCACAAGGTGCTACTGGGCTTACTGGTGCTCAAGGTGTGACCGGTGCTGGTGGTGGGTCTACTGGTTCTACTGGAGTAACGGGTTCACAAGGAGCTACCGGAGTCACCGGTTCGCCAGGTGCCGCGGGATCCACTGGAGCGACCGGTCCACAGGGGTCAACCGGTGTCACGGGTATAACAGGAGTTCAAGGATCAACTGGTTCTCCCGGAGTCACTGGTTCTACCGGTGTTCAAGGATCAGATGGTGCTACCGGTGTAACCGGACCACAGGGCTCGACTGGAGCTCCCGGAAATACCGGCATCACGGGTTCTCAGGGCTCAGTTGGTTCCACTGGATATACCGGAGTTCAAGGATCAACTGGTGGGCTCGGCGCAACCGGTCCTACGGGTTCTCAGGGTTCCATCGGTGTCACAGGTATTACTGGAGTACAGGGATCCACTGGATCTTTCGGAACTACCGGTATAACTGGAGCTCAGGGACTTGAGGGCTCTACTGGAATTACTGGTTCCCAAGGTTCGACAGGGTCATTCGGGTCCACGGGTTACACTGGATCACAGGGCGCAGTTGGTACGACTGGGCTTACCGGAGTTCAAGGATCAACTGGTGGTTTAGGCGTCACAGGTTCTACAGGCGCACAGGGTTCTACCGGTGTAACCGGCATCACAGGATCTCAAGGATCGACCGGATCTGTCGGAACCACTGGCGTGACCGGCATCCAAGGATCCGATGGTACTACTGGTGTAACGGGACCACAGGGTTCCACTGGAGCTCTAGGAAATACTGGAAGTACAGGTTCACAGGGATCGGCGGGTACTACTGGAACCACTGGAGCTCAGGGATCAACTGGAGCAAATGGAGTTACTGGTCCGACCGGAGTCCAGGGTTCTACCGGTGTTACCGGTATTACTGGGTCTCAAGGCGCCACGGGATCTGCAGGAAATCCAGGAGCCACTGGTATAACGGGTGTCCAGGGCTCTATCGGTTCAACCGGGTTAACCGGTTCTCAAGGCAGCACTGGACAAATAGGCGTTACCGGATCCACTGGGGAACCTGGTGCAACAGGTACAACTGGAATCACCGGTTCACAAGGATCTACTGGATCGGTTGGATCTACAGGTGTAACGGGTGCGCAGGGGTCAATTGGTTCAACCGGAGTATCAGGCTCTCAAGGTTCTACCGGTTCACTTGGCGCCACTGGTAACACCGGAGTCCAAGGATCTATCGGTGCAACCGGGCTAACTGGGGTCCAGGGATCTACCGGTCTACCGGGCTCTACAGGTCTCACTGGGGCTCAAGGATCCACCGGTCACACAGGGACACAGGGATCAACCGGAGCTGATGGGTCTACCGGGTTAACCGGAATCGCGGGGGCTACCGGGTTAACTGGAATAACTGGTCCTCAAGGATCTACAGGTGCGCCTGGCACGACAGGCATAACAGGTGCTCAAGGTACTACTGGTAGCACAGGTATAACCGGTTCTCAAGGCTCCACCGGGATTACAGGAGCTCAAGGCACAACGGGCATTACGGGTACTCAGGGTGCCACAGGTGTAACTGGTGCTACCGGTTCTCAGGGGTCGACTGGTATCACAGGTGCCCAAGGTGCGACTGGAGCCGTTTACGTTGGTAATACAAAAGTACTGACTGCAACCGGCTTCACGGGTGTTCTTAACCAGTCAAGCTGGACCGTAATAAAACTTGATAACACTAGCATTACTAATACAATCACCACTTCAGGTGGTGCTGTTCTAGTAACGACTAATCTTCTTTATCAGTCTACCGACCCGCTTGCTCGTATCGCCATCACGGTAGCCAAGGATGGCGTTAACCTTGCGGACGGGGTATCTATTGCGAGCTCCCAAGCATACCTTCAGGTAGTGTCAATTGGTACTGCTGGTACCACTTCTATTCCTGTAAATCTAACTTATTTAGATTCAGGAGCGCTGAATGTTACAGGTACAAAGACATACACTTTATATTATAAGTCTTTGGCCGGTACTGGCACTCTTAGTACCAATGGGCAAGTTACACAACTTGCGCTTATGGAAATCGCTGGTGGTGTGCCCGGTACAACTGGTATCACTGGCCCACAGGGTGATCCAAATGGCCCACAAGGACCTACTGGATCTACTGGACCACAAGGCGCTACGGGTCTCACCGGAACCCAGGGTACTACAGGCACAACCGGTGTCACGGGCGTCCAAGGATCCCAAGGCACCACGGGTGTCACTGGTATAACCGGCGTTCAAGGTTCGCAGGGTGTCACTGGAGTCACCGGTATTACCGGTGTTCAGGGGTCTACTGGCCGAACTGGGCCACAGGGTTCTACGGGATCAACAGGACCTACTGGAGCGCAAGGATCCACAGGACTTACTGGAGCCCAGGGTGTCACAGGTGCAGGGGGTGGATCAACCGGGTCGACCGGATTAACTGGATCTCAGGGCGCAACTGGCGTTACTGGATCTCAAGGTGCGACCGGTTCGTTGGGTGTAACTGGTATCACTGGATCTAAGGGTGATGCGGGCTCTACTGGTATCACTGGACCACAGGGATCGACTGGCGGAGCGGGGTCTACTGGCTCGGCGGGAGTAACAGGTTCAACAGGCATTACCGGTCCTCAGGGGTCCACCGGAAGTGATGGTGTAACCGGAGGAACTGGTTCACAGGGATCGACGGGTACAACAGGTATTACCGGATCTCAAGGAGCCACCGGTTCTGCAGGGTCCACCGGCGTAACTGGTGCCGTCGGTGCCGTCGGATCCACTGGTTCCACCGGTATTACCGGAGTTCAAGGGTCAACCGGATCTCCAGGTTCGACTGGCGAAACCGGATCCGTCGGAGCTACGGGTGTCAGTGGCCCACAAGGAGCCACTGGCGCATTCGGGCTTACGGGAATTACGGGAGCTCCTGGTTCTACAGGTGTAACCGGTATCACTGGCGTTCAGGGCGCTACTGGTAACCCAGGATCTACCGGATCGACCGGATCACAGGGTTCTACTGGTGTCACTGGTATTACTGGTTCTCAAGGCTCTACCGGGTCTGCCGGAACGACAGGTATTACTGGTTCGCAAGGTTCTATTGGATCTACCGGTGGCACTGGAGTTCAAGGCGCGACGGGTTCTCCAGGTTCTACCGGTCTTACCGGCGCACAGGGATCTACTGGCCATACTGGCATTACCGGTTCACAGGGTGCAACTGGTTCTCCTGGTAGCACAGGACCTACTGGAGTTCAAGGCAGCACTGGAACCACCGGTATCACCGGACCGCAAGGTTCTACGGGATCTGCTGGATCTACTGGATCTAGTGGTTCGCAGGGTTCGACCGGTGCAGATGGTGTAACCGGGTTAACTGGAGCTCAAGGTGTTACTGGTGCAGCAGGTGGTTCTACTGGAGCTACTGGTCCACAGGGTGTTCAGGGTGTAACTGGGTCTACCGGTTCACAGGGATCCACTGGTCTCACTGGTGTCACAGGATCTCAAGGGTCTACCGGTATCACAGGTTCTGCCGGTTCGACGGGTATTACGGGTACTCAAGGTTCCACAGGTGTCACAGGTATTCAGGGTGCAACTGGAATTACCGGTGCGGCTGGAACTACTGGTATTACCGGTTCGCAGGGTGCCACTGGACTTACAGGATCACAGGGGTCCACGGGCATTACTGGATCTGAGGGTTCGACCGGATCCACCGGCGCCCAAGGTGCTACCGGCACGACAGGTATTCAAGGTGCGACAGGGTTAACAGGCGCACCAGGAGTAACCGGAGTTACTGGCGTCCAAGGTGCTACTGGCGTCACTGGTACAATTGGTTCCACTGGTGTTACTGGCATTCCGGGCAGTACCGGCCTTACTGGATCCCAAGGCTCTACTGGAACGACCGGGGTTAAAGGAGAGACTGGAGCTACCGGTTCTCAGGGGTCTACTGGTGTCACTGGATCCCAGGGAAATACTGGACTAACTGGTTCTCAGGGTAGTACGGGTTCCACTGGTCTTACCGGTCCTCAGGGATCCACCGGTATGACAGGCGCCCAGGGTGCAACCGGTGCTGTGTACGCTGGCAATACAAAAGTATTGACGGCGACTGGATTTACAGGAATACTAAATCAGTCATCTTGGTCTAGAGTCACGATTGACAGCACCGCCCTCTCTAGTACGATCACCACGTCTGGTGGGGCCATACTTGTCACATCGAATCTACTTTATACATCTAATGATCCATCCGCTAAAATCGCTCTCACCATTGTGAGAGACGGCCTTAACCTGGCTGATGGGGTGGCTGTTGCTAGCTCTAAAGCTTACCTACAAGAGGTTAGTATCGGATTGGCCGAGCAAGCATCTCTGCCAGTTAATATAACATATCTGGATTCTAGTGCTCTAAACTCAGCAGGAACAAAGACTTACGAACTATATTATAGGACCATTTCAGGATCGGGTACTCTCAGCACTAATGGGCAGGTGACTCAGCTTGCCCTGATGGAAATAGCTGGCGGCATTCCTGGAACTACTGGTGTCACTGGACCGCAAGGCGACCCGAATGGCCCTCAGGGTGTTACCGGTTCTTCAGGTTCCCGAGGCTCTACAGGTCTAACGGGCGTTCAGGGTACCACAGGTACTACTGGAGTAACCGGAGTTCAAGGATCTCAGGGTTCTACCGGAGCAACTGGTTTGACCGGCGCTCAGGGAACTCAAGGTGCGACCGGCATTACTGGGGTAACTGGAGTCCAAGGCTCTACAGGAAGAACTGGCGCTCAGGGTTCTACTGGTTCTACTGGTCTTACAGGAGCTCAAGGAGCAACTGGTCTTACAGGAGCTCAAGGTGTAACCGGGGCAGGCGGTGGTTCCACTGGATCTACAGGCTTAACCGGTGCCCAAGGCTCAACCGGCGTTACCGGTCTAACCGGACCGCAAGGCGCTACTGGAACGGCCGGAGCAACTGGTTTAACCGGCGCCCAGGGTTCCACTGGCGTTACCGGTCTAACCGGACCGCAAGGCGTTACTGGAACGGTTGGGTCCACTGGATCCAGTGGTGCTCAAGGAACCACTGGTGTTACTGGTGCCCCTGGTGCTCAGGGGTCCACTGGAACTGCGGGATCCACGGGATTCACTGGAGCTCAGGGGGCAGTCGGCAGTACCGGGTTAACCGGTGCTGCGGGTCTTACTGGGGCCCCGGGCTCTACCGGAGCTACTGGCTCAGTAGGAGTTACAGGAGAACCCGGATCAACTGGCACTACTGGAGTCCAAGGCTCTACCGGTACACCAGGTTCCACAGGCTTGACTGGAATTCAGGGCAGTACCGG
>Ga0129333_10000847_pt1 | contig 26900 bp, 26 predicted proteins | sample CPB6_08_DNA_FD_94474 | JGI IMG/M metagenome (GOLD analysis project Ga0129333, IMG submission 94474) | Freshwater to marine salinity gradient microbial communities from Chesapeake Bay, USA - CPBay_Sum_0.6_0.8_DNA | ecosystem: Environmental > Aquatic > Marine > Coastal | place: USA: Chesapeake... | reverse complement strand
TTCTGTGGCTAGGCCAAGGAAGAAGAAGAGTTAATCGCCCAATAGTCGATTTTCATGCTTCCCCATATCCCCACCCGGGAGCCTCTCGGCTATGTCCTCAAAAAAAGTATCGTCATCTGATGCGTAGTCATCGTTAATCATAAATTCTTTGATGCTTTTAACGGGGGAGAATGTTGCGCTATAGGTTCCATCTTCGTTTATTCCCGTGATTTTCATTCCTGCTGCGGCCATTGAAACGACGGCTATATCCCACATCGAGGAAGTAAAATCATTTAATACTTGTTCAATTTCAAGGTCTTCTTCTGTCTCTTGGAAGAAATAAAACAAAACTTCAGTTACGTGATTGAGCACCTCAATGGTTGCATCTTGACGCTGTGATTTGGTGATTTTGTTTGCCATATCCCAACAGTACATCGCCATAAAGAAACAGTCAATCCCTCCCGGACCATTCGATGATGTAAAATTTGATGTCCCCAGATATATAACCGAAAGTGTTGACCATGCTTGTGACAATCAGCGATATCAAGACATATATGGATATATCCCTAACGGCACGTCAAGAGGATGCCGCGGAATTAATACTTGCTGGACTCCAGAGTGAATTGGAAACATTTTTGCGTCGCCCAATTGAGGTGCAGGAATTTGTTGAGGAGCACAGGCTGGACACAAGCCATTACGGAGTTCCAATGGGAACATTTTTAACAACTGCCGAAAATACATATAATTCATCTTTTACGACAGCATCTCCAAATAACGATTCAACGATGTGGGCAGAGCCACCGCCATCAATCTATTTAAAAAATACGCCAATAGTTTCCATCTCCGAGGTGAAGGTTAAACCTCTTCAGGGTGAAGAGCGCGTACTGGTAAATGAGGTTGATTACGTACAGCGAAAATATGGAATTGATTATTTTTATGGCTACTCAGACGACCTCGTAACTGTTACCTATGAGGCTGGCCTTGATGGCTCCACTATCCCGGTTTTAAAACTGCTAATCCTGCGTGCCGCATCTAGGGAGATGCAAAACATGTACGACGACGTTGTTGGCGTAAAGGACATCAACACGCGCAACGTCGGTCCGCTTGTTACCGGTTTTCTTGATACTGAGCTTGGGAGCATCCGGAAGTATAGAAGAAATCGTATTTAAAATGCCACGCCGTAACGCAGACGTTTATATAGAAATAAATGTAAAAGCCGATGAGGCAATGGACAGACTCGAGGCGATGCAGGACAGAATGCGTGATTTCGGCCCGGTTTTTAAATGGGCAGAAAAACACCTTGAACGAATCTATTCTGAAAACTTTACGACAATGGGTCTCATGGCCGCCCAAGCAATGCTCCGAAATGCGTGGCCTCCCCTAGATGCGGAATATGGGGCGTGGAAGTCGTCTAGGTTCCCGGGTGCGCCAACACTTGTTCGCACCGGTGAGCTTTTTAAAAGCGTTGCCGATATGAGCTCTGGTCCCATAAATAAAATCAGCGACCATCAGGCCGAGTTTGGAATTGCAGGCAGAATTGCCCAGTATCACCAGTACGGCACAAGCACGATGCCGGCAAGAAAAATTATCTTTGTTCCGCGCAACTTTGATAAAGACCTTGAAAAAAAAGTTGAGCAGTACGTTGTTAAGGGAAGTGAACTGACATGACCTCGGCACTTATGCATGGCGCCTACTATGCAAAAAAATACGTTAACGACTACCTGGAGCAGGACATCCCCATACGCCTCATTACCTATAGAAATGGATGGAACCTGGATAGCACCGCACTGCCCGACCCCGAGCGCTACATCCCATATGAACCGCTGGCGATTGACCATTGGCCTACACTGATTACTGTTGCAATCGGCATGAGCGGACTGTCAAGAATTGGGTTTGATGGTCCGGACCCCCTGTATAGGGTTACATATAATATGAGAACATATACGTGGGTACGAGCAGAAGGCTCTGAGCACACCACGGAGATGAGGGACAGACTGACAACTGTTGTCCGCTCTGCATTACTTGACTATCCGTGTTTAAAGGCCTACGACTCAAGGACATCATTTAGGGCAATAATCGAAGAGTCGTCAATACGTGAAGAGTATTCGGACATTACCCTCTTAAAGGGCGAGAGAATGATGGCTGGGTCATATATTTCATTTACTCTTGATATTGATGAAGTTGTAACCAGGGAACAAATTGGAATAGCAAACGAGATTCAAATTGAGGCATTTAGCGCCGGCGTGGGCCAAGACATGCCATCGCTCAATGATTAATCCGTTTTTGATTTGTTAAATTCATAGTTGCATAAAATATTCGTTTCGCGTATGTACAATTGACCTCGATACGGTTTGTGTCCTAGTCAAAACAGTGAGGTCCTATGCCAGGCGTAGTAATTTCAACTTCAGTAAGAACAGGCCCATCAACAGCAACGACACGTGAGTCGTCGCAGCTTTTTGTTGTTGGATTGTCGCAGCGTGGGCCCTCTGATGAGGCCATCCTGATTGAGAGCATCGCCGACTTTGAGGATGTCTTTGGCGACTACATCTCAACTTCTTACCTGCATCCAACCGTAGAGGCATTTTTTGAAGAGGGTGGCACGCGTGCATACGTTGCTCGCGTCGTTGGCGCCTCCGCCACCATTGGCGAGCTAACGCTTCAGGATGGCGGAGATGATGTCATCACACTAACAGCAAACGGAGCTGGCGACTGGAGCGGTGATGTTGAGGTAGAGGTTACACACCCGACCGGTTCTACTTTCAAGATTAACCTGTACTACAACGGTGATTTGAAGTACTCAACTGGAACTGTTTCGACTTCCTCGCAAGCTGTTGGCCGAATAAACCTAAGCGCAATTGCATCGCGATACGTTATTGCATCACTAGATGACGCAGCTCTTATTCCGGACGCAATCAGTGCAACCGCACTCAGTGCCGGCGACGATGACGCAAGCTCGGTGACATCAGCTGGATATGTTGATGCTTTGGAGCTATTTAATGATGCTCTTGGCTCTGGTGCTGTAGCCTGTGCGGATGAAAGCGATGCGACCGTCACGAGTGGTCTTATTGCCCATGCAAATGCATATAGCAGAATCGCACTTCTTTACGCTCCGGAGAACTCAACGGCTGCGGCTGTCAAGGCAAAGGCGCTTACAGTTCAGGGCGAAGATGGTGCCGAGCACGCAGCAATGTATTACCCATGGGTTGAGGCTCCGACATCAACCGCTGGAATTACTCGGTTTATTCCGCCGGTTGGGTATGTTGCCGCAAAGCGTGCACTGGCCCACAACCAGGTAGGTCCCCACATGCCTGGTGCCGGTCTTCTGTCCGTAGCGCGTTTTATTACCGGTGTTAAGTCCGAAATAAATAAAGTTACTGGTGACGACCTGGACGAGAATTACGTCAACGCAATTCGCGTTATACAGAATACTGTCCGCATATATGGCGCCCGTTCATGCTCAGCTGATACGGAGAACTTCCGATACATAACACAGCAAGACGTTATAAACAGCATTGTTACGGAGTGCTACCGAACAGTTGAGGATGTTGTATTCAGCTCCATTGATGGCAGAAATACAATCTTCGCAAATATTGAGTCGCGTCTCCTTGCTGTACTCACAGTAATGAGAAACATCGGCGCCCTTTACCCAGCATTTGATGCAAATGGCCGTCAGCTAGACGACGGCTACACTGTCAAGTGTGATTCCTCAATCAACCCAACATCTCAGCTAGCTGAGGGGCTGGTTAAGGCAAGACTCGGCGTACGCGTCAGCAGCGTCGGCGACCAGATTGAAATAGACATTGTCAAATCAAACCTGACCTCAACAGTGGTCTAACGGAGGATAAAACATGGCAAAAATAGCTCAGAGGCAAGTACTGGCGACAATCGTGCCGTCAACATTTAATGCTAATGCAAAGCAGCAGACAAATGTCCAGGTCAATCTGCCAAAGTGGAACACATTTCGTTTTGCCCAAGTTTCTGGAGGCGAAATAACCGCTTCGGTTGAGAAAATCTATGAAGGTGGCAGTGCACGGCCAACAGTCCTATGTGCCCCATCAGAAATAGGCGACGTCACCCTTACTGCCCACTACGACGACGACATGGCCCCTTCGGACACTGGTTCGGGTATCGGTAGCAAACTGCGCGGTCTACGCAAGTACGTCGGTGTAGCGTATTACGACATCACGGTATCTGTTTACGACTGTGACATCAAGGACCCGACCAACGACAGGGTTTACACGAACGCCCTCCTTGTCGGAATGACGGAGCCAGAGGGTGACTCATCTTCTGGTGCCCCTGCAACATTCGCCTTAACATTTGCTATCTCGGACGTATCAGCGCCGACTGCATAATTAGTTGCACAACCGGATGGTTTTAGTGTGCTAGTTTTTCGCCCATGAGCGATAACACACTTTATACAACCGACGGCGACAGCCCACGGGATGCCAAAAAGTCAACTAAAGACCTTTCATCCGGTCTTGTGCAGACAAAGGAAGAGACACAGCTTGACCGCCTTCGCACTATCGTGAAGAAAAAGGTCGAGCGCAATATTGTTCTCCTTCCTGTCCCAGAACGTCCTGGAGTTAGCCTTCGCATTAGCCCCAACATCACCCAGTCACAGATGAAGAACTGGCGTAAAAATGCTGGCGAGGACTCTCGCAATGGCCTTGACCCAACAAAGTTTGCGTGCCTAGTTATTGGCCATACAACGGTTGGCGTATGTATCGATGATGAGGAAATATACGACGAGGATGGGCACAATCTAAACTTTGCTCACCCGGCAATCCTTGAGATGACAGAGACAACAAAGCCTGTCCCGGATGCAGTAAGAGCGCTTTTTGGGGTTGACCCGCACGTTGAGTCTGCTGCCCTTGCAATTCTTGATGCGGCCGGTTACTCGGATGCGGTAGGGACAGTGGACCCTACGAACGAATCTTCGACGAGCTAGTTGAAGATTCGACAATAAAATCAGCAGCAAGAGTTGCTGAACTCTTCCACGTAAATCCTTTAGACATACTAAATCTGGATGATAATGACTGGTTGTTATTAATGGCCTGTGCTACAGTTATAGGTAACGACCGCGAAGAGCAAGAGCGAAAGTCGAAGACTCAGGGCCTATAAGCCCATAGCTCGGCCGCCCTTACACTCACGTGACCTAACTCACCTGGGGAAGTAATGGCAGACGAAAAAGTAAGTATAGTACTTAAAGTTGAGTCGCATGACCGTGAGCTGAAGAAGCTCATGGTTGAAATGAACCGTCTCAAGGCCATGGAGCGCCGCCTTTCTAGTGGCAGGCAGATAGAGAACATGGCCAAGCGCAACACTAGGTCAATCGGTGAAATGACCCGCAAGTGGAAGCGCAACTTCGACCAAATGGACGGGATGGTTGCCGGTACTGGAAAAATGCTTGCCGGATTTTTGGCCAAATCAATCAAGGGCGTAATAGTTCAAATGCTTGCGCTGAGCGCAACGATGGTAGCTGTCCATGCGACGTTTGTGGCGGGCCAGTTAATCATGAAGGCATATCGGGGTGTGATGCAACTTCTTGCCGGCGGAGCGGCCGGCGCAACAATGGCAGTTGCCGCTTTTTCTGCAGCAATTCGCGAACAGCAGGCTGCCATGTTTGCCTATAGGGGTAAGGGCGCAAGAGAATTTGGCTCAGCCATGAACCAGACAAGAATGGCGATGAGGGCTCTTCAGTCCGACGCCGACCTAAGCACCCTCGGTGTAGAAGCGCTCAATAAAGCCTATGCGAGCATGTCAAAAACAATGTCTTCTCGCGCAATAGCCGGCAGCACTGGCGCAATAAAAGCTTTGATGGATTTTGGTTCAGCTGGACAAGACCCGGCGAAAGGGCTGGAGCAAGTTGGTGCCGTTTTAGCAGCGCTCGGAGATAAGAAGAAAAATGTTTCACAGGTAATTGCAGAAGCAAAGAAGCTCGGTCCAGAGATGGAGAAGGCGCTTAAGGGCGCAAAAATCAGGACAAAAAAAGATTTTGAGGACCTACTCATGTCTGGCGGCCTGGCAAAACGCGGTGGTGTTACTGGTCAGTTTGATGCGGTAAATACAACGTTGATGAGCACGCTCAAGGGTTACTTTAGTCGTCTTCGGACTCTTTTTGCTGATTTTGGCGACCAATTCCTCGAGCCATTAAAGGTTGCCTTCGGCGATATTTTTGAAATTATTCGTCGCGATTTAACAAGGATTATGGGAACCATTCAGTCAACCATCGGATATCAAGGGTATATCGATGGATTTGTTGGGATGATTGATAAGGCATCCAACTGGATGGTCAAAATGATACGCGAGTATCTGCCTAACGCTATGGGCATGTTTGAACGCATGGGTGACTGGTTTGACAAATTCAGGCGGGGATGGAACTTAGTACTTGACCGACTAAGGCCGTTAATAGACGGCGCAAGAGTTCTTTATAAAGCATGGGACCCAATTTGGGAAGCCATCAAACGTGCGTCCGACAACCTTTTCCAATTCAAGGATTTGTTAGTCGAGAACAAAGACAGCATGGCCGAGTTTGGACACACTGTTGGTCGATTCATAGACATTTTGGCAAGATATTTTCGCGGTCTTCAACAAATGTTTAAGAACATGGGGCCATTTATTAGCGACACACTAAAAGGCCTTGCTGGAATATTTAGTTATGTCACCAAATTGATAACATCATCAGCCGGTAGCGGTTTGCTTGGAGCGCTTGGTCCGCTACTGGGTGGGTCAATCATGGGCAAACGGATGGCCTCTATTAAGGGACGAGTCCTGCCAGGTGTGGGTGCATTTAATCCGCAAAAAATGATAGTTACCGCTGACCAAGTTTATGTAAATGGCGAGGCTGGTCCAGTAGCTCCGCAAATTTCATCCCCTGCTTCATCCGGTCGTTTGGCTAGTGGTGCTACCGGTGGTGGCGGAACCGGTGCGCTTGATATTGTTGGGAATGTATCGCTCGATGACAAATTGCAAAAACGAGCATACGCCAAGTTTGGTTCACCGGGTTATATGCCGATTGGGGAAATGTATAAAGACCCACGGCAAACAATGTTCTCGTCGGTTCTAGCCGGGTCACGAAAAGCAGTTGAGCGCTCCACTTTCTATCAGCGTCAGAACAGAAGGTTCAATGATAGGTACGGCGCTGGTAGGGGTATAACATTCGCCGCTACTGATTTATTTACTAGCCGTGGAACAAGAACCGGATTTAATGCGATGACCAGAATGTCACGCGGAGATTTAGCAGAATATGCTGTTGGTATAGGAATTCCAGTTGATTCTGGAATGACCAGGTCACAGCTAATAAAGGCAATCCAGGCAACGCCACCAGCAGGTGGCGCACCTCTTCCTGGCCTATATGGTCGCGGAAGGATGCCATACGACCACCCGCTTTCACGCGACCGTGTATCACTTACTGAAGGTTTCCGTAATACTCGAATCAATATTGGTACGCGCATTGGCTCAGGGATGGACAGGTTGCAGCGTGGCGTCAGGCGCGGGATTGGGGGCATTCGCGGGTTTGCTGGATATGCAAATTCCGGAGCATTCAACTACGAAACTGGGGATTACTACGATATTGAGGGTTCTTACGACCCGGCGACAGGCAGGGGTTCTGGTGTAGCTGGTTTACGCGCACGTCGTGACGCAATAAAGAGAGAGCGCGGTTTTATTGGAGGAATGAAAGCCGACATTGACTTTATGCGAGACCGCAATAGACTTTTCCGCCAGTACAGCAAATTTGGTCGCGCATATAACGTTGGTTTTGCGCAAAGTGGCATGGCTAAATTTGGTGTCTCCGCTGGTCTGGGTCTCCTTTCTCAGGCAAACTTTGTGCCGGAAGAAAGTCGTGGGGCGATAGCGCTGGGCGGAATGATGGGGCAAAGCGACCCGCGTCTTGGCCTTGGAATTGCCGGCCTTGGTACAGCTGCTACCTCAAGAGGCACCCGTTCCGCCGTTCTTGGTGGTGCAATAGGTGGTGCGTCTATGGGTGCCATGGTTGGGCCATATGGAGCGATGGCTGGACTTGTAATTGGCGGAATATTTGGGGCGATAATGTCCTCCATAAATAGAGGAAAAGAAATTGCAAAACAAGCAAGAAAAGCAGCGCAGGAAAGTATTGGCTCAATATACACAGGCCTTGCTACGGCGGCGGCTGGACAATTTGCAGAAAATCAGACCATACTGCAGTCGGGTGGGGCGCTAAGGGCCAATACGCCAGGTGCTTTCCAGAATATATTTAGAGATGCAAAATTCAATCTCCAACGCCTACAAAATTTTGCACTGGGGATTAAACAGAGTGTTCTTCCATCACTTCAAGAAGATAAATTGAAAAAATATGATGAATATATTGCAAAGGGTTTAACGCCCTACGAAGCTTCTGTGCGTGCGTCATACTCAAAAGAAAAGGCCGATGAGTTAATTAAAGAAAATCGAGGTGCGAGTGCCAAAACTGGTGGGTATGGCGGAATGGTTACCGAACCTCTTCCAGGTTTTGGCTCTAATCAAAAGCTATTAGCTGGCGAGGCTGCAGCACAAGCCCTTACCCGTATCTATGAAAATCAATCAAGCTTTGGTCTGACCATAACCAAAGAGCAGCTTAACAAAATGATTGGTGGCCCAGACTTTAAACATGCCTCAGCGAGCCTTGAAACCCTTACCGGACAGGGCGGGACAATTGAGCTATTAGGCAAATATAATGACGTCGTCACGAATAGACTCGCCGACCTGACTGAAGCGACCGGGAAAACGGTGCCAGAACTTGAAGTATTGGCTCGCGAGCTTGGCGTAAACCTATATGACGCTACAATAAAATATGACACCCTACTTGGTAAATTTACAAAAAATGTCTTAAAAACAGCGGCCGGTTTCAATGCTGCAACATCAGACAGATTCCTAGCCGGCAAAAACCCATTTACGCAAAGACGTGAAGCAAAAGATGCGCAGCTAGCGCTAGACCAGGAGATGACCGCGCTTGGTTCAGAGCTGTCAAAAACAAAGTCAAAGGGTGGCCGTCAAAAAGTCATAAATAAGCGGATGGAGAATTACTTTAATCTTGCGCTGACGGCTGCCGGTGGAGATGCAACACAGGCATATCTTGCAACATTTGAAGCTTTTGGGATGGGCCAGGATGCTGGTGCATTTGGAAAAGGACAAATTTTTGAAGGGTTTGGTGCGGACTTTGCCGCAAACGAGGGGATGCAGGAATCTCTTGCCGGACTAAAGAGTGGATTTGCAAAAGATTACTCAACGCAGCTACAGGCAATTCTCGCCGGTGCTGGATATCGAATGAATGCTCCCGACATAGAACGTCAGATTCTCGGAATGGACTTCGCAACGCTAGAGAATTTTATGAAACAAGTTTCCAACTTTGGCAAACCTGAACAACAATTTGGAGCAGGCGGGCGAGTTACTCCGCAAAGTATATTTAATTTACTAACTGGTAAAACATCTGGACAAATTGAAGATATGTTGGCATCTACCGGAATAGCCGGAGAACAGCGTTCAATCCCCGACAACCTAGACACAATCGCCGACCTAGACCAAAAATCTCTTGAAAAACTTGGATTGATTGAGAGTGGCATTACAGAGCTCGTTAATTCATTCATGATGAACCCACTTAGCGATGCGCCGGCATGGTGGCAAGCCGGTCTTGCGTGGGATGATACCAACAAAAAACTTGTGCCACCTAATCAAATTAGTACCGGCGATACCCGTACTCCACGTTCTGGCTCAATCGGGGACACGGCAACTAGCAAGTTGTCTCAAACAATGGCAAGGCATTCTGCTATTGATTCCCAACTTACCGGTAAGCGAACAATCACATCAGCACTACGTAATTACAACCTGGGCTCACCAAGTTCAGACCACGTCACTGGAGGGGCAATAGACCTTGTTGGCCAAAATCTCGGGAGGTACGCAACGCTTGCAAGAGCAAACGGTGGTTTTGCTGAATTCCATGGTTCAGCTGGCTCTAGGCACTTACATGTTGTCCCTGGTGCTGGAATCGGCGATACAACATCCATAAGAAACCTGGGGAATATGGGGACATCCACGAGTTCTGGTGTTGTAAATTATTATACTTTTGAAATCAATGGCGGGAATCAGTCGCCAGAACAAATAGCCAATGCTGTCATGGCCAAAATAAGCGCTAAACAACAGTCGATGCAGGAAAGAAGTTAAAAATGCCAGCAACACCTGGAAAAATTTATTATCTTCCAACCGGTGCGCGTACATCAAGCGAGGCCGAGGTGTCAAGATTTGCAAATCTGCCAATTTACAAAAAATATAAAGCGCAGAATTTTGAGGGTCAGACCACATTTGTCAAAGTAGACGACACAATGTACTGGGTCCCAAGTGGGGCAACAACGACAACCGTTCCAACAAACGAAGCCACAAGACAGTATGCGCTTACATTTCAAAAACAATGTGTTGGTTATGAAGTTTACACATCGGGCCTAGAACTTACATATACGGAAAAAGATTTAATCAGGTGCGCAGATAGACAACAAAAAGATGCAGAGAAGGCCAAACGCAATGCAATTGGAATATACGCTAAAGCTGGAGATAGATATAGCTCCGGAGCTGGAACAATTAATTACCTAGCGACATCTTATGAATTTGATTGGTCAAGGTATTGCACAATACTTGGCAAACCTGAAGTGGCAAAAAACCCGCCGTGGGCAAAACAAAAGTCAGGTTCCGGATTAGACCCATCAAAAGTGCGTATTTGGATAACACCAGCGGATGAAGCAAAAATGACCGCTGATGGTGGATTAACAGCAGATATGACACCATATTTTTACGCAGAGGCCGTAGCAAATTTTTTCCCGATTGCACAGTGGTCAAAACTTTCTGTTGGAATTGTAAAAAATCAAAACAATACTAATCCTGCAGGAATAACAAAAGATGGCTCAAGCTCGCCATCCTCCGGAAAATCTAAATTTACAACATTCAATGGAGACAAGGATGACATTCCGTTAGAAACTCTAGTTGATGGGCAGATTGAAGAAATGGTCGGATATGGCTCTTCTAGACAGGCGGCTATATCGACAGTAATAGGTATGAATGAAAGAGCCATTTACAACCTAACCGCCGTTGAAACACAAAATCAATTCGATTCAGGCACGTTTATGCAGAGTGGCGAACTGGATGAATTCGGTCAGCCTAAAAATATAATTGCTAAAGATGGTTTACCATCCCTAAAAGCGGGAGAATTTACTCCAAGCGAAATTTCAATTCAGGTTAGATTTAGCAACTCTGGTCAAGCCTATACCGGAGCACAGGCAGCTCCGGACGTGCCAATAATGATTCAGACATATCCGTATTACGATAAAAATGTTGACTCGTTTGAGTTCGTTGCTGATAAATTTTATTTTCACTACAAACCGAATAATGTTACATATTCAAACATTGGCGCTGAATGGGCTGACATAAACCGCGTCAATAATACGCCAATCATTGATTTTAAAAATTTTAGATTGATGAAAATAAGTTTCGAGTTTATAGTTGCAGAAAAATTAGATGGAGTGTCGAGCCTTTATGCATCATGCGAAGCTCAATTAAAGATGCTTCGACAGATGGCTATTCGTCCAGAATATGTTCAATTTACAAATCTCGATACACTGTTTAGCGAACAGCTGTCATATCCAGACTTTTTGTCGAGCGGCGAAGCAACATATTTTGCAATTGTTGATATGTCAATAACGTCAGTCCAGAGGTCTAGGGCCGGCATTGACAATGTCACACTCGGTGCACCAGCCGGGTCCATTAACAGGGCTACTGTAAATATGACGGTGCAGGAAGTGCATAACACTGGTCCGGCGCCAATATTCTTACCACGGATAACCCAGCCACCCCAAACCCCACCGGTAAAGACGCCGAATGAGGACCAGCTATGTAAAGCTCGATTTACATGGATAAACCCCGCTAGATGGGTACAAAAAGCTGTTCCGCACAGCTGTGATTGAGGCGCAACATGGCTGAAGTTGATTTTCGTCAATACGGACCAATCGCACAGAGGGCTCCATTTGCGCGCAAAATATCAATTGCAAATCTCCCTACAATTGGTTCGTCGAACTATGACATAACTGAATTTATAACCCAGGCATCTGTTAGCTACTCAATAGATATGGCCGCCGAGCTTTCATTTGACATAATTGATAGAGACTTATTGTTTGCCAAAAATAATTATTTTGTAATTGGGCGTGACGTCATTTACGAAACGCAAGCCGTAGGCCGTATTGATTCTGGAGATGGAACTGTTCAATTCGTAAAACAACTATTTGAGATTTCCAAAGTTAGCGTATCGCAGGGCCCTGGAGGAAGCCCAACATTTTCAGTTCAATGTTATACAAAGGCTATTCAGCAAATGAAACGAGACAGACAGCCCGGTTCTGTTTCTGGAAATGGCACAGCCTTCATCAAGGCTGCTGCAGCAAAATACGGGTTAAGATTTTTTGGTGAAAATACAGCGAAAGCAAAACAAATAACAAAATCTTCTGGCTCAAAACAGGCTCAGTCACTGTGGGACGTGATGCAAAATCTTGCATCAGATGCGAAGTTTGTATTATTTGAAGTTGATGGCGTGTTGGTTTTTGCTTCTGAAAAATGGCTGATGCACAAATGGGGGACGAATTCAGTTGTTGACACAAAGACAACAGTGAATTCAAAGACCAAAAAAAAGACAACCACTAGAAAAAATCTAAGATACGTAAATCTAACATTTTCTGGAATAAGAAGCAGGGCGGCCGTTGGCGGCAATCCGCTTGCACCGTTGATTAATCCAGATGAATTTGGGCGTGCGTTTGAGTTAACAGAGTATCCAAATATAACAAAGTCTGATAATGACCCATATGCGGGCAATGGGTCATGCACTGTGTTGAGGGTAAATGGTACACAGTTAAGGCCTGGCATGACGGCCTATGTCGGCGGTATACCCAATATGAGTGATTATTATTTAATCACTGGGGTAACTTTTAACGAATTAACCGGCGACCCGGTGAGCATTGAATTTCGTTCTCCAGAAAAAAATTTAGAAAAAGAAAAAATAAAAGACTTACCAATCGGTTCAACATATGAACAAACCTATATAACAGATACACAACTAATAACACCACGACCGCCGGTGACGTCAAAAACAATATCTACTGTTTTGTTTGACAAAGATACAGGGCTAGACAGAAGACTAATTCCCCTGCCAACTGCCGAATTTCCATATAGATATCCGACAATGCCGTTTGCAAACCTAACACAACAGTTTCCTCGCCAAAAATCTCAAATTATTGCAGCTGTTAAGCCAGCCAAAGACAGCACACTAGAAAACGAAACAGTTGTTGTAACAGGCAACATAAATCTATATGAGCGCCCGGTCCTTGCTCAACGACTTGGCTCTTCTAAGATTATTACGTTTAATACCCTTGGGGTGGTAACCGTCACTGTGGAGAGCGGTTCAGAGTGGTTAACAATAATTTTACCTACAATCTGGACGGAAGGTGCAAATGCTGTTCAAAAAACAGCTACGGAAGTCATCAACCTTTTTGAAGATTCGACTGGGTATGAAGGGTTAAATCCTGGAAAACATTTAGGTGTTGTTCGTGGAACTACCCGTACAAACTCAATAATAAATGCGCGCGATTACACGTTTTTACTAGACCTGCAACAACGGCATATCTTAATGAAACGTTTAACAAAAGCTGAACTAGCAGACCCTGAGCTAAATCTTGGCGGTGCTGAAGACAGCCAGTGGTATGGGGGTACTGAAGTATGAGTAATTTTCGTCCGGACATTATCGCCAGAAATAAAGCATCAAAACATCCGCTTAAACATGGAAGGTTTTATACCGCAAAAGTAACACACGTTACAACAGCAGGATTAATAACTATTTACATCCAGGAACTGCAATCACACTTTGGGCCTCTTGTTCAATTAAACCTAACGAACTCGAACACTGCATCTGTTGGCGATTTTGTTAAATGTGCCTTTGCCGATGAATTCTTTAGGGAGGTTATTGTCTTTGGTTTTACGCAAAAACGTGACGAAATCTACGCCCTACAAGCCGATTTAACCGCAGAATTAAATATAATTAAAGAACGACTTGATGCACTGGAGCTTGGAAAATGGACATGATGGAATTTCCAATAAAGTTTGGGCCAACTGGATTAAAAAAACTGACCGAAGGAACACACGAATACTATTCCCAACTGTTGTCAATAGTAATGCGGACAGAACCATCAACTCACCCCTTTTATCCAACGTTTGGCGCAAGCGACCCAGCGTTTACGACGGTCGACAGGGGGTTGTTTGTTCTTAACGCAGCTCGCTATGTTCCGGAAGTTTTAATCAAAAATGTATCAATTGCCGACAATGCCGGTGGTACCGGAAGAACAGACGTATCGGTTACATTTGAAATACGCAGAAATTAGGAGCATAAGGTGCCAGCAGATTTTTCACAATACATTGACTTACGAATTTTCGACAAAAATCCCGGTGATATATACAGGGATTCTCTTGCTGTAGCCAGACTTACGCTGCCGGATTTTAACTTTCGCGTTGGTACACCAGAGGACGCCATGTTTCAGGCAGCGGCATATATTAGCTCGCTTAGCATCGCAACAATAAACCGCATACCGTCTCGCCTAATGGCTGGTCTTGTTTCCATTCTTGGATACACGAGGAATCAGGGTACGCCAGCCGAGGTCGATGTAACCATTACGCTTTCCACGTATGACGGTGGGGTTATTCCGTCTGGCACAGCCTTTGTATATTCTACTACGTTTGCCGGTGAGTTTGCCGAGTATGTGTTTCAAACCACGGAGTCAACGACTGTAGACGCAGTTGATTTAGAGGAAACACTAGATTACCCATCAGCCACTGTCACCGTTGAGTGCATCAATGTCGGATATGTTCCCCCAATTATTGCCGGCGAGACAATGTCTGTTATAACTTCAGGTACGGATATTGCATATGTTGTTGTTTCTACCCCTGCCAATTTTGTTAATGGTACGGAACCAGACGGTGACGGAGATTATCTTTCTGGAGCGACAGCATATTTGCAATCATTAAGCTCCTGTTTAACAACACCAAATCAGGTCGACTCATTTTTGTTAACAACATATCCGAATATTGTTGGTAGGTCTAAAACATACGACCTAACAAATGGCGATGACCTGGATGGCGATATTACAACAAAACGTACTACTGGATGCATTTACACTTATCTTGATTCCGATATTGCGACAATCACAACAGAATCTCCACACCTTTATATAGTTGGAGATGTAATCTCATTTGAAACATTCAATGCTTCTGTTAGCGCAACATTCGATGGCGAACATCAAATTACAGCCACAACTGATACAACATTTAGTTTCTTAAAAACGGCATCCAACTCTGCGAGTACGAATGTTTCCGCCTCAGCCTATGCTGGTGAGGACATTGGTGGTTACACTACGATTTTTGCATACGGAATAAACAGATTTTTGACAGGGTCGGAAAAAACTGAACTCCTATCAGAGGTGGCATCGCGCGTGCAGGCCGGCATACAGTGCACAATCGTAGACCCAACACTCGTTACGCTAGAAATATCGGGTAGCGTAAGCGTGTCTGACATATATAGCCTTGAGGCAGTTCAGAATGCAATTGAGTCAGCCCTGATTTCATATTTGAACCCATCTTCTTTCTCTCTTAATGAAGACAGAATTAGATACAATACATTGTTATCCCTGATTAATTCAATAGACGGCGTCGCATACGTAACATCACTATCCCTGACACCGACTGGTTCGGATTGGCTGCCACAGCATGGCAATGATTTGTTATTCCTGAATAAGGGCACTTTGCCAATTCTGTCTGTAGATGACATTGATATTGAATACACAGTTGTGAGTGTATAGAAATGGCGACTACAGCTAACATACTGACTTCCGATTCCGCATTGCTTAGAATTGCGGAAAACGGAACTGTAAAACTTGTAGACACATACGACATTGAGTGGCAAGCCCTTAATGCAGAACTCGCCATTGCAACAAATCCATTTGTTGTTGACTCTTGTTATTCATTACAAGTATTTCCAAACGATTCCCTGCCAGTAACCATATATCTAGACCAAATTGCAAGTGCCGCAGTTGTTCCCCTATATGCATCAGACAGAGGAAGAACCCTGTCATTTAATGCGCGACTTTATGCTAATTCAACAGTCACTGTATCCACACATCTGTACATAGATGGCGATTCCAACGAATACACGCCCCATGAGCAAACATTTGCCGGCGGTGTATTTACGGCAATACATTCAAATAGGGCGGTTGTTCCGGACACTACAGACCCACATTCAGCGCAGATTTATATTGAAGTTTCAAATCACAATGGTCCATTTTTCATAACACTGCCCCACCTGATACATGACCTTGCTTTTTATCAAAACTTTTATGTAATGACATCGCGGGAATTCATGCCGGATTTTTATTTTGAGGTTGATGCCGCCCAGGAGTATCCAACATTCCCATACCACAAATTCATGGACGCTTTATTTTCTACGGCTGATGACGTATATGGTGAATATAGAAATATTTTTGAATATGAAAATAGCGAATTAGTTAACCAGAGTGACCAGGGCGAGTTCTGGGTAAGTAGCTCCCTCGTCGACCCTGGGTGGGTAAATCCGCAATACGCATCGTGGCTTGCTCAATTTACTGGACAGAGAGAATTAATAACCAACTTTTTCCTAAATGATGGAACCCAGTATTTTCAAAATTTTCAACAGGAGCAGAACTTCATTACATGGCAGATATCTAATGGTTATTACGGCCATGCTGCCGGAAGCAGAAGGGCAATTGCGGAAGCCGTCAGGCAGGTTTTGATTAGAACAAAAGACGATGAAGTATCAACACTTGCCGTATCGGTGGCACCAAATTACCTCAATGACCCATTCGCTATAAAAATTACTACATTAACAAACGAGACAATCGATGCAGATGCCGGTGAAGAAAGTGCAGTCGTGCTTGCAAGTGCAACACTTGCAAAACCGCTCGGTTACCGCCTGATTCATGAAACCGTTGACGAGTTCTTCTTCACCTTTGACGACCCCGTTCTTGGTATTTTGGACGAGTTTAAGCTTGGATAAAGGTGTTAAAATTATGTTGATTAATAGGAGATTTTGATGTCTGGTGCAGGAATAAAGTTATTTGTGTCCGGTGAGGTTGCCTATGCCTCTGAGGTGAATCAATACCTCATGGACCAAAGCATCGCACGCTTTGCCAATATTGCTGCCAGGACGGCAGCATATGGCGACGGCGTACCGATTGGTAGTGGCGGAAGCGGAAAGCCGGCGCTTGCAGAAGGAATGTTTTGTTATCTACTAGACAACTCTCTTGCGTCGGATGGCAGCGGTTTCGGTGAGGTTCAGTTCTACGACGGCTCACAGTGGGTCGCGGCTTCTAACTTTTCCGTTGAGGACGGAACCATTACAACGGTAAAACTTGCCGATGATGCTGTAACTGGGGATAAAATAGCCGATAACTCCATAACGTCTGCGCACATAGCAGCCGGCACTGTGATTGCATCCGACATATCGGACAACACAATAACCGAGGCCAAGTTAACAACATCAGTTGCAGGTAGCGGGCTAACGGGCGGCAACGGAACAGCTCTTGCCGTCAACGTCGATAGCTCTACAATTGAAATTTCATCAGATACGCTACGCATTGCATCCGGCGCTGCCGGAAGTGGTTTGTCTGGTGGTGGCGGAAGTGCGCTTGCTGTAAGTGTTGACGATTCAACCATAGAAATAAATAGTGATTCTTTGAGGGTTAAGGACGCGGGAATCACAAGCGCAAAACTGGCTGCAAATATATCTTTATCTGGAACAACAGAACTCGAAGAAATCATCGAGGCTGTTGTCATTAATGCCACAGCATTGACAGGAACTGTAAACATTGATGCAAAGAGTGGCGCTGTCCACTATTTCACGTCGAACTCTTCTGCAAACTGGATATGGAACCTTCGTGGAGATGGCTCAACAACATTAAACTCGATGATGGACGTCGGACAATCGGCAACTTTTGCGCTTTTTGCAACCAACGGCGGTACGGCTTATAAGCCAACCTCGCTGACTATTGATACAACTGGAACTGTTTCAGTTAAATGGTTTGGCGGAAACTCGTACCCCTCTGGGAACTCGAGCTCTGTTGACGTATATACGATTACTGTCATAAAAACCGCGGCAAATACGTATACGGCATTTGCTAGCCAATCAAAGTTTGCATAATGCCTTTCCTTGGAGCGAGGGCTCAGGCCTCTAGGGGCTATTTCGGAGGGGGGACAACCCCTGACGCACCAACGCTCGGAACCCTGGCGACGTCAATCAACTCGCCGAATACAGTTTCTACGCCATCGATGAGTCAGGATGCCAATAGCGCCTCCTTTTCATGGAGTTCACCGGGTGCTGGCGGTGTGGCAATTTCAATACCATTTACAGCCCCTGCATTTAATGGTGGCTTATCAATTACTGATTATGAATATTCTACCGACAATGGCTCAACGTGGAAATCTTCGGGGACAACCTCATCGCCGGTATCCATCACAACGGTTAGCTCTTCATCATCAAATCTTAGTGCCGCAACTCTATACAATATTAAATTGCGTGCAGTTAATGCGCTCGGGTCTGGAACCGGTTCTAGTGGTTCTGGGATTACGACACCGACGGCGGTAACCTCATACACAATACGGGTCTATAACAACAGGGGTACAGAGACCCTCGTAGAGACAATAACCGGGAATACAACCGGGTCTTACTCCAGAAGCCACTATTACAGCGCTTCCGACTGGAGTGTAACTGTCGCAGCGGTAAACAGTAATGGCAGTGGTTCCTTCTCCGCAGAATCGAGCGCGGCTACGGGGTGGACACTTGCGTCATGCACAAACTACGACGCTAGTGGTTGCGACAGTTGTGGTACAAAATCGACTGTCTGTAGCAAGTGGACACGTTCTGGCAGCGCCGACGGTCCATGTGATGTCTCGTGTGGGGCGCAAAGTGGCTGTTCGGGGTCATGGTCAAATTGGTTTGACTATGGATGTGTTCCGGTTTCTGGTGGAACACATCCTTATGTTGAAGGCACAATTTATGGATTGTTATACAGTACAAGTTCTGACTGCACAGGCTACGTAACCGGTCCTTGTAATAGTTGTTGTGAACTTCTTGGTCCTGTTAATGTACAGTATTGTTCTGTTACTGGCGGCTACCGTGTTACTGGCGGCGACCAGTGTGTTGTCCTATAGTTTTGAAAGGTGATACAAATGAGTCATTTTATATTTGTTGTTGATGGAGAGGCTGCATGGGAAATGCCGGTTCCAATAGTTCGCGACGAGGAGGGAAATCTTCTTCCTGCTATAGAAAGACTTATAGCAATTCTTAGTAGCGACCCTAAAATTGTTGTATCTGATGAACCGGTAGAGCAGGGCTCACACTGGACTGGCACTAGTTTTGTACCTGCTGTAGAATAACTCCATGACATCTTCGCCCTGGCAAGAATGGAAAAAACGGAATGCCGAACGTCAGTCGACGGGCAAGGTATCGCCGGCCGCGTTCATCAATCCAGATACTGAATATGCCGACGAGGCGACGGCAAAAGAACGCATGGATATGTGTCTCGAATGCGAGTACCTAATTGACCTCACAAAACAGTGCCGTAAGTGCGGTTGTTTTATGAATCTAAAGACGAAGCTCGCCTATGCCGAATGCCCAATTGGAAAATGGGTCGCGGTAGATGTTAATTAAGCATTTTTAATCTTTGTTGATTGCTGAATCAACTATTTTTGCGGCTTTTCTGTATGCAAGGCCAGTGCTGCCGGCAGGAGAAATTCCGCCAGTTAAATACATTCCAGATGATGCATATTTATAAAACTTTTCATCTATGCATTCAATGTTTTTAATATCGTTTTTCCTTTGAATTGGAATTATGTGGGCCAATGGGGTCCCCTGTTGTATTAAAAATTCAACATCTGTTTTTACGTTTAAAACTATGTTTACGATTTGGTAATAGTCCGTATTGACAACTGCTGGCAAGACTGAATAATCACTGTTTTCTTCGTAATAAATTGGAAGCACAAGTATTGACCAGCCTGGCGCAGTCTGGATTCTCCATGGGGTTATCAATTTTGGATAAGCCATTTTTTCAATTTTCCTGGCGTGTGTCATTGGGCAGCTACCTGTTTGATGAAAAGGAAAACCGCTGACCATCTGCATCTGAAAGTCTGTTGGCATTGGATTTAGCGAGCCAGTCTCGCAGTCCCATGAACCGCTCTCTATATTTGGGGTAAACTTAAAACTTGTCCACGCTGGGATTGTTGCTCCAATTTCCAAAAAATCAGAAATTCCTGAACATGACCTAACTGAAAAATTCCCCTTATGTATGCTTCTAAACCATCTGGGTAGGGATTTTTTAGAATTAACAAACGGGACATCGTTGTAAAAGCGGTTGTCTATTGTTGTAATTCTTAAATTTCCAGGTTTTACTTTTTTAATTTTATTCAGATTAAAATTTTTAATCTTCACCGACTGTCTCCATTAACGCTTCTTTGTGGTCAACCAACTCTTTTGAATATCTACTCGACCGAATATTGTCTGACTTTTTTTCTATGAAACTTCTTATGGCCATTCTGTCCATTACGAGAGAGCTAGGCTCCGTAGCAATTAAATTTTGACCCTGGGCAACATGGACAAAGTGGCGGGTTAAGAACATAATTGAGCCGTTGTTTGCTATATCTGAATGCGCAGGAGGTCTTTCACTCCATGCGTCTAGCAAGTTTTGCAAAGAATCCGGTATCGGCATTGAGTTTGCATCTTTCCAGAATTCAGTGTCTTTTCTATCAGAAATATAATGGAGTCGTATCATGTCCCTAATATTAAGCATGACTGCTTCCATTTTTTTGTTATAGTCTGATACAAGTTTTTCACAACCGGGAATGTACGACGCAGAGTATTGAGCAATATTCATTGCCTGGATTATTGTGCTTCCTATGCTGGTTGCCTCCAGTGGTTCAACAAACGAGGAAGCAAGACCGACGCTAACGCAGTTTTTTTGCCATTGCTCCCTGTAATAACCGGGGTCAAATTTAAATTGACGTATCTGTGGAACAGCGAAGCCGGACATCGACTGCGCCTCTAGCAATGCAGCGTCCCCACTTATGTGTGAGGATGAGTAAACATAACCGTTTCCGCGTCTATTTTGTGTGGGAATTTCCCACATCCACCCACTTCCAGCAGCCCGCGCTCTGGTATATGGTTTTATTGTTCCACTTTTATCGTGTTCAGTCGGGAATGCAATAGCTGAATCAACAAGTAAATAATTTGAGAAAGACTGCCAGCTCTTGTTATTAAGCCTATTCATCAATTCCCGTTTAAACCCAGTTGCATCAATCCAAATATCAGCCTCAACACGCAAGCCTGATACAAGCTCGGCAGACTCTATACATCCGCTGGTGGTCAAATTTATGTTTTTTATTTCATCATCGTAGAATTGAATCATCCTGCTGAAACAAATACCAGTTAGAAAGTCATTCAGCATAAATGTATCAAAATGATATTGGTTTGTGTTTCCATGCAAGCCATCTCTGACTATCTTGTTTTTTATTAAACCAACGGAGCCAGTTTGGCTTGTTATGGATTTGTCCTGTTCTATGAAACTGAGATACTCTCCAATAATTCCCCATGTATTAATCTCTTCGACTCCGGAAATGCTGTGAAAATAATCGGGCCTTTTGTTGGTCCAATTTTCGAAACGAATTCCGTATTTATGTGTTGCTCCGGTATTTTTAATCAAATCCTCGATACCTATATTGCATTTGTCCATAAACATTCGCCAATGCTCGGTACTTCCTTCTCCGACTCCGACAATTCCAATTTTACTGGACGATATATTTTTGATTGAGGAGTACGGGAATGCCTGTCTTAAAACAATTGAAGTTATTAGACCGGCAGTACCGGAACCAACAATACAAAAAGAAAGCTGTTTATTGTTGAGCATCAAAGAACCTCGCGGCCAATACTGCTTTTTCCGTTATATTCATATCTACGGGATGAATTGGTCCACGACCATTTGGTTCATCTTTATAACGTTGTCTGAACACTTCTCTATATATGTCTTCAACTGTTATCTGTTCCACGCTGATAGTGCCCGGCATCACTTTTGAAACGAATTCAATTATATAATTTTGCTGTCTTTGTTTTTCAGTAGTTTTGATTTCTGAACTAAATTGCGGGTGAAGTGGGTGTTTGGTTTCCAATGTTGAAAGCGTTCTATAGACCACCTGTTTTGCAAACAGCGCTTTGATGCTCTCTGGCAGAATTCCTGTCTCGGAAAAACCGTGACGCGGGTTGCCATAACCGAGCATAAATCTTTCTACCGGCATTCTCACTTCAGTCTGTTTTAGCTCATCAATCATTTCCTGGGTTATTTTTAATTGCTCAACAAAGTTCAAAGCATCAATAGCGATTTGGTCATTGGATAAACCGGCCACCCGCAGGTCACGCCATTCAATAACCTGGCGGAGACACCCAGACAAAGTTTTGGCAGATAGGGTAACTATTGGCCAATTTCTCCACGTCATTCCTATTCCACGAAAATTAATATTTGTGATGTGTGCTATGCCGGATACGTTTACTACTGGCCTAAAAAGAGCAGCGTTGTAATTTTTTATGACCTCTAGGTCCATTGAAGTTGGTTTTATTCCATCTTGAGGAAAATAACCCACGGCTGGACCAAACATATTGCTATCGCACCTGCGAGATACGTCAACAACTCTGTGATTAAGCGTTGCGCGCATATCTTGTGATTTCATAAAGGAAAGAAAGGAATGTGGCTCTGTTTCTCTGTTTTCCCAGATATCAAAACTATCCTCATAATTGACCCATTGCATCGGCTCCTCTTCTCCGCTAGAGCCAATTATTTTCATTGACCATGGGGTGTAGCCAAACTCTGGAAGTTTATTAAATTTAATTAGTGTTCCCTGTGTGTGGCTGTACGCCTCAAAATCTAAATACTCAAATTCACCATCAGGGGCCAGGGCTGTAATGGTTATTTCTGCAGAATGGTACCCTACAAAACCAAAATAGTTTTGTTCTTCAATATTCAGCTGGCTTATATTTTTTACTTGAACCATGTCACTAAACTGCACTTTGTTCCGGATGTTACGGGGTGGGCTATGTGTAGGTATGGAAAATTGGCCGGAAACACGACCGCACTACCGGCAACTGCCTCAACTGTCACACCAAAAAATGGGAACTCAAGCTGCCCACCACCGTCTGGCGTTTCCATGAAAGCGACGATGCTAAAGATTCTCTCATTGTGCGGAGCATGGTCGTAGTGTGCATGATACTCACCGCCTCCGTGATATTTAAGCAATCTCCATCCCTCGTACCTGGATGACTGAACCATGAATTCTTTTTTGTAATCTTCAACTACATCAGCAAGAAGAGTTTTTGATATTGGCTTGAATTTTTTTGCCATAGATGTGTCCATGTGCTCCAGGTGCGATATGTCAACTTCGGCAGATGTCCTATGGTTTCCAACCACACCGATACCTGTTGATGATGGCACCCACTGAACTTCTGACCATTCGTTATCTAAATCTTGGTTAACCTCGTGCATAAATTCAAAAGGTTCAAAAACTTCGCTATACAAATTTATACACGTAGCAAGTTCTTCAACTTTCACGATTTTCCTCTATTTCCGCAATCATAGATTGCTCATTTTGGGCAACTAAAAATATTTGTTTTTTTCCCCCGCAATGCAGTCTAATCCTGAATTTTGCAGCATGACGCTCCTGCACTTTAGGTTCGTATTCTTGTCCGTCAATTAACAGTTTGACACCAGTGGTCATATCTAAAAATTCATCAACTATATCTAGGTCCCAAATTTTTCCGATTGAATATACGGGAGAGTACGACACTTGCCTTATCGATGGTTCATTTGCAACATGAACAACATCGCAATCATCAATTGTTTTAATTTCTATAGATAGGATGCCGGCTAACCTAATAGCCTCACTTGGAATTTTTCCATCTATACACATCGCCGATGGAACGGCGATATATCTATTCATTGGTTAGTGCAGCTCTTTTTTCTTCAAGTGTGGCAATTAGGTCAATATAGTGCTTAACCCTACCTCTTGGTTCTCCGCCCATATCTATCGGTTCAGACCACTCGTCGTGGTTAAAAGAGTCCGGGTCAATACCTATCTGTATTAATAGACCATAAAGATGGACTTTTGCAGTAGACAGCTCAATGTCTACTATTCTTCTTTTTTCACTATTGTCGATATTGTCAAAAATTCCCATAATTTTCTCCTAAGAATTCAATATTATATATGTTGAGCCATCTGATGCTGAAAACGTATCAGAGTCAGCAGTTGTTCCAGACCGTACGTCATAGTTTAGATTTGCCGGAGTTGTCTCTGTAATTATGATTATGGCCCCTCCGCCACCAGCTCCACCCCTTTTCCCTGTTCCACCCGTTACAGCGGGAGAGCCAGTTCCGCCAGCCCCACCCGCTCCGCCGGCCCCACCTGCTCCGCCGGGATAATGTGGACCCGGCGTGCAGCACGGGGCGTGTATTACGGCGGAATGATTGTGGTGGTGAGTGTGGTGCGATGGTGGAACGTATACGTGTTTATGATAAGAACCGGGGTCATGAGCATGGCCACCGCAGCATGTATGCGGTTCATGGATTGTGGCCGAATGATGGTGGTGGTCGGTATAGCCTGGAGCGGCTGCCCCGGTTGCACCAGTTGCACCGGGCGTACCATTTGGTCCGGCCGGAGATGTTGTGCCAGCGGAGCCACTGCTTCCAATCATGCCAAGAGACATAATAGTCCCTGTGCCAGTAATTGTTTTAGCCATAATAGCAACAATGCCACCGCCGGGTGCTCCGTCCCCCCCTACTCCGCCAGTTGCAGCGATAGGTGGATTCGGTGCACTTCCATTTGTTCCAGTGCCACCGGTTGCCCCCGTATATCCACGCCCACCAGCAGCACCAACAGTATGTGCGTTTGGGGGCCATGAACCAGCTGAACCAGCTGAACCAGCTGAACCCGCCGAACCGGATTTATTCGGCCAAGTGTTTGTAAATCCAGCCGGAGCAGGACTTGAATTTGTATATGAAGTTGCTGGCGTTCCAGAAGAACCATATGTTCCACTCACTCCACCATATATTGGGACTGGTGTTATATCTCCATATGATGCATCTAGATATATGCCACTTAGAGATGCGATTCTTTTGACAATATATTCTGGAAGAACAGGTGGACTACTAGGTCTTACAGAGCCACCACCCATTCCACCAGTACGATATGAAATTGTTGCCGATACATGACCAGCAACGGTTCCCCAATTAACTGCTGAATCTGGTGATGATATGGTTCCATTGGTCGAGCCATCTATGTTCCCGGTTACTTTTCCTATCCCAACAACCCCATTTATTGTTGCTGTATTTTTTACAAAAATCCTGAATCCGTTTGTTAAAAGAATATTTCCGAGCGGAACAGTAAGATTGTTATAGTATTTATCCGAGGTAAGTGTCACTGTTCCACTTATGGTTACATCGCCATCAGAGCCAGTTCCGTATACCCAGTCATTTCCTTTTCTTTGTGTTCTTGTTGGCGAACCATACCTATCAACACCAGACATATCACACCAACTGTATGTAATTTACTGTTCCTGCATTTTGACCAGTAACGTCTGTTGATACGGTTGCAGGTAACGCTGCTCCGGTGGAAACTATTATGATTACACCACCACCAGCAGGAGCAGTTGCTGGCGCTTTTATGTATCCAGTGTTTCCAGAAGCAGGGCCAGAAATATAACGAGCAGCGAGAATAACAACCCCTCCCCCAGCTTGCCCCGAGCCGCCAGCGCCACCCCTAAGCCATGTTGGTCCACCGGAAGCGGTTAGTGAATAGCCAGTTATTGCCTGCTGGGGAACTTTGAAATATTCTGTTCCACCCATAGCTGCTGTTGGTGCTGTGGCCGTGTATCCAGTCGCAGAACCGCCGAGTGAATGTGTGACGGCAGTTGCTGCCGCCCCCCCTTGATAAATTGAGCCAGCGGTTGAAAACCCTGTCGTAAAACCTATTGTTGCGTTATTTCCTGCAAATGTCAGTACGTTTTTTACAAATATTCTATAACCGGCTGGGTTTAAACGAACACTTGCATTTATTGTTAGGTCATCAAAATATAAATCTTTTGTCATCGTGTACACACTTGATGATGGCGCCATACCAAGAACGGTCGTAGAGCCGTCTAATGTCGCATCACCATCCATGCCTGTCCCATAAACAGAATCAGGCGCATCAGAAAACGAAGCAAATGCGTTTGCAGCCGGATAACGAGATATTCCACTCATCAGGTCTCCTCGATGCCATTTGCGGTTATTGATACCGTTGTAGCATTGGCTGTAAAAAATAATTTTTCGCCTGCTGTCATTACCAATGAGCAGTTAAATGACACAGTCTCATTCGCGGCTAATGTCAAGTCGGAAATCACCCTGTTGGCTGCGGTTGCCGTAGTTCCAACACCGGCCCTTACAGTTGCAGCGCTTGCAGCTGTATTGCAAAATATAATTTGTTTTACGATTGTTGTGGTGGACGACGGTACAAGGTATCTCCCGGTTGCATCGTCTGTTGCAGAGGTAACAGCTGCAGCTGGGCCGAATAGTCTTTTTTGCGTCAATGCCATTACATGACCTCCATCAAGAGTTTTATTTCTACATTTCTGGACGAGTTATATGCGTCGTATGTGTTAGATGTTACTGCAACTGTTGGCGTAGCGCCTTCGCCCGAGTTATTGCTGAGCGTTATCCCAGTGCCGGCGACAAGTGACTCTACATAACTTCCAACCGTGTCTGTGCCAAGGTTTATTTGGTCGTTTACCCATA
>Ga0129333_10000845_pt1 | contig 26938 bp, 50 predicted proteins | sample CPB6_08_DNA_FD_94474 | JGI IMG/M metagenome (GOLD analysis project Ga0129333, IMG submission 94474) | Freshwater to marine salinity gradient microbial communities from Chesapeake Bay, USA - CPBay_Sum_0.6_0.8_DNA | ecosystem: Environmental > Aquatic > Marine > Coastal | place: USA: Chesapeake... | reverse complement strand
TCGGTTTGCCCTCAAGATCCCGATGCTGGCGGTCAAAGAGTTTGTCAAGACACTGACCAAGACTAGCCAGACGCACAACCTTCTCAAGAAGTATGGTGCAACTGGTGTGCGTGACTTCTCGGCAGCTGTTGCCCGGATGGATGTGGAGATTGCTGCTGGCTTGAAGCCGCCCAAGACAATCACTGGTAAGGGCATCGAGCTTCTCAGTCACATTGCCATGTCGGCTGACAATGCTATTCGACAGGCGGTCTACGAAGCGTCGATGCAGCAAGGCTTGAGCAAAGCTGAAGCGATTGAGAAAGCCTTTGACATCATCAACTTCCGTCGCCGCGGAAGCAGCAAGATGATCAACCTGCTGGGTCAGGTGGTGCCGTTCTTCTACGCGTACATGTCTGTTCAGCGTGTGGCCATGAAGACCATTACGGGAACTGGCATCTCTCCGTCTAATCGGATGGCGGCTCTATCTACCCTGGCCACCATGTCAGGTGGTCTGATGGCCATGAGCATGCTGTACGCGATGCTGGTTGCAGAGGACGAGGACTATCAGGATACGCCTACAGCGGTGCGAGATCGAGTCTTGGTGATCCCAGGAACTGGCTTGCGGATTCCTCTGCGCCCGGACATGTTCCTGATGCCGAAGGTTCTCGCTGAGCATACCTATCACCTGCTAACTGACAACGGTATGTCGGATGCTAAGAAGGCCAGGACTTCTATGTTCGACGCGCTGGTCAATGCTGTATCCAGCCCAACGCCGGTTCCGCAGGCTATCAAGCCTGTGCTCGAGGTGGCGGTCAACTATGACTTCTTCCAGGGCAAGCCGGTCGTTGGCTTCTTTGAGAAACAAAAAGAAGCTGAGCGGCAGTTTACGGATGCCACCTCTGAGTTTTCTAAGATACTTGGCAAGGCCGGCGCATCACCGATAGTGGCAGATCATCTGATCCGCGGGATGTTTGGATCTGTGGGTGGGTTGTTCCTGTATACAACCAACTTCATGATCAACAACGACTCTGCTGTCGAGCGTCCGTCTGTCTCTGTCAAGGACATGATTGCAGGCGTTCCGGGTACTGGCGGGTTCGTTGGCAAGAGCACGGAGAATGCCCTGAAGAATGACTTCTATCTGCTGCGGGATGAGGTGGCCAAAGCCAAGGCAACCTACAACGACATCAAGGTTCGTTCACCGCAGGGCATAGAAGAGTTCCTGGCCGATGAGAAGAACGTCATCAGGCTGAAGATGGCTCGTACGACTGAGAAGATCGCAGACGAATTGAGCAAGATCCGCAGGGCAATTTCTCAGGTGAACAACGCACCGTCTGATCTCATGACGCCAGAACAAAAGGGCGAGAAGATTGAAGAGCTCCGTCGCGTTGAAAAGGAAATGCTCAAAGCGGTTGATGTCAAGGGCTTGAGGGCGCTAGCTCAGCTGTAATTCGACAAGCCTTTTGACAGTCACATTAAGGGCATCGAGCTCATCCATCTTACGGGTGAGCCATGCCCTTTTCTGTCCATGCCAGCCAAGCATCGGCCCCTGGTGGCAGTCGTAGCAAAGAGCAACGCAGGTGTACTGCTGATGCTGCTTGATGTGATGTGCCGAAGATGGGGGCGGCGCATCACACACAGAGCAGGGCAATGACTTGACTAGAGCCAAGTGCTGTTTTTCAGAGGGGCTTATCTTGTTGAACATTTGTCCAGTCCCAAAGGCAGTACATGGCAGACATGACGGCCTGGATCTCTTTGTGGAAGTCTTCGTAGTCTTGTTTGGATACCCGCTGCTTCATAGTCTCAATGTGGTCTGAGGCAACCTTAAGGTAGTGCAGTCCGTTCTCCATCACATCCTCCGGCTTCGTTCGTCCATCATGGCGTCAGAGATTTCCCATGCCGTGGCTGCGATTTCTTGGTAAGTGTTTGCATCTTTGGTCATGTTGATCAAAGCAAAAGCAGCATACCAATCCTGCAGGGTTATCTCCTGTATGGAGACCGGGTCAGACTTCTCGAGCAGGGCTTCAACCCCTAGTTTTTTTGGCAGCTTTTTTGACATTGCGGCTCACAATCATTGGCTCAAGAGTTTTTTCCAAGTACTTCGCAAAGGACTCGCCGTTTACCCCTACGGACAGGAACCACTTGTCTTTGTTGACAGTGGCAATCACATCGCGCAGGGCTTTGTTGTATCCACCATTGAACTCCTCATCGCCTTCGATAATAATAGTGATGGCATCTCGTACAAGAGAGGAGGCTTTGCGCTCTCCTGCAGCCTCCTTTAGCTTCTTGTATACATCTGCCGGCAGATGGACGGAGTAGGGGATCAGACGCTTTGGGTCCATAGTTGAAAGTCCTTGTTTAATTGCCAGAGTTTTTCTGCGGCTTTTTCATTGCTCTTCAATTCAGCCCGAGACGAGATGCCCAGGGCTCGACGTAACCAAGAGATCACTTCTGTCTCATCGTCATCGAGTATCTCGCCTCTGGCCATAAGATACTCTGCAAACGGTTTAGATCTGCAGAGTATGCCAGCGGTTCGTACAGGATCTCGCTGGTACTCAACATCCTTATTCATGGGTTTGTCCTCACCATTTAGGCGAACCATGACTACTTGATATCGAGCGCCAACGAAATCCCTCAGCAACGCTTCAGGTATCTCGTCCGGATGCAGGCACAAGGTCAGGACGTATCCTGTCTTGTCCTGCTTAAGGGCTACCTTGATGGCCTCAAACTGAAGCGTTTGCATGTTGACGACTCCTAGAAAGGCACGTCTTCATCTGTTGCTGGTGCAGGCTGGGGCTCGTGGACAGCCGGCTTGGGTTCCTGGCGGCTGCTCTGGAGCAAGACATCATTGACCCGGAGACGAAAAGCCTTCCGAGTTTCGCCAGTCTTCTTGTCAGTCCAAGACTCTTCGGACAAAGAACCAGCGACGGTGACCTTTGTTCCCTTGGTGATGTAAGAAGAGAGGCTCTCTGCCTTACGTCCCCACAGGGTTGCGTTCCACCAGATGGTCTTGTCCTTGCCTTGGGAGTCGGCGATGGAGAAGTTAGCAACGTGGTTGCCGTCTTGCAAGATAGCAAGTTCAGCATCTTTACCGACTACGCCGGCTACAGTAATTGAGTTCATTCTTGCTCCTGAAACTTCAGTTTGGCGTTCTTGAAAAGAACCATGAGATCTGAATAGGCAGATGCATTGATCGCCTTGTACTGGTCGTAGATGTTCTTGTTGTTGCGGAACAAGTTCATTACGTCATCCGCATTAGCGGCGGTATCGAGCCCAATCGTTGTGGCATCCTTGACCACTTCAAGCCAGGACTCTGGATCACCATCTGGTGCTGCAGACACCTTCAGATTCCACGGGCCTTCTTTCTTGCCACTCATCTCAGCAGGCGCTTTGACAACTGGCGCTGGAGACGGAGCCGGAGCCGGTTGCTTAGCCACGGGTCGAGCAGCGGCGTTGCCGTCATCGTCCTCTGGAGCTAGCCCGCATGCTGTCATCAAGCTGTATCTGCGAGCATAAGTAAGAGCACTGCCATAGCCTTGAGGATCATGCTTGGGTGCCGGGACATGGAGCGGCCCACTGCTAATCTGTTCGCCAGACTCATGCAGGAAGATCGTCTCCACGATCACGCCATCCTCACACATAGAAGTCTTCTGCGTGAGCATGATTGAGTTATTGTTGAGTGCGTCTATGACGGCATCAACACAGATTGCCAGATTGGCGTACTTAGTTCTGAAGTGTGGGTTAGTTGAAGACTTGAGTGCCGGCCCAAATTCTTTTTGAGCCTGCACCAAAGCTTTGGCAATGCCTGTCATTTATCAGTTCCTTTTAAATTTACTGCGCTTAGCGGGACGGCCAGGGCGGCCTTTGGGGGTTCCATCTTTCTTGTACCCATAGGGGGCAATCGGATCACGAACAACTACTGCTTTCTTCACTGAAGAAGTTGGCATTTCCAATTTGATTACTGGAATGTCTTTGTCCTCCAGTTCAGCAAACATATCTACAGGAGCGCAGATCTGCCTGATCATCAGTTCAGCGCGGTCGCGGATAGCTTGTTTGATGAAACCGAAGTCGTCTTCTTGGAGTTGGTGGTGCATTTTTTTATCCTTTAGAAGCAGTTGGTAGTGCAATTACCAAAGTAGCAACACGTAGTACATGTGACCATCCTGCCACCACTCGTGATGGTATGAGTAGAACAAGATGCCCATGCACCTGTAGTCATAAGTGCAATGCTGATTGCTGCGAGAACTTTCTTCATGATTTACCTTTCAAGTATGTTTGATACTGATCACAGAACTTGCTGACCGAGCAGAAGCTCGAGCAACGAGTGCGATCACCTTCTCTTACTTCGATGATGTAGCCCTTTGGGGGCATCGCTTTCTCTGCGTCCTCCTTTGTGAGGTGAACGCTCTTTGCCCTAACGCCGCCATCTTTCTTGACAGCGTAGGTAGTGGGCTTTTCCCACATCTCGTCTGCAGTACATTCAGGCAACGTGTCATCACTGTTGGCGCTGAAGTACGCATCATTGTGTAGCGTGAGCCTAGACTTGACGTAGGCTTCACGTTCTTCTTGTGACCACAGGGGAATGTTGATCACTGTAACTGGTGACTTGGGGTAGCTGTCTTTCGTCAGGGCATCACGGCGTGACCAATCACGGATGATAGCTACGATCTGCAGGCCCTTGACGTGCTGGCCTTTGACGTTCTCAACGAGCCATGCATAGAGGTTCAGTTGCTTGTGCCAGTCAGACTTCTCATTCATCACCGACCATGCACCAGTGACCTTGTAGTCGCTGATCACCACCCCGTCGTCATAGACTTCCTGAAGATCGATAGCGCCGCTGATTGACCAGCCATCGAACTCGATGTGCAGTCGCTGCTCAACGACATGGTTCTCATCGCGGCCATGCTGCAGGATGTTGTGGACAGCAGAACCAAAGAGAGACCAGACAGAGTCGCTGGCATCTTGCTCGAGTTCATCCCAGTGCTTGCGTGTGAGGTTGACGATCCGCGGCGAGTTGAGGATCTGAGTTACGGTGATCTGAGATCCTTGACTGGAGTACGTAGGACGCTTGATGACATTGAGAAAAGTCTCTGGCAAATCGAAGTTGTTGGTGATCTTCATGGCGCTCTCATCAGATGTGATAGACTGAAATGTACCTGCTATGAATGTAGGTGTCAACAGGCGTCGAACCTAACTGTTGCAATGTAGGGAAAACCATGAGACGAGCAGCAAGAGTTGATGCGAATCAGGAGCAGATTGTCAGCGCTTTGAGGACGTGTGGTGCTACCGTACGGGTCGTCACCCAGGGCGATGGCCTGCCGGATCTTCTGGTTGGATACCGCGGCTACACGATCCTCATGGAGGTCAAAGATGGCCGTAAGCCACCGTCTGCCAGGAAGCTGACTGAAGAGGAAGAAAAGTTCTTCCAGAACTGGAAGGGCGGCATGCTTGCCATAGTGAACAGCGTTCAGGAAGCCCTTGAACTGCTCAAGAGGTGTGATTAAAATGAAGGTGCAAGGTTAGGGATTTCCTTGCAGTTGTCATTTCGTTTAGTCTTCTTGGTGACTATCCCTCTGGTCCTGACCTCGCTTTCGGCCAGAGGGATCTTTTTCCAACACGCATGGGGATTGGGACGGCATCGAGCCGGTAAGTGGTTTGCGCAAACCCGCCGCCCAGTCCCCAGCCGTGTTGGTGAATGCGTAGGCTGATACGCACCACAAGGTTAGCGTTTCTCCCCGGTCTTCATGCTAGCCTTGTGCTCTGATAAGCAGGAGATCAGTGCCTGCCACCAACGCCACACAAGATATGGCCAAACGTATCCTTGCCGCCCTGAGCATTGCCCTGGCCACCAGCGCCTGGGCTCAATGCACCACCCACGCTATTACAGCCAACGGTCGTGTGGTCACCTGCACTGTTTGAAAAAATCTTTGTTGACCCCTTGACAGGGGCTTGAAAGATCCTGTACAGTGCGTTTCATTGCTAGGTGTGAGAACCCAAGCAAGTGAGCCTTCAAGCCTGATCCCGACCCCGTATGGGGTAGCGCGTCGTCCCACAAAGACGGGGTGTTTTCTCACCGGGGTCAGACTTGAAGGCTTTTTTGTTTCTCACGCCCAGCTGTGCTCCAGAAGTCTATCGGGTTCTGGGTCGGCATGAGGGAAGCGTAGGAAGCCTTCGGGTGTAGTCCGCAGTCCACCGACCCTACAACGTTCTGGTCTGGGGCGAGAGCGCACAGAAGATGCAAGCGCAATTGGGGATGACGCCGTAGATGTCCGGGGGTTCAAGTCCACCGGGTGGCATTTGCGGTACGGGCGGCCAAGCTAGACGCAGCAGGATGCGGAAAGTGCCCGTAGGTGGATCAGCCTGATGTGAGTCCACCCCACACGATACTCAGCTACGGCTCCGGGGATGTGGAAAGTTGCCAACGGGATTCAGTTCCCGTAGGCAATCCCATGTCCAGCCGAGCCTAGCACTCACCAAAGATGTCAAAACACAGCACCTTTTAGACAGCACGCTGGTGCTCGAGAGGGTCGTACTTCTTAGATTTGTCGGTGATCTGGTTGTCAAATTTGATGATCAGGACTTTCTCACGGATGTACTGGCACTCGTTGTATCGGTGCAACCACTGCTCGTCACCTGTACTTTTGTACAAGTTGCGAAGTTCTTCTAGTCGTTCATTCAAGTTCATTTTTGTTTCTCCGTGTTTCCAGTAGGGCTTGATTTTGATTTGAGGATTCGCCGCGGCTTGGGGGTTGTGATGGCTAGCTCTTGGGTTTTGAAAGAGTGATCGTTATAACAATGTCGTCGGCGGATGACTATGCCGTTGATGTTCTTGGTTTCTACTACGTCTGTTGCTGCACTGCACAAAGGACAGTTCATTAATTGTTGTCCTTGTTTTTGATTGTTTCTGCCAACGCAAAGTTTGTCTGAACCCAGGTTGGGTAGCTGTCTCGAGATGCTTCATTGGCCATCTTGGTGAGATGGATTTTGTCCTCTTGGGTCAATTAAATTTCTCCTTTGGGGGGGCGTCTTGCATGGCCATGGCGTTGATGTGTTCATTGGCTTTGATCATCATCTCTGCGGCGTCCATTTCGGTGGCGTTGAGAGCGATCAAGGCCAAGCCGTCTCGGTTGTTGTTGTTGATCATTACAAGGCCGTGGGTGTCTTCGTCCAAGTAACAGTCAATCAATGATGATATTACAAAGCGCAAGTGGTCTCGCAAGTCCTCGTCCATTTCTGAGAGTGCTTGTTCCATCTCTTTGGCGCTCAAGGACATGAACTTTTTGTCAATCATTCTCCACTCCAAAGGCTTTGCGAATCAGATCCGCTGAATGAAAGGGCTCTGCCTCGTATGCGATCTCGGCGCAGCGTGCAGCGACAAGGGAGGCGAAGCGTTCAAGTTCACCACACACTAAAAGATGATTCTCAAATAAAAAGCCCAGCCCAGCTTCCCGCGCCATACGGATGATGTCTTCTTTCATGTCTTACCTCTTAATCTAATTGCCGCTGCGATTGACAAAGACCCATAGCCCTCGGCTCCAAGTTGCTCACACAACAGCGCGTCGGCCTCGCGCTCGTCAGCACGGACAAGGGCGGCAAAGCGTTCAAGGGCAGGTGCGTGCAGGTCAGCCATTGCGTCACCGTAGCCAGCCTCCCGCGCCATGCTGATGATGTCTTCTTTCATTTCAAAAACCTCACGATCTGCTCATACACGCCGTTGCGGGCGCTGTTGTCTGTCTCGTACTTGTTCCACCCTGCGTAGCGCATCTCTGTCTCTGCGCGGCGCAGCAGGTCAAACGCTCGGTCAGAGTCTTTCACAATTGCATCTATCTCAGTCTGGTGCGACTGCTTGAGGGCTTTGGTCAATGGGCTGTCCAGCCAAGCGTGGTAGTCGGCTGTTGAAAGTTTCTGGTGCATGTTGTGATCTCCGCTCATGATGCGTACCCATCCGTAATGACTTTGTTCTTCGCCTCTTCCAGCGCACCGATCAGCATGAGCCGGTCAGGCACAGTGGATACTTTGATCTTGAACTGGCCCCTGTCTTTCCAGAAGCACAGCACGATCACGCTGTCTGGCAACTCGTCAATTGCCTCGTTCAGCACCACCTTGGCCTGCACCTTGTGGTGGTCAGGGATGGTCAGGGTTTTGAGTTTGCTCATGCTTGCCCCCTTGCTCGGATGTCAGCGGCAATGTTCTTGCAGGCAGTATGGTGTGCCACGTTTTCTTTTACAGATGCGTCCAACAGCATTCTGTTTTCTGCCACCTTCGCACACGCCTCGCGCTCGGCTGCAACGGCTGCCTTCACCGCCGCCTCAAGTTCTGAGCGGTAGCACAGGGTGTCGTCGTCGTCTTTCATGTGTTCTTCTCCTTAAGGATTGACTCGGCGCTTGTCGCGGCCTGAAGTTTTGTCAGGCATGATTGGTTAATCGCCGAGAAGTCTTTCTCCGTTAGCCCGACCCACTGGCGCTGTGCTGAGGGTAGAGTTCCCAAATAAACCTTCGTGCTACCAACCACATCAAGCCGCTCCCATGCTGCGATGGTGAACAATTCTTTAACCGTGCCCACCGGCTCTTGCTGTGCTGCGGGTGGGGTGGTGTCCGGTGCTGGCGGCAGCGGCATCCAATGCGTGACTTGACCTTCATGCACAAATATGCACCGAAACTCATCCCAGTTGTCCATGCATTCGTACCAGCCTTGCGGGCAGTAATATGTGTCGGTGGCCTCGTCGTACTCGCAATCGCCATCCCAATCGCCGCTGGCCTCCAGCGTTTTTGCTTGCACCCACTTGGCCCGGATGCGGCGATCTTTGCCCTGGCTGTTCTTGTAATAGGCCAGCACAATGGCGCCTGCATCCGGCATCTGCTCGCCAACAACAGTCCAGTTCAGCGGCTGGCGCTGTGCTGCGGGTGGGGCGGTGTAGATGCATTTGCCGCCAAAACACTCGCCATGTTCTTTGCATTGCTCCTGCTTCTCAGCCTCTGCGATGGCGGCGCTCAACGCGTTTATCGCTGCGCCAATTTTGTTTTCAGGCCACTCACGAGTATTTGCCATATACAGCGCATCCAGCGCCTGACGCATTGCGGTAATGCTCATTCCAAAGCCCTCCATCTGCTCTTAGGTTCACTGGCCCGCTGAACGTAGAAGTGAATCAAGAAATTAAAAATCTGCACGTAGGTCATGTCGATGCCCGTGTCGCGTTTGATGCGCTCGCGGATCAGATCAATATCCTTTGTCACTGGCACAGTGATGCGCTTCGCATCAGTACGAGACTTGCTCATGCCCGCTTCGCCTCCGCGGCTTCAACTGGCAAACTGACACGGCTTTCAAGTTCAAGGATGGCGTCGGCCAAGTCTTGATCCAACAGGTGCAGCTTCTGTGTCCAGCGGGCAATCGTCATTTGAATATCACGAAGCATCTCTGCCTTCATGTATTCGTTGTTCACCACTTCCGATGTCAATCTGTAGCCGCCGCCAGCTTCCCGGTCAGTGGGCAGACTAACAAATGCCCTGATCTCAACGGGCGATGTCTCAACAATTGTGATCTTGCAACGGGCAATCAAAGCCCGCGCTTGATGCTTACGGTACTGTACTGCTGCCTCTGTGTCATCCCACTCAAAATGCTTGTGAAGGATGCTGCTCTCATCTTGAGCTTCTTGCAGCACATCGTCTACCCTCAGGACACCGCCATTTTGACGGGCCATCTTTGTCAACAACTTACGTTCCTGTTCCATGTGTTTCTCCTTGAGTAAAAAAATTGCCTGCCAAACCAGTCCCTGCCATGCCGTGCGCTACCAAACCGAGACTAGCCTAACCTGCCTTGCCAAATCTAAACTTGCCCAGTCCTTCCATTCCAAGCCACGCCTTGCCTGCCGTACCTGTACGAGCCTGTCCTTGCGCTGCCTAGCCCCGCCTAGCCTGCCAAGACACACCGCACCTCGCGCTTCCGTGCCCCATCTAGCCTGCCGAAACAGTCCTTGCCATACCACGCCTAACTCGGACTCTCCTAACCTGCCTTGCCGGACCGTACCACGCCACACGTCACCTCTCGACGCCATGCCCCGCCTGCCATGCAGTGCCGAACCCGTCCGCGCCCAACGCGACCATGACACAACTTGCCTGCCGTGCCAAACCAGACCAGAACCTGCTGAGCCGAGACGCTCCGCTCCTAGCCTGCCGTGCCGTACCCAACCGGGCCTTACCAGACCTCACCTCAACTTGCCCGTCCGATCCTGGCCTGCCATACCCAATTGAGCCGTACCATACCAAGCCAAACCGCGCCGCGCCGAGCCTGCCGTACCAGACCAGACTCGACCGCACCTCAACTTGCCGCGCCAATCCTGGCCTGCCGAGCCTAAACGCACCGGGCCGGTACAAGCCCAGCCTGTCCCAGACTTGACGAGCCTGCCATGCCATACCACGCCCAAACAATCCTGACGCAGCCTTGACCAGCCGGGCCTGCGGCGTTACTTGATCCCAAACTTTGAGACCACTTCTTTCTCCCGATTGCTCGGGACAACTTGGAACAAACCAAACCCGCAACCAGCAGAGGCTTTGCTGTCGGGGCGGCCTGCTCCAATTCCTACTTGCAGTCCACAACGGGACACAAGGTTCAACACATCAACCATCTTGAACTGATCGGTGTCATACCGAACACGGAGCCTTGCCGCCCAGTTACGATACATCGGACGGGAGCGCACATCAACCACGCCCGTTGCGTTGCGGGTATGGGCCGTGTACGTCTGGCTATCGCCGTATATACGCACCAGAGGCACGCCGTCATTGATGTCGAAGCCATCAGCCTCAACGAACGTAGACAGCTTGGCAAGAGTCATCTTAAACCCAACCAACCGACACGCACTGATCATGGCTGCACGAAACGCCGCGGCATTCATGCCTTCCCACCCATCAGATGAACGATACCGTGCTTCCTCTGCTTCTCTCTCGTAGTCTCGAGCATCTCGGTTCTTCTTGCTGCTTGCGCTCTTGCCCTCGGCCATCTTTGCCATGAGCTCGGCCTTCTTGGAGAACCGTTCTATGACCAACGGTGCGATGCCTTCAATGTAGAAGTCAGTCACGCCAAATTTGGGGGGGCTAATTACGCAGGTCTCTTCTTTTACAGTCGTCATTTGCTTTCTCCTTGTTGATTGATAACTTACTTAACTCGTTTCATCTTCACCCACTCAGGCTCTTTGTTGTCAACAAAGATTGGGGGTCTCTTCTCGCTGGGTGGTGTCCAGCCGTACTTGCGCCACGTCTTTTGAACATCAGCGCCACTCGTCCACACGAATTCAGGATGTCCTATCGGAATCCATGGGTCAGTTCTTTTTGCGTTCATTCGATCCTCCAGCAACGTAAAGCTCCTTCGTTTGTCTTGCGAATAGAAAATTTCCGGTTCGTCTGTTTGCTGAATCTGGATGCAGAGACAGCTACAGCAGCGCGGCTCCACTCAGGAAGAAGTTCAAAGCTGTCGCCAACTTCAAGTTTTGCGAACGGGTACTTGAACATCGGATAGGGAACGTTGCTCTCAATGATGGGGGTCTGTTCTTTCTTCTTCACCATGGTGCTTCCTCCATCTTGTCTCGCTCTTCTTCTTCCTGTTGACGCTTCCGTCTCTGGTACGCCGCCTCTTGTTCCGCTGTCCACGGGGTGGGGCCTTCAAGAGGAGGGAATGGCCAGTCACTCATGTCTTTGTCCTTTCAAAAAGTTGCGTGAAGTAACATCATAGCACGAAGCTGGCACATAGCAAGTACTGTTTGTACCTGTTGCAAAAGACGCTTGTTGTGGTAGACTGGTCTGGCTGCCAGAGGTGCAGAGGGCGTTCTTTACACCCAAAAATTGATTCAACCAAGGAGATCCCATGAATGAGCAGTTCCAAGAGATCGAGATCGTATGGAAGGTGCGTGTCGTCGCCAAGCGCAGCATCGCCAGGACAGTGGCAGTCAACGTCAAGGAACACCTTGATGCTGTCAGCAAAAAAATTCCGGACGTTCTCGTAGGTGAAAGCGTTGTATCGGCTATGGAAGTTAACAACAAAGAGGTGAGCAAGTGACTGAAAAAATCAACATCGAAGCCATCATCCTTGACTCGCGTCTGCAGAGCAGGGTCAAGACAGACGAGAACATGATCGATGAGTTCGTCGAGAGCATGGAGCAGGGGGATGTCTTCCCGCCCGTGCAGATCTACCTCGTTGATGAGACGGACTACTACCTCGTTGACGGATGGCATCGTGTGCTGGCCTGCAAAAAACTTGGCTACGAGGACATTGATTGCGTCATCAAAGAGGGGACATGGCGTGAAGCGAAATGGGCAAGCTTTGCAGCCAACAAGCAGCATGGTCTTCGTCCCTCGAGGGCTGACAGGAGGAAGCAGCTTGGCGAATGTCTGCATGACCCAGAGTGGTCAGCGTACAGCGACAACATGATTGCCAAGCATTGCGGATGCAGCCGCGGTCTTGTGCTTCAAATGCGCAAAGAGTTGAAGATTGAGAAGTCGGACGTTGTGAAAACCGTGAGCGGTGGCAAGGTATCGACGACCAACATCAAGAAGCAGAAGGATGACGGTGCACCGGAGAAGAAAGACAAGGCTGTCAAGCCGGCCCCAGTGCATGAAGAAGAGGAGGAAAGTTTTGAGGGCTACGATGAAAAAGATGATGTGATTGCCGATCAGAAGGAAGAGATCATCAGACTGCAAGACCGCCTTGCCATCGCAGCATTCGATGCATCCGATGAAGAGAAGGAACTTGCACAGCAAACCATCGATGAACTGCGAGAGCAGGTCAGGGTGTTGGAAATCGAGATGGTTGCGGTCAAGACCAGCCGTGACACCTTCCAGAAAGAAAACGCAGAGATGAAGAAGCAGATTCTGGCTATGCAGAAGAAGCTCAAGTCGTACGAACCCAAATAAACATGGCCAAAGCCGACTGGCCTGTGTGTCGGCAGTGGAGATCAAATGTTAAATCTACGCAAGTATCAAGAGGACTGCCTCGATGCGCTGCGTGAGGGATTCAGGCAAGGTAGCAATGCCCAGATCCTTTACGCGCCTACGGGCGCAGGCAAAACAGAGATGGCCATCGCGTTGCTCAAAGCCACCTACGACAAGGGCAACAAGTCGGCCATGATTCTTGACAGGATCATCCTGTGTGATCAGACAAGCAGCAGGCTGCAACGCTACGACATCAATCATGGCGTGTTGCAGTCGGGGCACTGGCGATACCGGCCATACGAACCCATCCAAATCTGCTCTGCTCAGACCCTCGAGAAGAGGGGCAGCTTCCCTGGCTTGTCTTTGTTGATAGTTGACGAGTGTCACGCCACCAGACGGCAGACTGTTGAGTTCATCAAAAACAATCCGGAGATTAGAGTCATCGGGCTGACGGCCACACCTTTCACCAAGGGATTGGGAAAGATATACAAAAACGTGGTCAGCACGGTGACGACCCAGCAGCTGGTCGAAGAGAAGATCCTCGTTCCGTTGCGCGTGTTTATTTCCAAGGAAATCAACATGACCGGAGCGAAGAAGATCGCTGGTGAGTGGAGCCAGAAGGAAGCAGAAGCACGCGGCATGACCATCACTGGTGATGTGGTGTCATCGTGGGTGCAGAAAACCAATGAGATCTTTGGCAAGCCGGTCAAGACCATCGTGTTCTCGAGCGGCGTCAATCACGGCCAGGATCTGGCTCGCAGGTTTGCTGAGGCCGGCTACAACTTCATCAGCGTGTCCTACAAGGACGACGACAAGTACAAAAGGGAAGTGATCGAAGACTTCAGCAAGCCTGACACTGAGATCCATGGGCTGATAGCAACGGATGTCCTGACCAAGGGCTTCGATGTGCCAGACGTTCTCATCGGGGTGTCTGCTCGGCCATTTAGCAAGTCTCTGTCGTCTCACATCCAGCAGATGGGTAGGGTGATGCGGGGCTCGCCTGGGAAAGAGTTTGCTGTGTGGATTGATCACAGCGGAAACTACATCCGGTTCCGTGAGGATTGGGATGAAATATTTGAGAGCGGGGTAAGCGCTCTTGATGACGGCAAAGAAAAGCCGAAGCCGGAGAAGACGGAGCGAGAAAAGCAGGAGCAAAAGTGCCCATCGTGTGGCGCTCTTTGGCCCACTGGCAGCGACACCTGCATCAATTGCGGTTACGTTCGCAAAACAAAGAGCATGGTGTCAGAGTTGCCGGGTGAGCTTAGCGAGCTTCAGGGCAAGCTCAAAACCACACTCACCAAGGAACAGTTTTGGGCCATGTGCCGGCATCAAATAGCTTTTGCCGGTTGGTCAAGTGGCAGGGCAGCACACACATACCGAGAACGGTTCGGCGTATGGCCTCGTAACCTTGATTCGGTAGGAGAGTTGCCTCCCAATCCAGAGTTCCAGAAGTTTGTCAAAGCAAAACTGATTAGATATCTTAAAGGCATGAAGCGCATATGAACTTCATTCAATTCGCAAGAGCGCATGGGATTTTGATAGATTACTTGCCCCCTGTCGGGGTGTGGAAGAGATACCCAACTGAAGACCATCCGCGTAAACGAAACGGCGCGGTCAAATTCATGGGCAGCGTCGGGTTTGTACAGAACTGGGCGGTCAACGAAGCGGTCAATGTCTGGCACGGAGAGGGCGCAGAAGTAGACCACTCGGAAATGCAAAGGCTGGCTCGAGCAGAGAAGGAAAAGCGCGAGCGTCTGCAGAAAGAGGCCGCGTCAAAGGCTGGCTGGATTCTCAAGCAGTGCCAGATAGCCCATCATGAATATCTCAAACGCAAGGGCTTCTCTGAAGAGCAGGGATATGTTTGGCTGAATGAGGGCAAGAAGATATTGTGCATACCCATGAGGATAGGCAGCAATTTGGTCGGGCTGCAGATGATTGATGAGGAAGGCAACAAGAAGTTTCTTTATGGGCAGCGCACGTCCTTCGCTCAGTTTGTCTTTGACAACAAGGGCATTCATGTCCTGTGCGAGGGATATGCCACCGGCTTGAGCGTACGCGCCGTGCTCAAACAGTTAAAGAGACGCTACACCCTGCACATTTGCTTCTCCGCAAACAACATGGAGAAAGTCGCTTCCACTCTGCCAGGAGGGTTCGTTGTGGCCGACAACGATTTGAGCGGCACAGGGGAGAAGGTGGCAAAAAAAATCGGCTGGGCGTACTACATGCCGCCAGCCGGTGATTTCAATGATTTTTTTGTTGACCAGGGGCTGTTCAAAAGCAGTCAAACCCTTGGCAAGTCCATGCCGTTAACTTAGAAGTGGATCTGGCAAGGACTGTCGTTCGTTGGTCGTGACTTCCTTGATGCCAAGGATTCTTGTTTCTTTGGCATCTCGGTCATCGTAGTCCAGTGCCATGGTGTGGATGATTCTCATGGCATCCAGCTTGGACTCAGCCGGCAGATCGATTTGAAGTTCAACCTCTCGCACGAGGCGCACCCGATAGGTTTTCATTCGATTCTCCTACGGGCGCAGAAAGAACACATCGGCCAAGATAAAGATGACCGCAATCACCAGTACAACCCGTTCAACTTTTTCAGCGAGCGTGAGCGGTGGCATTTGATCCTCCTTGATGTAAGACTCGTTCATTTGTGCAACTCTTTGTAGTTGTCCTGAGCCCACGTTGTGAGCAGGTGCGCGTTCAAAACACAGTCCTTGATGGACTGAAAGTATTCTGGCGTATGGTTGGCCGGGTTGTCTAGATAGGCTTCCAGATCTCGAGCCGCGGCCCCGAGCAGGTAGTGCATATGACGCAGGGCGTCAGGGATGTTGTCTGGGTTTGTCATTTTGCTTCTCCTTCTTGGGTGATGCCCAACAACTGGGCACGAATCACATTTAACTCGGAGAGAACTTTTTCTCTCGTGCCTTTGAACCCCATCATCTTGAGCGTTGAGTAAGCCGTCGGCCCACGCGACTTGCTCATCCCAAGCATCTCTAGCTTGAGCATTTGGCGCAGCGTAAGCAGCCGCGCTCCTTCGATTTGGCTTCCTGTCAATACGTTCATTTCATTGCTCCTCTTTGTGTATTTGGTTGACGTACCAGTCCTTGTCAAGGCTGTCTGGGTCTTTGTCAATCTCAGCCCATGCCAAGTCTTCTGCCTCGCCAGGGGTCTCGGCCTCGACCTCTATCTCAAGGTAGGCCACGCGTTTGAACTCAACGTAGTACTTCATTTCGCCTCTCCTCCTTTACGATTAAACACATAACGGCGCAGGGCTTCATAGAAGGCCGGCTCCCCTTCAAAGAACAGTTCCGGGCTATCGTCATCCCGGCAGATGTTCTCATTGATGCTCTTGGCTGCAGCCCTCATGGCCTCCTTGATCAGGGTGTCCATGTGCTTGGTGCGCTTCAAGCGGCTATACAACTCTGTGGTGGCATCGTTGACTTGGTCTAGGTACTTGGCCTCTGCCACAGGGTCTAAGCCCTTCATACAATACGCGGCCTCTCCGGCATCACGGATGATGTAGGCCAGTTCTCCATTGGTCTTGTCATGATAGGGGTTCATTTGTTCTCCTTGTGAAACGAGATGTTACATCATGTTAGTCGTTGTTGCAAGCTCTAAGGGCGAGATTTTCGATGTCCCTAATTTGGTCTGTTCTCAGCATAGGCATGATGTCAATCCCGCCGCACTTGATGGCAAAGGCCAGGGCTTCGGGCGCGTACTCTGGCCGTGCCCACTCTAACGGGCCACCTACAGCCGCTTCCCCTCCGTAATATTCCGCTTCCACTACGACAGGGACACCAAAATAGGTTACGTCAACGGTAATAATCTTGCTCACGGTTTCTCTCCAAAAAAACTTCAGCCGCTAGCTTGCAGGCCGCGATGGTTTGTTCCGACTCCCCTTTGCTAAGGGCGTCAATCAGGGCCAGAGACTGCCGCATATCAGCGTGCGTTCTGGCCCGTGCGCTCATGATTAAAACCCGCGTGAGCGGGTGATCAGCGTGTGGAATCATCTCGCGTCAACCCTGCCCCGTTCGATTAGCCGTCGGGCTTCGGGCAGGGCGTCCGGGTTTTCCTTGGACAGTGCTTTCCGAATTTCGTACAAAGCGCGAGCCGCGGCAATGGGGTCTCTGGCCCTTTCGAGCCGCGCCCCTAGTTGGATATAGAATCTTTCGGCGTGTTTCAACATGTCAGCCCCGCACGATAGGGATAACTTTACGGGCCTTTGCGTCCGTTATCCGGGCCTTTGACCCGTGGGCACGAAAGCCAACGATAACCGCCCGGTGTGCTTTTTGGCACAGGCCACAGTCGGCGCACGTCACATTGTCACGGGTTTGAGCCGGGCATACGACAATGGGCAAGCCGCCGGGTGTGGTGGTTTTTTCGGGGGTGTCAATTGGCACAATGGCAGTCACGGGTAACCCGGTGGCCGACAGGGCGTCAGCTTCCCCCGCGTCATCAGCCGACAGATTGACGGTAAAGCCCCAGTCAGTTGCCGCCCGTGCCCACTTGATAGCATCCGGGCCCTTTTTGTGGGTGTAGGTGAAACCGCGCCGGCCACTGTTAGCCGCCACAATCTCGCCCAGGGCCACAGGGTCAACAGTCTCGCCCGCGCCGGGTAAGTCTCCGGCCACATTGTGCCGCCACAGTTGGCCCGGTGGCAGTGCAGCGATAGACTGGCACAGTTCTGCCAGTGTGCCGCCCCGCTGGGGCACTTTATCCCAACTCATGCGGGTGTAGTAGTCCTCAGCGTAGCAGTCAGCCCGATAGTGCGGGCATGACGGCGGGCACGTTTCCCGCTGTGAATAAGTCACGGGGATAGGCCCGGTTTTGCTGTTGCTTGATTTTTGAATGAAGTGGTAGCGCATCATTTGACCCCTGCAATTTGTTTCAGTTCAGCCTTAATCCGTTTAGCATCCGGGCCGCGCCAAGTCCCTGCATTCGCAAGGAAGTACAAAACCATAGACCGGCCGTCATCAAGCCCGTACGAGTCACGGATTGAGCCCAATTGAGCCATGGCCTGCAAATAAGGCACGGCCCCGAAGTAGGGTTTGGCCCAGTGCGCCCGGATATCTCTCGCAATAGCCGCTAGAGTCCTAGGGCAATTGGGGCCGGGAATAGGGACAATGTGATCAGTGCTATGCATCGGGTTTGTCATGGTTACAGTCCTTTTGAATAATGGTCGTATGACCGAATTGGGGAGCGGGTATCGGTGTGCTTTTCGACAAACGACAGGGCTATCCCTCGAGCCCGTGCTGCAGCCGTAAAAGTGGAATAGTCACAATCTTCTTCTAAGTAGACCGTCTGGCCCCTTTGGTAAGAGTAGGTGCTAATGAGCCCGTCAATCCCCCAGGCGGTCAGTGTGGCCCGTTTAACCGCCAGCCAGCCATGGCCAGGGTCAGAGAAAAAATTAAGCTTCATGGTGCGCCCCTTCAATAGCCGTGCGAGATAGCCCAGTCGGCGATTCTCTCGATTGTTGAATTGGGAACCCGGCGCTGCCGTCCGGTGTGATGCTCGAGCGAGCCCGTATCCTGCAGTGCAGCAAGCGAAGCGAAGTAGTGAGTGCCCTTGTCGTTGTAGTCAATAAAGCACTCGGTAGTGTCGGTGTCGGTGTCTAGTTCTACTAGGTAACCGCTAATGATGGTGGTGGCTTTCATGGTCTATCCTTTGTGTCCGGCACATCGCCGTCCGTGCATTGTCGGGTGTAGGGGCACAATGTCTAATTGATTGTTCTAAAGGAAAAACCGGGCCCGATTGATTTTTCCTATCCGTTCCCCTATGATGGCAGCACTATGCCAAACCGCAAAACCGATAAGCCCATGCCCCGAGCCCGTGTGCGCGAAGCGCTGCAGTCCGTTCCCTTGCACACTGTATTAGGCGAAGCCCATAGAGCACTAACACCCAAGCAAAGGAAGTTTGCGTTAGAGGTCGCTAAGGGAAGCACTAAGGCAGACGCCTATAGAGCAGCCTACAACGTCAACAGTTCCGCTACGCTCACATCAAACCCGTACCATCTCGCGGCAGACAGTAGGATACGAGCAGAGATAGAAGCTATCGAACTAGCGATGAGGGCGCAGGAATACCAAACCCCCACTGCCCTACGCCAATTGGTGATTCATTCTCTGGTCAAAGTGATAACAGACCCTGAGTCAAAGCCAGGCCAAATCACTGCAGCGGCTAAGGTGCTGGGCACGGTAACGGAAGTGGCAGCGTTCACCGAGCGTAAAGAGATACGCCGGGTTTCGGACAGTGAGTCAGCACGCACGGCTATCCTCGAAGAACTGAAGGCGTTAATGAAGCACGACGCGACGGACGTTGACGCGGTGGACATCAGCGCCGACAGTCTACTGGCAGAACTCGAGAGCGCAGGCAGATCCGCGGACACCCCTGAAGATACGACCGAGCCAGGCGCCGACCCCCACCGTACCCCCACCCCCCCTTTTGACGCGCCGCCCGACGACTTGTATAAGCATACTATCCCACACGAAGGGTACCCTCATTTTTCCCAAACCACCGAAATCCCCACCACCGACTCTAGCGAAGACCCCCCCTTGCCTTTGCTGGCAGGGACCCCTACTGGGGAGTGTAAAAATTTTGGCGTCCAGTCCGTTAAGGGCGATACATGACGTAACAATCGTCAACATGTACATTTGTACAAGATGGCTCTGTCAAATGAACAAGAGCTAATAACGGTAAACATGTACATTTGTACATGTTGCTAAATATTACGCGATAGGAATTAGTGTGGATAAGGTGTTGATAAATCGGGAGATGAGGAGTGAGAAGAGTTATGAGTGGTGTATGGGGGTTGGGATGACGCCGATGCAGAGGGAGGTGTTTTTGGTGATAGATGAGTGGTGGAAGGAGTATGGGTATGGGCCGAGTCTCAGGGATATATGTGAGGTTCGTGGGAAGGCGGGCTTGGGGAGTACGAAGAAGATTATTGACAGGTTGGTGAGGTTGGGGGTGTTGAAGAGGGTTGAGCGAATGAGTCGGACTGTGCGGCCTGTGTATGTGAACTTTAGGAACCTGAAGTGAAGATCTTGGATTTGATTGATAAGTTGGGTCCTGCGGAGAGGGAGAAGTTGTTTGCTCAGGTTCAGGAGTACAAGGGTGCTCTTGAGCGGGAGAGGTGTCAGACATCGTTCTTGGCGTATGTAAAGAAGATGTGGCCGGGATTTATTCATGGCCGGCACCATGCTGTGATGGCTAAGAAGTTTGAGGGGATTGCGGAGGGGAAGATTAAGAGGCTGATCATCAACATGCCGCCGCGGCATACGAAGTCGGAGTTTGCTTCGTACTTGTTGCCGTCTTGGTTCTTGGGGCGGTTTCCGGACAAGAAGGTGATTCAGACCTCGAACACGTCTGATCTGGCGGTCGGTTTTGGCCGGAAGGTGAGGAACCTTGTTGGATCGGAGATGTACGCGGATGTTTTTCCGGACGTAACGCTGCGGCAGGACAGTAAGTCGGCGGGGCGATGGGCCACTAATAGGAATGGAGAGTACTTCGCTATTGGTGTGGGCGGTACGGTGACGGGTAAGGGTGCGGATTTGCTCATTGTGGACGACCCGCACTCGGAGCAAGAGGCTGCTTCTGCGCTTGGAAACCCGGCAATCTATGATTCTGTGTACGAGTGGTACACATCTGGACCCCGGCAGCGTCTTCAGCCTGGGGGAGCCATCGTTATTGTGATGACTAGGTGGGCCGAGAGGGACTTGACGGGTCAAGTTCTCAAGGACGCCATGAAAAGGAACAAGGAAGATGAGTGGGAAGTGATCGAATTTCCCGCCATCATGCCGTCTAACAACCCACTTTGGCCTGAATTTTGGAGTCTGGACGAGTTATTGGCCCTACGGGAGGAGTTGCCGCCTAGTAAGTGGAACGCTCAGTACCAACAATCACCCACTGGGGAAGAAGGGGCGATTGTTAAGCGCGAATGGTGGAAGATTTGGCCCAAAGATCAGCCGCCGCGGTGCGATTATGTGATCCAGTCGTGGGATACGGCGTTTACAAAGAGCGAACGGGCGGACTATAACGCCTGCACTACCTGGGGCGTCTTCTGTTTGGACGAAGATCCTAGCAACGTGAACATCATTTTGCTCGATTCCTTCAAAAAACGGATGGAGTTCCCTGAGTTGAAGGACGCGGCGCTCGAGCAGTACAAGATATGGCAGCCCGATTCGTTCATCGTAGAGGCCAAAGCTGCTGGTGCCCCACTGATATATGAGCTTCGCAAGATGGGCATCCCAGTACAAGACTACACACCCACTCGAGGCACCAAATATCAGCGAAACGACAAGGTTGCTCGTCTAAACTCGGTCTCAGACATGTTCAGGAGCGGCAAAGTGTGGGCTCCAGACATGCGTTTTTCGCACGAATTGATCGATGAGATGGCTTCTTTTCCGAACGCCGAACATGATGACTTGGTGGACTCAAGCACTCAAGCACTGTTAAGATTTAGACAAGGCGGATTTTTGAGGCTCAACTCCGATGAAGAAGACGAACCCCAGTTTTTCCGTAGGCAGAGGGCTTACTATTAAGGATCATCATGGCCACTAATGTTGACAAGGCTTTGTATCAAAACCCGGTTGGGATCGCTGAGGCTGCAGCAGGCGAGGAATCGATTGAAATTGAGATCATTGATCCAGAGCAGGTCAATATTGAGATGGGAGGGCTAGAGCTATCTATCACGCCCGGAAAAGATCCAGATGGGTTCGATGCCAATCTGGCTGAAACCCTCTCTAGAGGCGAGATCGCTATGCTTGCCGGCGAGCTTGCAGAAGACATCAGAAACGATCTTGGCTCCCGCACTGAATGGGAGAAGTCATATGTGCAGGGCCTCAAGCTCTTGGGCCTGCAGTATGAAGAAAGAACCGAGCCGTGGGATGGCGCGTGCGGCGTGTTCCACCCGATGATCACCGAGGCGGTGGTTAGGTTTCAATCTGAATCAATTACAGAGACGTTCCCCGCGGCAGGCCCGGTCAAGACAAAAATTCTTGGCAAGCAAACGCCTGAGAAAGATGAAGCTGCGGATCGGGTTCAGGCTGACATGAACTACGAACTCACCGAGGTGATGAAAGAGTTCCGTCCTGAGCATGAGCGTATGCTGTGGAGTCTGCCGGCCACTGGATCTGCTTTTAAAAAGGTCTACTACGATCCGTCTCTTGGCCGCCAAGTCAGCATGTTTATCCCGGCAGAAGACATCATCCTGCCGTATGGAGCTACTGATCTGGACACCTGCTACCGTGTCACGCACGTCTTGCGCAAAACCAAGAGCGAGATCATCAAGCTGCAGCAGGCTGGCTTTTATTGCGACATTGAGTTGCCAGATCCGGACAGAAGCAAAACGGATATCCAGCAAGCAAAAGACAAAGAGACTGGTTTTTCAGATCTCAATGACGACCGCTATACGATCTACGAAAGTCATGTTGACTTGGTAATTGAAGGCGATCCCTATACGGAAGTTGATGATGATGATCAGCCTGTTGGCATTGCACTGCCATATGTGGTGACCATCCTCAAGGGAACAAATGATGTTCTGGCCATCAGGCGCAATTGGGAAGAAAGCGATCCTCTGCACCTCAAGCGCCAGCACTTTGTTCACTATCAATACATCCCTGGCTTCGGTGCTTATGGCTTTGGCCTATTCCATCTGATTGGTGGATATGCCAAGAGCGCAACAAGCATCATGCGCCAGTTGGTTGATGCTGGTACGTTGTCTAACCTACCGGGTGGCCTTAAGTCTAGGGGCCTGAGGATCAAAGGTGATGACACCCCGATTGCACCGGGCGAGTTTAGGGATGTAGATATTTCCTCTGGTGCGCTGCGGGACAACATCTTGCCGCTGCCATACAAAGAACCAAGCCAAGTGTTGGCTGCTTTGATGGACAAGATCGTAGAAGAGGGACGCAGGTTTGCTTCGACGGCAGACATGAAGATCTCTGATATGTCTGCACAGGCCCCTGTCGGTACGACATTGGCTTTGCTTGAGAGACAACTTAAAGTGATGACCGCGGTATCTGCGCGTCTGCACTACTCTTTCAAACAGGAACTCAAACTTCTGGCTGGTCTCATTCGAGATTACACGGATGATGACTATGACTACGACCCGGTTGATGCACCGCGTAAAGCCAAGAAGTCTGACTACAGCCATGTAGAGATCATCCCGGTCAGTGACCCCAACGCGGCCACCATGAGCCAGCGGGTGGTGCAGTATCAAGCCGTCATTCAAATGGCTCAGATGGCACCAGATATCTATGATCTGCCCAAGCTGCACCGCGGCATGCTTGATGTTTTGGGAATCAAAAACGCTGCAGATCTTGTGCCTTTGCCAGATGACCAGAAGCCCAAAGATCCGGTCTCTGAAAATATGGCTGCGCTCAAGGGTGAGCCACTTAAAGCCTTTAGGTATCAGGATCATCAAGCCCACATTCAAGTGCATATGTCGGCCATGCAAGATCCGATCATCATGCAGCTTGTTGGACAAAACCCACGGGCTAATCAGATTCAAGCAGCCATGATGGCGCACGTTGCCGAGCATGTTGGCTTTGCTTACAAGCAAAAAATCGAGCAACAGCTTGGTATGCCGCTGCCTCCTGAAGATGAAAAACTGCCGCCGCAGATTGAACTTCAGCTATCGGCCATGATGGCTCAGGCGGCTCAGCAGGTTCTTCAGCAGAGCCAGCAACAAGTTTCTCAACAGCAAGCCCAGCAGCAAGCCCAAGATCCTGTGATCCAAATGCAACAACAAGAGTTGCAGCTTCGTGCTCAAGAGTTGCAACTCAAAGCACAAGAAGTGCAGATCAAAGCTCAGTCGGCCATGCAAGAAGCTGATCTCAAGCAAAAACAAATGGCTATTAGTGCTGCGGCAAGAGCCGATGATCTCAAGTTGAGAGAGAAACAAGTAGCCGTTGATGCTGCTTTTAAAGCGGACAAACTCGCCGCCGATCAACAACGTGAAGGCGTGCGCATGGGTATCGACATCGCAAAATCAAAATCTCAACAACGTGCGCAAGCACAACAACCAAGGAGTAGGCCCAACCAATGATTCAAGATTTCGCACGCGTACTGCGCGAGAAGATACGCTTCGATATGAACAACTACGCCGATGATTTGGCTGGTGGTTCATGTCGCTCTTTTGACGAATACCAAAAACTTTGCGGTGTGATCCAGGGTCTCGCTATCGCAGAGCGTCATTTAATCGACCTTGCAGAGAAAGTTGAAAAATCAGATGAGTGAAATTCTCCTGCCCCCAGGTATCAGCCTGCCACCAACCATCCAGCCAATTCAAAAGCCCACGGAAGATTCTTCGTCCGAAGAAAAAGCGACGAGTTTGCCCAGGCCAACAGGTTGGAAAATACTCTGCATCGTGCCAGACGTTTCCGAAAAACTTGACGGCACAGACTTGGACTTGGTCAAACCAACGTCCATTTTGAAACAAGAAGAACACGCCACCACGGTGCTGTTCGTCTTGGAAGTTGGCCCCGACGCATACAAAGACCAAGTTAAGTTTCCCACTGGCGCTTGGTGCAAAAAGGGCGATTTCATCTTGGTGCGCACGTACTCGGGTACGCGGTTCAAGATTTTTGGCAAAGAGTTTCGACTGATCAATGACGATCAGGTGGACGCAGTGGTGCAAGATCCGCGTGGTTTGACACGCGCCTAAGGAGTACTCATGGCAAACGAATTTAAATTTCCGGATGAACAGCCGGAGAATAAAGCCGAACCTGAAAAGGAAGTGGCTAGTTCTGCTGAAGAAGTAGAAATTGAGATTGTTGACGACACCCCTGAGAAGGATCGTGGTCGCAAACCTCTTGATCGAGAGGTGGCAGATCCTAATGATGATGAGCTTGACTCGTATACAGAAGGTGTCAAGAAACGCCTGAAGGAACTAACTCATGCTCGCCATGATGAGCGTCGAGCAAAAGAGGCACTAGCCCGTGAGAAGATTGAGCAGGAGCGCCTGCTTATGGCCGTCATGGATGAAAACAAACGGCTCAAACAGTACGTCAAAACTGGCACTGAGCAGTATGCAAATATGGCCCAACAGGCAGCAGAAGCCAAGCTAGAAAAAGCAAGGCGGGATCTAAAGGCTGCTCAAGAGGTATACGATACTGATGCCATCATTGCTGCTCAAGAAGCACTGGCTGAAGCTAAGTGGGAGACACAAAATGTAAAAAATTTCCAGTCAACCTCTTTACAACAGCCTCAAGAAGATGTACAAATTCAACAACCGCAAACCCAACAGGTTCGGGCCGACGAAAAGACACTGCGCTGGCAGGCAAAAAACCAGTGGTTCGGCTCGGATGGGTTTGAGGAAATCACCAGCTACGCACTAGGGCTGCATAAAAAACTAGTTGCCAACGGGTACGACCCGCGAAGTGATGATTATTTCGAGCAGATAGATGCTCGCGTACATTCCAAGTTCCCAGAAATTTTTGGGGAGGCGGAAGAAAAGCCACGGTCGCAAGTTTCCCAAGCGGCACCGGCTAAAAAACCTACATCTGTTGTGGCCCCTGCCAGTCGTTCGACCGGCAGAAAAAAGGTTGAACTAACACCGTCGCAAGCCGCGTTGGTGAAAAAATTTAATCTTGATCCGCAAAAGTATGCACAGGAAGTTTTGAAACTGGAGTCGCAAAATGGTTGAAACACAAGATCGCAATCCTCGTGAATTGAAGTCACGCGAAAAATCTGCTCGTGCAGTGTATGTACCGCCGAGCAACCTGCCTGATCCGACACCTGAGCCGGGCTGGGTGTACCACTGGGTTGGTACGCACATCTTGGGACAGGCCAATCCTACCAACGTATCCCAAAAGATGCGTGAGGGTTGGGAGCCGGTGAAAGCAACGGACCATCCGGAACTGATGCTCTTGGGTAACGAAAAGACAGGCAACGTGGAGATTGGTGGACTCATGCTCTGCAAGATGTCAACCGAACGCTTCCGTTCCCGTCAGGACTATTACAACAAGCAAGCTCAGGGCCAGATGGACTCAGTGGACAACCACTTTTTGAGAAACAATGATCCGCGTATGCCGCTGTTTTCGGACAAGAAATCGTCCACGACACGGGGTGCCGGGTTTGGCTCTGGTTCAAAGTAATAAGGAGTTTTTATGTCTGCTGTACAAGCACCTTACGGCCTGCGGGCCGTCAATGAACTGGGGGGTCTGCCGTACGCCGGTAGCACTCGTCAGTTTCCCATTAGCTCGGCGTCTGCCAACATCTTCAACGGTTCCGTTGTGGCTGTCGGCACTAACGGTTTGTTGACTCTTGTCACCACCGTTGGCTCTGCTCTTGACCTGTTCCCTGCTGGTGTTGTTGGCGTTTTCGTCGGCTGCACTTATGTGAACGCGCAAGGGCAAGTGATCTACGCCCAGTACTTCCCCACTGGCACCACTGGCGCTACTGCATACGTCATCGACGATGACCGTGCTGTGTTCCAAGTGCAAGCCAACGGCCAACTGACTCAGGCTGCTCTGGGTGCCAACGCCGTGTTCGCTGCCGCTCAAACCGGCTCGACCTCGACTGGCAACTCGACGACCGCAATCAGCACCACCGTTGCCGCCACTGCCACCCATCCGTTTAAGATTGTTGGCTTTGTCGAAAGCACCACCTCTACTGTGGGCGACGCCTACACCGATGTGCTGGTGAAGTTCAACATGGGCGCTCATGCCTACAACACCGCTCTTGGCGTTGCGTAATAAGGAGTAACTTAAAATGGCAATTTCACGCGCACAACTGCTCAAAGAGCTGCTCCCAGGTCTGAACGCCTTGTTTGGTATGGAGTACGCTCGCTACGGCGAAGAGCACAAGGAAATCTACGAGACCGAGAAATCGGAGCGTAGCTTTGAAGAAGAAACCAAGCTGGCTGGCTTTGCTGCTGCGCCTGTCAAGAACGAGGGCTCCGCCATCGCTTACGACAATGCACAGGAAGCATTTACCGCTCGCTACAACCACGAGACCATTGCTCTGGGTTTCTCGATCACCGAAGAGGCGATTGAGGACAACCTGTACGACAGCCTGTCTGCTCGTTACACCAAAGCTCTGGCCCGTGC
>Ga0129333_10000844_pt1 | contig 26948 bp, 50 predicted proteins | sample CPB6_08_DNA_FD_94474 | JGI IMG/M metagenome (GOLD analysis project Ga0129333, IMG submission 94474) | Freshwater to marine salinity gradient microbial communities from Chesapeake Bay, USA - CPBay_Sum_0.6_0.8_DNA | ecosystem: Environmental > Aquatic > Marine > Coastal | place: USA: Chesapeake... | reverse complement strand
TTTGTTGCGTCACTTTTATACTCCATATTCTTTAATTTTTTGGTTATAATGTTCTATCATTTGTTCGTATTCTGCTTTACTGATTTTTACAGTAGAGTTTTTTAATTGTTCTAATTCGTTAAATTTTTCTTCCCCTAATTCCTTAAGTAATCTTTTTGTGTACTCAATGTAATTACCTTTTTTGAAAATATTGCATCCTACACACTGTATTTTGCAGTTATCTTCATTAAATCTTGTTGATAAATGAGTTCTACTCCAAAAGTGACCATTTTGCATTTCTTTATAATGTGCTACTTTGCCACAAGTGTAACAAGTGCAAAAACCATTTTCATCTGAATCACGCAGGCGAATATACAAAGAAAAAACCTTATCCAGCTTATCTTTTAAATTTGTTGATTTTTTCATTCTGTAAAAGCCTTATTTGATGTTTTATTTTTTTAATTTCTAATTCTAAAAGCAGTTTTTTTTTAATTAATTCGTCAATCTTCTTCAAAGTCCAAAAATTCTAAACGTTGTTTAATCAATTTTATTAATTTAGTTTGTATAGCCTGCTTATCCATTGGGAATAAGTTAAAATCGCAGTTTTCCAATGCTGCTAAACAATCCACAAAAGTAGTTAATTCTAAACTTAACTGACTGTCTTCTATTTCTTTTTCTTCATCCTCAACCATATATTACTCCGTTATAATAACATTTACCATCTAAAATTATTGTCGGCTGTCCGTAAAATCTTACACTATCGCCATCAACCATAAAATGAACAGTTACAAATCCTTGTTGCCAATCTGCGACTACTCCAGTAGGCAAATATTCAACTTGTTCTTTAATTCTTGTACATCCACTTTCAAACCATACATAAGGTGCTTTTCGATTAGTTAAAAATTTAGAATTTAGCCTATGTGTATGTCCCGAACTTCCCGAACTCATATAATCTTTAATGTTTTGCTCTGCTGCATTTTTAGCTAATTTAAGACCGTGTACAACGTCAAATTTATCAAAATAGGTAAATACATCACTTGGATCGTAAATCATGTCTAAATCTTTAAATTTTAGCATTTCTTCAAACTTTGTAGTTTCAAAATTTTTATAAAGAATTGCAAGGTTTTTTAATTGTTTATCGCCTAATAAATTCGGCTTTGTTATTCGTTCATCGTGGTTACCAATTCTTACCCTTATGTTTGCATTTGTGCTTAATCTTAAAGGCTTTAAAATTTGCTCATAAGTGTAATTAATTTCTTCAATCTCTGTATATCCGTTAAGGATTCCATCAGGGTATAATTTTTGGGTATGTTTTGAAAGATAAGGCATATCTACCAAATCGCCATTAATACATACTTCGTCAAAATCGTTGTTTTGTAATACTTGGTTTATTGCTCGTAATGCTTTTAAGTCAGCCAACCAACCGTGAACATCAGAAAAAATCAAAACTTTGTATAGTTTTTTATCATATAACCTCCTATTCATTAGGTAATTATATTCTTTTTCTTTTAGTCTGATTCTTGGTATCATATAGAGTTATATAATAAAATTTCTTCTTCCGTAGCAAACATACATTCTTTCGGATCAGCAAAATCTTTAATAATTTGCCAATATGTAATTATTCCGTTCCAATTTAATAAGTCTTCGTTACGAAACATAACTTAAAATTAAGCACTTATCGCTAAATTAAGTAATTTATTTTATATTTAGAAAAAATATAAATTAGCTTCTGCCACTCTTCTCGTTTTTAAACCTGCTAATTCTTTGCCATTTGCCTTTGTCCATCGTAAAAACTGCGTATAAATAGCATCTGATGTCGGCATTAAATTAACCAATTTTAATAGCGTAGAAGCCTTTAAATTGCCTAATCCAACATTATAAGCAAAAGAAACCAGCGCACTAAATTGATTTTCGTTTAGTTTAACCTTTAAGAGTTTTTTAACGCCATTAGCAAATTCCTCAATTTCTTTTATTAATAGTTTTTCGGCATCTTCTTTGATTATCTTATCGCCTTTTTTTATTGGTTTGCCATCTAAACCCCTTGTATTGCCGTATCCAATTGTCCAAATGTTAGCAGGGCATAAATAGGCATCACTTCTAAAACCCTCAAATTGCTTAATTAGGTTGATCCCTTTTTTATTTACTACCATTTAAAATATCATCTTTTAGTAAAAACCCTAATGTTGCAACCGCAGCCGATACGGTTAATGAAAATATACTTTTTGGCGAAAATGGATGCTCTATATCTAAATTTTGCCAACTCATTAAAATAGCCAATGTAATACCCAAAATGGTTGTTTTGTAATTTGTTGTAAGTTTCTTGTTCATTTTAAATATTCTTTAATAACTGGTAAAAATTTTAAAGCCACTGGGTAAGCACCACAAGTTACAATACCCAAAAGAATGTAAAACGCCCTATCTAATCGTTTTAATTTAGCTTCCATTTGATTAATACGTTTAACTATTCCGTTATCGTTAAATTCGTTGCCTAATAACGCTTCCTCTATTCTTTCAATAGCTAACAAACATTTAGCCATTTGTTTATTTAATTCTTCAATATCTTTCATTTTTAACCTCCTGTTACATCTACCTGCGTATCTCCTGTGTTACTTCCAATTGTACCCATATTACTATTGTCTAATTGCTCTGATTCTCCTAAATCTGCTAAAAAATTAGTTTCATCTGTAGATGTAAAATCTTCTTGTAAATTACAATTTGTTTTATTTGTATAATAATCAAATGATGCTTCGTGCATAAAAAAATTACTTAATGGTCTATTAAATTCATAAACAAAATCTTCATCACAAGTTGTATTTTCTATTGTACCACTATCATTTAAAACATAAGTTTCAAAAGAATTTGTAACATCAATAGAAGCCTGTTTATTATCAATAGAACTAATACCTAAATACATTGGAAAAGCAAATGGTTTTGCAATTATAGGAGTTTGTTCTGCATACACATTTCCATCAATTATATGCCCAACATTTCTATAAAATGAAAGAATTGATGATGTAGTTAAACAATTTAAAAACTTATAATTGTTTTCTGTATGCGTTTCCCATTTTCTTGTCCAATTGTTAGTAGTTTGTATATAATCATTTATTCCATCATTATATAAAGTCCAAATACAATCTTCTTCAATTATAGAAGAATACTCATCTTTTATATGAAATTTTGATTCTATAATTTTAGTATTTCTTTGATATGATGGAGATATTTCTGAAATATTATATCGTTGCGATGATATATAACTTATATTTTTTAATAATAAATCAGAAGAAAAAATATTTATATTTACAACAATGTTATCTATATTATAAGATTTTATCCCACTTACACTTGAAGTTCTTAATGGTCTAAATAATAAATCTACTATTTCTAATTCAGGAAAATTACCATTATAAATTCCTTTACTTAATACCCTAAACGAGTTCCATTTAGTTATTTTTGATGATGATGTTAATTGATTCCCATTAAATACTGGTATTCTTACTGGGTTGTTTCTTGTTTTATCTGAAATTGAATTTAAACTCCAATTCCCATTTTCATCAAAAGTAACTAAATCCCCTGTTCCTGGTCTTGTAGCATAAAAACTGACGTTAAAACCATCAATTGGGTCTGCGTTTAAAAATTGATAATCAAATTTTATTAAAAATTGTACTGGAGAAAAAATTGTATTTTGAGAAACTTTATATCTACTAAAATCAAAAGACATTTCAGCATATATTGTTCCATCAACAGGGTTTGCATCATTGTCTTCTGCACTTATATTTAAAACATTGCTATCATAAGGATAGTTATATAGTATGTCTTGAACTTGTGCATCAATTGTACTTATTAAACTCCAATTATCAGGCACCCCAGCAATTTCTTTGAAAAAAGAATAATTTTGACAAATGTTTTTTCTTATAAATGGATATTTTAATTTAACTTCATCATATCTTTTTCTTAAAGTAACAATTTGATTAGTGTCACTAAATTTAAAATCATCAATATTAGTATTAATTTTACCACTAATATCATAATTTGAACTTTCTATATAATTACCTAAATAATCGTATTTTCTATAGGTTACTGTATTATTTACACTTGTTCCTATTTCATTTATATTAAGAATTACCCAAGTATTATCTCTATTGTCCTGATATAAAATTAAACCTAATGATTTTAATAATGAAGACAATAAATATTCAATATCATAAGGATATTTTTTTGACCAGTCTATACAAGCATATTCGCTTATATACATATTTGTTTCGTTTCTTATTTCTTCCTCTTCATATAAATTAAACGCAAATTTTACATCTAAATCTAAACCTATATAGTTTAAACATCTAATAACAAAATCTTTTATACTTATACCAGTATAAACATCTTGTGATGTGTACATAGAAAATTTGTTGTCTTCGCTATATTTATATTCTTTCAATATAGCTAAATTGTCCGTTGCTGTAAGTCTTAAATAAGTATCATATTGGTATTCATATTCAATATCATCATTTAATAAAAACCCACTCCACAATGAAGTTTCTGTATTATTTGCAACATCAATTAATTTTAATATTACCTTATAACTTTTATTGTCTATGTCTTGAAAAAAATCTTCAGGAATTACAGCGCTTTCACCCTTTAAAAAAAAATTAATTTCCGCACTTGAATATCTAAACGGCTCAAATACAAAATCTGATTTAGCATTGTAATTTAAAATAAAAGGAGTATTTGAAGCTGTTAATGAAATTACATTGTATTCAATTTCTGTTTCTTCTTTTCTATAAAATTCTAAACGATAATAATAGGCATTCCCATTAGCTTGTTTTAAGCCAACCCATTCCATTTTGTATTTGTAATTGTACGCCATTATGATAATCTGCTTAATCTACCTTGATAATTTTGTAATACGCCATATAATTTATCACCCCTAATTTCAAATGAAACCGAACCGCTGTTTGTAGTAGGAACAGGAGAAACTATTTTGTCAGATTTTCCTCCAATGTTAAAGCCTGTTAATTGTGGTAAAAACTTTTGAAAAGCACTTAAAAATGTAAAACTTCCTCCACTAAATATACTTAATGCAGCACTTAAAATTGCAGCCGTTGCAACCGCAGCTATTAATCTTTTTATTAAGTCCCCTATAGCTTTCATCAATACTTGTGCAAAGTTTTGCCCATTTATTAAAGCAGCATCAAAAGCAGAAGTTAAAGCACCACCAAGTAATTGAACCATATTCTCAATGTTTGCTAATTGTTCAGGACTAACTAATTTTATTGTATTATCTCCAAAAGTATCTTTTGTTTGTTTTAACCCTTTTAAGTCTTCTGTAAGTTTTTGTGTTTGTTGGGATATATCTCCGTTTATTAAATCTCTAAAAAATGGATTACTTGCATAAACATTGCCCATTGTTTTTAAAGTTTCAGGATTTTCTTTATATAAATCAAATAATTCTTTGGCTTCTTTTTTTAATTCACTTGCACCAGACATCAAAGCCATTGGTTCTTCAAATGGTCTTTCTGTAGGAGTTGTCACTACTGAAGACTTTTTCAAAGCCATTGGTTCTTCAAATGGTCTTTCTGTAGGAGTTGTCACTACTGAAGACTTTTTGTTTTTCTTTAATTGTATTAAAGCATTTGAAGCGTCTATTAATCTTTGATTATATATTGTCCATTGTGGACTTCCAAATTCAAGTTCATTTCTTGTATTTCTTAAAACAGTTTTTAGATTTTCTAATTCTTTTACTGTTTTTGCATCAGATATTTGCTTGCCTATTTTATTATAGGTATCTGCTAACATTAAATTTGCAGATTGACCATAAGTTACACCTCCAGTTAAGTTTTGGAAAAATTCTGCAAATGGCAATTTATCAATTAAATCCTGACCTCTTTGGTCTATTCCCAATTTTAGAGTTATATTATCCGCTTGCCCTATTTTATTCCAAGCTGATAAAATATCGTTTAATATAGTAACGGTTTTACTTAAAATACCATCGTTAGCGTCTCCAATGTTTTTCATTAAAGTAGTCCAATTATCCCCTAAATTTGATAATTGACCGCCTAACGTTTTAGATATTTTATCCATTGCACCGGTTACACCCTCTGCATTACCTAATGACAAAATATAACCTCTCATAGCTTCGGAAGTTTTTTGCACTTCGGTTGTAACACCTTTAAAGGTAAATTTTACTTTATCTCCCTCAGCTGATGCTCTAATACCAAATTCTTTTAATCTTTCAAATTCGCCTGTTTGAGCGTCTAAAATAGCTTCTGCTAATTGATTGAAAGATTTACCTGTAGAGGATGCTAAATCGCCTAAAGAGCGCATTTCATTAACAGTAGGAGTAAAACCTTGATTTGCAAGTTTTACAAATGAATCTGTCAACTCATTTACTGAAAATGGAGTTTTTGATGCAAAATCTACAATACTTTGCATTGCTAATTGTGCGGCTGAAGAAGAACCAAGTGTATTGCTTAATACAGCTTCAAGTTTTTGAAATTCTGCCGTTGTATTTACAACAGATTTGCCAAAACTTAATATATTACTAACTGCAAAAGCACCTGCTAAAATACCTCCTAAATTTTTAGCGGCTGTACTAATATTGTTTAAATTTTTTACTGAATCCGTAGAAGCCTGTGCGGTTGTATTGTTAAATTTTTTTAACTCTAAACCTGCTTTTTCAAGTTCTTTTTTTAATGACTTAATATCAGCACTTATTTCTACACTTAATTTTTCATTCATCGCATCATTTTCTTAAGTTTTTCTTTTTCTTCCTCTTTAAATTCTCTTACCTTTTTAGCTTTTTCAATATTATCAATCCATAAAGGCAAAATTTGCTTTGGTTTCTTTTGATGTTTTTTCTCTACTTGTGTGTTAAGGATATAACTCATTAACACCCTCGTTCTATTCCACTCTTCCGCTTGTTCTTTTTGCTTATAAACATAATATCGGTAAAAATCCACTAAAGTCATTTCCCAAAAAAAATGCGGTAGCAGACCTAAATCCATTACCGCAATATCTAACAAGTCATTAAAATCTACTTTTTTTTTTCGCCCTCTGCCTGCATTGCTTTAAATGCGTCTAACATTTGATTTGTAAATTTTAAGCAACTTTCTGTAAAATCCTTAATAACTAATAATTGATCTGTATAGCTTAAATCATCCACCCAACAAACAACATCCTCTTTTGTAAAATCAATCTTTGTGTTTGTCGCTCTACAATTACCAATCAACCCCGAATAAATAATATCGGCAATTAAATCTAATTGAGTATAATCTTCCGATATTTCTTTAATCTCTCCAATCTCACTGCCTGTTATTTTAGTAAAACACTCCAATGCGTAATTACTGAATTTTAGGCTTTTTAGTTCGTTATTTAGTTTTATTTCAATCATTAGATAGTTGCAATAGTTGGAGTTCCTGTTCCTTGAAATTCTACTGAATAAGTAACTACATCTTCCATCGGTGCGTCTACATCAATGCTTGAAATTAAAGCACTCTGAGTTACTTTCTTATCGCCTGAAACTGCATTTGTCCACTCTAATGATACAACTGTTCTTGAAGTCCACGCAGAAAATAAATCTGCTAAATCTTTGTTTGATGCTTGGAAGTCAGCCAATCCCTCAACTGAATATGTTACACTTCTTTTGCCATAAGCAAATTCTGCATATCCGCCACTTTCTTTTGACGTAGTTTCAAAATTATCTGAAGTCATAGACATAGTAACGTTAGTTAGTTCTGCTAACTGCGTACCATCCATTTTTAAAACTGTTAAAGTTCCGTTAAATACTGCCATTTTTTTATATTTTAATGTTATTCAAAAATACTAATTTTTTTAGCAATTAACAAATTAAGAAACAAGGCTCTGTAAAACTCCATCCCCTTGCAAAGTAATTGAATAAGTTGCAACGTCTTCCATTGGACTATTTGCTTCAATTGAAGTTATTAAAGCCTCCCCAGTGAAATAAACATCTGTAAATAATGGATTTGCTACTGAAAAGTTTATAGGAGTTCTATTTTTGTAATAATCAAATAAAAGCTCTAAATCCATATTTTCGTTAAAAGACTGCAAAGCATCCGCTGAAATTTCAAAGCTACGTTTGCCATATAATAAATGAGTGTAGCCATCATCTTGCTTACAGGTCGCATCAGGGTTATCTGAATTTATTGTAACGGTTACACCTCTTTGACAAGCTACTGCATAGTCGTCAATGCCATCATTTATAAATAATAATAAATCACTTCCGTTTAAAATACTCATATCTTTTTATTTACAAATATACTAAAATTTTTAGCATTATAATTGATGTACTTTTATCCTGAATCTTATTAACCTGCGTGAAATTAACCCACTTTCTACTAAATCCTCAATTGTTTGGGTATTTTCTAATATTATTGAAATTAACTGAAAATTAGGACTTAAATCAAAATAACCCGCTTGTCGTGTTCTGCATTCTTCAATAACTATATTGGAAATCTCGTCAGATAGTGCCTTACCTCCGTAACTATTAGATGCCTTTGTTATTACTTCTAATAAAAGGATACATTCTTGACCATAAGACTGTTTTGAGCCTTCGCCTAACTCTGTACTTAAAAACGTACCTAAAGTAACATAAGGAGGATTAATATTAGCAGGTACACTTGCAGAATCGTACACTTTTAACGTGCCACCTGAATAAGCCACTCCGTTTAACCTTTCCCAAAATTTTGTCCTTATGATTAAGCCTAAATCTTTCATATATTTTTAATTATCTTTTTTATTTCTTTAATAAAATTCTTTCTTTCTGTGTAATAAGCAGGGAAAAGATATGGATGCGCCTTTATAGTACCTTTGCCATCTACATAAAACTTTTTTGCAAAATTTATTTGTTCTCTTGTATACCCGCTCATATTTTCTAAAAAGTTCTTTCCAGTTCCAAATTCCCAGTATGCAGCCATTGGAGGATTACCAAAATCAGTCGCTTCTACAACAAAAGAAAACTTATCGCTTTTATCCCCACCTTGCAAAATCGAAATAACCCCCCAAGTATAAGTAGGTGCATTATCATTAGCTTTGGCAATAATTTCCTGCCCTGTATCAAAAACCTGCGCTGCTATTTTATTTTCTATTTGCTTGGCTTTCTTTTCAAGTTCTTTTGTAACCGCTTGTATTCCCTTAATTTTCACAACTTTTCAATGTATTTATTTATATCGTGGTCGTAAAATGGATTAAACTTTTGCCCTTTTTTCCACGCTTTAATATGTGACTTGATTCTATCTAAAATATTTACTTTAATAGCCTTGTTACCCTCGTAATCTAAATACAATAACTGTCCAATGTGTGTATAGCCTAATGATTTCGGCGGTAACATTGTAACTATATCGTTATTGTTTCTTACTCTTATATGGTTAACTTTCAAATAATTAAAATAGTTTTTGTGTACTACTCTCGGACATCCAAAAGTTACCACCTCAACGTGTGGAATATAAATACCACTTATAAATGCTAATGCACCACCGTATGAATGACCTGTGATATATAATGGTTTATTAGGCAAATTTGCCCTAATTTTAGAAGCCACTAAATCCCAACTCTCTTTGAATCCTTTGTGCATTTTACCATAAACAGTATTGACAAAGCCTATTTTAAAATCTTGTTTCCAGTCTTCTTTTTCATCACTTCCCCTAAAAACCAAAATACAATATTCGCCCTCGTCTAATATGTAAGCCTGTACACCTTTTACATCAATAGAAAATATGGGAGTATTTGTAAAATTACCCCTATAACATTCTTGGCATATTTTAGCTAACTTTTTTATCATTATTACATCGGACTATGACTAAACTTAACCCATTGACCGTTTTGATATCCACAAAAATGGTCTATTGTGCTGTTATAAACCAACATTCCTTCTACAGGAGTTAAAGCGTTTATTTGTGAAGTTGTAAGGCTTTGCAAAATTACTTCGCCATTAAACACTGTAGCAACTTGGTCTGTAGTAATGTTATAAATGTAATTAACACCATTTGATACTCTAACTGCAACATTATCTAAAATGTTAATTCCTGTTGCTATAACTTTTAAAGCCATTGTATTATTTACAGCATTGCTTATAGTGTATTGTTGCCCTATGTTTAAGGCATTTGCACTTATTAAAGCCTGTAACTGCGTTCTTGTTAAGGTTCTGTTATATAAATTCTGAGCTTTTACTTTGCTAAAATTATCCGGACTGCCACTCATTAGAATGTCATCCTTTTCTAAATAGTTTAGTTCTTCTCCTTCGTTAAATATTGGCATAATTATGTTGTTATAAAGTTTCCGTTTTCGTCTGTTATTGGTTGGTAATTTTCATCGTATATTAAAATATCACTACTATCCGCTTCACATTTAATTTCTATCCATTTACGTTTTTCTTCTAATATTCTAAATTCGTGTATAATTAAATATTTGCCTTCGTATCTAATTTTATTAGTCTTACTTAAAACAGGATAGTCTTCGTATCTTATTATTACCTTATATGTTTGATTTAAGCTAATTTGAGACGCTTCTAATGAACGAAATCCACTTGTGGGAGTAACCATAGCAAAAAGACTTTCAACTACACTCCACGTCTCTATTAAGCCTCCTGAACCATTAGAAGTTGTACTAAAGTTTAAAATGTCTATTTTATGTCTTAATTTCCCAACCATAAGTTTCTCGTATATGATGAACACAATCTTTTTGCATCGTTACTTAAAGGCTCTCCACTTGCATCTAAAATAAAATTCTCCCTTTGTTCGTATTCCGTAGCTATTTCTTTTAACAAAGCATTTTTTAAGCCGTTAGGCAATGTTTGAAAACCTGCGGTATAAGTAACATTAACCCCTGCACTTCCGTATAAATAAATCTTTTTGTATTCAAGTCCTTTTAATTCGTAAGATATAGTATCACCATTGTCATTTTCGCATTCTGTAACGTCTGCGTTTGGTTGATAAGGCAATTCCTTACCATTAACTGTTGAATCCAACGCATCCCAACGTACTTTTAACTCTTTTTCGCCAAAACTTAAACAAGTGTATTTTTCTAATCTTTCCCTTGCCGAAGCTATTAAAATGTTTAAGGTATCGTCTTCTGCCGTTGTGGTTATTCTTAAATAATCTCTAACTTCCTGTAAAGTTACTGGCTCACTTGCCAAATCTTGTAATATTTGTACTTCCATTATGCTGTTAAATTTTCTAAACTATCATTGTCTAATAAAGTGTCAAAATACATAAAGCCTTTTGTTCTTGAATTAAAATAAGTTGAAAAAGAACCTAATGTCATTTGAGTTAATAATGTATAACTTGGTAAATCGTTAGGAAATGCGTCATCAGTTATTAAAACGCCATTGATAGCTATTTTATAACTGCCCTCATCTGTATGATATGCAAAAGCAATACTATAAACTCCGTCGCTTGGTGCTGTATATAAATATTGATTTGTGTCAAAACCATTATAAGTATCAAAAGCTATATATCTAACTCCTCCGCTTATATAGTAATACATAGTTATATAGCCATTGTATATATCATCGCCATCCCACAAAGTAGCTATTCCCTGATAATCAGTTGTAAAGTTTAATTTTGCCCTGACAAAAATAGTGCTTTCTTCGTTGTCATATCCTATTGTGTTATTTCGTACATTATCAGCAGGGCGTGTTACTACTGTTGTTGTTGTAGGTATGTATGAAGTAGCTTTGTTGCTTTTTTCTAATTGTGCGCCCCAAATATAAACACCACTTGAACCATCTCCTGTATATAAAACACTTATACCATTTTGAGACAATACAGTTTGTAAACCACTGGTTGCACCAACTCCAATATGAGTTACAGAACATCTATACCATCCATTTCTTATATATTCAATTTTTTTATCTAATGCACTTACAACTGTTCCTAAAACTACACCATTTAATATATCAAAAAAAGCACCATTTCCACTATAAGGGTCTTGTAATAAAATATAACGTCTTCCATTAAATTTAACATATATGCTCATTGTTAAAATATCACCATTAGTTATATTTACATTAAACTGTGAAAGACCGTGTTGCCCATTTGCAGTATTTTCTACAATTGTATCAGCAGTTAATGTATCATCAGGAGCATTAATTGTATTTGCACTTATAGAAATTCTATCTTTAAACCACGAAGCATTATCTGCTGTTTGACTTTGTAATATTCTATTTGTAGCTTCATTTTCTACTAATAATTCGGGGCATCCTGCCTCAATTACATCAGGAACAGTTACAGGTGCGTTTGTTGTTGGAATATAGGCAGTAGCAGTGTTTCCTGTTTCTAATTGTGCGCCCCAAATAAGTACATCATAATTATTATCTGATGAATCTCGTAAAAATCCCCAAGTATTAGCACCACCACCTGTTGCAGATATTTCCATTCTTTGCCATATACTTGTAGCTGTTAAGTTACCTGTTACACCACCATTTATTCTTGCTCTAAATGTTTGATTAATTCCTGAATAAGATTTAACCCAAAAAGAATAAACATAATTTGTAACAGTTGTAGTAATTGTTTGGTCTATTGCACTTGCTCCAACACCTTGAACTCTATCTGCTGTTAATGTGCCATCAGGCGCAATTGCTGCGTTTGCTGTTACCGTTGTAGTACTTTTACCCCACGCTGCATTGTTAAACTCCTGACTATATAAAATTAAGTTAGTTCGTGAAGGCTCTAATATTGTAATCGGGTAATCTATTCTTGGAACATTAGCACCCATTAATTCTAAAACACCCTCTTGGTTTGTTCTATATGCTGGCAAATTTCTTGTAACACTAAAAAAACCCAACGGCTTTTGAGTGTACAATTTACTTGCCTTAACACCATTTTTTTTCGTTAAACCTAAAAACTGCTTGCTTTCGTTATATGCTTCCGTCTTAATCATTTAGTATCTAAATCTATCTTTGATTCCTTTGTTTTTCTACCTCTTTTTTTTGGAGTTTCAATTATTTCTTTAAATTTTTTAACCTCTTTAAAGCCTTCAAATTCTTGCAAATAGCCAACTTTAACTAATTTCTTAACTACATCGTTATTTTCTAATTCGTAAATGTGACCTTTGTAATACCTAAAAGGCATTCCCTCAATGCCTGAAAAGTCTATGGTTGCTATAAATTTCATATTCAAAGATACAAAAAAAGGGCGACTAATTAAAGTCGACCCTTTTATATGAAAAAACAATTACGAACCGCACAAAAATACAAAAAAATAGGCAGATATAATTAAATACCTGCCATATTTTTATACTTATACTTAAAATTAGCTAATAGGCGCTAAATTTTTGTAAATTAATGAATCTACTCTTAATGTATTTACCGCTTCTTGGCACTCGATACGAGCAGTTACTTTGTTGGTTGTAAAATTAGTTGCATCTTCGTATGAGAATACAACGTTAACACCTTCAACTTCTACTCTCTCAAGGTAATCAGCGTCAGCAATTAATACATAGTTGTCAGTTACAAACGACGCAGGAACTACCGGAACACCAAAGATGTTCATACCTGTTGGAGTTAATGTAACAGCACCCGCACCTGCATAATAACCAGTTGTGAAAGTTTCTTTCATCAATTTAGCTAATTGCTTTGGATTTACTAATGCGTATGATGGATTGAAGTTAGCAGCTAATTGGTTACCAATTAAGTCAATTATAGCTTCGATATCCGAAGTAGTTGAACTTGTAGTACCTGAACCAGTTGCAGCACCTGAAACAGTTGTAAAGAAAGCACTGTTTTCTGCTTTGTAGAAATCTCTTAACAACATACGAGAAAGTGTACCTTCCAAGAAAGGTAAGTTTTTCATTAATTGCTTTGAGAAACGAGCAAAACCTGCAATGTATGAATTAACAGTTACAATCTCTGTTAAATCGTAATCAATTTGTGATTTGCTTGAACCCTCTGTTTGAGTTGAGATAGAACCCTCTGAACCTGTTTCTCTGTAAGTTACAAATGTACCAGTTGAAGAAATAACAGTTGGCATTAAGTCACGCATATTAACCTTTTGAAAAGGCACTAACCCTTGACGAGTGTTGTAAGTTCTTACAGGGTCGCCAGTTAAGCTACCTGAAGTAGTCATATCGCCAACCGCTTTTAAGTTCAAAGGAATAGAAAATGAACCATTTGCAGATTTTAATGCTAATTCAATTTCTTTAACACCTTTTTCATAGTTTCCACCACCTACTTCTTTAACTGATTGAGCTAATGCTTCTCCAACTGATTTAGGTGCTTTTTCTGCTTCTTCTTTTGCTTTTTTAGCTACTAAAGCATCTAACTCGTTTGCTCTTTCTGTGATGGCAGTTATTTGACCTTTAAGGTTTTCAATTTCTACTGATTTTTCGTTTAATTTTGCTTCAACGTCAGATTTTACTGCGTTTACTTTTGAATCAAATTCTACTGATTTTGTTTCAATTTGTGATGCTACTGCATCTACTACGTCTTTAATTTCCATTTTTAATAATTCCTCTTAATTTTAAATGATTATACAATTCTTTTACTTGGTCAATCGGCTCTAAAATTTGAGTGTTATCTTCTAACGGCTCATTTTTATCAAGTGATTTTAATATATTTTCAACTTGAATAAGTCTACTATCTGAATACGGTAAATTGTACATCTCTACCAATAACTCCATAAACTTATCCTTCGATTTTACATTTTGCACTATGGCTTTTTCGTTTGCTGCCCAGTTAGATAAAAACGAGTATTCCCAAAGTTTAACCTCTGTAATCTTTTCCACTTCCATTTCTTCGTTTTGCTCTTCTGTGCTTTTTATTGTTTGAAATCCTATGCTTAACTCTGCATTTAACCCATTAGCCAAAAACAATTTGATATCTTCGTACATATCCCTTGAAACCTCTTTTTTAAGGTTAAATTGAGTAGTAGTTAATAAGCCATAAGGGTCTGCTGTGTTTAAACTTAAAGGAACGCCTAAACCAATACGAGGGTCGTGGTCTTTTAATACTCTAATTCTTTTAAAATTTTCGTTAACCGTTTTAGTAAAAGCACCCTGCATAATAACTTCTCCATCTGAATCGATGTTGTTATATACACTTGCGTAAGCCACTACAATACCTTTGGCATCGTCTAACTCTTTTATCTCGTGTGAAACTTGTTTAAACTGCATACATATTTTTAAACAAATTTACTAAAAATTTTAGCAATTATCAAAATAGCAAAAAAATGCCCTACATTTCTGTAAGGCTTAAAACAAACTTAAAACTACAAACTATGTAAATATTCCTTTTCGGCTTCGCCTATTATCCGATATATTTCTTCTTTTTTAGCATCCTTACACATTGTGTAATACTTTTCAAACTTCCATATATTTTGACTGCTTTTAAAGTCTATAATTTCAGGCTTAATGGTAGATACTATTGTTTCTTTTACCCTCGCTTCTAATATTGTGCTTTCACTCGAAAAGTCTAAACCAAAATTAATATTATCATCGTACAATTCTAATTCTGTTTCAATTAAATTGTTTGCCTTGTTTTTCTTTACATAATATTCGGCTTGGTATTTAGGCATTTTATACTTACCCCCTTGTTCATAAGTTCTACCGGCAACGCATAAGGTTTCAGTAAAGGTAACTATACAGCTAACTAAATCATTTAACATTGAAACTTTAAACGCTCTAAAAGCACCAAATGTATTTTCAGGTTGAAATTCTAATACCCTGCCATCTTTGTAAAAATAAAGTCCTTTTGTTTTAATGTATTCGCTACCTTTTTTAAACTCATTAATATAAAGACTAAACAAATTATCGCTCATTACATTGTCGTCGCCTGAATGTATAATATAATCGTAATCTTTTTTTATCGCTTCATTGTATAACTCGTTGTGCTTTTTACCTAATGGCAAATTCTCATAATAATAGTGTGTTATTCCCTCATTTTCGCATAACCTTAAACTTTCCTCATCTGAACAATAAACAAGTACATCTAAATCGTGTACCTTTTTTAATCGTTCAAGTCCTAACAAATAAAGTTTACTTATTTGCGGTCGGTTGTAAAAACAGGTTATAAATAGGATTTTCATTTATTTATAGGATTGCCTTCTTTATCTCGTTTTACCTTGTATATATGGGTACATTTGCAATTGGCATTATTTATAATTCCACCCGCAGGGTCTCCCGGATATTTCATAAACGTAACACCATCGGGACTTACTACTTTAAATTTATCGCCTTGTCTTACTTGTCTATTTAAATTAACGTGCCAACTTCTCGGTTCGTTTGGTGCGTCGTGAATCCACAAAACATCCATTTCAAAAGTATATTCTTGTTCTTGTAGTTCCTTTGCCTTTGCACTACTCATTAAAGTTTCAGTCCTTGCAATTAGCATCGCCCTTGACTTTCCCATTCCTGTGTACTTCTCAATCCTTTTAACTAATTGCGCAGTAGTTTCGCCATTTTCTAATGAATCTCTAAACGCTTGGTTAACCAATTTACGAGTAGTATCTGTGATTTCTGTTATATGCTTTAAACCTACTGTGTTTAAGTATTCTGTCATTCCTGCCGTAAACGCTTCACTTGAAAACCCAACTGCTATACCTGCGCTTTCGGGCAAAAATTTAAGATAACTTTTATAGAAGTTTTTAGCTGTCCTATCTGCCACCAATGGTACAAACTCATTCATCGCTGTGCTTATAGGTATTTGAGTAACTAAAAGATTAGCCAATTCAATAGGATATACTCCTGTGGTTTCAATATAATTAATCAAAGGCTCAATGGACTTTCTTAAAGCTACTGAAAACTTCTTATAGCCTAATAAATAAAGTTTTTCGGCTAAAGTTTCCCATTCTTTTGACAGTTTGGTTATGTCTTTGTCGGTCATTAGTCTTTGTAATCAAAGTTTTTCAAATTAGCATCTAATGGTACTGAAACCTCATCAATTGGAACATAAGAACTCGGAATGTATATTTTATCCATTAAAATATCTAAACTTTTCTCTTTTGCCATCATTTCACGTTTTTCATTCGGACTTATCCACCACGCCTTGTCAAGCATTTCGACTTGTGTTTTTAAGTCTTGTTGTGTTTCCTCAAAGTGTGAAATATCATAACCTATAAATACATTCGGGTCATTAAAACAATCTGTATAAAGTTCACACATTAAATTAAGTATCGGAACAATTACGTTATAAACCAAAGTTTTAGAGGCTTCTTTTTTGTTGTTATAACTTGCAGAATCTTTTGAAAATAAAATAGGGTCAATTCCAAAAGCCTTTAATATCATTTCCTCGTCAAACTGAATAGATTTAATAACTTCTAAATCAGCGGGTGACATTCCTATTTGTTGGTAGTTTAACATTGCAGGCGTTGCAGTAATACCTTTTGCATTTGCAGAACCTGTAATCTTTTGATGAATCATTTCTTGTACTTGGCTCATTTGCTCTACCGATATAGTTTGGTCTTTGTCAGCACTTGTTAATAAGCCGTGTACACCGCCATTTAAGAATGATTTAATTTTAGTATTCATTCCCTCGTTACTTGATTGAACAGTATTTAAGGCAGCTTCTAATGGACTTTGCCCGTATAATTGTTGTCCATCAATTCCATAATTCGGGTTGAAATAAGACAAATGTACAACCTCATCTTTTTTGAAAAATACAGTTTGGTCACCTATTGTCATTTTGTAGCCTGTTACTGGCTCTGCTATTCCACCTCCAATAATTTCTACATATTGAGCAGGTAGATAATAAAGTTTATTAACTTTTCCTTTGTCCTGCCCTGTAACAAAAGGTAATTTATATATATATACATCGCCTGTTATTTGCAACCAACTTACACCGGCTTCAATAAATTGCTGCATACGTTGTAATTCATTCGGCTTTTTTAAAATCTTATTAGCGTAATGAATAGCAGGAAGTTTTTCCTTTTTATCGCCTTTATAAGTATAAGCGTAAAATTCTGCGTTTGCTGCCTTACCTGCTATTAACTTAATTGCTGAATATACAGATATATTTTTTTGATACCCTTCTTTTACAAATGTTTCTTTGTTTCTCGATAGTGTAAAAAAATATCCGTTAAATAATTGATATATAGCTTGGTTTAATTTATTAGCTACTGTTTCGCCAAATATTGCATTGAAAGCCTTTTGAAATATATTCATATATAAGAATTTACAACAAATATACTAATTTTTACTAAAATTTTTAGCAAATCTATATCACGAAAAAGTCCTGACTGTTTAGTTCAAAGTACATTCTCATCATAAGAGCGTCTGATATGTCAGGGCTTCTACCTAACTTTTCTTTTACTTTTTCTTTAGGCATTACAGCCAACTTTGTATCTTTATCAGGGTTATGTCTCCAAACGTATTCAAGTTCTTCATTGAGTTTCTTTCTAATTTCAATGTCATCGCATTTAACGTATATCTCTCTCTTATTAATTTTTTCAGATAGCATATAATAACACTCTGATTTTAAATTAACATAATTACCTTTAAGTGCTTTTGAATTATTAATAAAGTTTTTACAAACTAATATGTCCGCTACGCCACCGCCTACACCATCGGAATCCACAACTATCCTGCTCATTGGTATTGCTTTAACACTTGCTAATCCTTTTATTAAATCTGCTATTTCTTTAACATTTTCTTTACTTCTAACTATAATTTGCTCACACTTAAAACCATTCCATATGCATATTACACTTGTATCCGCCCCATATCGTGCAATATCTGCAGTAATGTACAAATTCCCACCTTTTGCTTGTTCGTTTGTATAAAGGTCTGTAATAGCGTCGTATTCAATCAATGCAAGGTCGTTGTTATTATATTCCCAATTACCAAATAGTAAACGCTCTTTGCTTATTTTGTCTAAAGACTTTAAGTTTTCTATGTAATATTCACTTATAAATGGATTATCCGTTACTAATGCTTGAACAAACGCCTTATCATTGTCAAGCGTGCCATCTTTAAACGGTTTATAGAAATTTTGGTATATAAATCCTTTATCAGGGTTACAAGTGCCTAACATTTTAGGTATTAAGTCATAATCGTCTAACTTGTATCTTATCCTTGACCTTACTATATTCCAAGCCTTTTCGGTTATCTGATTAACTTCATCGACAAAAGCACCAGTTATCTCTAATGATCCCAACTCGTCAAAATTAGGATCGCTTGGATATTGCTCTAAATCCTTTAAAAGAATTGTAGAACCGTTAAACATCGTTATAATGTTCGATTGAGCGTTGTATGTATAGTGTTCCCCTGCTTTTAAGCCTTGAAGCGTGCAAACGTCAAAAAAAGAGTTCAATGTAGTATCTTTTAAAGTTTTTAAAACAGCACGCCCTATAAGCCAACGTGTTTTTGGGTAACGAATAGCACTTTTTAAAATCCAATAACATCCTAAAAAGGATTTAGCTGAACCTGCCCCATTTAGCCGCCCCCGAATACTATCTGACGTGTATTTTTGTCTTCAAGTAAATCGAGGGCTATTGTTTGCTTTTTAGTTAAAATCACTTGTTTTCTCGGTATCGTTTAGAAAATTATTCTTTTTCTTTCTCGTAAGTTTTTGTTTCTTCCCACTTAATAGTCAATTCGCCTTTAGTATCAACCGTTGTATCGTGTCGTGCTAATTTTGGTTTAACATATTCTAATAAGCTCAAATAAGCGTCTACATACATTTTAGGATTCTTTTCGGCTAACTTGTTCATTGAATCATTAAAACGCTCTATACCGCCCTCAATGATGTCCTGACAAAAAGTATCAAGTATCAAAGTCTTACCCGACTTTACTCCCTTTGGTTTTCCTTTTTCGTTTCCGCTTTTACCTTTTACAAATGGCATTGATTTCAATTGATATTTTCAACAAAGGTAACATTTTTTTTAGACTAATCTAAATTTTAAAACTTATCGCTAAAAAGTGAAAATAAATAACACGCTGTTATTGTCCCTATGTATATTCCTAAAAGAGTTAAAATAGGGTATAAAGTTATTTTAAGTAGTTTCATAACGTTTTTGTTTTGATTGTTCTATAAATAAAATATTTTCTATTACTCGGTACTTTATACCTTTTGCTCGGCACTGCTTCTTTGCCTGTATTAAGCTATCTGTTTTGATAGGTGTTAAGGCTCGGTGGTTAAGGGTTCGTTTCATAATTTATTTATAATATCACTACCATATTGTCCATTTACTAAAGTTTTAAATTCTTCAATAGTAAAACTATCTGTATTAATATCAATTGCTCTATCTTTACAAAAAGATAATCTACCTTGCTCACAGCTGCCAGTTAGTTTAGCGTGCCAATTAAATAACTCAATGGCTTTTATTTTAGCGTTATTATCTGGGTAAACCTCTTTAAATAACTTAATCTTTTCATCTACATCAATATTGTCAAAATGCTTGTTTTCCGCATCTCTTTGAGCTTCTCGAATAGTTTTACCGTGAGCAAAGTAATTACCTATTTTAACTATATAAGTATCAGTTAAAGTTAAATCACCATTAACTATAAAACCTTTTGCTACATTTCCTTTAATAAAAGTCACAATAGTTTCAATACCATCAATTTTATATACTTTTTGGCAATTGTAGGTTAATAAGCCATAGCCAGAGCCAGAGCCATCGCCATAGCCAGAGCCAGAGCCATCGCCATAGCCATCGCCAGAGCCATAGCCATAGCCAGAGCCATCGCCATAGCCAGAGCCAGAGCCATCGCCAGAGCCATCGCTTATTGCTAAAAATCTATCTATCTTTTCCATACTTTTACGCTTGTAAGTGATTTAATAGCTTTCTCTGTGCAAGGAATAATTTGTAATACATTGGTAATTGTCATCTCATCGACAATAATTGTAAACTTGCAACCATCAGGATTTGATGTACCATCTACTGCCAACTGCTCGATAGCTGCTGCACCATCCCAATAAAATAATTTACGCACATTACACATTGTAACTTCTGTACCATTTTTTTCTTTTAATTCGCCAAAAAATACACCTGCGCCATTGGCTCTTACAATTACTTTTTTCATAATTTTTATTTTTTTTAAGTTTATAATTCAAATTTAGGTATTTATTTACACTTGTCAATACTTATTTGCAATTTAGAATAATTCTAAATAAGTCCTATATTAGCTTTTATAATTTCAAAGCCTATAACCTCAAATTTATCTCTTTCTCGGATATTTTTCCTACCCTGATAATAAGACGCTTTAATTCTCATTTCGTAGTCTTTCACGTTAAAGGGTTCTTTGCCTACTATTGAACAAGCTGTTTTAAACCCGTTAACTTTGAGCTTGATTAGATATAAATTTATGATTGATGTACTCATTTACATTCATTTTTTTGCCTTCAATTTCTAAAAATTGCCTACCGTTTGAAAGTTTATAGAACTCTCTATGCCATTCAGAATGTAGTTTTTCTTCTTCTGTTTGTTTATAATTGCTTTCTTGAATTACTTTTTTGGGTTTTAGTTTTTCAATGGTTTCCTTTATTAGCTTTTGTGTTTTTTCTGAAATAGGCTCTCTATTTAATTCAGCTACTTTAACCTTATTAATCTTTGTAGCTTCTTCCACTCGGCTTTGGCAATAACTTTCTAACATCTGAAAAAATGTAGGCATATCAAAGTATCCAAATAAATTACCATATAAACCTCTTTTTGCTCTGCGCTGAAATACTAAAAAATCATCCTTTTTAAGAAACTTATAATCATTTATAAGTATTTGTACGCATTCTTTTATTTCGTCATCTGAAAGGCTTTTATTATCGTCTATTTTGTAAATAGAACAAAACTCTATCATAAAAGCAGTCAAAAAAGTAGTTACTACCTGCGGTTTTGCTTTGTACGCTTGGTAAATAGTTAACTTATCCGATTGAATTACTGCCGATAATTCGTTCGAGCCTTGAAATTTTACTAACTCCGACATTTTTCTTATAATTTTGGTATTCCTTTATGGTGTTTGAAAAAACAACTCCCTGATAATTTCCTGCTATTGCTCTTTCGATTAATTCCCTTTGGAATGCTGGTTCAAAAATAGATAATTTTTTTATACTTAATTCTATGGCTGTTTTTGGTTTTTTCCTCCATTTAGGCATCTTTAATAGTTCCTGCCATATTTCTTCGTTTTCGGGTGCTATTCCGCATCCGAACCACTGCGTTTGATTATTTGATATGGTATGCATTCTATTGGAATTAAGGTCAAACCTTTAAAATCTTTTGTTGGTATTTTATGCTGTTTTATAACCTGCCACGCTCTTTGACGTGAGTTGTAGTTATAGAGTAGCATAAACTCATTTACTGATAAATATTTGTTTGCGTCAATTATCATATTCTTTTTTTAAACCTTTTGAAATTATTTTACTTATTGTATAACTGCTTAAATTATGTATATACATTAAATTTTTTATTTGAAATCCTTTTAAGTAGTCTTCGTATATTTTTTTTTGTTTATCTATTGGAACTTTCGAGTTCATATATCTTTCTTAAATATGCTATTTTTTGTTTTAATACGTCTATAAATTCAGTAGTGGCAAATCGTGTGTTTTTCATATTTTGCCATAATACTTCAAATTTACCCTCCGTTTTGCGAAATTCCTCGCAGTTAATTAATGCTTTTGCTTCTCTATCGCCTAAACTTCCTTCATTGCTTAACTTTGCCTTCGCTTCCTCTACTTTTCGTGCTGTGTAAGCATCTGTATATCCTTTGTGAGCAGATGTTTCTATTTCTGATAAAAGAAACAAGTACCCTGCTAACTTAACATTTATATCTATTAAAGTTTCTAAATCGTCTGTTTTATTAGCTTGGGTAATTGCTGACTTTATTTCTTCGAGTAGTTTCATTTAAAAAGGTAAATCTTTATCGTTTGCAACATCATTTACATTTGCCACTGGTTTATAGTCATTTTCATAAACAGTATGCGTATTGCCATACTTATCGGGTTGTTTCAATTGGCTCATACTGATTTTAATGTAGCCTTTATCGTTAGGTTCAATTTTGTTTAAATCGTTTATATTCAACGATAGGTTAAAAAATGTTCCAAATTTGCCCTCTATAGCCTTGCCATTGCCGACATATTTTTTTTCTTTACTCATAATATTTCTTTTTTTATTTTTCGGTTAATATCACTTGCAGAATAGTTAAGTCCTGCATTTATTCTATCTAATTGATTGTTAAAAATTTGCTTTGATAATTCTTCGTATCTTTCGGGTGTTATATCAAAAGTCTCTAATTCACTAATATAAATATCTTTTTGCTCATTTGAATAACTCGAAGTATTAACTAATGATAGTAAAAATTCTACCTTTTCATCAGTTACTTTTTCGTATTCTAAATTGTCAAAGTTCATAAAAGTTCTTTCTTTTCTTTTACTAATTTAATAAACTCGTTATTTCTATGCAAATTTTTATACTTTTCAAATACTTGTTTTAACTCTTCTTGTGTGCCTGTTTTAGCAATTTCGTCTATAACATTTTTATCTAATTTAACTGGCTCACTACCTTTGTTGCCATCGTCATCTTCGTCAATGTTAAGATTTAGTATTGCACCTATGGCATATCTGCGTTGGTAAGTTATAACACTACCAGCATCCTGTGGACTATGTTTAGTCGGTTGCATTTCATAAGTATCTTCCATATACTCCCCTGAAACGTGTTGTAGCCTTGTAGTTAGCTTATATTGTTCCGTAGGAAACTGTATAATCACTAAACCTTGTTTTGTCAAAGGCTCTGAAATTACATCTAAAATAGTAGCCAATGAAGCGTACTTACTTTTAAAAAATGGATTGTTGTCGGTTTTAATAATCTTTCCGACTTCTTTTTGGAATTCTATTAAACTTTTAGCTAATTCCGTTATTGATTCGCTTGTTTTCATATTAATATTCGTCGTGTTCTTTGTGTTTAAGTATTTTACCTTGACCATTGCATTCTAAACAGTCATTATCTCCAATGTTTTCTAAACATTCAGAGCATAACATATAGTCTTGGTCAAATAATGCATTACAGCAATTTGATAGTATTGCAACTCCAGTACCTTCGCAATTGCAACATTCTTTATATAGGCTCATATCTTTTGCAATAATTTTAACCTTCTTTGTATTATTTCGTCATATCGTTTGCCAATGTTTGTAAGGATGTTATAACCCTGCATCATTTTATGACTTTGTTTGTCTTCAATAGCTTGGTCAATTAATCTAATTACCTTGCGTTCTCTTTTGTGTAGGTCGTTTACTCGCATAATGTTTTTGTTTGGTTAATAATTGATTTTTCTAATCTGTTCATAATTTTTTGGTGTTTTTTATAAGATTTTAGAGAATATTTATCATTGTATTCATTAAACCAATTAAAGTTATCAATGCTGATAATTTTAGCTTTGTTGTACATATTTATGTACATTTCTAATCGTTTAAGTTTTAATTGTATTTCGGTTACGTTTAGCATAATTGTTTTTTTTACTAATATAGGTATTTATTTACTATTGTCAAGTATTATTTTTAATTTAGAATCGTTCTAATTTATACTTTTCATCTGGCGCTGCAACTATTATATAACCTTGTTTTTTTTGAATCAAAGACCTTATTTTTCGTAAATACTCACGTTCAAAAATTAAACTTTCTCCAGCCTTTAACTCTTTAACTTTTTCTTTTAAGTGTTCCATTTATTGGTTTTTTGCCATCTTTTATAAACTGGATATCAACGTGTTTGGCGGCTTCTTTTGCTGTATCAAAATATAAACTTTCTTTATATTCTGTTTTGTAGCATTTTTTACCTGACCTTAATATTACTACTGATACATATTGATAGCCTTGTTTTTCTCTTAACTCTTTTGTTTCTTCTATTATTCTGACTGTGTTTGGACGTTTGCCATAATTTCGTTCTTCCATTATGCTAATTTAAAATTTGTTTTATTTTTTCTTCTACCAATTAACATATCTCTAAAATGACTATAACAATAAATACTATGTTTAGATGCTTCTTTAATACTATAATATGTTACATTTGTAATTGTATTTGTAACTTTAATAGATTTTTTTAATTGCATATAATAAGCGTGTTTTTGATTTTCAGAATTATTGCACCATTCTAAATTTTCTATTCTATTATCAGTTTTAATCCCGTTTTTGTGATTTACTTGAGGTTTATTTTCAGGATTTGGTACAAATGTTAATGCTACTAACCTATGCAATTTAAAACATTTAGATTTATTATTTACTCTTAATGTTATTATATGGTAACCATAAAAATCATTTAATTTTCTTAAAACTTTATTAGTTTTTTTGCTATAAATCTCACCATCCTCTGAAATTAAATAATCATTGGTAAAATTCAATTTTTTAAATTTGCTATCCATAATTATTTTAATAATTTGCTATTGCGCTGCCATATATATGTTTCCCTTTTTTGTTTGCTTAACCCTGTTTTAGTGTACCTTTTCCCATAATAGGCAATATCGTTGTAATGTGTGTTATATTCTACTCGTTCGATAAGCATTTTATCGTATTCATCAAATATTACTTGACCTTCTTTAAACTTTTGATATTGTTTCATAAGTTCTACTTTTTGTCGTGTTGCGTCTGATTCTATTTTATAAATAGCTTCGTTAAATTGTTCTTGTGTCATATTAGTTTTTATATTCATATTTAACAAAGTTTTTACCGTTTTTCATTACTTTTTTACTTTCTATATCCCATCCCATTGACCTCAATACATAAATGTAATGTGCAAGTCTTGTAATACGATACTTTTCGATAGCTTCCCAGCTTGTGATTTTCTTTTTACCTTTTAGGTGTTTTTGGATTTGTTCTAATTGTGTTTTCATAATTATAAAATTGCTAATGTTAAAGTAATTACTAATGATGTTAATAATAACACTAAACATAATAAGTCTAATGCTGCATTTTTGATTAATTGTTTTGTTTCTGTTTTCATAATTGTTTTTTTTATAATTCAAATATACAACGCTTTTTACTTTTGTCAAGTATTATTTGTAATTTATAATGATTCTAAATAACTCCGAAAAAGGTTTAAGGTATGTAGGTAAGCAAAAGGTGTTTATACCCCTACCCCTAAAGGATATAAACACTATTCACTTACTCAAATAACTCGTCAAATAGGAATCGGAACGTTTCGGCTCTTGCAGGGAAGGTGTTTGACAGCCCATACACAAGATTTAAAAGCATACTCTACATACTGGTAGTACAGATGGCGTTAGCCTCACCCTGTCCACTTAAATAAGTCAGTAGGCTTATGCTTAAAGCTAACTATCTGCACCAAAAATATAAAGGCATAAAAAAACCCCTACAAGTGAGAGTTGCAAGGGTCGGGTAAAAGGGTTTATTCTTGAACCGTTCCCGAAATTAACCTCTCACATTATTTTCGGAAATCGTAAAGCAAAAGTAACAACTATTTAATAAACTTCCAAATATTTATAAAAATTGACACAATTAATGCAAAAATAAGCCAAAATATTAGTTTTAAGTTATTTACAGCTTTATGCTCAACTTCGCGTTTAGTTTCTTTTTTTTCTTCTTTCTTTTCTTGTGTTATTCCTTTTTTTTCCTCTTTGTTTTCAACCTTGAATTTTGGGTAAACGTAAAGCATTTTAGTAATTGTGTCGTAATAATGTACATATTCAGTCCTGGTTATTGTTTTAACGCTTCCTGTGTCAATAAAAACCTCTTGGGTTATTGTTTCTATTTTTTGAAACTTCTTTGCCTTACAACCGCTTAAAATAAGAAATAAGAATATATATGTTATTCTTCGCATAATCTTAAAATTTGTTGTATTTGATTATATGTAACGCTTATAATTTTAGTAGAAGTATTAGCATCATTGTGGTATTTTTTTAAATCAGCATACATAATATGTAAGTCCCCATCATATTCAAACCTAAAATTACCTTTTTCTAAAAATAAATAATCAAAAGTATTTGCAAATATACCGTTGTTAATATCTTTCCATCCTTCGGTTCTTAATTTATCTGTTAGTTTCATAGTCAATCAATTGAGTTAAGTATTCTTGTGCTTTTTTTAAGTCTTCTATTCC
>Ga0129333_10000843_pt1 | contig 26955 bp, 32 predicted proteins | sample CPB6_08_DNA_FD_94474 | JGI IMG/M metagenome (GOLD analysis project Ga0129333, IMG submission 94474) | Freshwater to marine salinity gradient microbial communities from Chesapeake Bay, USA - CPBay_Sum_0.6_0.8_DNA | ecosystem: Environmental > Aquatic > Marine > Coastal | place: USA: Chesapeake... | reverse complement strand
GCCTATGGGGTGCATCCGGTGATCGGTACGACCGGCCTCTCGCCTGCCCAGCTCAGCGACCTGGCCAGCTTCGCGGACAAGGCCTCGGTGGGTGGCGCCGTGATTCCCAACTTCTCGGTGGGGATGGTGCTGCTGCAGCAGGCCGCCGCCGCTGCGGCCCGCTTCTACGAGTTCGCCGAGCTGACCGAACTGCATCACAACCGCAAGGCCGATGCCCCCAGCGGCACCTGCATCAAGACCGCCGAACTGATGGAGGAGCTGGGCCGCAGCTTCAATGCGCCCCAGGTGGAGGAGCACGAGACCCTGGCCGGATGCCGTGGCGGTCAGCGTGAGAGTGGGCTGCGCCTGCACTCGATCCGCCTGCCGGGCCTGGTGGCTCACCAGGAGGTGATGTTCGGTGCCCCCGGTGAGACGTACACCCTGCGCCACGACACGATCGAGCGCTCGGCCTACATGCCGGGTGTGCTGCTCAGCGTGCGGCGGGTGCGCAGCCTGGAGGGCTTGGTCTATGGCCTGGAGCGGCTGCTCTGAGCCGCCTCGGTGCGCCACGGTCCCGGGCGGCAACATGGACAGCAGCTGAAGCTGCGCACAAGCCGACCCGATGCTGATTCCGCTGCGCCCCGGCGAGCTGCCACGCCTGATCCCGGCAGTGGCCACGGGGCCCCAGTTCAATGCCTGCAGCGGCAGCCCTCAGAAGCTGCTGCAGCGTCTGTTCATCTCGGTGATCGGCGGGGTGATCAGCCTGCTGGTGAGCCAGGGCGTGGCGATGTCCAGTCAGGTGGCGCCGATCATGCTGGTGGCGGGCTTCGTGTTTCTGCTCTACGTGCTGTGGGGGCCGATCCTGGAGGCCGGCCGTCGCAATGCGGTGCTGCGGCGCTATCCGGCCGCAGCGATTTTCGAGGGTGAGGTCGCCGACCTCTACACCCGGGAGCTGGTGGAGGGCCGCCAGGAGACCACCGACCGCCAGGGGCGCCTGGAGCTGGTGGAAAACCGCCGCACATGGCTCTGCCTGGAGTTGGAGGATGAGGATGGTTACCTCGGCAGCCTGCGCTTCCCCTACGACAAGAAGCACAAGGCGATCCGGCGAGGGATGGTGGTGAGGTGCCTGGTGCTGAGCGAGCGCAAGGATTTTTCGCGGATCGGTGCCCTGAGCGATGCCTGGCTGCCCCAGCCGAAGCTCTGGGTGGGCGACTACCCCTACCTGCTGCGGCCTGCTTTTGAGGAGCTGTGCCTGCGGCGCCTGGCCTGAGACCGGCCAGCTGCCCTCAACCGGTAACGACCTCGTTACACCCCGCAATATTGCGTTACAATCCGTTCAACACCACCTCCGCGAGGTCTCCATGGTCCAGGCCAACCCCGCTGCCCCCTCCGTCATCCGCGGCGCCACCGTCACCGAAGAAGACGGTGGTCGTCTCAACGCCTTCGCCACCGAGCCCCGCATGCAGGTGGTCGACGCCGATAACGGCTGGGGTTTCCATGAGCGCGCCGAGAAGCTGAATGGCCGCATGGCCATGCTCGGCTTCATCGCCCTGCTCGCCACCGAATTCGCCCTGGGCGGCGAAGCCTTCACCCGCGGTCTGCTGGGTATCGGCTGATCCGGCTCGGGCTCCCCTGGGGCCCGGCCGACGATCCGCGTTTCGTCATCACCGCAGCACAGAATCGTGCTGCGGTTTTTTGTGGCTGGTGTCCGTGCCTGTGCCTTCGCCCCAGACGCCACCGACATTGCGGGCCCGGGTCAGCGGTGCCGGCCCCAGCGGTGCCCTGGCCGCCCTGGCCCTGGCCCGCGCCGGCTGGCAGGTGCAGCTGGACGATCCGCTCGGCCCCGAGCAGCTCAGGACCCGTAGCCGGGCCTATGCCCTGACCCATTCCAGCCGTCAGCTGCTGGAGCAGCTTGATCTCTGGTGCCCGCTGCAGCCTCATCTGGCCCCCTTTCGCCAGCTTGAGCTCTGCGACCGCGCCTTGGACCGACAGCTCCGCTTCAGCACCGACGACCTCCCCGCCCGCCATCGGGCCGCTGCAGGGGGCGCGGTGGGGTGGATCCTGCAGCACCCACCGCTGATGGCGGTCCTGCTGCGGGCGCTGCAGGCCGAGCCGGCCATCCGGCTGCGGCTGGGCCTGTCGCAGTCTGAGGCCATTGCGGCGTCCCCCAGTGCCGAGGGCTTTGATCTGCTGGTGGCTGCCGATGGTCATGACTCCCCGACCCGTCAGGCGGCGGGTCTACGACGCTGGGGCTTTGCCTACCGCCAGGGCTGTCTCACCGTGCAGGTCCGTCTCAGAGGGGGGGAGCCGGAGCAGGCCTGGGAGCTGTTCCGTCCAGAGGGGCCCTTCGCCGTGCTGCCCCTCGGCGGTGACGCCTATCAGCTGGTGTGGAGCGCGCCGCTGCCGCGCCTGCAGCAGCTGCAGAGTCTCGATGGCGTCGCCTTCCTCGATGCCCTCAGTGCCGCCCTGCCGGAGCAACTCCAGGCGGAGGTCCTGCTCGATCAGCCGCGGGCCTTTCCGGTGGCCTGGGAGCTGGCCTGGCCGCTGCGACGCCGGCGTCTGGTGTTGTTGGGGGAGGCGGCCCATCGCTGCCATCCGGTGGGCGGTCAGGGGCTCAACCTCTGCTGGCGGGATGTGGCGCTGCTGGCGTCCCTGGCCCGCCGCTGCGCAGAGGGGCGTTGCCGCCCCACCCGTCTGCCCGCCCTTTACAGCCGCCGGCGCTGGCTGGACATGCTGGTGGTGCTGATCTCCACCGATGTCCTGGTGCGGTTGTTCTCCAACCGCCAGCCGCTGCTGTTGCCGCTGCGGCGCCTGGCCCTGGCCCTGTTGGCGGCGCAGGCGCCGCTGCGCCGGCTCGTGCTTGCCGTCATGACCGAGGGCCCCTTGCGCCTGAAGCGCTCCTGAGCAGCATGCTCCTGGCGACCGCCGTGGTGCCGTCCCGGTCCGCTCCGCAACCTTTGCCGCCATCCCTGCCCGCTCACGCCATGGTGATCAGCAGCTCGCCCCAGCCGCCGCCGAGTCAGGCCCTGTTACGCCATCTGCGGCTGGAGCTGGGCCTGAGCGAGAGCGCACTGGAACTGGGCCTGCGCCAGGCGGAGCTGGAGCAGGCGCCCCTGCCGGTCGTGCTGTGGCGCTTTGGCCTGATCAGCCTCGATCAGCTCGATCAGCTCTTTGCCTGGCTCACGGATCAGGATTGAGACCAGCTCGGGAACCCCGCAGGACGCTCAGTAGACGATCAACGATTCCACCGGCACGCCGGCCGGCAGCTTGGCGCGGCCGTTGAGATCGGCCAGCTCGACCACGAAGGCGAGGCCGCAGAGCTCACCGCCGACCCGTTCCACCAGCTCGGCGCAGGCTGCCGCGGTGCCGCCGGTGGCCAGCAGGTCGTCGACCACCAGCACGCGCGGGCGATGGTCGAAGCCCTGGCGGATGATCTCGAGCCGATCGCTGCCGTACTCGAGCTCGTACTCCACCCCTTCAACCGGGGGTGGCAGCTTGCCTGGTTTGCGGGCCTTGACGAAGCCGATGCGGCGATCGGTGGCCAGGCTCATGCCAACGATGAACCCCCGGCTCTCGATGCCGACGATCAGCTCGGGTTGCAACCGGTCGCAGATGGCGCCGAGCTGGCTGACCACCTCCTGCCAGGCCTCCGGTTGGCGCAGCAGCGGGCTGATGTCCCGAAACAGGATGCCGGGCTTGGGAAAGTCGGGGATCTCGCGCACCAGTGCGCGGAGCTCCAGGGTGCCCATGGTGCGAGGGATTGCAGTGCGGTCTCTCGCATCACTTTCGCAGGTGCTCCGTCGCCCGTGGTCGACGGATGGTGGCCATGGCTGGCAAGATCACGGCCATGAGCGACGCCCCACCGGCCCAGACCCCGCGGTCCGGCCGCCCTCTCTCCAGGCGCGGCATCGAGCGTCTCGACCTGATGCTGCTCTGCGCCGAAGCCCTCGACCTCAATGGCGGTGAGGCGATGGTCTGGCTGAGCGAAGAGCTGGGCATGACCGACGTCCTGCCCAACCGTGTCGAGTTGTGGAAGCGGCGCTGCTCGAATCCCTTGCGTCGGGCCACCCGGCGCAGCGCCCTTCAGCCGGCAGAGGCTGATGCCCTGATCCGCATTCTCACCGCGCTGTCGGAGCGGCTGTATCCAATGCTGCGCAGCCTGCTCTCCAGCGCTGAGCCGCCGGCGATCACCGCCCAGCGCTGGGCTCTGTTCAGGAGCCGCCTGGAGGAGCTGCTGCGGGAGCGCTTCAACCTGCGCCGCGGCGCTGTGCAGCGCCTGCTCGATCCCGAGGAGGGGCCCCAGCTGTGCCGTGAGTTGATCCAGGCGATGGCGCTCAGTTCCGGTCCCGGCGGCTTTGAACGGCTGCGGGCCAGCCTGCTGGATGCGGCCCGCTGATCAGCCCTCCGGCCTCTCCTCCATCGAATGAAGCTCTCAACCCGCTACGAACAGACCAGCTGCCGCCTGGTGCTGGAGGGTCTGCCGGATCTCTCCGCCGGCCACGGCAGCGACAGCCTTGGCATCGTGACCGGCTTCACCATGGCCCTGGCCGGTCGTCAGGAGCTGGAGGGCAAGCGGGAGCACCTCGAGGCCCTGATGGCCGTTGTGCTGCCCTATGCCCGCCATCTGCTCAGCGGCCAGGCCCGTGCCTTCGGTGCCGCCGATCAGCCCGTGGCCATCGCCCCGCTGCAGGGGATGCATCAGTTGGAGCTGCGCAGCAGCCAGCCCGATACGCCTCCCCTACAGCTGCAGCTGGATGACGCCGAGCTGGCGGATCTGGTGCGCTGTCTCGATCAGCTGCGCCTGGATCCGCGCGTGGCCGTTCCCTTCGTGGTGCCGGAACCCCAGCCTCTGCGCCGCCGTGAGCAGCGCCGTCGCCGGCCCCGCCGCGAGACCCTTGCTGCGCCGTTGGCGGGTGTCCTCGCTCTGGTGATCGCTGCTGCCCTCACCGCCCTGATCCCACCGACGCCCCGTTCGGGGCCGGGTGCCACCGCCACGACCAAGGCTGCGGTCAGACCTGCGGCTCCTCCCCGTTGACGGCTGCGGCAATGTCCCCACACTGGTGCTGATGTGATCACCGCGATGACCTGGTCTGAACTGCGCCGCCGCGTGACCCGTCTTGGTGCCTGCCTGGATGTGGTGGTGCGCAGCGATCCTGAGGTCTGTGGCCTCAGTGGCGACGATTTTCATCTCTCCATGCACCACGGCGGCCAAGGGGACTGCACCGTGGGCGATCTGAGCCTGGTGGACTGCCCCAACGAACTGGTGCTGATCGAGTTTGAGCGCTGGATGCGCGGCGCCGGCTACAACCTGGAGTCATGAGCCGCCATCGCCGCCTGCAGCTCGTCCGCAGCGGCGGTCAGGCCCCACGGCCTCGCCCGGTGCTCCGCAAGCGCACCCCTCGCCGTCCTTCCCGTTCCCGTCGGCTGTTGGAGGCCTTGCTGCTCCTGGCCGCTGGCTGTGGGGTGCTTGTGTTGCTGCTGCTCCTGCCCAGGGCCGTTGATCTGGACAGCCTGCTGTTGGTCAGCACGGCCATCGGCCATCTGATCGATGGGATCACCCAGCTGCTGCTCGGTCTGATCCAGCTGCTGGCGGTGCTGTTGCTGGTGAGCCTGGCCCTGCTCGCGCTGGTGCTGCTCCTGGGTGGTCTGGTGCGATTGGTTCGTGCGCTGCTGCCACCACCCGCCTCTGCCACCAAGCCTGGCCCGCCCCCACCAACGTCACCCCAGCCGCGACGTCTGGGCAGATCCGGCCAGCGTCTCTAGCCTGGCCGGAGGCGATGGTCAGGGGAGACGGCGCCGATGCCGAAGCTGCCGTGCACGATCCAGAAGCTGCCGCGCAAGGTCTATGAGCAGGAGCTGAGCCGGCTGCAGGAGGAGTTGGTGAAGATGCAGTACTGGGTGAAGGCCGAGGGCTTTCGCCTGATGGTGCTCTTTGAGGGGCGCGATGCGGCGGGTAAGGGTGGCACGATTCAGCGCCTCATCGAGCCGCTCAACCCGCGCGGCTGCCGGGTGGTGGCCCTGGGTATCCCGAGCGACCGTCAGCGCAGCCAGTGGTATTTCCAGCGCTATGTGGAGCATTTCCCCTGCGCCGGCGAGATCGTGCTGTTTGATCGCAGCTGGTACAACCGCGCCGGTGTGGAGCGGGTGATGGGCTTCTGCAGCGAGGCGGAGCTGCGTGAGTTTGAGCAGTCCTGCCCGGAGTTTGAGCGGATGCTGGTGCGCTCAGGCATTGCTCTGCTCAAGTACTGGTTTTCCGTCAGCGATGAGGAGCAGGAGGCGCGCTTCCGGGCCCGCATCAAAGATCCCACGCGCCGCTGGAAGCTGAGTCCGATGGATCTGGAATCGCGGGATCGCTGGGTGGAGTTCTCACGCGCCAAGGATGAGATGTTTGCCCACACCAACATCCCGGAGGCGCCCTGGTTCACGGTGGAGGCGGATGACAAGCGCCGTGCGCGCCTGAACTGCATCCGCCATCTGCTCAGCAAGGTGCCCTATGTGGACATGACACCTCCGGCCCTGGATCTGCCGCCGCGACGCAGCGCCGGCGACTACCGGAGGCCGCCGATCCATGAGCAGTTCTTCGTGCCGAATGCCTATCCCTGATGGAGCTGGCTGAACCACATGCCGGCCAGCTGCCAGCTTGACCAGAGAAAGATCGCCAGAAACAGCCAGTTCAACCAGGCGGGGCGGTTGTCGTTGTCAAACAGCATCGGCCTGGTGTCGGGGTGACGGTCGACTGAAGGTTAGGGGGTTCCGGAGGCAGCATCCCTGAGCTGCCAGTGATGCACCAGGCCATCGCCGTCGGCTGAGGGCACGGTGATCACCTCAAGCTGCTGGCGGCCGCGGCGGTAGTCGTAACGGCAGAAGCCGGCGCCGGTACCGGAGCAGCTGCGCAGGCTGGCCAGGCCATTGCCGGACAGTTCCCGATCGAAGCTGTCCAGGCTGGGATCGCCATCGGGCTGCCAGCCCTGGTCGCGCAGGTGCTGATCGGCGCGCTCAATCGGTTGGCGGGGGCTCAATCTGGGCAGATCGGCCGGCGGATCGGCGATGCCGAGGTTGCTGTCGAGGGCTGCCAGACAACCGAACAGCAGGGCCAGGAGCAGGCTAGGCCGAAGCGGGTGCTGGCTGGCCATGGGCCCGCTCCAGACGAGGGGAACTCCCTGATTACAGCAATGCTGGAGCGGAGGCGGAACGTCTGAGGTCGCGGCGTTGGTCGTGCAGGTCTTCGAGCTGGTTGTGAACCGCTACCAGCTGGGCGCGGATCGCTTCGGTGTTCTCCAGCTTCACCAGGTTCAGCAGGATCGCTTCGATCTGGGCTTTGCTATCGATCAGCACACGGCACTCGCTGGTTCCAGGCTCGTAGGTCATCGGCATCATGGGGAACCTGCCGATTCAAGCGGCGCTCCACCCTGTTGGCTGTCGCCGCTGTTGCAGTTTGTCCCTGGGCTGATCTGCCTTCAGCGCTCGCCCTGCGATTCCGGCACGATCGATCAGACAGGAGGCGACCAGCGATCCAGTTCGCTACCAAACCGATGTTCGAGGATAGCGGGCCGATAGTTGCAACGCTTGTCCTGCCAGCGCTGTTTGACGCTGATATCGAGATCGTTGAAGCTTGTTTCTGGCGGCATGATGCGCTGCTGATGACCAAGGGCTGATCTGCCGGGTTTGAATATGCCGTTGTAGGCAGATTGGATGCCGTATGTCAGGCTGCCATCTTTGGCGGTGCCATATTCAACCTTGGATGTGTCGATGGCTAGCCCAAGCTCGGCAACGCCGTTGAGGATCCATTCCAGCGGTCGGTCCGCGAGGTCGCGGTCGGATTCGTCGCCACCCCCAACGCTGCCATGCCCTCCGGCAAACCACACCTGGGAGAGTTGGCCAGGTCGGCTGGCTTGCATTGGCGTGTAGTCAAAGACCTTGCGATCTTCGTCAATTGCAACGGCGTGGAATGCATGCTCAATCAGTGGATTGATTCGGCAATCATGAAATTGATAGCGTTTGTTGAGTTTTTCGCTGAGCCCTAGTTTTTTGAAGAGATTGGGAATCCCTAGTGAGGCCACCGTGTCCCAGCAACAGAGTGCCTTGATTGGAGGACGGTCGCCATAGTTGGCGCGAAAGCGCATCGCCTCTGAACCACTTGGTTTCGCTGCCTCGCTGGCGTTGCGATAGAGTTCGTAAGCTTCTGGAATCATGCGGATAAATTGTCGGTGCGGTAGGCCTGCGTTATAGATCAGTCCTGCCAGGCAGCGAATCGTGTAGGCACCCCTGCTGAAGCCTGCAAGATAGATCTCGTCGCCTGGCTGATAATTGAGGCATAAAAATGTGTATGCTTTTTGAATCTTGTAGTCGATTCCTGTGCCTAGGCCGCCGCCAAGCCATTTGATCATGCCGTCAATCAGTGAGCCCTCTCGTCTGATCTGATCGGTCCCCAGTCCTTCGTTATAGTAAACGATCTGATCACTTCCCTCGCTACAGCGGGGTGCGATCGCCTGGACCATTTTTGCTACGTTGGTCGGGTAGGCTTGTTCCAGATCTTGCCAAGTGCCATCACAGCAGATGATGATTCGTTTTGTCATCGTTGCTGTCCTCTTGCGTGCATGGTGAGGTTCTAGCGGTGTCGAGGCTAGCTCGCATTGGCGTGTTACATAGTGTTGAGTTTGGAGGGCTTGAAAGCAGGGCTGGGGGCTTGTTTGTATTTGCCAGCTTTTCACTCAGGGAGTATCTGGAAAACTCGGACTTTCTATGCGAAAAGGGCGTCGTGACCGCAGGCCCGGACTTGGTTGATGGGCAGAAAGCCGCTCTGCGTCTTGTATGACAAGCTCACCGCCGCCAGCAAGCAGGTCACATCAGAGGCGTTTCGCTCTGAGATGAAGAAGGTCGTGCCTTGGTAAGGCGCTGAGGGATCTGCTTGGCCCCCACTACCCCAAGCTGTGCATGAAGTGTGGACGATATCCGTATTATCTGGCGTCGATGCCATGTATCCACCTGCAGCAGCAGTGGTGCTCGCTCAGTGATCCCGCCGTAGAGGAAGTGCAAGGGGAGAAGTGGGGGCCGCGGAAACATTAGACTAATCGCGCTAACCAGTATTTTACGTGATGAACCTCCACATGGCTGTGGGTTGGTATTCTGAATTCAGGACTCATTTGGTGAGAACATGACCGGAATAGCCATCGGGTCGAGCCGATCAGCGCCGCCGGGCCGAGGTGGTCAGTTCAGCCGCCGCTCACATCGTCCTTGTCCAGAGATGCCCTGGCAGCGCCAGCTCTTCACATCTTTCTGATGCTTTTCCCATAGGATCACTCGTCGCTCCTGATGGCCGCGGCAACGATGATGGGATGCGCTCTTCGCATGGGGGTCCCAGAGGACCTGCGCGTCCAACGTCTTCAGAGCGATGCTGCTGCGCGTAGGCCTGACAACGCCATAGTCCATGGACTGATCCCGTGTTCAGGTAGCCCCGCCTCCTGCGCCGGTGCGATGCCAGTCAGGCGAAGACGGCCGAATTGGTGAGGTGTCCGATGCTTGGCCAGGGGCTTCATCCGCTGCCGCTGCTCGTCACGGATCTTACGCGTGAGCTTAAGAGTTATTGAAGAGTCTGCGCCGATGCGAAACGCCGGCTGACTGAGGTTTTCTCAGGTGGCTCCTGGTCGCTTCAGATCAGGGACGTCCCTTCAGCAGGGGCAATCCGCATGGCCTGGTCATCAGCAACAGACGCACCAACGGATGGGCCGCCGCTGTTGCTGTGCCGTTTCGGAATCCTGAGACTACCTGGAACGACCGTTAAGCGAACACCATCTCGATGACCGCCTTTTGGGGATTGGAGGCCGTCTGCAGGATCGATTGAGGCGGAGGGGGTGGGATTCGAACCCACGGAGGCTTTCACCTCGCTGGTTTTCAAGACCAGAGCCATCAACCACTCGACCACCCCTCCGCGGCCTGACCTTCGCGGTCCTTGCCATTCTCCCACGACCATCCCACGGTTTGGGGAATTCCAGGTTGAGACGCGCAAGACTGCTGGGCATGCTGGGTGTAGGGACCCGCGGCCGTGCGCTTGCTTCGTCGATGACCGTTCTCTCCACCAACCTGCTGGCTGTGCGCACGCGCGAGCTGGCGGACATGATCGAAACCCTGCCCGTCAGCCTGGCGCCTGACCACCAGTACGAGCGCTGCTGTGAGCTGCTCGAACAGGTGGCCATTGCCCTTGACCTGTTGACGACGCCCTGAGTTCAGCTCTCCGGCTTGGCCAGGGGCAGCAGGGACTTGTCACATCAGTCTGGATGTGCTCGCTCACCAGGTTCGTCCCCCCAGCAGCGCAGTGAGCCGCTGCTGACGTGAATGCCAGTTGAGGCCTGAGCGCTTTCTGAGGCGGTTCTCGATCGCCAGGTAGCGGCACAGCCAGCGGTTCTCCTCCTCGGAGTTCGCGAAGGTCATGGCGTAGGCCCATCCCTTACTGAGTGTGTTTGGACGAACCTCTCGGCCTTGCCCATGGTTCTGGCTGAGTAGGACCTGCTGAGGATCTGCCGTCGCCTGAGGACACGCCAAGCCTTGCCGACGTCGGCAGGTCCGTTTCCAGGCGACAGCACGGCTCACACAGCCGATCACTGCTGCCGTCTGCGCGTCTGCCAAGACCTCGATGACAGCCAGTTGCGTGGCGCCGTCGATGGCCTTGCCGTAGCGGCCGCCTTAGGAGCGGCTCTGCTGGTGAACGCCTGTGATCCGAGGGGCTCACCTTCCGAAATCGGGCCACTGATCCGATCTCGATCTGCATCAGGTCATCTGGCCTGTGCCACCCCTTCCGCTTGACCGCGGGTTTGGCTTTAAGGTTTCTCAGTCGGCCCAGACCCAGCGCGGAGGCTGATGTCGTTCCAGCACAGGGGCATGACCTTCATTCCAACAACACTGGTCCAGCCGGTTGGCGCCTGAGGGCTTGCCTGCGGCAGCCCATCGGCACCTGCCTCAACCTGGGTATGGCTGCGTCACGGTCGGCTTCAGGGTTCGATGCAGAGTGCAGTGGTGCTACCCATGCAGCCTGTGGTTGTGTGTGTAGCGACAAAGCTGGCTGGCGAGATCAGGATCGTTGACGTCTGGGGCCTTGACATGATCTCGGCTACTGGAAGTGGCTCCCCTGGCCCAATCAATGGGGCCAATTGATTTGGAGGACGAAGTCGCTTGTTGCGCGTCTTGGCTTGGCGCGATGCGATCAGCTTGATCAGGTCTTGCCATGGATCTCAATGACTCCACTCCGCCAGTGAATCGCTCACACTTGTCCTGAGTCTTGATTTTGATCAGCTCGTGGTCAGAGAAGACAAGTGGCATCTGATCCATCGCCTAAGTGGCCCAGGTTCGATCGCGTGATTATTGACGTCTTGATCCCCCAGGTTCTCTTGATCTACTTGAGACTCTATCTGCTTAATTCGGTATTGTCAGAAGCTGATGCTCAGCCCAGCCCAGCCGCTGCCGATATAATTGATGCCACTTCCTGCTGCTACATCTCCTCTGATTTTCAGCGCAACTGTACTCGAGAGATCAATCGACACTCCTGCTGTTACGGCAACAGCATTGCGGCTGATGGCCTCCGCGGGCAATGATAATAACTGGCCAATCATTGTGACATTAACTGTGTTGTTGCCGATGGCTCCGCGATGCATATAGCCCACTTGGCCCGCTAGGGTCATCTTGGTATTCTTTCCCAAGGTTGTTTTAATTATTCTTTGGGTGCCAATGCCAACGAAGCTTTGGCCGATACTGACGTTTTGTCCGTTGACCGTGGCATTGGCAGAGCTGTTGCCGGATTCCGTATATGAGCTAATCCATTGTTGGGCGTATCTGACTCGAGCTGTGGGAAGAATTGTCCAGCCACTTGCCTTACCTGCTTTAATCGTAATTCCCAGTTCTGGAGCTATCCACCAACCTTGATATGAGGCATTCGAGCTTGAGTTGCCTAGATAAGCCATGTTGTCGTTTATGTATCGCTGCTGATGGAAACTCTGAACACCCCCGTAAATGCCGAAATCAATTGAAGTGTTGCCCCAGCTTTTCTGGCCATAAAGCCCTAGGAATTCGCCATCACTGGTGTTATTGGCTGATTGCATCGTCTCACTGTTGGCAGTCAGACTGATTTGTCCATATCCGCCGAGTATCCCAAAGGTCAGATCTTTACTACGTAGGGCGTCGTATCCGATGGCAACGCCAGTTAGGGCATAGTGGCTGTCCAGCGTTGCTGTTGTACCAGAATAACTTGATGTCGTTCCCAAGCCTCGCGCCCAAACTGAATGGATGCTGTCAGTGCCGTTATGGTGTCCCGATGTGAGTGAGGATATTGTTGCGGCCATGTCGCCGAGGGCGTCACTTGAGGCTGAAAAAATAGTGGTGTCGTAGGTTGCTATCTGCTTGGTTGATGTGTTGATAAAGACTGGAGATGTTCCGCTCGTGCTGACGCCAGACAGTGTTCCTGTATAGCTAATAATTTTTGAGTAATTGGCCCCTGTGGTGACATTGACTTGCGTGCCGCTTCCCAGGTTGACATTGCCTGCAAGGAATGAGCCGTTTCCAAGGTTCAGCGTGTTTCCGGCGGCGCCAAAGGTGATCGAATCCCCCGAATAACTGACAATGCGTCCCACATTGGTTACAACCTCGTTACCAGTTGTTATGAGAATCCCGCTATATCCGGAGCCTGTTGCTATGATCATGCCCGCATTGATAATGGTGTTGCTGCCGTCTTGGGCCGCAATCGCTGCGCCATTTCTGCTTGTGACTATGCCATAGTTTCTGATCGTATTATTGCCGCCTGAGACTCGGATGCCTCTGGCATTCGTGCTTCCATATGCACTGATCGTTCCGAAGTTGTTTATGATGTTCGACCCTCCTTCGGCGTTGATGCCCGAAGCGTTGTTGCCCCCGGGGCTTCTGCCGTTTCCTGTCGTATCAATTGTTCCATAATTGTTGATTACTGTTGATCCTCCTGTTGCGTGTATCCCAGACACGTCTGATCCTGCCGCGCTAACGCTTCCGTTTGTGGTTATTCTTCCATAATTGTTGATGAAGTTGTTGCCGTTTGTGGCGGAAACTCCAGGAGCGTTATTGTTGTTGACTACGACGCTCCCTGATGTCGTGATGATTAGTGTGTCGCTGCCATTCAGGGCAGGGCTTGTCGGACCTTGGGTCTCGGTCGTCGGGGTGTTAATTGTTGTGGTCTCTGCAATTGCTGCTTGTGAGCACTGGATCAGAAGCCCGCAGAGGGAAGCTGCCCGGACAAGCTGTGTGCCGATTCTTCTCAGGTTCGCGCGATCAGCTTTCGTTTCATCGTCTTTCTGTATCCTCGCGAAGGAACTTTTTGCTTTTCTGCAAGATCTGGTCATGAAACCTTCTCTGCTTGTCGTCGGATCTTAGCTGGAGCAAATGCTTTCTAGTGTTTGCCTTTTCCTTTTGTAGGCGTGTCGATTGTCGTCCTGCTATTCTCTGCAACCTTGTGCGGTTAGCGTGTGACCTGGTGAACAGGCTGAAGGGAGGTGAGTACCACTGCCACTACCAGTGCCTGGTCACTGGTCTGCTTCAGTCTCCTTGTCCGGCGCCTGTCAGATCGCGTCGTCACCGGCTTTTCAGTCTTCAATCTGTGGTTCTTGTCCTGTCGCTGCCAGGGACGGGTGCATGGTCTGGGACAGGCACCTTCTGTGGCGCTGGTGTTTGGATGCCTGAGCTTTGCCTGCGTACTTGCGTTTATCACAGTGGTGTAGGCCTTGACGTGCAGGCGGGGCGTTGAGCTGCCTGACTGCGAGGTGCTGAGCTGATCCTCAGGTAGAGCAGGGAGGCTGAGTTCAATGGGATGGGCGGCGCTCTCCTCTGCGAGCTCTCAGCCTTAGCCGTCACCACATCAACAGGCCGCGTGATCCTCTGAGTTCTGGGATCTGTTGCCGAATTCAGGAGAGCGATGCAGCTAAAGCAACGGCTCAGCAGAACGCTGGAAGGCTCCTTGATGTCCTGTATTGATGCCGGCCTGAGTCCAAACCAGATCACCTCAGTCCAAACCAGGTCGAGCGACTGCTTGAAGAGACCGACCTGGCCTGATTCACCCGATTCCTCGCATGACCTCTGCGGCTTTGAGCAGTTGAGCCTCCTCCTCAAGAACTGTTCCTGGGGAGGAGGTCTCAGCGACTCTGATTAGTCCTGGGGTTTGGCCAGGGGCAGCAGGCACTTGTCCGAATCGCAGCCAGCGGGGCCCGCTTCCATTAATTCACCGCTGTCGTATCGCTGCAGCGCTTCGAAGAAGTCGCCGGTGCGGCGGCGCTGCACCACCTCAGCCTGCAGGCGTTCGTAGGTGGCGTGGTCAATCGGTTCGAACGGCAGCCGTGGGAAGGTGGCGTTGGCATCGAAGCGGGCCAGAAGCGCTGCGGAGATGTAGCCCTCCCCCTCATCGATCGCCCGGTGGATGGCCTCGGCCAGTGGTTCGATCTCATGCTCACGGAACTCCACGGTGGCGGAGGTGTTGTGGGCGGTGTAATACCGCTGCACCTGCATGTAGAAGTCGAACTGGGCCATGGCGGAGAAGTTGTTGATCTCCACCGCATCGGCGCCGGGAATGTTGGCCCAACTCACCTCGGTGGGAATCTCAACCAGCCACTCGCTGCAGCGGGGATCGAACGGATCATCGAGCAGGCGGCCTTGGTCGTCCTTGTCGGACTGGGACGGCACGATCGTGTAGCCGTAGTCCAGGCAGGCCAGCGCCACCGGATCGTTCTTGCGGAAGGTGATGCGGCGGATGAAGCGCTGGGCCTTGGGCGGGTGCCAGCCGGGGGAGGCGCCGGTGAGCAGGCTCTTGGTGCCGGCCGGCTGCACGGTGGTGCAGCGGTTGGGCCGTCGCAGGCCATGGCGATCGCAGTAGTCCCACACCGCCTTGTTCACAATCTCCTTCCAGCGGCTCAGGTACTCCGCTTCCCTGGCCTTGAAGGCACGGCCCTCCTCGGTGTCCGGGCGGCCGGCTTCCCACCAGTTCAGCCAGGCGGTGCCGAAGGCATGCACGAAGAAGTCGAACAGGCCGGTGAAGCTCACGCCCACGATCGGATCCCAGGCGCGGCTCTGGCGGTAGCGCGCCACCTCAAAGCGGTGATTCAGCAGACAGGCCACCGCCAGACCACCGGCGGTGAAGGCCTCCTCCTGCGCCACATGATCCTCGGGGTCGATGCGGTTGAGGTGAATTTCGGCCAGGTTGCAGTGGAAATCAGCGCCGAGGATCTCACCGCAGGGGTTGAGGCCATAGCGCCCAAGACGATGCTCGAGTTCGGCGTCGTCCAGTCCATCAGCGTGCTGACGCAGCCAGCGGCCGGCTTCGTCGCGGCCCTGATCGCAGTAGATCCCGATGAACTCGTCGCGCAGTTCCGGGGTGGGCAGCAGATCGGCGTTGGAGCGGGCGATCGCTTCTGGGGCGAACTGGATCGCCCCCTCACCGCTCTGGAACTGCTTCGTCACCGCTTCGAGCACCGTTTCGCGGCTGGGGCGGCTGTGGAACACGCGCGTGTGGTTCGCCATGCGCAGCGCGTCGCGTTCCGGGTCGATGCGCCAGTTGCCGTCGCTGTCCTGCTGCCAGAGGTTGTCCTTGGCGCCGGCGGCGGCCAGGTCATCGGCGGCGAACTGGCGCATGCCGGCGCTGCGGCGGATGTTGCCGGCCACGATCGTGACCGCCGCCTCATCGATCAGCAGGCAGCACTCCACCGAGGTGAGCTGGCGCCCCTGTGCCTTGGCCAGGATCTGGGCGACGCGGCCGTAGAGGTCCTTCAGCTTCACCGGGTTGGCCATGCCGCCGAAGCCCTTCAGGGTTTCGCCCACAGGCCGCACATCCGAGAGATCAATGCTGATCTCGATCGGCGCCTCGGCATCGAAGCGCTCATCGCTGCAGAGCTCCAGCAGCAGCTGGTAGCTGTCGACCCAGCCACGGCGTGTGTCGCCCACCTTGATCGCCACCTGCTGGCCGCTGATCGTGTGGCTGGTGTGCTCCTGCCGCTCGCCCGCAGCGGTGACACCGATGTCGCTGACGCTGAGGATCTGCAGCCGGTTACGCACCACCGGCAGGCGGCTGATCAGGTGCGGCTCGATGATGGCGCCGGTGCCGCAGCCCATCATCGCCAGGTCCATCATCAGACCAAAGGCATCCCAGTCCACCAGGTTGGTGGAGGTGCAGTTGTAGGCGCCCGAGAAGTTCTCGCTCTGCTCGATCCAGGGAGTGCCGCCGATCCACAGCCAGCGGCCCGAGGGCAGTGCCCTCTGATCGTGCTGCATGCGGCGCAGCAGTGCCACCTCCTGCTCGTTGAGGTGCCCCAGTGTGCGCAGACCCTCGAGGTTGCGCTCCGCCACCTGCTGCCAGCTCTCGCGGCCCGCCGGCAGCTTGCGGCTGTAGGTCCGGTAGAAGACCGGGTTGGCCGCTGGCGCTGTGGCCGGGAAGTCCGGCCGTGGCGCGTTCAGGGCAGCGTCTGCGGCGCGGCTGGTGGCGTCTTGGCTGGCGGCGCCCGTGGAGGCCGCTTGCGGGGCAGACAGGGTCACGCTATTGGGATGATCGGCAGTCTCGGCACCATAACGCCACCGATGGGGGTCGCAAGGGGAGCGCGCCACTACTGGTGGATGGCGGAGGCCGTGGCCACACTGGGGTTCACCAGTCGCGCCGCCATGGATCGCGTTCCCGAGCCGGAGCTGATGGACGACGCCCAGCAGGCGCTCGCCTACGCCTCCGCGGACTTCAGTGCGGGCGATCAGGCCCTGATCGATCGTCTGCAGGAGCTCTTCCCCACCGGCCTCGGTGTGCGTCTGATTGATCTCGGCTGCGGTCCCGGCAACATCAGCTTTCTCCTGGCGCAGCGTTACACCGACGCCAGCGTGCTGGGCGTCGACGGAGCCGCCGCCATGCTCGAGCTGGCCGTCCTGGCACTGGCACAGCAGCCGGACCTGCAGCCCCGCCTGCGCTTTTCCCACCACCTGCTGCCCGATGTCGGCCTGCCGGGCGGCTTCAGCGCCGTGATCAGCAACAGCCTGCTGCACCATCTGCACGACCCTGCCGTGCTCTGGCAGGCCGTGCGCCAGTTGGCGGCCCCCGCTGCCTGCGTCTACATCAAGGATCTGCGCCGGCCCGCCAGCAGCGCCGCCGCCGAGGCCCTGCTGCAGCGGTATCTGGCCGAGGCGCCACCCGTGCTGCAGCGCGATTACCTCGCCTCGCTGCATGCCGCCTTCACCCCTGAGGAGGTGGCGCAGCAGCTGGAGGTGGCCGGGCTGGCGGCGCAGCTGCAGGTGGCGCCCCTGGAGGATCGCTACCTGGAGGTGTGGGGTGTGCTCGGCGCGGCCCCGCCTGGCAGGCTGGCCGGATGACCAGCAGCATCAGCACCCCCGGCGCCCCCAGCAGCGGCCTCAACCCTGAGCTTCAGGCCCTGGCCGAGGCGGTGAGCCGTCGCCGCAATTTCGCGATCATTTCCCACCCGGACGCCGGTAAGACCACCCTCACCGAGAAGCTGCTGCTCTACGGCGGGGCGATCCAGCAGGCCGGTGCCGTCAAGGCCAAGGGCGAGCAGCGCAAGGTGACCTCCGACTGGATGGAGCTGGAGAAGCAGCGCGGCATCTCGATCACGTCGACCGTGCTGCAGTTCGACTACAGCGGCAGCACCGTCAACCTGCTCGACACTCCCGGCCACCAGGACTTCTCGGAGGACACCTACCGCACCCTCGCCGCCGCCGACAACGCGGTGATGCTCGAGGACGCCGCCAAGGGCCTGGAGCCGCAGACCCGCAAGTTGTTTGAGGTGTGCCGCATGCGGCGCATCCCCATCTTCACCTTCATCAACAAGATGGACCGGCCGGGGCGTGAACCCCTGGAGCTGCTCGATGAGATCGAGCAGGAGCTGGGCCTGGCCTGCTGGCCGGTGAACTGGCCGATCGGCAGCGGTGATCGCTTCCGCGGCGTGATCGATCGCCGCAGCCGCCAGGTGATCCTGTTTGAACGGGCCGAACGCGGCCGCGCCTCCGAGGAGAGGCTGTTGAGCGTGGAGGACGCACGCGCCAGCGGCGTGGTCGAGACGGACCTGCTGGAAACGGCCCTGGAGGAGCTGGAGCTGCTGGAGGGTGCCGGCAACGAGCTCGATCTGGAGCTGGTGCACGCCGGTGAGCTGAGCCCGGTGTTCTTCGGCTCGGCCATGACCAACTTCGGTGTGCGGCCCTTCCTCGATGCCTTCCTGGAGCTGGCTCAGAAGCCCACGCCCCGCAGCAGCAGCGCCGGAGTGATCGAACCGGTGGCTCCGGGCTTCAGCGGTTTCGTGTTCAAGCTGCAGGCCAACATGGATCCGCGCCACCGCGACCGCGTGGCGTTCGTGCGCGTCTGTAGCGGCAGGTTCGAGAAGGACATGACGGTGCAGCACGCCCGCACCGGCAAGACGATCCGCCTCTCAAGGCCACAGAAGCTCTTCGGTCAGGACCGCGAGGTGGTGGAGGACGCCTACCCCGGCGATGTGATCGGCCTCAACAACCCCGGCATGTTCGCCATCGGCGACACCCTGTATCTGGGGCCGAAGGTGGAATACGAGGGCATTCCCTGCTTCAGCCCGGAGATCTTCGCCTGGCTGCGCAACCCCAACCCCTCGGCCTTCAAGAGCTTCCGCAAGGGTGTGAACGAGCTGCGGGAGGAGGGCGCCGTGCAGATCCTCTACGACACCGACCAGAGCAAGCGCGATCCGATCCTGGCGGCGGTGGGTCAGCTGCAGCTGGAGGTGGTGCAGTACCGCCTTGAGAACGAGTACGGCGTGCAGACACGCCTGGAGCCCCTCGGTTTCCAGGTGGCCCGCTGGGTGGTGGGCGGCTGGCCCGCCCTGGAGGCGGTGGGCCGCATCTTCAACTGCAAGACCGTCCGTGATGCCTGGGATCGGCCGGTGCTGTTGTTCAAGAACGAGTGGAACCTCAATCAGCTGCGCGAGGACCATCCCGACCTGGAGCTCAGCGCTGTGGCTCCGGTTGTGAGCGGCGTGGAACCGATTGCTCTCTGATGGCGCTCTGAGCCACGCCGGGCGACCGCAGCCGCCAGAATCGTTTGCAACGAAAGGTCACAACGGCGGTTCTGGCGATGGCGAGGCCCCTCTGGCTGGTGCGCCCCCGGGCAGATGGGGGTTGCGATTACGTCAACTTTGTGCCCGGCGGCGCTGATGCCGATGTGGAGATGCGTGAGGGCAGTCACCTGCCGCCGCAGATGCCGCTGCTCAAGCGTCGCTGTCGCTTGCAGCGGGACGAGGCGGAGCGGCAGCGGCGTCAGCTCCAGCTCGAGGGCGGCTTCCGCCACAGTGAGCCCCTGTTCTGATCCCGTGTTCTGCCTAGGCTTCCAGGAGCTCGTGGCAGCGTCCACCCACCCGCATGACCCAGGGATCTGACCCCTCCGGCGGCGCCGACCAGGCCGGTGCCTCCAGCAGTGTGCCCAGTCCCTATGAGCGGCTTGGCATCGCTGCCGATGCCGGTTTTGATGCGGTCCAGGCGGCTCGGCAGCAGCGTCTCGACGAGGTCGGCGACGACCCCCAAGCCCGTGCCCGCATCGAGGCCGCCTACGACGCTGTGCTGATGGAGCGCCTCAAGGATCGTCAGCAGGGCAAGGTCAGCAGCGCAGCTCTCTCGGCTTCCCAGCGAGAGGCGGGGCGGGTGGCCGCCTCGCCGCCGCCGGCGCGGCCCAGCCTGCCTGCCCTCCCCACGCTCAGCGCCCTGCCTCGGCCGGCGCTGGCCAGTCCGGTCCTTGCCCTGCCCAGTCTCAGCCTGGTCGAGGGGCGCGACCGCTGGATCACGCTCGGCGGAGCCGCTCTGTTGCTGGTGTGCCTGTTGCTCGCCCCCGCAGGCGGCGAACTGGTGCTGGCCGCCGCCACCGTGCTGACGGTGCTGGGTCTGCAGCGCCGTCGTGCTCGTTTTCTGGCGGCGGTGGGCTGGAGTCTGCTGCTGCTGAGCGCCGGTCTGCTGGTCGGTGGCCTGCTGCTCAGCCTGATCGATCCATCCCTGCCTCTCGGACTGCCGCTCACGCCCCAGCAGGTGCAGGGCCTGCCGGCTCTGCTGCTGCTCTCCCTGGGCGCGCTGCTGATCGGCTGATCCGGTGGCGGATCACGAGAGTGCTGCTCCGCCCCTCGCAGGCGGACGGGGACGTCGTGCGCTGGCGCAAAGGCTTGTGGACTGCAGCGGATAAGCGCATTTCGCCAAAACAGCCGTGCATCAAGCTACAGTTCGAAACATACCTTCACAAACGGGTTGAGCTGATGTTCACGCTTGAGCGAGCTTCTCGGATCTTCCCCGAAACCCGCACCGCTGACGTGGTGCCGGCGATCACGGCCCGCTTTCAGCTGTTGAGCGCAGAAGATCAGCTGGCTTTGATCTGGTACGCCTATCTGGAAATGGGCACCACGATCACCGTTGCAGCTCCTGCGGCAGCGCGCATGCAATTCGCTGAGCGCACTCTTGCTGAGATCAAGGCCATGGGTTTCGCCGAGCAAAGCCAGGTGATGTGTGACCTGGCCAACCGTGCCGATACTGCCATTGGCCGCACCTATGCCATGTGGTCGGTGAACATCAAGCTCGGTTTCTGGTACCAGCTCGGTGAATGGATGGCCGCTGGTGTGGTTGCTCCGATCCCCGAGGGCTACCAGCTTTCTGCCAATGCCTCGGCTGTTCTGTCCTCGCTCAAGCAGGTGGATCAGGGTCAGCAGATCACCCTGCTTCGCAACTTCGTGGTTGACATGGGTTTTGATCCCGCCAAGGGAGAGGGTCAGCGGGTGATGGAGCCGGTCGCGCCCCCCACCCCTGAGGAGCAGCGCAAGAAGGTGTTCATCGAGGGGGTGATCAACCCCACGGTGAACAGCTATATGGATTTGCTGAATGCCAATGATTTTGACAATCTGATTCAGCTGTTCCTGGCTGACGGTGCTCTTCAGCCTCCCTTTCAGAAGCCGATCGTTGGCGCCGACGCCATCCTCCGCTTCTTCCGTGAGGATTGCCAGAACCTGAAGCTCCTGCCTGAGCGTGGCTATGCCGAGCCCACCAACGATGGCTTTACTCAGATCAAGGTGACCGGCAAGGTCCAGACCCCCTGGTTCGGTGCTGGCATCGGTATGAACGTGGCCTGGCGCTTCCTGCTGAATCCCGAAGGCAAGATCTACTTCGTGGCCATCGACCTGCTCGCTTCGCCGGCCGATCTGCTCAAGTTCGCCCGTTGACGGTGGGGACCGCCTCAGGCAGCAGGCTGCCCATGGGCCCGCTGCTCAGCGGCGGTCTCCTTCTGGCCTGGCTGCTCTCCCTGGCCGTTCTGTTCGGCGCCGGCGTCCAGCGGCAGCCCTGGTGGACTGCACTGCTGCTGGTGTTGCTGCGTACTCAGCTGCAGACCGGCCTGTTCATCGTCGCTCACGATGCCATGCATCGCGTGCTGTGGCCTGGGCGCCCCTGTTGCAACGATGCCATCGGCAGAATTGCCCTCGCCCTTTATGCGGGGCTGCCCTTCCGCTTCTGTCGCCGGCAGCATCAGCGCCACCACCGCTTGCCGGCATCCGGTCTTGATCCGGATTTCCCGTCCGATCGGCGGGCTGGTGTTCTGCGCTGGTACGGCCAGTTCATGGCGCACTACCTCAGCGGTCGTCAGATGCTGCGTCTTGTCGGCGCCTGGACCCTGCTGATGCTGCTGATTGTGTTCTGCACGTCGGTCGCGCCCCTGTTGGCTGCCTGCACGGTGCTCCAGTTCGCGACCTTGCCGCTTCTCCTCAGTTCGCTGCAGCTGTTCGTCTTCGGCACCTACCTGCCCCATCGCCGTCAGCGTTGGCCTGAGCGGCACGCCCATCCCGCCAGCCTCGATCTGCCTCCCTGGCTGTCACTGCTGGCCTGCTTCCACTTCGGCTATCACCGCGAGCATCATGATCATCCAGCGCTGAGCTGGTTTGAACTGCCGGCGGCCCGGGCACGAACGCTGCCGCCTCACGCTGCCTTGATGGCTCCGGTAGCGTCGGCTGCAGAGGTTTCAGGCAAATGAGCAACACGGTGGTCGACACCTGGAGCCAGGCCGAGCAGGCCATCGCCCGTTCGGCCTTTGATCAGGCTTACGGGCGGGCCGTGGCTCAGCTGGTCACTGCCGTTCAGGCGCAGGCCGCCACCCTCGCCGATGCCAGCTCGGTCTGGGCGCTCCACGACTTCCTCAGCATCGAACGCCACACGATCGAGGGCCGTTTCGATTTCCGTCTCGACGGCATCCTGTTCATCTTCGCCAGCCTCGTGAAGGATCAGTTGCTGCAAATTGAAGAACTCGACGGCCTCAGTGCCGACAAGCTCGCCAAGGTTGCCGCGATGTCCCGCTTCTGACCTGCGCTCCCCGGCCGGAGATCATGACCTATTCCCTGCGCACCCACGATTCCTGGGGCACTGTTCCGGTTGGCGTGTTCGCCTCGCTGGACGAAGCCCGCAGCGCCTTTCAGGCCCTCTGCGACGACCCCTGGTACCGCCAAGATGGCACGGTCAAGGGTGTGGAGCTGCTTGGCCCTGATCCCGCTGGCGTGCCCCGGCGGTTGGCGTGGTTCGCCTTCCGTTAGAGGCCAGTCCGTTGCCACGGTTGCAGCGTCAACCTCTCGTGCAGATGCCTGAGGTGATCCGGCGCCAGCGCGAATCCGGCACCACTCTCCATCCACCATCATCGTGAACATCGTTCTGCTGCAGGCGGAAGACTGGCTGGGGGATGGTCTGGCCATCGTGCGCGACCGCAGGGCGGTGCACATTCGCGAGGTCCTGAGGGCAGCCGTCGGCGACAGCATCCGTGTGGGCCAGTTGGGCGGCCTGTGTGGCCGTGGGCTGATTGCAGCGCTCGAGCCGGCTGGGGTGACCCTGCGGGTGGAGTTGTGCGAACCACCTCCACCGCGCCATCGCTTTGACATCGTGCTGGCCTTGCCACGGCCCAAGATGTTGCGCCGTATTCTGCGCCAGTGCGCTGAGTTCGGTGTTGCCAATTTGCACCTGATCAATAGTGCCAGGGTCGAGAAAAGTTATTGGCAGACTCCATTGTTGCAACCCGCCAAGCTGAAGGAGGCCCTGCTGATGGGTCTCGAGCGCTCTCGCGATACCGTGTTGCCAACGGTTCACCTGCACAAGCGTTTTCGCCCGTTTGTTGAAGATCACCTGCCCGCCTTGTCTGCCGGTCGCCCCTGCTGGATCGCGGACATGGGGGCCCGGCTCTCCCTCGCTGATGCTCCGCCGTTGCCGGCGGTGGTGTTGATCGGCCCGGAGGGTGGGTTCGTGCCCTTTGAAGTCGAGCTTGCAGAAGCGATGAACGCGCAGCGGGTTGGTCTGGGCCAGCGGATTCTGAGCGTGGATACGGCATTCACCGCTGTTCTGGCCCAGGCGCTCCCTGGCAGCGGCTGAGCGTGGTGGTGCTCGCGCTCCATGGCCGCTGTCGTGCAGCGGTCTTAAGGTCGGCCCATGGTTCAACCACCTCCGAACAACGTGGAGTGCGGGATTGGGCAGACCGTTGCGGTCTCCCGGCGCGCCAATCTGCTGGTGCTAGGGGTGGCCAGTGGGCTGCTCCTTGCCGCAGCGGGGGTGCTGACCCATCTGTTCAGCACCCGCTCCCGTGATGCGGTTGTGGAGGCCGAGACCATCAATCTGGCCAGCCCGATCAACGGAGAGCTGGAGCAATTGCTCGTGGATGTCGGGCAATCGGTTGGACAGGGGCAGCAATTGGCACGCGTCGCCAGCACCCGTGCCAACGATGGCGATCTGGCGCGTCTGCGTACCGCCCTGATCACGGCCCGCAGCAATCTTGACAAGACCAGGCAGGAACTCCTGGTGGTGAAGCAGCAGGAGAGCCGGTTCGCGCGGGACGCGGCTGATCAGCGCCGGCTGGCGACCGCCCGGGAGGGTCATCTGCTAGCGCAGCTTCAGGCGGAACTGGCCCGGGAGCAGCAGGAGCTGGCCTTCAGTCAGCGCGATGTGCAGCGGCAGGAGCAGCTGTTTCGCGCCGGTGCTGTCGCTGCTCAGGTGGTGGATCGTGCGCGCACGACGATGCACACCAATCAACAGCAACTGGCGGCGATCCGCGCGCGCCTGCAGGCCGCCAACAACCAGCTTCAGGCTGTTCAGCGCGATCTGAGTCTGGATCGCACCCGGGGCAACATCGACCCGACGCCGCGTCTGGAGGAAACGGAACTGCGGCGTCGCTTGCTTGAGAACGAAGTGCGCACCCAGCAGCAACGGGTGGAGGGTCTGGAGGCTGAATACCGATCCGCGGAACGTCAGCTGAACCAGTACAGCTCCGTCTGGATCAGCGCCCCTGGGCAGACGGTGGTCTGGCGCCTGCTCGCCCACGCCGGTGATGATGTCAAGGCCCAGCAGAAACTGATCCGCCTGGTCGATTGCCGCCAGCGCTGGCTGACCACCACGGTGTCTGAAGACACGCTCAAGCGCCTGAAGATCGGCACCAGAGCCCGCATCGATCTCAACGGTGAGGCCCTTGATCTCAACGGCAGCGTTGTGCTGATCCGCTCCGGCATGGGGCGTATCGGTGAGCTCAACACTGATCCGATTCCCCTTCAGCCGGGCCAGAAACCTCTCAGTCAGGTGCGCGTGCGCATCCTCAATGATGTGCCGGCCCCGCCGGAGAAGCTCTGTTTCGTGGGCTATGGAGCCCGGGTGATCTTCCAGTGACGGCCGCGCCGCAGCCGCAGCCGCAGCGGCCGGGCGTTCATCCGTTGGCCTGGTCGTTTCTGCTGCTCACGGCTGCCCTGCTGCTGGCGAGTCTGCTGCTGCTGGTGCAGGCGCCGGAGTGGCTCGATGGCCTGATCCTCAATCCCGAGCATCTGCGCAGCCTGCCGGAGCCGCTGCAGGCGGATGACCTCTGGCGCAACGCCCTGCCGCCGGTGCTGGCCATCGCCGCCTTCGGGATCACCAGTCGCTGGCTGCCACGGCGGCCCTGGAGCACGCTCCTCGTCAGCAGTGTGCTGCTATTGGTCAGCCTGCGCTATTTCGCCTGGCGCTGCACCACGTTGAACACGGCCCATCCCTTCAGCCTGGGCTGCAGCCTGCTTCAGCTCGTCATGGAGTTGGTGGGGTTGCTGATTCTCGTGCTGCAACTGCTGCCCAAACCCAGCTTTGATCCTCTCCAGCGCAGCCGACAGGCCGATCAGCTCCAGGGCTGGACGGAGGGCGGGCCCGCCTCTGTTGCGGTGTGGATTCCCACGTACAACGAGCCGGAGCGGATGGTGGAGCGGGCCATCCTCACCTGCTGCAATCTGGATTACCCCTTGCTCCGGATCACCGTTCTGGATGATGGTCATCGCCCTTCGATTGCTGCCCTTGCTGCCAGGCACGGCGTTCACTATCTGAGCCGGGAGGGCAATGCCCATCGCAAAGCCGGCAATCTCAACCATGCGTTGAATTTCTGTGAAGAGGAGTTCATCGCAGTGTTCGACTGTGACTTTACGCCAGAGCCAAATTTCTTCCGGCGCACGCTGGGTTTCTTTAAGGATGAAAGGGTCGCGCTTGTGCAAACCCCGCAGCATTATTTCCAGGCTGATTTCCACAGCCGCAACCTCGGCCTCGATTTGCTGATGCCAGGAGATCTCGACTACTTCTATCACTATCTGCAGCTGCGCCGCGATCAGGATAATGCCGTTGTCTGCTGTGGCACATCCTATGTGGTGCGGCGGCAGGCGTTGCGATCGATCGGTGGCTATGTCACCAGTTGCCTTGTTGAGGATTTTCAGACCAGTACCAAGCTGATCCTGCAGGGCTGGAGGGTCTGTTATCTCAATGAGGTGCTGAGCATGGGTGAGGTTCCACGCACTTTTGCCGACTTCCTTGATCAGCGTCTTCGCTGGATGCAGGGCAATATTCAGATCTATTTCTGCGGCCGCGAGCTGCCGATCTTCAGGCTCGGCCTGCGTCAGCTGCGTTGGTATCTTTTGCCGGCTGATCTGCTGGCTCCCCTGTGGCGGATCACCTACCTGCTGATGCCGTTGCTCGGCCTGATGCTGGGCTTCTCTGTGATCTCCGCGCCTGTGTTGGAGTTCATTGCCTATGGGGGGCCGTTCCTGTTGGCTCTTTATACCCTTCCCAACTGGCTGAGTGGTCATTATCACCATCAGTTCTGGATGGAGGTGTACGAGACCCTCTTCTGTTTCCCTGCCCTGGCGCGCATGCGCCGGGTTCTTCTTCATCCGTTCCGTGTTTATGGTGGCATCGTTACCAATAAGGCTGTGGCGCAGGATCGGCAGCGCTTCAATCTGGCTCTGAGCTGGCCCTTGTTATTGCTGCTTCTGGCCATTCTCCTGTCAATGGCGATTCGTTATCTCTTGCCGGCTTTTGATCTGCTGCCGCGCGATCGCGTCGAATTCGATGGAGAGGCGGTGATTCTCTCCTGGAACATCTACAACGCCATTGTGCTCTGTGTGGCCGTTCTGGCCTGTATCGATCAGCCGGTGCCTGCGGCCGCCGACTGTTTCCCGATCCAGCAGGTTGCCAGGTTGGACCTGGGTGAGACCTGTTTCTGGGGAATCACGCGCATGCTCTCGGAGGATGCGGTCCTGCTGGATCTGCAATCCAGGCCAGGTGCGATGCCCACAGGTGTGGGGCAGCTTCAGCTGCTCGAACCCGGTCTTTCACTGCCGGTTGCGATCAAAGGCCAGCAGGGACAGGCGCTCCAGCTCAGCATCCGATCGGACGAGAGCTTCGATCGCTCTGCATTGCTGCGCCTCATCTACAGCAGCCAGCACTGGTTCCATGCTCCCAGGCGGCTCAGCAGCGCTGATGCCCTGCTGGCCTGGCTGCGCTCGCTGTGGCGACCTGATCCGTTGCTGCGCCGCAGCACCTGAGGCAGCCCATCAGCGCCTTCCCCCAGCACGAGTGGCTAGGTGTGTAGTCCCAGCAGGTTGTTCAGCTGACAAGGGGGTGTGAGGTCGCCATGGTCCGGGTGTCACCGCCGATCCACCGACCTCACACCCCATGCATACCCACCCCAACGCCCGG
>Ga0129333_10000842_pt1 | contig 26993 bp, 21 predicted proteins | sample CPB6_08_DNA_FD_94474 | JGI IMG/M metagenome (GOLD analysis project Ga0129333, IMG submission 94474) | Freshwater to marine salinity gradient microbial communities from Chesapeake Bay, USA - CPBay_Sum_0.6_0.8_DNA | ecosystem: Environmental > Aquatic > Marine > Coastal | place: USA: Chesapeake... | reverse complement strand
GGGTCGCGCTCCGGAAGTCTCCGACCGGGTGCGGTCCGGTTCCGCTACGGTTGATCCCTGCACAGCGCCTCGCGGCGCCCGTCTTTCGGAGGTGGTCCGTACGGCCGAGCAATTCGACCTCGTGGTGATCGGTGGTGGCCCTGGTGGCTACGGAGCCGCCCTGTACGCCGCCTCGGCCGGAATGAACGTCGCCCTCGTCGAACGCGACGCTCTGGGTGGCACCTGCCTCAACAGGGGATGCATCCCGGCCAAGGCTTTCCTGGAGACGGCGGCCGTTCATCGTCACGTCCAGCACGCCGCGGATTTCGGCATCGAAGCGAGTTCGCCCAAGGTGAACTTCGCCGTCACCCAGGCGCGCAAACGCAAGATCGTCGACGGTCTGGTGAAGGGGATCGGAGGTCTGTGCAAGGCCCGGAAGGTCACCGTCTTCGCCGGCACCGGCGCGCTCGGCGCTTCGCGCACGGTGAGCGTCTCGATGAACGACGGTTCGTCGACGCAGATCCAGGGATCGAACGTCATTCTCGCGACCGGCTCGGTGCCCCGCCTCATCCCCGGATTCGAACGCGGGGGTCCGATCCTCACGAGCGACGAGGTGCTCGATCTCGATCACGTGCCGGCGCGCGTGGCCGTGATCGGTGGAGGAGCGATCGGTTGCGAGTTCGCATCGACCTTCGCGGATCTCGGGGCCTCGGTCACGATCCTGGAAGGACTGCCCAAGATTCTTCCCGGTCTCGATGCCGACGTCGCCAACGTCGTCGTGAAGTCGTTCAAGAAGAAGAACATCGACATCCGTACCGGTGTGGCCGTGAAGAGTCACGCCCCGACGACGTCCGGCGGCACGGTGGTGACCTTCGGTGAGGGCGAACAATTGGAAGTCGACGCGGTGGTTGTGTCGGTGGGACGCCGCCCGTACGCCGATCTCCTCGGTCTGCAAGGAACCAACGTGAAGGTGAGCGACCGCGGATTCGTCGAGGTCGACCCGTGGTGTCGCACCGCCGAACCGGGTGTGTACGCGATCGGCGATCTCGTGAACACTCCGCAACTCGCGCACGTCGGTTACGCCGAGGCGATCCTCGCGGTCAAACACATGCTCGGCGAAGGACCGGCTCCGATCGCCTACGACCGTGTTCCGTGGGCCATTTACTGTCACCCCGAGGTGGCGTGGGCCGGACCGGGGGAGGACGCCGCCAAGGCCGCCGGCCTCGACGTGGTGGTGGCCAAGCATCAGTTCCGCGGCAACAGTCGCGCCCAGATTCTGGGTGAGATCGATGGTCTGGTGAAGGTGGTGGCCAAGCGCAATCCGGACGGATCGGCCGGGCAGGTGCTCGGTGTGCACATGGTGGGGCCGTGGGTGACCGAACAGTTGTCGGGCGGTTACCTGGCGGTGAACTGGGAGGCAACGGTCGCCGAGGTGGCCGAGTTCATCCAGCCGCACCCCAGCCTCACCGAGTTGTTCGGCGAGACGGTTCTGTCGCTCACCGGGCGGAGTCTGAACGCCTGACGGCAGAATGAACCATCGGTCGCTGATCACGACACGACACGATTCACGACACGATTCACGAAAGAGACGCAGCACATGGCAGAGGTCACCCTTCCCCAACTCGGTGAAACCGTCACCGAGGGAACCATCACGCGCTGGTTCAAGAAGGTGGGCGACACCGTGGCCGCCGACGAGCCGTTGTTCGAGGTGTCCACCGACAAAGTCGACACCGAGGTGCCGTCGCCGGTCGCCGGCGTGTTGCTCGAGATCCGCGTGCCCGAAGGGGACACGGTTCCGGTCGGTGCCGTGATCGCCGTGGTTGGCGATGCCGTCTCCGCAGCGGCCCCCGCTCCGGCCCCCGCACCCGCACCTGCTCCGGCCCCCGCCCCGGTCGTGGAGCCCGCTCCCGCTCCTTCTCCCGCACCTGCTCCTGCTCCGGTCGTCGAGGTTGCTCCCGCACCGCCCGCACCGGCCATCGCCGGTGACAACCGGTTGTTGTCGCCGGTCGTGCGTCGTCTCGTGGCCGAGCACGCATTGAACGTCGACCAGATCAACGGCACCGGCCCCGGCGGCCGCATCACCCGCGAGGATGTGCTCGATCACATCGACAAGCGCGCCGCCGCCGGTGTGTCGGCGCCCGCACCGGCCCCGGTCGCGCCGCCTCCGGCTCCCGCCGCATCCGCCCCGGCTCCGCGTCCAGCCGTGCGCGTCGGCGAGCGCGACGAAGTGGTGTCGCTGTCGAAGATTCGCAAGGCCACCGGTGCCCACATGGTGATGTCGAAGTCCACCAGCCCGCACGCGTTCAGCGTGGTGGAGGTCGACTACGCCAACGTCGATCTCGCCCGCTCGCGAGCCAAGGGCGAATTCAAGTCGACCGAGGGATTCAGCCTCACCTACCTGCCCTTCATCGCGCGGGCGGTGGTCGATGCTCTGGCCGACTTCCCGCACATGAACGCCAGCCTCAATGGCGACGACCTCGTCGTGCATCGCTACGTCGATCTCGGCATCGCCGTCGATCTCGACTTCCAGGGCCTCCTGGTTCCGGTGGTGCGTAGCGCCGAGTCGAAGCGGTTGAGGGCGATCGCCCGCGACATCAACGATCTCGCCAACCGGGCCCGCAGTCGCAAACTGAGCCCCGACGAAATCGCGGGCGGAACCTTCACCATCTCCAACAACGGCTCGGCGGGTTCGGTGCTCACCATGCCGATCATCAACCAGCCACAGGTGGCGATCCTCTCGACCGATGCCATCGTGCGCAAACCGGTGGTGGTGACCCACGGCAACGGTGACGAGAGCATCGCCATCCACCCGGTGGGGCACCTGGCGATGAGTTGGGACCACCGGGCCTTCGATGGCGCGTACGCGGCCGGTTTCCTGGTTCGAGTGAAGGAGAACCTCGAATCACGCGACTGGTCGGTCGAGCTGTAGACCTCTCGTCATGTTGAGAGTCCGTTGGCTGGGTCGTGTCCCGTACCGCGAGGCTCTCGCGGTGCAGACGGCCTTGTTCGAGAACGGCTCCGAACAGCATCTGCTGCTCCTCGAGCACGATCATGTTTTCACCCACGGGCCGCGTGCCGATCTCGAGCGGAACCTGAAGTGCGTACCGGCCGAGGTGGGCGCCGACTTCGTCGAGGTGAAGCGGGGCGGAGACGTCACGTATCACGGGCCCGGTCAACTGGTGGGCTACCCGATCCTGTCGCTCGACAACCGCATCGGGGCCCAACAGCACGTGTGCGGGGTGGAGCAACTGGTGATCGACGCGTTGAGCGAACTCGGCGTGCCGAATGCCGGCCGATTCCCGGGTTTCGCGGGGGTCTGGCTCGATCCCGACTCCGATCGTCGGCGCAAGATCAGCGCGATCGGAGTGCGCCTGGCCAACGGTCGCACGATGCACGGCTTCGCGCTCAACGTCGCGCCGGACATGACGTACCTCCGGCGACACATCGTGCCCTGTGGAATCGCGGAGTATCCGGTGACCTCGCTGGCCGAGGAGGGAATCGACGTCGACATGAAGACCGTGGTCGACGTGGTCGCGCGACTCGCCGTCGAGCGGTGGGCGAACGGCTCCACCGAAATCCTCGACCGCCAGGACGTCGCGTGGGTGCATCGCCCCGACGATCTCTCGCGGTTCTCGCGTGGCGACGGTCCGGGCGAACCGGTGCGTCTGCTCGGTCGACTCGCTGACGCCGGCGTTGCCGAGGGCCTGGCCATCGAGGAGCGCAAGCCGGATTGGTTGCGTCCGAAGGTGAAGCTCGGTCCCGAGGTTCTCGCGGTGAAGAAGACCCTGCGCGATCTCGGACTCGTGACGGTGTGCGAGGAAGCCGGTTGTCCGAATCTCTCGGAGTGCTGGAGCGACGGAACCGCCACCTTCATGGTGCTCGGCGAGCGTTGCACCCGCGCGTGCGGCTTCTGTCTGGTCGACACGCGCAAACCCTTGGGTCCCGACGTCGACGAGCCCCGCCGGGTGGCCGAGGCCGTCGAGCGCATGGGTCTGTCGCACGCCGTCCTCACGATGGTGGCCCGCGACGACCTGGCCGATGGGGGTTTCGCCCACGTCGCCGACTGCGTGCGGGCGATTCGCGAACGCACGCCCGACACCCGTGTCGAGACTCTGGTGTCCGACGCCAAGGGCGACCCGTCGTCGCTCGTGTTGCTGTTCGAGGCCCGGCCCGACATCTTCAATCACAACATCGAGACCGTGGCCCGTCTGCAACGCGCGGTGCGTCCCTCGGCCGGCTACGCGCGCAGCCTCGGCGTGCTGGCTGGAGCCCGCGCGGCCGGACTCGTCACCAAGTCGGGTCTCGTCCTCGGAATGGGCGAGACGACCGACGAGGTCGACGGCTGTCTGGCCGATCTGGCTGGTGTCGGTGTGAGCATCGTGACGATCGGTCAGTACCTGCGCCCCACCTCGCATCACCTGCCGGTGGCCCGATGGATCGAGCCGGCCGAGTTCGATCGGTGGAAGCGGGTCGGGGAGTCGCTCGGCATCGCGCACGTGGAGTCGAGTCCGCTCACCCGTTCCAGTTACCACGCCAAGCAAGCGGCCGACACGGCGACACCGGTCGCGCTCGTCCGCAAGTAGGAAAGATCATGGCCCCGAAACTTCGACCGGTGCTCGGCACCATCGCCGCCCGTCGTCAGACCGAGGGTGGCGGATTCGTCGTGCGGCGACCCTTCCCCACGGCGGAGGTCGATCACATCGATCCGTTCATGCTGCTCGACGAGATGGGACCGGTCGACTACGCCCCCGGCCGGGCGGTGGGAGCCCCCGACCATCCGCACCGTGGATTCGAGACGGTCACCTATCTGCTCGCCGGTGAGATCGAGCACCGCGACTCGAACGGGGGATTCGGGGTCATCACCCCGGGGGCCGTGCAGTGGATGACGGCCGGATCCGGTGTGGTGCACAGCGAACTGCCCACCGAACGCCTCATGCGCGAGGGAGGCCGGGTGCACGGTTTCCAGTTGTGGGTGAATCTGCCAGCGGCCAAGAAGATGATCCCGCCGCGCTACCAGGGTTACGAATCCCACGAGATTCCCTCGCGTCGTCGCGAAGGAGGCGGAACCCTGCGAGTGATCGCCGGCAACATCGACGGTGTCGAGGGGATCGTCGAGACCACGAGTCCCGCCACCTATGGCCACGCGTCGTTGGCCCGCGGAGAATCTCTCGCTTGGACTCCCGACGACGGGCACACCGCCCTCGTGCACGTGTTCGCCGGTGCGGCCGACGTGAACGGCACGCGGGCCGACGAGGGCACCATGGTGGTTGCCGATCGCTCGTCGGGTTCGTTGGAGATCCGTGCCGAAGCCGACGGCACCGAGGTGCTTCTGCTCGGCGCTCTGCCACTCGGTGAGCCGGTGGTGCGCTACGGACCCTTCGTTATGAACAGCCGCGACGAGATCGTGCGAGCGATCCGCGACTACGAGGACGGCAAGCTCGGCGCGATCGTCGCCACCGGCCCGGGCACCAGTCGTTCCCGAGCGTGAAGCCCTGTTGCGCACTAGTTTCGGAACCGTGAGTGCGCGGCGTCGCATCGTTTCGATACTGATCGCGATCGGACTCGCGCTTCCGGTTTCCGCGGCGCCGGTGTCGGCCGCGCCCGTACCAGAACCTCCGGTCGGTGCCGACCCGTGGCTCGAGACCATCAATTGGTGGCGCTCCTTCGGTGGCGCCACCGATGGGACTCCGCTGCCACCGCTCGTCGGAAGCGCCGCTCGGAACGTGGGTCCGCAGAACTTCGTGGACTATCTGATGCACCTGCGCAGTGTGGGAAGCAGTTACTGCCTGCACTGGGAGGATCCGGATCACCCGCGGACACCGGGAGTCGACTACAGCCACAACGGTCTGGTGTGCATGCGAGGTCGACTCGCCGACGGCATCGAGGCGTGGATGCGGGTGCCGTATCACGCCGGAGGTCTGTCACCTCTGCTCGAAGGGGTGGGGGCGGCCAAGGCGACGAACGGAATGCACGGGGCCATGGCGATCCTGTACGACCATTTCGACACGCTTCCTCCGTCGGTCACCAACAAGACGTTCGTCTGGCCGGCCCCGGGCGGATACATGCCACGACGATCGTGGGGCGGTGGCGAGTGGCCCGATCCGAGCACCGTGTGTCCACCGATCTCCGACGACGACACCAATGGTCAGGCCGTGATGGTCCACTGGCCTCGGACCTCGTCGGGGTGGTGGCCGGAACCCCAGCGACGTTTCGTGTCACTGTCGGCCGTCGACTCGGCCGGAGTCGTTCCGATGTGTCAACCACTCATCACCGACTTCTCCCTGCGCCCGTACGGCCAGACGGCCGCGGTGGCCGGAACGGTGGTCGGCGACGCGATTCTCTTCCCGCAACGGGCGTGGGCGGTGGGTCCGGCGACGGTCACCTACGTGACCACCGCTCTCGACGGGTCGGATCGGCGGACTCTCACCTGGAGTTTCGAGGTGCTCGCTCCTCCCGCGGAGCCGACGAACGTTCGGACCGCTTGGTCGGGCAACGGTCGGTATCGGCTTCTCTGGGATGCGCCGTCCGGCGCCTCCTCGACCAGGGTGGCGGGCTACGAGGTCTCGTTCTTCGGCGCCGCGCCGGAATCGGGCGACTCGCTGTGGAGGTCCGAGCGAGTCTCGTCGGCCACCGGTTGGTTCGATCTGGAAGGAAGATGGCCCGACGTCTCGACGTGGGCAGCGTCGGGTTCGAGTTCGGCGGCCTCTGCCTCGACCGGCATCTATTTCGGTGGACTGGTCCTCGGCGACACGGGGTTGGCCGCTGGAGCGACGGCCGTTCTCACCAACCTGACCATTGCCAACAGCGACCACTGGACGGAGGGCTACGCCACGGCCGACAAGTGTTCGCGTCTCCATGAGCGGGAGCAGGATTTCAGCAACGGAAATCTGATTCCGTACTACGACGTGGCGAATCTCTCGGTGGTCGAACTCGATTCCGACTCGACCTTCTGTGTCTACGTCTCCGACCAGACCTCGGTCGTTCTCGACGTCCAAGGCTCGTTCTCTCCGTCGGGAGCGCTGGGCTTCACGCCGATCGCCCCCCGGCGTGTGATGGACACCCGGAGCAGGCCGCAGCCGGGAGCGGGATCCATCGTCCGGGTCGAGACGGGACTCGTGAGCGGAGAGTCCTCGGCATTGGTGAACCTCACCATGACCGAAGCCCGGGAGGAGGGCTACGTGACGGCCGACAAGTGCTCGGCTCTGGTGGCCGGTGAGCAGACCTTCAGCAACGGCAACTTCCGTTTTTGGAGTGACGCCGCCAACCTCGCGGTCGTCCCCGTCGATCCGGACGGCTCGTTCTGCATCTACACCAGTGCCCCGGTCGATCTCGTCGTCGACCTCCAAGGCTCGTTCGGCCCCACCGGTAGAACCGCGTTCGACCTCGTTTCTCCGCGACGAGTGCTCGACACGCGACGAGGGGTGGGGCCGACGTCCGATTCGATCGTCCGCGTCGCCACGGGGCTGACGGCCGAGGCGGCGCTGGTGAACATCACGATGACCAACGCCGTCGATTCCGGTTACCTCACCGCCGACAGGTGCTCGGTGATGCGCTCCGGAGAGCAGTCGAAGAGCAACGGCAACTTCAGTCCGGAGGTGGACATCGCGAATCTCTCGGTGGTGCCCCTCGATCCCGACGGATCGTTCTGCGTCTACGTGAACGCCGACGTCGACGTGGTGGTGGACGTTCAGGGATCGTTCTCGAGGAACGGAAGCCTTCGGTTCACTCCCGTCGCGCCGCGCCGGATCGCCGACACGAGACAATGGAGCACCGAGCCCCCCGACACCTCCGCGTGATCCCGGACGTGCGACATGGCTAGCGTGACGGCGTGAGTTCCTCGGTCGCCTCCACCGCGTCGACGGCGGTGTACGTCGAGCGTCTCGCCCGCACCCGTCGCGCCATGGCCGAGGCCGGCGTCGAGGTGTTGCTGTTGTCGGTGGGTCACGACCTTCCGTGGCTCACCGGTTATCTCGCGATGCCCCTCGAACGTCTCACGATGCTGGTGCTGCCGGTCGACGGCGAGGCGTCGCTCGTGATTCCGCGCCTCGAAGCGCCGCGGGTGGTGGAGCAGCCGGGTGTGTTCACCTTGGTTCCCTGGAACGAGACCGAGGATCCGGTGGCCATCACGGCTCGCCTCGTCGGTGCGCGACGTTCCATCGCGGTGGGCGACCAGATGTGGGCGAGATTCCTGGTGGATCTGCTGCCCAAGGTCGAGCACGCCGACTGGCGCCGGGCGGTCGAGGTGATGGGCCCGTTGCGCATGCGCAAGGACGCCGCCGAGATCGAGGCGTTGCGGGCGGCCGGAGCCGCGGTGGATCGAATCGCGGCCGAACTGCAGGCCGGACGAATCCCGTTGGTCGGACGCACCGAAGCACAGGTGTCGGCCGATCTGTCGGCGCGCATCCTCGCCGAGGGTCACGACGTGGTGAACTTCGCCATCGTGGCGGCCCAGGAGAACGCCGCGAGCCCGCACCATCACGCGGGACACCGGGTGATCGCGCCCGGCGAGATCGTTCTGTGCGACTTCGGCGGCACCATGAACGGCTACTGCAGCGACATCACCCGATGCGTGCACGTGGGCCAACCACCGTCCGACGTCGCCGATGCGTACGCCGTCCTGCACGAGGCCCAGGCCGCCGCCGTGCGGGCCGCCACCGTGGGCACTCCGTGCGAGGACGTCGACGCCGCCGCTCGGCGGGTGATCACCGACGCCGGCTACGGCGAATGGTTCGTGCACCGCACGGGTCACGGCATCGGGCTCGAGGCCCACGAGGATCCCTACATCGTGAGCGGCAACACGCTCGCGTTGCGCGACGGTCACGCCTTCAGCATCGAGCCCGGCATCTACCTTCCCGGACGTTGGGGCATGCGACTCGAGGACATCGTGGTCGCCACCGAGTCCGGGCCCGACCCGATGAACCGCGTGAATCACGACCTGGTCGTCGTGCCCGGCTGAACGATCCGGCGAGGAAGTTCGGAATCAGTGAATCGCGCCGTCGGTGGCACTCAGGCTGCTGGCGGAGCGCCCCGTCCGCGCGGCGATGATCTCGGCGCAAATCGACACCGCGGTCTCCTCGGGTGTGCGGCCGCCGAGATCGAGACCGATGGGTGAGTGGAGACGAGCCAGATCGGCCGCACTCGACACCCCGACCTCGCGCAGACGTTCGAGGCGCTTGGCGTGCGTCTTGCGGCTTCCCATCACGCCGATGTACCCGACGCGTGTGGCGAGTGCACCCTGGATGGCCGGAACGTCGAACTTCGGGTCGTGGGTGAGAATGCACACCGCGTCACGAGGTCCGAGAGTCGAGCCCCGACGTTCGAACATCGGCGCCGGCCACGACACCACCACCTCGTCGGCCATCGGGAACCGGCGCTTGGTGGCGAACACCTCGCGCGCGTCGCACACGGTCACGCGGTAGCCGAGCACCTTGGCCACCCGACCGAGACCGGCGGTGAAGTCGACTGCGCCGAAGATCCACATTTGGGGCGGTGGCGAGAACGATTCGACGAACACCGACACCGTCGGCGTGTTCTCGAGGTCCTCCGGTGTGGCCTGACCCTCGGGTCCGTAGTGGCGCACCCCGGTACGGCCGGCCTCCAGTTCTCCCAGTGCGTCGCGGGTCACCACCCGATCGAGTTCGGGGTGTCCGAGGGTTCCCTCGGCACCGTCGGCGGTGACGAGCAACTTGGCTCCCACGTGGGGACCGTCGACGACGGTGGCCAACGCCACCGGTTGCTCGCCGCGCACCAGATGGGCGAATCGTTCGAAGAGCGAGGTCACGTGCTCACCAGTCGAGTCGCTCGATGAAGAGCCGAATCGTGCCACCGCAGGTGAGTCCGACGGCGAAAGCCTCGTCGTCGCTGTAGCCGAAGGACACCATGCGGCCGGCGCCTCCCTCGGCGATGATTGCGAGAGCCTCGCCGACCACCGCACCCTCGACGCATCCACCGCTCACCGAGCCGGCGACCTCACCGTCCTCGTTCACCGCCATGGCGGCACCGGGGTCACGAGGCCCGGAACCCTCGATCTTCACCACCCGGGCCACCGCCACTTGCTTGCCGGCCTTCCGCCAGCGATCGATGTCGTCGAGGATCTCGCGCATGTCGACAGTCTGCCGGGATCGGCTCTACGAGCCGATCACCCGCACCAACTCCTCCATGGCCGCCACCGAATGTCCCTCCACGAAATCGTCGACATGGGGGAGGGCGGCGGCCATTCCCCGGGCGAGAGGCGCGTAGCCCGGGGTGACCTTCAGCGGATTCACCCACACCACCTTGTGGGTGACCCGGTGCAAACGTTCCATCTGCTCGGCCAGTTGCTCGGGCGCACCTCGATCCCAGCCGTCGGAGAGGATCACCACGATCGCGCCCCGCGCCAGCCCTCGAACACCCCATTCGTCGTTGAAACCGCGCAGGCACTCACCGAGGCGTGTTCCGCCACTCCAATCGAGCACGCTCTCGGCGGCCAGGGTGAGGGCCTGGTCGGGATCGCGACGCGACAACTCGCGGGTGATTCGGGTGAGTCGGGTCCCGATCGCGAAGGCCTCCACCTTCTGGCGTCCCGCAACCGCGGCGTGGACGAAACGCACGAGAGCACGGGCGTACGGCTCCATCGATCCGCTCACGTCGAGCAGCAGCACCAGTCGGCGCAGGCGTTCGTCGGGGTCGATGTAGCGCCTGCGCACCGGTTCGCCGTCGGTGCGCAGGCTCTCGCGCACGGTGCGTCGCAGGTCGGTTCGGTGGTTGCGTCCCTTGGACAAGCGGAAAGATGTTCGCGGCGTGCCGACGAGTCGCACGTCGGCCATGAGTCGTCGGGCCAGCACCAGTTCGTCGGGCGTGTACTCGGCGAAGTCCTTGTGGCGCAGCGACTCGACGGCGGAGAATCGCAACGAAATCGATTCGCCGTCGTCACCGGTTCCGTCGTCGGACCCATCACCGGCGTCGTCGTCATCGGTGTCGAGTTGCAGGGTGATGCGCACTTCTTCGACGGCTTCCTCGATCGAGTCGTGACGACCGCGGCCCTCCCAGAAAACGGCGAACGCCCGATCGAAGAGCCCGATGTCCTCCGGACGACGCACCAAGGTGGAGCGACCGGCCCAGTAGACGCGATCGCGGTCGCCCAGTCCGAGCACGGTGAGGGCCTCCACGAACAGCAGCACGTTGCCGACCGGTGTCGCGATGCCCAACTCGCGCAGCAACCGACCGAATCCGACCGCCATGCGTTCGGCCGTGTCGGCTCCCGGATATCCGACCGGAACATCCGATCCGGGGCCGGTGGCGACGGGGCCGGCGGGCGGGGTCACGCCACCAGACTGCGCTCGATCGCCGTGCGCACCAGGTCGGCGATGCCGGCGGTCTCCACCCGTTCCTGATCCTCGCGGTACTTCAACACCGTGCCGAGCGTGGTGCGCACCGCCGCCTCGTCGAGTCGGTCGACACCGAGCCGACCGAGTGCCGTGGCCCAGTCGATGGTCTCGGCGACGCCGGGAGGCTTGTAGAGGTGCAGGCCGCGCAGCGACTCGACGGCGGCGGCGACCTGACGTGCCAATGACTCGCTGACTCCCGGCACGCGACCCCGAACGATGGCGACCTCGCGCTCGAAGTTCGGATGCTCCACCCAGTGGTAGAGGCAGCGACGCTTCAACGCGTCGTGCACGTCGCGGGTGCGGTTGGAGGTGAGCACCACCACCGGTGGAACCTCGGCGCGGATGGTGCCGATCTCGGGCACGGTCACCTGATAGTCGGACAACACCTCGAGCAGGTACGCCTCGAACTCGTCGTCGGCTCGGTCGATCTCGTCGATCAGGAGCACCGGCGGCGCGGCGGCCGGCGACAACGCGCGAAGCACCGCGCGACGCAACAGGAAGCGCTCGTCGTACAGTTCGTTCTCCAGGCGGGCCGCACCCTTGCCGGATGCCTCACCGCTGGCTTCGGCGGCCCGCAGGTGCAACAACTGACGCGAGTAATCCCAGTCGTACACGGCCTGACTGGCGTCGATGCCCTCGTAGCACTGCAGGCGGATCAGTTCGCCCCCGGTGGCCGCCGCGATCACCTTGGCCAACTCGGTCTTGCCGACCCCGGCCTCGCCTTCGAGCAGCAACGGCCGGCGGAGGGCGAGCGCGAGGAACACCGCGGTCACCAATCCCTCGTCGGCCAGGTAGCCGTGGTGAGCGAGGGCGGCGGCCACGCCGTCGGTGGTGTCGAGCGGGCCATGGGCCGGGGAACCGGTCATGGGTTCAGCGTAGAGGCGGCTTCTCCCGGGCGCACTTCCGAACCGGGGACACGACGAGAGGTATCACGGGTCGGGTGTCACGGGCGCCGTGTCGTAGCCTTGGCCAAAGTCTTTTCCTGAGGGGGAGCGATGTTCGACCTGATCGTGAAGGGTGGCACCGTCGTCGACGGCACGGGTGCGCCGAGGTTCCGCGCCGACGTGGCCGTGAAGGACGGTGTGATCGTGGAGGTGGCCCCCGCCATCGTCGGGGAAGCCCGCGAGGTGATCGATGCCACGGGTTCGATCGTGACCCCCGGCTTCGTCGACGTGCACACGCACTACGACGGTCAGGTGAGTTGGGACACCTTGCTCGAACCGTCGAGCTGCCACGGTGTCACCACCGTCGTGGTGGGCAACTGCGGCGTCGGCTTCGCCCCCGTGCGACCCGGACGCGAGCAGTGGCTCGTGCAGTTGATGGAAGGTGTCGAGGACATTCCCGGCACCGCGCTCCACGAGGGCATCGAGTGGACTTGGGAGTCGTTCCCCGAGTATCTCGACGCGATCGACTCGAAGAACTACGCGATCGACGTGGCGGCCTACGTGCCGCACGGTGCCGTGCGCGGCTATGTGATGGGTGACCGGGGAGCGCGCAACGAGGCCGCGACCGACGCCGACATCGCCGAGATGGCGCGCATCGTGGGCGAGGCGCGCCGGGCCGGCGCGGTGGGCTTCTCCACCAGCCGCACCATGGGACACAAGGCCCGTGACGGCGAACCGGTGCCGGGAACATTCGCCGACGAACGCGAACTCAGTGCCATCGCCGACGCGTTGGTGGAGGCCGGCGGCGGCATCTTCGAGGTGGCGCCCGAGGTGCTGCCCACCGGTGGTGAGCAGCCGACCATGAGCATGGCCGACGAACTCGTCTGGATGGGCGACATCGCCCTGCGAACCGGGCTCAAGGTGTCGTACCTGTTGCTGCAGTACGGCACGGTTCCTGATCAGTGGCGCGAGTCGTTGGCCTACTCGCAGAAGATCGTCGAGCAAGGTGGCTACCTGCGTCCGCAGGTGGCGGCGCGTGCCTTCGGCATGATGATCGGCTGGCAGGGTTACCACCCGTTCGGCAAGCGCCCCACCTACCTGCGCCTCGCGACCATGCTCGAGGGCGATGCGTTGTTCGCCGAACTCGCTCGTCCGGAGGTTCGCGACGCGATCCTGTCGGAGATCGACGAACCGGCCGACCCCGCACTGCCCTTCGACGGAATCGGTCAGTTCCTGCAGATGGCCCTCGACCAGTTGTACGTGATCGGCAGGGAGTGCGACTACGAGCCGACTCGTGATCGGTCGGTGGCGTCCCTGGCCGCCGCGGCGGGAGTGGACTCTCTCCGCATGTGCTACGACCTGCTGAACGCCGACGGTGGTCGTGCCTTCCTCATGTTGCCGTTGCTCAACTACGTCGACGCGAGCGAGGACGTGATCCACGAGATGCTCACCAACCCCACCGTGATCAATGGTCTCGGTGACGGCGGGGCGCACGTGCGCATGATCTGCGACGCGTCGATGCCCACCTACCTGCTCACGCATTGGGCGCGCGACCGTCGACGGGGTCCGCGTCTCGAACTCGAGGAGGCGGTGCGACTGCAGACGTCGGCCACCGCGGACTTCCTCGGATTCGACGATCGCGGAGTGTTGGCGCCCGGTCGCAAGGCCGACCTCAACGTCATCGACTTCGAGAATCTGCGTCTCGAGTACCCGCACGCGGCCGACGATCTTCCCGCTGGAGGGCGCCGATTGCTCCAGGGCGCGACGGGATACGTGGCAACGGTCGTGAACGGAGTGGTGACCCGGCGTAACGGTGTCGACACTGGTGCGCGTCCCGGACGCCTCGTGCGGGCCTAGCCGATCGCCCTCGTCCGTGCGACGAGCGCCGCGAGGCGCGTCACGTCGCTCACCAGGCCGGGAGGCCCGTCGGGAACGGAGTCGACAGAGAACCAGCGCGCTCCTTCCCCGGGGGACAGGGGTGCGTCGCGGTCGCACGTCCAGAGCCAGCCCACGTTCCAGTGACGATGCGGCCGTTCGCCGACGAGATCGGTGACGTGAACCAACGCCGGACCTTCCAGCACCGGTCGCACGTCGTAGCGAGTGAGACCGGTCTCCTCCTCGAGTTCGCGCAGTCCGCCTTCGAAGGTCGATTCGTTCGGTTCGATGTGTCCACCGGGAACGCTCCAGCCGAAGGTCCGGTGGCGCACGAGGATCGTGTGCGCTCCGTCGGGCGACAAGATCCACGTGGTCGCACAGACGTGTCCGGCGACGGCGCACCCGTCACCGTCGAGGGCGCGCAGCAACGCGGCCGACTCGGAATCGGCGAGATGCACCCGCTCGACCTCGGCACGGATCTTCGGCCACCGGCCCGGCAGGTCGGGCGTGGGATGCGGATGAGCCATGGGATGAATCGTTCGCTCGATGTGCCGGATGGGAACGGTCAGGGTGCCTCGAGCACGGCGTACGAGCCGGTGGCGGTGGCCACCAGACGACCGTGCTCGTCGACACCTCTCGACTCGAGGTGAACCACGCGTCGTCCCGGCTTCACCACTCGGGTGTCGACCACGAGGCGACCGGGACCGAGCGCTCGCAGGTAGCGCACCTGGATCTCGATGGTCGAACACAGCTGTCCGGCCGGAAGGATGCTGACGGTGGCGAGGCCCATCGATGTGTCGGCCAAAGTGAAGAACACCGATCCGTGGACGATGCCGTGCGGATTGAAGTGGTTCTCGTCGACCACCGCCGTGGCGCGGGCCTCGCCGGGAGCGACGGTCTCGAGCGACATGTTCATGAACGCCGCGATGGGGAACGACGGTTCACTGGCCATAGCCACCGCCTCGAAAGAGTTCGGCGAACATCGACTCCTCGCGGGCTCGCGCCGTTCGAGCCGCGTCGCGACGCGCGGCGGCCATCAACGTCTTCACGGCCCGAGTGGAATACGGCGACAGCGACGCGATGCGGGCGGCGATCTCGCGGGCGCGGGCCAGCGGATCGTCACAGGACTCGAGCGCGAGGCCGTAGCGAACCGCCTCGTCGGCGTCGATCCAGCGCGAGGTGAGGAGCAACTCGGCGGCGCGCTGCCATCCCATGCGCTCGGCGAAAAGGAGACTGCTGCCGGCCTCGGGCGGCACGCCGAGCTCGGTGAACGGCACGCGCATCCGGGTGGCACGACCCACCACCACGATGTCGCACCAGGGGAGAAGCGTCATGCCGATTCCCACCGCCACGCCGTCGACCGCGGCGACGAGGGGCAACGGGAATCGCTCGAGGGCGTCGAGGAGCACGGTGAATCCCGAACTGGCCTCGTTGTTCGACTCGGACTTCGTGGTCGAAGCGGGGTCGACGGACCGGTGAGCGACGCTCGCGGCCAGCTCGGCCATCTCCTTCAGGTCCTGTCCCGCGCTGAACGCACCTCCCGCGCCGGTGACGATCACCACACGGGTCTCGCCGTCGTCGGCGAGACGATCGAGTGCTCCGCCGAGGGCGTCGTAGTGCTCGCGGTCGAGGGCGTTCTTACGTTCGGGACGGTCGATGACCGCCACCGCGACACCATCGGAGCATTCGACACGGATCGTCATGTTCCGGCCGTCACGCGTGCTGGTTGCTGACCGACACGACCTCGCCGGTCATGTACGACGAATAGTCGCTGGCGAGGAACACGATGACGTTGGCGATCTCCCACGGCTCGGCCCAGCGGCCGAAGGCCTCTCGTTGGGTGAGCTCGGCCAGCAACTCGTCGGAAGTCACCTTGGCCAGATTCGCGTGCATCGCCAGACTCGGCGACACCGCGTTGATCCGCACACCGCGCGGGGCGGCTTCGATGGCGGCGCAACGGGTGAGGGCCATCACGCCGGCCTTGGCCGCCGCGTAGTGCGCCTGTCCCGATTGGGCCCGCCAACCGAGCACGCTCGCGTTGTTCACGATGGTGCCTCGACCTCTCTCGTACATGTGCCGCAACGCGGCTCGGGTGCAGCGCATCGTCCCGTTCAGGGTGACGTCGAGGACGATCGACCACTGGTCGTCGCTCATCTCGTGCAGTTCGGCCGTGCCGCCGAGCCCGGCGTTGTTCACCAGCACGTCGATGCCGCCCAGTTCGGCCGCTGCTCGCCGGAAGAGTTCCTGCACGCTCGCCTCGTCGGTGACGTCGCACGGGATTCCCGTGACGCCGAGTTCGGTGGCGGTCTCGGCGAGTCGTCGTTCGTGCTTGTCGCTGATCACGACGCGCGCACCCTCCTCGAGGCACTTGCGGGCGGTGGCCGAACCGATGCCCGAACCCGCGGCCGCGGTGACGAGCACCGTACGGCCGGCAAGGAGGCCGTGGCCCGGGACGTAGGCGGGGGTGGAGGTCACGTTCGTTCTCCGTTCGACGCGGGTTTCACTTCGGTTGACGCTTCACGGCTGCCCGCCTCACTTCGGCAAACCCAGGACACGCTCGCCGAGAACGTTGCGCTGCACCTCGTTCGAGCCACCGTAGATGGTGTCGGAGCGAGTGAAAAGGAAGAGTTTCTGCTCGAGCGTGAGTTCGTCGTCGGGTGACACGAGCCCGGAGGCGCCCTGGAGATCGATCATCAACTCACCGAGATCGCGGTGCCAGGTACCCCAGAAGAGTTTCGAGATGCTTGCCTCCGGGCCGGGGACGCCCTTGGCCGACATGCTGCGCAACGCGTTCCACTTCATGAGCTGCAGTCCCGAGTGCGCGCGGGCGAGTCGCTGACGGGTGACCGGGTCGGAGGCGAGTCCGACCCGACGGGCGATCTCGACGGTCGTTTCGAGTTCGCGCTCGAATCCGACCTGCTGGGCGAGCGTCGAGATGCCACGCTCGTACGCGAGCAGAGCCATCGCGACCCGCCACCCATCGCCGGGTGTGCCCACCACCAGATCGGCCGCGGTGCGGGCGTCGTCGAAGAATGTTTCGTTGAACTCGCCGCCACCGGTGATCTGACGGATCGGTCGCACCTCGACACCCGGCTGCTCCATCGGCACGAGGAGGAAGGTGAGACCGGCGTGGCGTTGCGAACCGGGTTCGGTGCGCGCCACCACGAAGCACCAATGGCTGACGTGGGCGAGCGACGTCCAGACCTTCTGGCCGTTGATCACCCACTCGTCACCGTCCAGCACCGCCTTGGTCTGCACGTTGGCGAGATCGCTTCCGGCGTTCGGTTCGCTGTAGCCCTGGCACCAGCGTTCGTCGCCGCGCAGGATTCCGGGTAGGAAGCGCGCCCGTTGCTCGGCGGTCCCGTACTCGATGAGCGTGGGTGCGAGCAGGTTCTCACCCATGTGATTGGTGCGCGCCGGCGCCTCGGCGCGCACGTACTCCTCGGCCCAGATGATCTGCTGGTCGACGGTCGCTCCGCGTCCACCGAACTCGACCGGCCAACCGAGACCGATCCAGCCGGCGTCGCCGAGGACCTTCTCCCATTCGACGCGGATGTCGAAACCGATCTCTTCGTCGCCCGGACCGCCCCGTCCGCGCAACGCGGCGAACTCCCCGACGACGTTGGAGCGCAACCAGTCGCGGCACAGGGCCCGAAAATCGGCCGGGTCGTCCGGGAGGGCGGGTCGGGAGGGAGCGTCGAGGGTGGTCATGGTGGAGCGGGCGCCTTCTGACGGTGCGTCAGAAACTGTACCCGCGTGGGCCCACCGGCTTCCGACCCTGGGGTGTGGTCGGGTCGCCGGGGGTCGGCCCGGCTGGCGGGCGTGAGTCCCGGCGGGGTTACGGTCGTCCCATGGACTTCGCCATTCCCGCCGACATCCAGGCCACCCTCGACGCGCTCGACCAGTTCATCGAGCACGAGATTCGGCCTCTCCAGGCCGAGAACGACAACGAGCGCTTCTTCGACCACCGACGCGAGTGGGCTCGCACCGACTTCGACAACGGGGGTGTGCCCCGGCCGGAGTGGGAGGCGTTACTGCGGGAGATGCGTCGACGCGCCGACGCGGCCGGCTGGTTGCGGCTCGCCTTGCCGAAAGAGTTCGGTGGTCGCGATGCATCGAATCTGGAGATGGCGATCATCCGTGAACACCTCGCGCACAAGGGTCTCGGTCTGCACAACGACCTGCAGAACGAGTCGTCGATCGTCGGCAACTTCCCGACCGTGCTGATGATGCGCGACTTCGGCACCGAGGAGCAGAAGCGCGACTGGATGCCGGGTTTCCTCGACGGGTCGAAGCGCCTGGCGTTCGGCCTCACCGAACCCAACCACGGCAGCGATGCGACGTTCATGGAGACCACCGCCGTGCGTGACGGCGATGAATGGGTGATCAACGGCATGAAGCGGTGGAACAGCGGGTTGCACCATGCCACCCACGACATCATCTTCGCGCGCACCTCGGGTGATCCGGGGTCGCCGGTCGGCATCACCGCGTTCCTGGTTCCGACCGATTCACCCGGCTTCAACGTCGACTTCTTCTGGTGGACCTTCAACATGCCCACCGATCACGCCGAAGTGTCCCTGAAGGACGTTCGTGTTTCCGACTCCACCGTGTTCGGAAGGCTCGATCACGGCCTCGATCTGGCCCAGCACTTCGTGCACGAGAACCGCATCCGGCAAGCCGCTTCGTCGCTCGGTGCCGCGCAGTACTGCATCGACGAGGCGGTGGCGTACGCCAACCAGCGAGTGACGTGGGGCAAGAAACTCTCGACCAACCAGGCGATCCAGTTCCCGCTCATCGAGATGCACACCGAGGCCGCGATGCTGCGTCAGTTGATTCGCTACACGGCGTGGCTCATGGATTCGTCGGTGAAGTCCGATCGTCCCGACGTCGAGGGCTTCATGGAGTTCACCCACCTGGTGGCGATGTGCAACTACCGCGCCAACCGTCTGGCCTGTGACGCCGCCGACCGGGCCATGCAGACCTGCGGTGGTGTCGGGTACAGCCGGCACATGCCGTTCGAACACATCTACCGACACCACCGGCGGTACCGGATCACCGAGGGTAGCGAGGAGATCCAGATGCGCAAGGTGGGTCAGCACCTCTTCGGATTCGGTCGCAAGAGGTGATTCGTCGCGAGTCACCGGTCGACGCGACTCCCGACGCCCCTCTCGACGCCCTTCCCGACGACGAGTGACCGGGCGGGGGTGACCTCGTCTGGTCAGTGGGCGAAGACGGTCGCTCGACCGCGCATCACGACCGTGACGGTCGAGCCGACCGGAGCGAGGTCGGCGATGGGTACCCGCACCGACACCAACTCTCCGTTCTCGAGACGGACTCCGAGGGTTCCGTCGTGCCCGTAGTAGGCCCTTCGTTCGACGACCCCTCGTCGTCCACCGTTGCTCGTCACGGCCAACTGCTCGGGACGCACCAGCACCGTCACCTCTCCGTCGGCAACGTCGCACGTCTGCTCGCCGAAGACATGTTCCACGCGACCACCGGTGGCCCGCGCCGCGAGCAAGTTGGCGTCGCCGATGAATCGGGCGACCTCGACGCTCGAGGGGTGGTCGTAGATGTCGGCCGGAGATCCTTGCTGGGCCACGACTCCGCCGAGCAGCACTACCACGTGGTCGGCGATCGACATCGCCTCCTCCTGGTCGTGCGTGACGAGAAGAGTGGTGGTGCCAGTTCGTCGGAGAATACCGATGACCTCGTCGCGGATGCCGGCTCGCAAGCCGGCGTCGAGAGCCGAGAAGGGTTCGTCGAGCAGCACGAGGTGGGGCGACGGAGCGAGGGCTCTCGCCAGCGCGACGCGTTGCTGTTGGCCACCCGAGATCTCCGCGGGTCGCCGACGACCCATGCCGTCGAGGCCCACCAGATGAAGCATCTCCTGCACCCGGTTCGACGAACCGCGGGTCAATCCGAATCCGATGTTGGCGGCCACGTCGAGGTGCGGGAACAGTGCCCCCTCCTGCGGAACGATGCCGATTCCGCGTCGATCGGGTCGCACGTGGACGGTGGACGAACCGACGAGGTCGCCGTCGATCTCGATCGTGCCGTCGTCGACCTTCTCGAAGCCGGCGATCAGACGCAACAGCGTCGTCTTTCCCTGTCCGGAGGGGCCGAGGACCGCGGTGACGCTTCCGACCGGCGCATCGAACGACACCCCGCGGAGAACATCGACCTTGCCGAATCGCTTGGAGAGGTTCGTGATCGAGAGGGTGGGTCGCTCGTTCGATCCGGGTTGGGTGGTGGAGGCGTCGTCCATGGTGCCTTCGGATTCGGGAGGTTTCATCGCCGGCCGGTGGCGATGGCGGTCGGGATCGCCACGAAGACGATGATGGCCAAAGCGTACGGTCCGGCGCCCGCGTAGTCGGACACGGTCGTGTAGGTCCAGAGTCGTGTCGCCAAGGTCTCCGAACCGGTGGGGCGCAGAAGCATGGTGACGGGGAGCTCCTTCATCGCCGCCAGCATCACGAGGGCGGTCGCGGAGGCGATGCCCGGTGCGATCAGAGGAAGATTGACGCGCCGCACCACGACCATCGGTGTCTTGCCGAGGGATCTCGCGACATCGTCGAGTCCGAGCGGGATCTGTTCGGCGCTGGCCCGGATTCCCCCGACGGCGAGCGGCAGGAACAGTGCCACGTACGCGAGGATCAACAGCGGGGCCTCGAGGTAGACGGGACGCAGAACCCTGACGCCGATGAAGACCATCGAGATCGCCACGACGATGCCCGGCAAAGCGTGGGTGACGTAGGTCGATCGGTCGATCAGCACCGATGTGCGACTCGGATAACGCGCGACGAGAAGACCGATCGGCAGGGCCACGAGAACGGTCAGAACGGCGGCGATGACCGAGTAGCGAACCGAACCCCACAGGGCCGTCGCGACGTCACCTGCTCCGATCTCGGTGCCGAAGGAATCGACCCAGACCACGATGCGCCACACCGGGAAAGCCAGCGAGAGCGCCGCCACGGCGACGGCCATCGACTGGAACCAGGCCGTGGTTCCACGAAGTCGAATGGGGCGCGGTGGAACGACGGCTCGGGAGGTGACCGTCGAGACCGCTCGACCTCGGGCCGCGGCCTCGGCCATCACGAGCCCGAGGGCGATCACCACGAGTACGAGAGCGAGCACGGCGGCGCGGGTGGGATTGAAACCGGCGCGGTAGGCGCCGTAGATCACCCAGGTGAAGGCGTCGTATCTCATGGTGGCGACGGCCCCGAAGTCACTGAGGACGTAGAGCGCCACCAACAGCGAGCCTCCCGCGACGGTGCCTCGACACTGACGGGCGGCGAGCAGCACGAGTCGACCCACCGAACCCTTGCCGTGGATGGTGGCGATCTCGTCGAGCGATTGGTCGATTCGGCCGAAGGCCGCCGTGAGCGGTAGGTACACGTAGGGATACGACACCGCGGTGAGGACGAGGAACGCCCCCCAGAAACCGGCCAACGACGGTGCCCAGCTGATCCACGCGAAGGCTGCCAGGTAACTGGGGATCGCCAGTGGGAGCGCCAACACGACCCGCCAGGCGCGCCGTCCCCGAAGATCGCTGCGCGTCACGGCCCACGCGAGTGGCACGGACACGACGACACTCGCCGCGGTCACGCACGCGGCGAGTGTTCCGCTCCGCACGACGAGTCCGAGGGTTCGGCTCCTCCAGAACTCCTCCCACACGCGACCGGCACCGCGGTCGAAGGCGACGTCGATCAGGTAGAGCAGGGGGGCGAGCGATGCCAGCGCGGCGAGAATCGCCGGAATCACGAGGGCGGCCGGTGGTGCGATCCGACGATCGAAGATCGAATTCGGCCTCACCGTGTCACTGTTCCGTCAGAGAGTGAGCAGTCCAACGTCGGCGAGCATTTCCTGGGTCTCGGCGATCGAGGAAAGGTCGGCCAGATCGATGGTCGGCGGGTCGAGTTCGTCGAGTGTCGGTTGACCCTCGGTCGGAGGAATGCCGGGGACCAAGGGATACTCGAAGGTCCGCGTGACGAAGTACTCCTGTCCGACGTCGGAGAGAAGGAACGACACGAAGCACCGAGCGGCTTCTTCGTCGACGCTGTTTCCGAGAATTCCGGCACCGGCCACGTTCAGAAGGCCGCCCACGTCACCGGGCAGGTACTGGTTCCGCGCCACGACGGCGTCGACTCCCTCGGCGGCGATCTTCTCGTAGAGGTAGTAGTGATTGACCAGTCCGAGCGACACCTCACCGGCGTTCACCGCGTCGCGCACCGCGGCGTTCTTCTCGTAGGGAACGGGATCGTTGGCCGCGAAGGCCTCGAGCCAGTCGCGCGCGGCGTCGTCTCCACGAAGCACGCGCAGCGCGGTCACGAACGATTGCCACGAGGCGTTCGTCGGAGCGAAGCCGATCGCGCCTTTCCAACGTGGATCGAGCAACTCGTCGACCGAGCTCGGAGGGGTGGCGACCAATCGCGGGTCGTAGACGATCACTCGCACCCGTCCGCTCGCACCCACCCAATCGGACTTCGATGATCGAACCTCGGGAGGCACTCGATCGAGGATCTCACTCGGCAACTGCTCGAAGAGGCCGGCCGACGACACGGCTCCGAGCGCACCGGCATCCTGCGAGAAGAAGACGTCGGCCGGTGTCGCGGAGCCCTCGGTGAGAATCTGGCCGGCCAACTCGCCGCTGTCGCCGTAGCGCGCCTCGACGCTCACGCCGGTCGTGGCGCTGAACTGGTCGAGGAGGTCGCCCACGAGAGTCTCGTTGCGACCCGAGTACACGGTGATCGAACCGGAGGCTCCGTCGCACGGATCGCCGATGCTCGCTGGTCCCGATGCTTCCGGGTTCGCGTCGTCGTCGACGCTCGGCGCCCCGTCGCCACCACAGCCGAAGAGAGTTCCCGACAAAGTGACCGCCCCGAGGAGCGTGGCGAGTCGGCGTTTCGAAGGCATGGGATCCTTTCGGGGAGGCACGAACGAGTGCGAGGCGAGCGGTCGGGGACAGACCCTAACGGTTGTTAGGAACGCCTAACAACTCCCGCTACGGCGGTATCCAGCAGGTTCGTTACCCTCGAGCCATGACCTCACCCGACAAGTCCGCTCCGAATGCCACCCCGGTCGACGTCAAGCCACGTAGTCGCGACGTCACCGATGGCATCCAGAAAGCCGCGTCGCGCGCCATGTTGCGCGCCGTCGGTCTGACCGACGAGGACTGGGACAAGCCCCAGATCGGCGTGGCGTCATCCTGGAACGAGATCACCCCGTGCAACATGTCGATCCGCCGTCTTTCGGCGGCCGCGAAGGAGGGTGTCCGCGTCGCCGGCGGCGTGCCTCTCGAATTCGGCACCATCACCGTGAGTGACGGCATTTCGATGGGTCACGAGGGAATGCGCGCGTCGCTGGTGAGCCGGGAGGTGATCTGCGACTCGGTGGAGGCTGTCATGCACGCCGAGCGACTCGACGGACTGATCGCCACCGGTGGCTGCGACAAGAGCATGCCCGGGATGATGATGGCCATCGCGCGTCTCGACCTCCCCGCGGTGTTCGTCTACAACGGCTCCACACTGCCGGGACGACACGACGGCAGGAACATCGACATCACGACGGTGTTCGAGGCCATCGGGGCCTGTGCGGCCGGCACGATCACCGAGAGCGAACTCACCGAGATCGAGAAGGCCGCCTGTCCCGGCGAGGGAGCGTGTGGTGGCATGTTCACCGCCAACACCATGTCGTCGATCGGGGAGGCTCTCGGGCTCTCGTTGCCGGGTTCGGCGTCGGCCCCCGCGGTCGATGCGAGTCGCGAGGAAGACGCCCGACGGGCCGGTGAGGCGGTGGTCAACATGCTCCGCCTCGGTATCCGGCCGCGCGACATCCTGACCAAGAAGGCGTTCGAGAACGCCATCGTTCTGTTCAACGCCCTGGGTGGGAGCACCAACGCGGTGCTGCACCTGCTGGCGATCGCCAACGAAGCGGGCGTGCCGCTCGAACTCGAGGACTTCAATCGCATCGCCGCGCGAGCTCCGCACATCGCCGACATGAAGCCGGGCGGGAAGTACCACATGACCGACCTGCATCGCGTGGGCGGCGTGCCGGTGGTGTTGAAGCATCTTCTGGACGCGGGATTGATTCACGGTGACGTGCTCACTTGCACAGGCAAGACGATGGCCGAGAACCTGGCCGAAATAGACCCACCGGCCCCCGACGGAGAAGTGGTTCATTCTTTGTCGAATCCGATCAACTCCGAGGGTGGCATCGTCGTGTTGAGCGGCACGCTCGCCCCGAACGGGTCGGTCGTGAAGGTCGCCGGTCTGACTCCCGATCAGCGTCGATTCGAGGGTGCGGCTCGGGTGTTCGACGGAGAGGACGGCGCCATGGCCGCGATCATGGCCGGTGAGATCGAGCCGAACACGGTGCTCGTGATCCGCTACGAGGGGCCAAAGGGTGGACCCGGCATGCGCGAGATGCTCGCGATCACCGGTGCGTTGAAGGGTGCCGGTCGGGGTGCCGATTGCGCCCTCATCACCGACGGTCGGTTCAGCGGAGGCACATGGGGCTTTTGCATCGGCCACGTCGCACCCGAGGCCGTCGACGGTGGACCCATTGCATTCGTGCGCGACGGCGATCGAATCCGAATCGACGTGGCGAGCCACGCGCTCGATCTCTTGGTCGACGAGTCCGAGTTGGCGCGGCGCCGTGACGGCTGGAAGCCCAACCCTCCGCGCTACACGAGCGGGGTGTTGGGCAAGTTCGCCCGTCTCGCTCAGGGTGCCGACAAGGGTGCGATCACGAACCTTCTGTAGGGCCAGTCAATCGATCACGAAGCCGGAGATATCCGTGACCTCCACGGTCTCCCAGCCGACGTTCTCGAGAGCCTTGAAGATGTCGGAGAAAGCCGAGACGACCTTGATGATCCCGGGGTCGAGAACCTCGGTGATCTGCAGGGCGGATGCGACCACCATTTCACGGGTCGATGCCTCCATCGACAGGTAACCCTTTTGCTGAGCTGCGTGATGAAGGCTGGCGAGACTGTCGGTCGTCTTGCCGATGAGCCAAGTTTGCACATCTGGTTGGCCCTCGGAGAGGGACTGGCGCATGAGCGCGAGATCGACGCGACGATCCCCCAACTCCAGATGCGTCCATTGCTGATCGACCAGTACCGCGACCACCGGCAACTCATCGTCGTAGGAGATCTCGTACAAGAAATCGTCGCCGGTCTCATCGTCGGTCACGTACTCGGAGTAACTCGGCGCTTTCTCACCAGCGACGACATGGTCCAGGTGGACGTTGTCGTCCAAGTGGACATTGTCGTCCAAGTGGACATTCAGGGTCGGGCCATCCCCAGCCTCACCGCTTTTCGTCGCTGGGGTGGCGAGTCGTTCCAGCCATGGTTGTGGAACAGTTGCACCAGAAACGTGGTACCTGACCCGCGAGAAGTTTCCGCCGTCGATCACCGATTCGACGAACTTTCCGAACGGGCGTGGACGGCTCGGCAAGTGGCCCAAACGGAGTTGGGAGGCCAGATTGCCGAGAGTCGAAACATAAAGACGACCGGGGTGGCTCGGTTCGTCGCCGATCCGATTGTCGGTGAAATCGACGAGGAAACGTCGGATCACCGAGGCCCAGTCCCGGGGCTTATCCTTCTCGAACTCCTCCGCGAGTCGGTCGAGGTATCGCTTCTGATCGACCGGGAACATCTGTGGCGCGACGGCGGGTCGGGGAGTCGGGGCCTTCGGCGGAGGTGGGACGACAGTGCTGGACGCGGTCGCTGGTCCTGCGGGTCGTGGGGGCGACGTTCGCGGGCCTCCTCGTCCACCCATGCCGATTCGGCCGAGGTCACCCTCGGTGAGACGCCCGATCTTTTTCGTGATGTGTTCGTTGGAGATCTCGACGATGGTCGGTTTCACGGCCACGCGCGGCTTGTCGAAGATGTGAGTGGGGTCGGCGAGGATGATGCCACCGTTGCGAACGACGTAGCGGTCTTTCTCCGCGGTGTAGACACCACGAACCCGGGCGTACGACTCCGGCGACCATCCGGCGAAGACGACGGGCCGCTTCTTGCCCGTGTTGCCGAGGGCGTCGGTCGGCGCGTGGGGCCCATAGGAGATGTACGCGACCACGACGTCGCCCGGCTCGAGTTCGTCGAGAAAGTTGCCGAATCGAGGTCGTTGGTCGACCAGCACGACGGGTCGCCGCTCGGCGCCCTTGCGCCGCAGAGTGGGCAAGGCCACAGCATGAACCTGGCAGTGCCATGGACGCCAGGTGACGCGAGCTCTGATCTCGTCACCGACCGCGATCTCCCAGGCGTTGAGATGAGTCGCCATGATCGCTCCGGCAATTCCATTCGGCCCGACCCACGCGAAACCTCCTCCGGGCAACCGACCGAAGACTTCGATGTAGACCAGTTCGTCGGTGACGTCGCGAAGGTTCTGACTGAAAGTGCTCTCGTGGATCAGGCGCATCAACTTGAGCGCCGTGGCCTCGTCGGGTGTGAGTTTCGAGGAGTACTCGATGCGGAGACCAGTCGCCTCGAGGTCGTCGGCGTCGTCGATATCGGGAAGGCTGAATTCATCGACGACCCGTTCTGCACCTCCGACCGACTCGGCGCTCGTGGACGTCTCATTTCCCGTCGTGACGGTCGGAGGCGGTGTCTCGGTGACCGGGGATTCGGTGACTGGGGATTCGGTGACCGGGGATTCGGTGACCGGGGATTTGGTGACTGGGGACTCGGTGACCGAGGAGTCGTGCTCGTCGATCGTGATCGTCGCACCATCGATCGGTGGGGCCGACGAGTCGTCTTGACGTCGACGCCGAAAGATTCTGGAAAAGATGCCCATGGGTTCCCTCCGGATCGGAGGGTACTTCAGGGGTGTCGGGTCGTTTCCGGGAGCCCGGACGGCCCACGACGCGCGAGGGCTCGCCAGCCATTCAG
>Ga0129333_10000841_pt1 | contig 27002 bp, 42 predicted proteins | sample CPB6_08_DNA_FD_94474 | JGI IMG/M metagenome (GOLD analysis project Ga0129333, IMG submission 94474) | Freshwater to marine salinity gradient microbial communities from Chesapeake Bay, USA - CPBay_Sum_0.6_0.8_DNA | ecosystem: Environmental > Aquatic > Marine > Coastal | place: USA: Chesapeake... | reverse complement strand
TTTCGTTGTGGTTGGTGAGTTCAGTATACTTTCCTTAGAAACGGCCCGGCTACTTTGGCTACAACCGACTTGACACGTGGTCCTCTATGTTGCGCGGTTTTGCCGGACCGCTTCGTGGAATCAGTATACTTTCCTCAGAAAGTTAGTTTTGCTTCCAAGCTTGGTCAATCCAGTATTCAACATCTGGCCAGGCAAGAGTAGAGTCAATTGACTCGCTGGCAACCGCGAGCTTGTCAATGTAGTCGTTCACCTGCTTGTTTGCGGCATCGTAGTCATCTGCCTCAAACTCATCAAAGATGAGTTCAATCTTGAGCGTGTACTTTGACATCGTTTGTCCTTTCGTTGTTGATACGGCAATACTACTTTCCTTAGAAAGTAGGCGGGCCCAGCCGGCCGGGGGCGTAATCGCACAAGCCGCCGGCTGGTCCCAAACTTTATGAGAGGACGTCGACACCTGCAGTGGCGCAGAAGACCTCAAAGCCGAAGTTGGCAAACTTCCGCTTCCCATCGAGCGACTGAACTGTGACTGTTTTGTCGGCCCAGGTGACTAGGTGAACATCGTCGTAGTCCGGCTGAAGCCCCAAGTAGAAGAAGTCTTGGGTGCCGGCGCTGATGCCGAAGCCAGTCTCCCTGCTCCAGTCTTCGCCGATAATCGACGAGATTGCAATGCGAGTTGCGTAGCTCGGGTCGGTCCAGCGTGGCTGAGCCTTTTGAATCGCGTCAGCGATTGTCTCTACTCGCTCGCTTCCGCCCCAGTGGCTGTACAGCCAGACCGGAGGAGTGTCCTTTGTGTCGCAGAATCCCACGACAAATCTGTCTCCCATGTTGTTGTTATCCTTTCGTTGTGGTTGATGCTGATACTTTACTTTCCGGAGAAAGTAAAGCGCTTACAGAACTCGGCAAACTCGAGCTGCTCGAGGTCGAGGACCTGCCATTCTTTTTCTGACGCCGCGAACACGCGGAGGCGCTCGTCGCTCCAGTCAGTGATGTCGCAGGTGACGACCTTCGCGTCGAGTTCTCCGGCAGACAGCGGAGTGCTGTCATCGACAATGGAGATGCTCCAGCGGCCTGACCTGAGGTTGTAGTTGATGACCTTCATGCCGAGCTACCTTACTTTCCTCAGATTCCAGGCAGCGTGTCTTGGTCTGAGTCCAGGTCGACGCCGTTGGCGAGCTGCCACGCGATGCTCATGCGCTCGCTCTCGCGCGCGTTGTCGATGGCCATCCACTCCTCGTCAGTCCAGTCAGTCGTGTCGATGATTACCAGCTCGGCCGGGCCGTAGCTGCCATCGGCAGCGAAGTAGTGTGTCACGTTCATGTGTGTCCTTTCGTAGTTGTTGAGTTCAATATACATTCCGTAGAATGCTGCCCGTCAATTGCCCGGGCCTTGCCTTGCCGCGTGCCGCCTATGGCTGCCCGTCAATTGCCCTGGCCTTGCCTTGCCGCGTGCCGCGCCTAGCTGGTCGGCGGTCGGTTGACAAACTCCTTGCCACCGAAGCGCGCCTCGTATCGCTTTCTCTTTATGCGCTTGTACAAAAACTCGCAGATTGCGATGAATGATCCCAGGCCCGTCTCCTCTCGTTGGTTGAATGATTATACTTTCCTTAGAAGTCGACAACGATGTTGCGCAGTGCGGTGTCGATGTGGGCATCGGTGTAGTCATCGCTGTCAAACCTGAAGCCGTTGTCGAATGCGAGCCAGTAGAGATCCCAGCGGTACCGCTTGGCAAGGTCGGCGGCTGTCACGCTCGCCTTGTAGTGCTCGCGGCGCTCGAGCGTGTCGAGCGGAGCGATCGCGAAGAGCAGCCTGTCGCGCTCGTGCCCACGAATCTTGGCGCTCATGCCCGCACCTCCTCGATGACCTTGCTCGGATCGATCTTTGGCGTGGCATCGCCGAACTCAACCCAGACATCGAAGTTCTGGAAGGTGCGGCCGCCGAGGTTGACAACCTGCTTGGGGATGATGAATCCTGGCGAGCAGGGGCAGGAGCATCCGGCGTACTGCGACCAGCTCAGTTTGCTGAGGTCGAAGACCTCGCCGACGAGCGAATCGCGAAGCATCTTCTTGTAGATGTTGTATGGCCGATTCCTGCGATTGATCAGGTTCTGAAGGATGGTCTCGTCATTGACGCCGACATAGAGTCGCGGCGCTGCGTAGAACTCCGACTCGCGGGTCCTGCTGGTCCAAGTACGTGGAATGACCGTGATGGTCGCGTCCTTGAGACGGCACGTGTATCGTTCGGTTGCTTTCATGTTTGTCCTTTTGTCGTTGTTGTAGGTGTGAGAGTATCTTACATTCCCTAGTTTGCGAGTTCCTTCACCGCTGCCTTGATCTTTGCGATGTCCGAGTTCTTCGAGGCCATCACGTCGACCGTGAACTTGCGTACGATGCGCTCGGTGAGGCCGGCCTTTTCGGCAACCTTCGGAATCCCGAGCTCGATGACTCGCTCGGCGACTTCCTGCATGGTCATCACCGCGCTGTCGATGTTTGGTCTGAATGCCACTTGCTGTCCTTTCGGTTCGTTGTGTGTCTAACTATACATTCCTGAGAACGTGCCAGACCGGAGAGGTGGAAAGGACAAGTAACGCACTCTCCCCGGTCGGGCGATTTAGTTGGCGCTTGCGAGCGCCCTGGCTGCCGCCGCGCCAATCTCTGTCGCGACTTCGGTTGGGTTCTTCGTGTTGGGAAGAAGAACCGCACCGGTCCCGTTCACGATGGGCTGTGCGTGGTACCCGGCGTCAATTGACAGCCAGAGCACGCCGACACCTGCACGTGAGCACTCAGTGAGCCACTGCTTCGCGGCGCGGACTTCCGTGCCGGTGTAGCAGCCGTCGCTGACCACCACGAGTAGCCGAGCGCCTGTCCCGGTGAGCAGGTTGAGCCCACCGTTGAGCGCCTTGAATGCGCTGTCAAACTTCTCGGTGCCGTCAGGCGCCGTGTAGACGTTGACCTCGTCAAGGTGCTGCCCGGGCTTGAGTGTCGGGAAGACTGCCGTACCGAAGTACACCATCGCCGCCCTGCCCTGCACTCTGCGCACTGCCTCACTCATCACCCACGCGGTGACGGCCATTGGCTCCATCGCCTCGGCCATCGAGCCGCTGATGTCGACCATCACGCCGATGTTGAGTGTCGGGTTGTCAGTGTGCTTGCGCACGGTGCGCCGCCAGGGTTCAGCCTGGGTGAGAACACCCTTGCTCTTGAGCGCCGCGCCCTGCACCATCGTGCGAGTGCGCAACCTGCCGGGAGGCAGAACAGAGTGAATCTCTGTCTCGTCGCGGTCGCGGTACTTTGCACGCTCGAGCATCTGCGCAATCTTGACTGCGGCAGCGCGCTCGTCGCCACGGGGTGGCCGCGTCTCATGAAGACGGCTGTTGGTTGCTGATTCCGGAAGTGGACCAGTGCCCTTGCTGAAGACCTCACCAGCGTAGTCCTGGTGGTCCTTCTGCTGCCTGCTGGCTGCCTGCCGAGACTTGGCCTCCTCCTTCCACTCTTCTGAAGTCTGCTGGTCGGCGAGCTGCTCGTACGAGCCAAGCTCTGCCATCTCAGCAGCATCGTTGAGTGCGTCGATGAGCTCGGAGAACTCGTCAATCGACATTCCGCCAGAGCCTGGAGTCGGAGTGCCATACTCGTCTTCCTGCTCTTCCTCGCCAGTGACCTCGTTGAGCAGTGCTACCCACCTGCGTGCGACAGAGTACAGGGCAGTTGCATCGTGATGAGCACTGTGCAACTGGGCCTCCACCCAAAGTTCGCGAAGCTTGCTGAGTGTCTGCTCGCCGAGGATTGCAGTGACCGAAGTCCTGATGCCATCGACATCGTCATACTCAACCGAGCCGGCGTCGACACGAGCGAGCGTGAGCAGCGCGAGCGCTGCCGCGGCACGCATGCCATTGCCTGCGAGCGGGTCCTCTTCCAGGTCGGCGAGAACGATTTGAAGAACACATGCGCGGAGGAACCCGGCATTTTCTGGGAAGATGCCGAGGCCATGTCGCTCGATGCGGCCTTCCTCAAGAAGGACGAGTGCCTTGAACTCTGCTGGCGTGAGCTCGCGCTGCGCTGCCTCGATGTCCCACTGGGAGTACCGAGCGTGAAGCGCTTCGTGAAAGATTGCGCCAGTGGCCTTTGGCCACTCAAACTGCTGCTTTCGATCGCGGAGGTCGCCAACGTCGCTTGGCACGACGCCTTCGCCGAATGCCACATCGACATTGACCTCGACCTCGGCAGTTGCCGGGGTGAAGCATGCCGGGGCGATGCCGCCGGCGCCTGGGCCGACATAGCCGACCAGGTCGCTACGGCCTGACCAGAGGTTTGCCATCTGACCAACCTGAGCGCCGATAGAGAGCCACTCGGGAGGGGTTACCTCTGCCCGGGTCTTGCCCATGTAATTGATATGTCCCATTGTCCTTATCCTTTGTTTGTCCTTTGCGTAGGTTCATTGTACATTCCTTAGATTCCTCGAGAGGGCCGGCCCACCTACTAGACCGGCCGCTCTCGGCAAGCCAAGACCTAGATCTTGGCTGGTCGGCATTCCTCGCCGAAGACCCGGGTGAAGACATCTGCCACAACTGGCCTGTCAATCTCGGGTGCTGCTGCGAGCAAGTTCGCGATTGCAAACTTGGTGCCGAAGGCAGTTGCCAAGTCGCGGAACGCGAGAAGCTCGCGCATCTGCGGCGCCCACGAGACTTCCGAGGACTGCTGCTTCTTGGCCAGGTTCTGTGCCGCTGTCACGATGGGCGTCGGCGCACCGAGCTTGCGAGCGAGCGACCAGTCAGTGGTCATCTCCGCTTGAACAGTGAAGCGCGAGAGTAGAGCCTCTGACAGTCGCACGCCGGGGGCATTGGGGTTTGTGGCCGCGATGACGAAGAACCCGGGCTTGGCCTTGACAGTGCCGCGCTCTGGGTTGGCCGTAACCGTGTACTCCTTGCGGCCATCCATCAAACCGTAGACGACGCTGAGCACCTTGGGGTCGATGAGACCGACTTCGTCAATGAGGAGCACGCCCCCGGACTCGGCTGCCTTGAGCAGCGGGCCATCCTCCCAGAGGAAGCCGCCGCTTGGGGTCTGCACGTAGCCGCCGACCAAGTCAGCGACCTCGGTGTCGCCTGAGCCGAGGACAGTCTGAAGACCGCCAGGCTGGTCGCAGAATGCCGCCTCAACGAGAGCAGTCTTTCCGCAACCTGGTGCGCCGTACAGCAGCACGTAGTTGTTGAGCTCGCGTGACCGGCGGAGGACCATGACATCGTCATGCTCGCCCCACTTACGCGTGTAGTAGTCCTCGCCGTTCGGGCGTGGGAACTTGTCACTCGCTACGAGTGCGTCTGTTGAGACCATTGCTGGCTTCTTCTTTGCTCCTGGGGTGCGGGGTGGCTTGGCGCGGCCTGCGTCAAACGTCATCCTATCCAAGAGTTCGGCCGATGTAGAGCTGTGCGCTTGGGTTGCGGCGGCCACTAAGACCTCCGAGAGACCAGGCGCGGCCTTGTCGATTGTTGCTGCTATTGACATGTTGTAGGTGTCCTTTGTTTGTAGGTGTTGTTGAAGACTTTACATTCCTTAGAATGGCTTGGAGGTTGATACGACCACGGGGTCGATGAAGTCGGCGGGAAAGCCGAGGAACTTCCTGACCTTCCAGACGCGACCGAGCGCCTTGTACGGAGTCTTCATCGTCCGCACGCACTCGGCGTCCTCTGGCGTGACGTCGACAATGATGGGCTGGTCGCGAAGCTTCCAACCATTCAGTGCGAGAGACGTGAACAGTCCTTCGGTGAACTCGAGAGGCTTCAATGGAGCAGTGTCGGCATTTACCAGAACCGAGCCGCTGATGAGCTTCCAGGTCTTGCGCGGCTGAACTGTCGAGATGCGGCGACGATACATGGAGAACGGGACAACTGCTGTTGAAGCAGAGACCGCCTGCGGCATGAACAGTACCTGGGTCGTCATCCCGGGCTTGCAAAACTCGAGGTAGACGGCCTTGCCGACCGTATTTACTTGTGATGTCATTGGTGTCCTTTGTTTGTAGGTGTTGTTGGGATTACTTTACATTCCTTAGAATTTGACCATCTGGATGCACTCAGTGAGATAGTCGTCCATGATTTGCTGGACTAACTCCCAGTCGGGGTCTTCTTTCTCAAGCTCTCCATCGAGAATCAATGCTTTCATGCGGGGGATCTGGTCAGCGTCTTCGCTGATCTCCAGAAGCATCTCGCCTTCGGCAAAGCTCGCGGCTCCGATGAAGCCAACGCCCTCCTCCTTGAACCCGAGCACGAATGTCAGCTTCGGAAACATCTTAGAGATTGTTTGGACTCCATTGACAGGGGGCGACCACGGCGTTTGAAAGTAGTAGTCGACCCACCCCTCTTTGACGAGAGTGCCAACATCGAAGATGGGGCGCATCACGACGCTGTTCTCTGGGTGAAGCTCGTCGGGCCACTTGCAGCCCCACGCGCTCAGCGCCCACGTGTACCAGTCCGTGGTGCCGTACTTGGCGATGAGTGCGTCGGCGTCTGCTCCCTCGGAGTTGGAGAGTTCTTCCGGCATCGGAAGAAACGTCGCAAGCAGCGAGTTCTCGCCAGACTGAACGAGCTTCGTGTGAAACTCGGCCAGTGACTCCTCATCGGCGGCGTAGACGGTGAGCGAGTTTTCGCACCAGTTAGGCACGATCGGCCGCCTTCACCGTCGGGTTCAGGCCGCGGAGGACCCTGTTGAGCAGAGCTTCTTCAGTCTCGCCCTCGTTTGCGTAGACAAAGATGTGCTCGTAGTGTCCCAGGCACTCGATGTCGATGCAGACGTACGTCGTCCCGCTGCTGAGAACGTTCAATTGAACGCTGAGCTTCGGCGAATCGCCTTTGCCCAGGTGGATGTTTGTTCGTGTCGATGCGTAGTCACGCATGTCGTTTGTCCTTTCGGGTAGGTGTTGTTGAGCCTATCGTACATTCCCTAGTTTAGAGCTCGACGCTCCATTCCTGGGGATACAAGAGAGGCGATGCGCAGTCGAGGCAGATCGTCCAAGGATCCAAGGCCGATTCCTCGACCAAGACCACGATGCACGGGATGATCGTATCTTCCGTAGAAATCACTCCGAGGACCATACCGCAGTTGGCGCACTCGTCTCCATCGATCGTGAAATCGAAGATCTCCTCGTGAGCGAGCTCAACCATGTCCTCGATCGTCTCGATGACGTACACGGCGATGTCGTGCTTCATGCGTACACGGTATCACCGCGTGCCCGTCAGCGAGATCCTGCGCCAGGCCGGCGGGCCGGCTACAGGCCGATCGAGTTCTTGATCTTTGCGACCGTTGCCTCGAGCTCGGCGATCATTGCACCGAGCGACTCTGTTGAAGCACTGGCACTGACCGGCTTCGTCGAGCTGGCCTGGGCCTTCTTCTTTTTCTTCTTCTTTGGAGTCCACTTGGTCGCTCTGAAGCCGGTCACGAACGGTGGCCCGTCATTGCGATCTGCCTTGATGCTCTTGCCCGTTCCGTACAGGCGTGCCGCCGAGCCTTGGTGGCTTGACACTGCCGTCTCGTCCTTCGTCTCGAAGCGCATCTTGAGCTCGCCGTCCTCGACGAGCTTGTTCAGCAGCGTTCCCAGGTAGCCGCGCTCGAGCGGCTTCTTGCGCTCTCTGAAGTACAGCTCGTTGACCTCGTTGATCGTGAGCGGTACCGGCGAGTCGGCGATGAAGCCGACGATCAGGTCCTTGGTTCTACGCCCCACCTCGAGTCGTGCAGTGCGAGCGCGCTCGGACATTGTGAGTCGTTGATCTTCGGTGAACTTGTTTTTCATGATTTGTCCTTCCGACGTTTGTCGTTTGTCGTTTGTCAATATACCACCTCCCGGTGGGAAATTCGTGATCAATCCTAACTTCCTTAGATTTTGAAAATCCCCGTTTCGGCCCCGAGCCTCGCGAGTGTCGACGGCGACGGAACGCCGTTCGCGTCGTTTCCGACGAGCCCGATTAGTCGTTGATATCGCGCGAAGGCTCGCTGCGTCATCGCGTCGAATTTTCCGCGCTCATAGTCCTTTAGCCCAACCGCGACGATCAGTGCCCGTTGCAATATCTCCACGCTGGCATGCCGCTTGCCGGGAAGAAGCTGCGACGTCTGGAGCTGTGGCGTGCCCGTCAGCATTTTGGCGTCCTTGGCAGGCCGCTGTTTGAAATCGGGTCGACAAAAACCAAGAACCTCGTATCTCCAGCGCGTCCGAATAAAGATCCCGTCATTGGCCGTCGACGCCCTTGGCAGGCCGGAACAGATGTTTGCCTCGATCGCGGCGAACGAGTCGTCGGTTTTCCAGCCGTCAGTATTTACGACGATGCCAACGTGCGGCATGCCGAACGACCCGTCGACTGAAAACGAGTAGAACACGATGTCACCTGGCCGAGGTCGCTCTCTCCACCGTCGTTGGTAGATGAACTCGGCGAGCCCGTTCGGCGAGTAAACGCATGCCGGAATCCGCACGCCGGCGTCGTGCGCGACGCAGTCGATGAACGCGCCAGACCAGGGAACGTTCGTCGCGGTGTAGCCCGTCCGCGAGGAGAACTCATTTTTCCCGCCGGGAGTTGCGCGATAGCCGAGGTAGCTCTTCGAGAGGTCTAGAAATCTTTCAACCGTCATGCGAGCATCGTACCGTCTGGAGCCACCGCAGCGATCCACCCGCCGCGGCCATCACCCAAGACGAGGCAGCCGCTCGCGTCGGTTGCGTACGAGAACTCGCAGCACGATGACCCGTCGTCATTTATCGTTAAGTGCCAGCCCCTGTTGCGGTTTCCAAAGATCGGAAACTCTCGCGCAAGCTTTAGGCAGCAGTCGTGGCAGAGAATGACCTCCGAGTGCGCCGCGTCCATCGTGTCGTTGAACTGACCGTATCCTCCCGAGAGATCGAGCTTCCAGCCGGTCTTTGGCGAGTACGCCTCCGTTTTGTCGCCGTGCTTGTGCTCTGGGTCGGTCTGAAGCTTATCAGCGCATTTGTCGCAGAACGGGGTCGTCGGGACCTCAAACTCGTACAGCTCGACCGGCCAGCAGCAGTTTGCGCAGGGGCAGGTCTTCGTCATGTTCTAAGTATATCTTCCTTAGAAATTGGACTACTGGGTGACGTAGAGGTCCGAAAGCCCTTGAAATAGGGCTCTAGCGGCATTTGCCCGGGCCGTGATCCGAATGTGCTCTTCTCGGGTCTTGGCCTTCTGGATGTCATCGAGAAGCTCCAAGTAGAGCTTTTCCGCGAGATCTAGGGTTTCTTGTGACATTTTAGCCTTCCTCGACGACTTCGGCGTCCTGAATGTCACTTTCGTCTTCCTTTGGAACCTCGAGGCCGGCCGCGGTCATCTTCGCCGCGATCTGAACGGCTCCGTTCGCCAGGCGCTGTAAGCGCTCGGCGACGACCTGGGCAGGCTGGCGCCCGTCGGTCACCTCCAAGCGCGCATCGAACTCTACACCACCGCGGACTCCGGCGCGGTCCAAGATCTCGGTGCTGGCCTTTAACTTCACCGGTTCGGACTGCGCGTTCTGCATGAGATCTTCGAGAACATCGACGGCGTACGGCGCGGCCTGCGTCAGCTTTGCGCGTGCCCGTTCAACATCCTCTCCGGGCCGGCGCTGAACCGAGCCGAGGTGTACTCGACAGTACCCGTCATCCTTCGGGCGTCCCGAGGACCAGAGCATGCAGCGGATCCCGTCCTCCTTCACGTGCTTGCATCGAGTGGGAAGGGCCGCCGGCTGGCGCTTCGACGACGGCGGGCCACCCGCCTCCTGCTCTTTTATCCAGGCGCGGGTCGCGCCGATTACCCAAGGGGGGACGAGGTAATCGGACGCGGACTCCGCTAGTAGATCCAGACCCGTGATGTAGTCGGAGTTCATCCGCTCTGGATCTACAAGAATCGGCTTCTTCTCGCCGAGGCTTAAGACCCGTCGGGCCTTGGCCATTTCTGGCGAGCGAGCCTGAATCAGCCCGGTTGGAACACCGTTCGATGCGTACACAGGATCCCATCCCATCTTGTGCGCGCGAAGAAGAGCTCTATTCTCAAACGTATCCTGGCACACGCCGCGCTCGACCTCTTCGATGCCGATGTCGCTAAGCTTGGGTCGGATGTTGACTGGGGAATCGACCTCGATCACTGGCCTCTCCGGACCGGGTTCTTCTCCGAATACGAGTTCTTCTGACATGTGTTCCTTTAGTGTTGGACCCCGCCCACGGGGAGAGGGCGAGATAGGCGGGGCCCAACTCTGTGTAGCTTACTTACCTCCGAAGATCCTCTGCCAAAGAGACTTCTTCTTTACTGGAGCCGGAGCTGGGGCCGGTGCCGGAGTTGGAGCCGGAGCCGCCGCCGCTGGAGCTACTTTCTTCGGTGAAGCAGCCTTCTTGGCCGGCGCCGCCTTCTTGGCGGGAGCGGCCTTCTTTGCGGCTGGCTTCTTGTCTGCTGGTTTGTTCATTTTTCTGTTCTCTCCCTGTTTGGTTTTACTTACTTTGAAGATCCGCGTCCGAACGCCGGATCATTCTTGTTGACCCAGCGAAGTAGAACCGGAAGTACAGCCGCCACTCCGGCCGCCAGGATCGCCTGGGGATCGGTGTTGCCGCTGAGGTAGACGGCCAGGCAGGCGCCGATGAAGGAGCGAGCGTAGGACGAGGCCATTGCGGTCATCTGTGGTGTGATCTTCATGGATTTCTCCGTTTCTGGAGCCCGGATGGGTCCAGTGAAGATCATAGATCATGGGAAGAGGAGTGATTTCCCGTGAGTTTTTCCGTGATAGCGTGACTTATGGGTAGGTTCTTTTAGAAACAACGGATCTTGGGAAATGATGGGCCCGTCGAAAAATGCTTTGGAAAGTTGACTTTTTGCGTGTTTTCAGCCAGAAGTAGAGCAACTGAATTTCTTAGTTCAAAAAAGTCAAAAAATTGAACGAAGGTTCCAGCCCAGCCAACCACCTACTACTTGGTCGAGAGAAAGGTTAAGCTCGACCTGAAAACTGGGCTGGAACCCAGAGCCTAGAGTCAGGATTGAACTGACGACCTACCGCTTACAAGGCGGTTGCTCTACCACTGAGCTATCCAGGCGTGTACGCTTATTTTACCTCAAATGCTGTTTCCTTATGGTGCTTCAATTTGACCAGTGGGTCAACGTGAATCTTATATCCGGCCCGCTGCGCTTGGCCACACCACGAGTAGTCTTCTCCGACATTTACTCTCATCTCTGACTCTGGCGACCACTTCATCTTTCCGATCAGGAACCACGGTCTTGGGATGTTCTCAAAGACGCCAGACTTGACGCACAGGAATCCAAAGCCAACGCCTCCGACCTCGACTGGCTCGGTGTGAAGTAAGAACTCGACGGACCGAACGGAGGTCATGGCGCCGTATTCATTCGGATACCCTACGGCCAACTTACCGTACTGGTCGATCGCGTAGAGCCCGGACACAATTTCCAAGTCCGATCGGTACAGTGCGAGAAAGTCTTCTGGAGTCCACTCGATGTCTGAATCAATCCAAAACAACTTATCGTACGAGAACTTGCCCTCGGCAATCTGATTAGACTCGTAGTTATGATTCCATCGGTCAATGGCCGTAAGTTCTCGAGCTGTCGGAATAAATGACGAGTACTTGTTCAGAAAAGTAAATGTTAACCCTTCAGACGACAGAACCTCCAAAGTCTTCACGAGCGACTGAACGTACTCGGCGTGGAACATTCGTCCCGGAGTCGCAATCACAACATTGTAGTGCTTCATCATACTTCCGTTCGGCACCTATGGCAGAGAAGCGCGTCAAAGCCAGTCGCATAGGTTGTCGCCTGTCCAGACTGAGTTACTGGAACTGGGACCACATTCTCGTCATTCTGCCCGCAGCGGTCGCACTTTAGATCTACGACCCACTTTATGGTCTTACCCGTCTCGACGTGCGAGATCATTCCGCGGGTCAGCGCGTGAAGCTTTCCACCACCATCTGTCCTCCGCAAGAACTTACGAGTATCGTCGGCCTCAAGAACCGGCCTACAGTTCTTGCATGGGCACTCCATTCTCGCTGGCTTACAGAAGGTTATACCGTTTACCGTCGTGTGCCGAGCTACGGCATGACCGCAGAGACAGACCCTAGGATCTGACCTTCTTGGCCTTCCCTGCTCTCTCAATTCTTCCTCGGCCTCGAGTACTTCCTCAACCGAAAGACCCATCGCCTTCAGTGCGTCTTCTGCGCTGCTCATCCCACTTTCCTTTCATCTTTGTACAAAGCCAAAAGCTCGGTTTTGTACACGCTTGTACACACGAAACTATATCAGGCTCCTAGCATAAATGTTGCATAAAACTGTCATAAAACAAAGAAGCCAACTTTAGTTTTCGTTACCTGCATGTGTACGCGTATACGCGTATATAGAATTTAGTTGGCTTCTTTGTTTTATGTTTTTTATTCAGCACGGTACTAAGCAAGTTTTTTTGTAGCCATCACGCAAATTGTCTTAGTATCTTTTCAGTGATTTTTCTTCCAGAGCACTCGTCACGAAGGCAAAAAGTTCTCAAAGTACCAAGTAAGTTCGCTCGATAAAGTACAATTAGGCCCGAAAAAACAGCTCATCGACGAGCTAAAATGCCGAGTAGTACATTATCTTTGTGGTCAATCACGCACCCAAAACTATGTAGAATTGTCACGTGATTCAGTTTGTTGATGAGACTCAGCAGGAAAGAACGATGCGAAGACTCACGGCGTGCATTCACACTCTCTATTCGATCGCAGAAGAGCTCGAGGATCCTCAAAACATCGACGAGCGCGGCGATTTACTTATTGCGGCAGAGAACTTATTCGACGTCGCAATGTGTGTCACGGACGACATCCGCGGCATCGCATGGCAACATTCAAAAACCCCTGCTGAAATAGCAGCTGAAGAGAATGATACTGATATCTAACATTGACAGTACAAGCGGCTGGTGGGGACCGGCGGCACTGGGGCAATAGACGAGCAAAGCGACGCGCACGAGGCTGGCAGATTCTTCTGCCGTCCGTTCTTATTGGAATCTTCTCTCCCATAGCGGCAAAAGCGACTGACGGCAATAAGGTTGTCTTTGCTTGGCAGCAGGCAACAATCTCGCAGGACGTTGATGTTTCGGCGGTCATCGCAAGCGGAAGTACTCTTACTGCGTCCGTTTCAGCAGCGGAAGTTCAAGACTGGAAGGCATCGTCCGACACTCTTGCTGTCGGCATCGAGCTTCTTGGCGCTGGCGGCGGCGGTATCTACTCGCACAGCACCGGCTACCTGTCTCTTACAGACGGCGGAGTATTCAATGACTATTCTATTAGCGTCACCGCCGCAGGCGTCGGTGCTGGCTGGAACAGCGTTGTTACCGCTCGTATCTTCATTATCGGCCAAGACGGCGAGTTCTGGGCAGGCAACTACGGTACCCAGGTCGAGTCCGCGTCTTTGAAGCTCGACGGAACCGAGCTTCTTACAAACACCGAGTTCACGTCAACCACCGGCTGGACATCGTCTCTCGGCTGGCAGACGTGCTCTGGCAACTCTGGCGGTCTGCCATGCGTTGGCACAAGCAGTGCAGTCGAAATCAATAACCCCACTACAACAACAACTACTACAGAGCCGCCCACAACCACAACAACAATTGATCCGGGCCCGTTCTCAATTACAAACGCTGGCTTCGAGGACAACTCATTTACTGGATGGGATAGAGGCTCGCAGACTGGAAGCCTCGGAGCAACAATCACGTCCAACGGAACTGGCGTATCTATTTTTTCTGGATCACGTACGTTTACACATGGCGCGCGCAATGCAGTTGGCAGCCCAACACTTTCAAACGGAAGTCCTAACCCTTACTACGCACCCGCCGTTGCAGCAGGCAGTTGGACGTTTTCTCCCAACAACGCTTCGTACGCAGCACTTCTTCAGCCAAGAGGCCAGCAGACATTTAGTCAAGCAATGACAGCACTTGGTCTTTCAGGCACACCGCAGACTGCAATTCAGAATCTTCTTATCGCGGATGCTCAGGCTTCTGGATACGGAAGTCCTACACCGACAGATGCGGCGTGGATTTCTCGCGAAGTTGAACTTACCGCCGGTGTTACATATACTATGTCGTGGAACTACGTCGGAACTGACTACGTTCCGTTCAACGACGGTTCATTGACATCTCTTGTCCCAGTGACAGTAGCCTCAAGTCCAACTATCACAGTCAATAACTACGAGCAAACTTATGCTCTCCTTGGATTTACAAACCCAGGCACTGGCGACTACTCGGTGAACTCGTTCGGCGCGACTGGCTGGCAGACATCAACATACGAAGTTTCAGTGACTGGAACATATAAGCTTGGTTTTGCAGTATTCAACCTTGGTGACACTTCTCTTTCTCCAGTGCTTATGATTGACAATGAACAAGGAGTGACTCAGTCGTGCACGTCATCTGGCACCTGCACAACATTCGGTGGCGTCCAGCCAAACAATGACACTGCTCCAGCAGTTGAGACTACTACGACAACTACTACAAGCACCACAACGACAACCACAACTACTACTACAACAACCACAACAACAGTTCCTGCCGCGACGTCACTCGAGGTTTCCAGTCTTCTTGACGACGGATCGTCTGGGACTCTGCGCTGGGCGATCACGCAGGCAAACGCGCAGTCTGGCGGAATCTACGACGAGATTACTTTTACAACAAATGGCACAATCACTCTTACAAGCGCACTTCCTCAGATTTCGCAAAGCGTAACGATCACAGGCAACGGTCGCACAAGCACAATAATCGACGGCAACAACTTGTACCGTCCGTTCTATGTTCAGTCTGGCAAGACGTTGACGGTCTCGAACATGACCCTCAAGCAAGGTCAGTCGGCTAACGGCGGTCTGATCTACAACTCGCAGGGCACGGTCGTTGCCACAAACATTCGTTTTACCGCGATGACCAGTGGCAGCGCGGTTTGGAATAATAACGGTGGATCAACCGCAACGTACACAAACTGTACATTTGACTACCTGAACAACGGCATTGCGGGTGACTATGGCTCAACACCGCAACTTGCGGCTGGAACGACAACATGGGCAAACGAGCCAGACTCAGTGTTCGGCAATAAGACATATGTCAACAACTGCGTGTTTGACAACAATGGCGCTGGCATTTACAACTATCGCTTTACAAAAATTGAGAACTCTACGTTTACAAACAATACCTACGGCGCAAATGTCACCGGCCTCAACCGTACTCAGATCTTGAACTCAACGTTTGATAACAACAACATCGCGGTCTATCACAGCTCGTGGATTCCAACTACATTTAACATGGGCACCGACAACCGTCTTATTGACGGCAACACGTTTACCAACAACCAAATAGCGGTCTATCTCTACGACGGCTACAACAACGGAAATCGATACCAGGGTTGGTCAACAATCACGGACAACAACTGGGATGAAAGTGGGACTTGGGTCTATTACTACGTGTGGAATGGAACAGCAAATGTCAGTGGAACTGCCGACTTTGATGAGGCAACGGCAGTGTTTACACAGTCAAACAACGTGAGTGTTGCGACTACAACAACCACGACAACAACTACAACCACCACAACCACGACAACTGTGGCACCACAACCACCAGCACCAGAAACAGTGTCAACCACAGAACCGCCGGTCCCTGTCTCTCCTGATACCACTGTCCCGACGACCACAGCCCCAGAAGAAGAAACCCCAGCCACAGAGGAGACGCTGCCTGAAGAAACAACCACAGAAGAGACAACACCAACCACAGAGCCTGAAATAATTCCATCAGATGACTCTACAACCTCAGTCACAGAACCAGACACAACGGTACCTAAACCAGAGACAGACGGCGAAGTCCCGCAAGAAGAGAACATCGTATCGGAAGAAGAAGTAGTTGCAATTGTCGAGGACATTGCATCAACTGGAGTTACAGAAGAGCTCGTTGCTATTCTTGACTCTGGCGATCTTAGTGAAGAGCAGGTTGCTGAAATTGTTGATGCAGTCGTTGAGACAATCGTCCCCGGTGAGGTAACAGAAGAAGTTCTCGACATTCTCGAGTCCGATGCACTGACAGAAGAGCAAGTTGCAGAAATTGTTGATGCAATTCTTGAAGAAGACATCAGCGAAGAGGCCGCGGTTGCGCTCGCAACAAGTGCAGCGGTTCTTGAAAGTGTCAGCGCCGATCAAGCAACTGAGATCTTTGCGACAGTCGATACTTCAGTGCTGACAGAAGAAGCTAAGTCGGAAATCACTGCTGCAGTGCAAGATGCTCCAACAGAAGTTAAGGAAGCATTCGAAGAAGAAATCGACATCTACGGCGACGGCTTTGATGATTATGTTCCGACTGGATCTGAAATCCCCGTAGCTGCCCGTCGTACCCTTATCGCCGCCACCGCAACGCTTGCAACTGCCGCGGCCGCTGGTGCCGCTGGCGGCATGGGCGGCGGCGGTTCATCAGGCGGTTCGTCAGGTGGCGGGAGCGGAAGCAATAGCAACGCGGCGAAAAAGCCCGAAGAAGAAGGCGAGGGCGGTGGCGAGCTTGTTGGGCTAGAGGAAGACGAAGAAAAGGACACATTTACTCGTAATAGTATTTTCAAGTACCTGGAGGACTAGAAATGAAAAGAAAAATGAACTGGCCAGGCTTCTTTAAGAAGTTTGCAGATGAAACGGCAGCGCTCGCATTTACGCTCGCAAGCAGCGTGATCGTGTTCGTCACCCTCTCGGGCAAGACGCAGACAATTGCATTGATTGCAACAGTCGCTGCTCTTGCTGTTCATTACACAAAAGTTATGCTCGAAAACGACATGGACTAATAAAATGAGAATGGAAACCCCACACGAAAAGTCTGAATGCAATTGCCATTATTGCCAGTGTGAAACTGAATGCTCAGACAGTTGCGAGTGCAACTCTACTCTTCTTGCACGTGGGTGCATGGTATGAAGAAAGCTACTAAGCTACTTCCACTCATGCTGATTGTTGTTTCAGCCTGCGGGTACGACGGCGGCTATCGCTACCCGTGCCAAGATCCAGAGAACTGGGAGAGTGAAGAATGCAACCCACCAATTTGCAAGGTAGATGGGGCTTGTACAGAAGACTTGCTCGGATTCAATCCGATCTCGAGCACTATCCCCGAAGACGTCGTACCAACAGAGGAGACAATCGCGCCATGAAACCAAGACTTACACCAGAAGATCTTGACGCACGCTTAAAGTTTGTTGTCGGTTGCGTTCTTGCTGCCGTGCTTACAATTACAACAATCGGAGTGCTGTATGCACTCGTGTTTGTCACGCAGCCAATCGGCGCTCAGGCAGAAAACGACAAGATGTTCTTCGGAGTGCTTTCAAGTGTCGCAACATTCATCACCGGCACGCTCGCAGGGTTGATGATCTCAACCGGGCGAAATAGAGATGAAAGCGCGCAGCCAGAAGATCAGACTGAATCAGTAAGCGCTGACGAATAGATCAGCGTCTACCGAAGTTGCTTTTCGGCCGACTTTGACTGGTAGTACCAGTAGTCCAACGACCGCTGCGCATCAAAGTCCCCGAGCGAGTACTCTGACACGGCCTTGCGAGCCAACGTGTAAAACAGCCCCAAAACAGCGGCAATGAAAAGAGTAAATAGTAGCATGCAGCTATTATCGGGCGTATCGCGATGAAATATACCGCTGTTTAGAAGTATTTCTAAAAAAGATAGGACCGATCACGATTTTTTATTATTTCATTGGTATATTAGTTGCGGAAGGACAAACGACAAAGGAGACGCATGACGGACGAGTTGACTGAAAAATACATTGAGAAGCTTAGGCCACTTATTGAACTTGCAAAGAAGGCAAACGGCCTTCGCACGCAGAACACGCCGCAGCACGAGGCGAGCAGAGAGTACACGCGCCTTCTTGTTGAGTATAAGGACAGCGGCGGCAGCCTGACCGTTCTTGCAAAAGAACTCGGCGTCGCGTACTCTGGAATCCGCCGCCGCGTGTATCTTGCGGACACCGCAGATGAATCCACAAAGCTGCGGCGCTCTCACGCAACTGAAGAAGAAGTTGCTGCTGCCGTCGCCAGAGTGAAGCGCGCAAAGGCAGTCGGTGTTCGGCAGTACCACGAGCAACTGTCGATCGAGTACTACCGAAACGGAATTTCACTTGGAAAGATCGCAAGAGGGCTCGGAATCACGAACTCGTCACCGCTGTACTACGGAATACACCGCCACAAGCGCAGGCAGGACACCGGACGATGACCGCACCAACGCACGTCGTGAACTACAGGACAAAGACATACATTGTTCTATGCTACGCAAGGACACGCAAAGGCTGGTTTACGGCAGATGACTACAGAGAATTTCAGCTACGAAACCCAAAGAACATCTACGATGTTGGAAGAAACTTTAAGGTCCTCGTAAAGAACGGATACCTCGAGCAGGTTGGAGAGCTTTCTCGCGCACGGTATCGGATCACAAAGGCCGGCATCGACGCACTCATGCACGTTGGAGTCCACCGCGTCGAGTCAGAACTAGAGTCATACAGAGCAAATGGAGCAAGAGGCTCATTGATAAGAGAAAAGAGATAGCAATGGCAAAAGACAATGAATCAAGTGCAGACGCCCTCCGCATTCTTGCGGACGCGATCGAGTTAGTTGAACAGCACGGACAAAAGGTTCAACTAAAGATATACCCAAGTTTTCTCCGCGAAATAGCCGATGAGCTCGATGCGCTGCACAAGAGCAAGAGTCAAGACCACTGGAAAGACATTGAAGTAGCTTGGAACACGGCCGATCCAGAGATATATAAGTTGTTCAACGTGTGGCTAAAGAAACAAAGGCCGCCGAAGGAGGACTAATGCTTACCATTCTTGCGGCCGTCATCGGCGCAGCATTTGGATATTTCCTTGCGCTATGGGTAACTCACCCTGATCGCAAGGGCAAGTAAAATACACAAACCAACAATGGAGAGAAAAATGAAAGCTACAAAGACACGAATCAAAAAGACAAAAAAGACACTGTCAAATGTGATCTACGACAAGCGTACCGAACTCGAGATGACGCAGCAGCGTCTTGCGGATCTGTGCAGCGTTGACCGCAAGACAATTAACCGCATCGAAAACGGCCACTTCTCGCCAAATCTCGACACCCTTGTTAGGATGTTCACCGTACTCGGTATCGAATCCTCGGCCGTGTTTGAAGCAAAATAGCAGGGAGAGCAAGATGAAAACAGCAATTGTTGCCGCGGTTGCGGCACTGACACTTACAGGCTGCGGCAAAGAAACCGTACGAGAAGTCCTTGTCACGACTCCGCCAACGGAGGCACCGGCAACAACGGAATCAAACAAGTATGACAACTACCTGGTGTTCCTCTACGAAAACTCAGCACAGGCACGCGAGTGGACAGACGCCGATCTTCTCGAGCTTGGAACAATCGTGTGCGAGGTGTTTGACAACGGTGGAACAATCCAAGGCGTAATTGAAACATTTTCCGACTACTCAAATGGAAAGTACGACGACGACTTGTACACGGCTGTCATCGCAGGTTCAGTTATGTACATCTGCCCGGAGTGGGCAGACTACGTACAAAGTCAGCTAAACTAATTTGCAGCGGGCGTAGGCTTATCGACTAACAACTTGTCGGTAAGTCTGCGCTCTCTAGCACGCTTGCGCCGCTCGAGCACGCGATCGCGAATAAATCCCGCTTCAAATCGCTCGTCTTCCGACTCACCGCCCCAGAACCCCATCTCACCTGTGCTCCTAGCGTAGTTGCGGCATTCAAGCATTACTGGGCAGTCGCTACATATTTTTCTTGCAACAACCTCGCGTCTTGCTTTTGTTTCTGGCCTTTCTGAATAGTGACCGAAAAAGTAGCGCGTCATGCCTTTGCATGCGGCATTTTCATACCAAGAGATGTCATTCATGTTGGGCCTAACCGTATCAGGTCCGGGACAAAAACGTCTTAATTATCCTGCATATTTGCCAAAATTACTTGGCGAATGTCGAGCAACGTATCCGTAATTTCCGATGTTGCAACGATGTTTTTTGAGACCAGCGAGCACAGAGTGTCGTCGATCATTTTGATTCCAGCAGCGAGCTTTAGCCGTTCGCTAACATCTTCAATAGCTTCTGTCATAATCCTCTTTATTCTTTTGATGTCGAGTATTACGAGTATTACAACAATGACTATACCAACAGTCTTGAGACTACGCCTCAGACGCTGGCTCTTTTCTTGCATCGGCCTTTGCCTTTGTAAACACAGCGTCAATTTCTTCTTTTGACAACTTTCCGTCATCAAGATACGCACGAGAGAGTCCCTCAACAACTGACGCGACTCCGCCAATTCCGGCCATAAAGATTGCAGTCAGCATTGGAACACCGGCAATCGCACCGGCACCAATGACGCCAAGCCCAGATGCAGCAAACGTTGCCAAGATACGAAGAAGAATGTGCTTAACTTGTTCCATGGCATAGATTCTATACCGCGCAAACTGGGCGACAAAATGCCGCTACTACAACTAAAAGACGCGGTTTACTTTTTCTTTTTTAGCGCATTCTGCGCAGCAATGCACTCTTCACATGTTACCGCGCTTTCATTCATAGTCACCCAGATCGAGTGATCATTTAGCCCACAAGCCGACGTGTAGTAGCTGCTGCCAAGGCCCGGGGCTAAAAGATGAACAATAGCGTCATCGCTCATTACTTCGCATTTTCTTTGACAAACTTGATCTCACAAGAGTCCGTCGTGCAGTATGCCTCACCGATCGCATCAGCTGCCATTCCGGCGTAGACACCAGTAAGGTCAATTGGAAACAACGACATTGTTGCAGTGGTGTACTCTTCTTCTGAAATCTGAGTATACGGCATCTGCGGGTATGTCTCGTTGCCGCTTGGCAGGAATGACACGGTCTTAAGCTGCCCGTCATACATGTGCAACACCGTTCCGACGTGCTCTGCCTCGGTCTCGGCATTGAAAGAGATCGTTACCGACACCGAGTTATCTGACCAATATCGCTGAGCCGCTGCTGCGAGCGACATCTTTTCAAAGATTGTTACGTCTCTCTCCGCTCGAGCTGCCTTTGACTTGATTGGAAAGTACACGACACTTGTCGTGTCTGGCGACTCGGCGGCAGGTTCAACGGTGTAGTTTGCCATCTTGAACAGCGGCAGCATCGGATCATCGTTTGAGAAACGGATAGCGCGGTTGAAGAACTTACCGCCCGGTGTCCAGTGAACTCCCGGTGACTCTCCAGCGAGGATTGACACTGTTCCAGAAGGCTTGACTGTCGTCATCTTGATCGACTCGCGAATGCCCAGCCACTCGGAGTAGATGTTGTCGTATTCACGAACAACTGCATATCCCCTATCCATCCACTCGCGCAATGCTGGAAGTCCGTTGCTATCAGCAAAGTCAGCAACTCCAGACATCGACGTGCCAATTCGACGGTTGCGCTGCATGATCGCATTCGTCTCTTCCCAGTGGGTCGGCAACAGCGTCACGGTCTTGGCGTAGAGGTACGCAAACTTCAACGTGCGCTTATAGTCCTCAAGCGTGTCGTGACGTCCGAGGTACGTTTCAACCAGCGTGCAGCACTCGTAAGACTCAAGTGACTGTTCTGCGCATGGGTTGTAGCCGGCGACGCGGTGGTCTTTGTTATTCGGAGGATCAACCAAGCGACCATACTGGCGCGACATATCCATCCAAATAACACCGGGCTCGCCGTTCCGCGCGATGCCGTCAATGATCGGCGATAGGTCTGCGCCAACTGTAGTTGCCACTGAGTTGTTTGACATCCACCCCCAACCTGGAGAGTTTGGATCGTACGAGTTTCTTTCTGGAAATCTTTCTGCATTCTTAAGGTTGAGGAATGTTTCGTCATCGAGTCGACCAAGAAGAAGCTCGGCAGAGCGGCGCACATTTCCAGAAACTACGCAAACTCCAATTAAGTTTCCGATGTCTGCAATGTCAACTCGAGTAAGCTTCTGGCCGTTGCGTCCAGCAAACATTTTCCGAATATGCATGTGAAGTCGCTCAAGCGGCTCGTGGCCGGCGGCCGTTCCACCAAATGTCTTAATTGGAGTTCCAGCAGGGCGAATCTCGGTGTAATCAAACATCACTGGAAGCTGATCGGCCTTGAGATACGAGTTGATCAGCATCGCAACAGACTCAACCCAACCCTCACGCGTGTCCGAAATGGTGTAGGCCAGCGGCATCGGGCCATTCGGCTCATAAATTGTAAAGTCCTTATCGGCGCCCTTGTCATCAAAACCAACACCAACGCCCAGCATCGACGCTTCCATAAGAAACGCAAATGGCTTAGCTGGATTGTTCTTTGTCATCTCGCTCGTAGACACAAACGCACAGTTCTGCAATGCTGCCGAGTTTCGTTGAACATTGACAAGTGGCGTACCCATGACCCACAGCCCGCGACCAGGGGGAGTCCACTGCAGGTTGAACAACCGATCAAATGCCTCTCGTGCGCTCGACTGCCCCTTTGCGTCGTTCCAAGGAAGTCGATTTGCCTTGCAATGATCCTTTTGCAGCGAATACATTCCGTTGATAACTCGCTCGCAGACGTCAACCCAAGTCTCTTTTGACCCGTCTTCCTTCAATCGCGAGTATGTTCGGAGAAACGTAATCTCTCCAACTGAATTTCCAGCGGCATCGGCGTATCCAAACGGCGCCTTAACACTGCGGTAACCGTTGACAAACTCGTCGTTTAGGCGAAAGGAAAAGATGGACGTAGACACGAAATGACCCCGTTTGCAAAGAATGATTGGCTAGGAAATGAAATTATACTTGGCCGTCGTTGAGCCAAGACAACTGTTCAAACATTTCTTTGCATTGCGGACATATTGGAAATCCGCTGGGATCTCGAGACGGCACCCAGACTTTTCCGCAAAGAGCTATGATGGGAATTCCTTCGACAAGTGCTTTCGTGATCTCGTCCTTCTCGGCGTAGTGCGCAAACTTATCGTGATCACCGTCATTGTACACGGTCGGCGTGTTGTACGATAGGTCAGTCACCGTTTGATCCGGTAAGTCCAAAAAATCCAGTGTCCCAAGAATCAACCTCGGCGCAAATCGGACACCGAGCGCTGTCGCCACCGTGAGATGCTTTGCAGGCTTCATAGTATTTAACAAGAGCAGATACAACGTACTCAAGGTCAGACCGCAGCAAGGCGCTGATCACCTTTGCCGTTTGCACCTGATTCTTAAGGTCTTGCATTTGGTGCTCGATGTCTTTGATATACACAAACGTAGTCTTATCCATCTTTTGAAGAAATTTCTTATCCACGGCGATTACGACTGGCAGCTCGGGCACCAATACAACGTGCGCCCGCCCATATCGTCCGCTTGAACAGTGTCGCCACAGACACGGCAAGGATTGCCAGTGCGCTTATAGACATAACTGTACTGAGAGCAACCATGAAGTTTTACCTCATCATCTGTTAGGTGACCATCAGCCACTGTCTTGATCTTACCATCTTCGGCTCCGATCTTTAAGAGACGCACGGAGTCACGCCACAGCGAGTCAAATTTGTCCTTTGGCAATTCTTTACCTGGAATAAACGGAGACTGGTTAGAGAGGAATAGAAGCTCTGCTCTATAGACATTTCCAATTCCAGCGATCACCGACTGATCCATTAGCAACTGGCCTACCGTTTTCTTGCTCTTGTTGATCTTTTGCCAGGCAATTTCTGGATTAGCATCATCGCGAAGAGGATCAGGACCAAGGCTTGCCAGTTTTGCCGCGTACTGCTGCCCGTCAAAGATCTCGCAAGCGGTTGGGCCGGCAAGGTCCGAAACGTATTCTTCGTTGCTAATTCGCAGTCGGACGGCGTCCTTTGGGACCTGTCCCTTGTTCTTTCTCGTTGTGAACCAGCCGTACAGTCCGAGGTGAATGTGGACGATGTCATCGTCAAAGTGAAAGAATAAGTGCTTACCCTTGCACGTGACGTCGGTCATTGTTCGATTGTTGATAAGCGCGGCGCCCTCGGCAAATCGCCCCTGTGGGCTGCTCGCTTGAACCGTAGTTCCTAGGAATCCATACGAGTGTACCGTCGCTAAGTGTCTTATACTGTGTCCTTCTGGCATGTAGCCATTCTAAAACCTTAGTCGACCGTTTTCATTGACCGACTAACTATTTTTCTACTAATTATCCCTAAATGAGCGGAAACGTCTTCTCTTCCATACGAAATCACGTACTCGTCGCCGCGTTCTACTATTCCGTTCGCAAACTCGATTCCAGGCGCATCAAAGCAAAATGGCTTGCTGATCTCGATGATCCACCCGTTTTCATCAAACCTCGTGAAGTAGTGCGAATAAGTTTTGTGAACATACTCGCGCATTCCAAATGACGTGGACTCAAACTTAGTGTACCGGTTGATTTCAAGTGAGTGCATCAACCCAATGTACGTGCCATTGTCGTATTCAAGCAATTGACCGTTGCCTCGCAGTTTGTTGAGGTGCTTGTTGTCGCGTAGGCGATGAATGACCCTGTCGCCAATTACGACAGCATTTCCGTCATAAACATAGTCAAAGTTCTTAGGTTGCTTTGCGCAGGTCATCCAATTTTTCTCTGGCTTTTTAGTCTCGATGCCAGGAAGCACGTCAACACGCACGACGCTTTTTGCCAACTTGTCCATGTAACAGACGCAGTTCCGTGCAACGGGCACGTTCCTCTCCAAGAACACACCCATGAACACCCAACCTCCCCTCCACATAAGCTTAGGGTCTTCGACTCCTCTGACGACTTCTCCTTTTACATCAATAGCCGCAGCGGAAAAATTGACTTTCCAAAGGTTCTCGTCTTCAATTTTCAGATCATCATTTAGCTTTGCAAACCAGACCTGATTACGAATTGGTCCACCGGTCGTCACAAACAGCTCGCCGTGTCCAAGAATAACGTAGTTGCTCGAGCGAATTGCTACGCAGTAGTTGCCCTTGTCATCAACAGCGATTGACGGATTGAACGCCGACCACGTTTTGTTGTTCCGATCTACGAGGCGACGAAGATGCTGAGTCCGTCCGCCAAGCTCATCAAACGTAGAATCCAATTGGATACCGATCAACAACACCAGAGCGCTTGGTGACGGACGCGATGATGTTGTCGCCGACATTTGTCACGTTGACACCGGCGAGCTTCATCTGGTTGACGGCCGCGGCGATCGGATCCTCAAACAGGTCCTCCGTCCACACGTCGCCGCTAAAGCCAGCGCACGACAGCATCGCCGTAAGAGACCGAACCGTATACTCGTAGTTATGGCGGTACAGCTCGCCGCTACGGTGATATTGCATGTAAAAGTACGGCTCAACGCCGTGAATGATCTTTTGAAGCCCACGCGAGCTTAGCACGTTTGGAGTCGTCAGTAAGAGCCGCCCGCCACTCCGCAGCACGCGATTGATCTCGCTCAGCATGAACATCGGATCAATTTCCATGTGCTCGATGACCTCCGAGCAAAGAACGATGTCAAAGTAACCGTCCTCGACTGGAAGCTCTTGCGTCTCGAGGTCAAGCGAAAACGTGCGTAGCTTGAGCTTTTTGTCGCCAAGTCCGTGCATCATCTTTCCGTCTACGGCTCGCGTCTTGTCAAAGTGCGTGACGACGATTTCAAGGTCTGGAAGAAGTTCTTTTAACGCGAGCGGAATGAACGCCGATGTTCCAAGCTCGAGCATGCGCCCGGTCGGGTTGAGCCGAACAAGAAGTTCAACGGTCCGAGCAAGTCGCGCCTCGTGGCCGCGGTGGTACTCGTCAGCGTCCCGAAGCAGCCCTTGAACAACCTTCTTTACTCTCTCACTGACATTCACATACGGATGCGACCTCATGTTCTTATTCTACGCTAGTCGCAGCGGAAAAAATGAACTTTGGTCAAATTACAAGCACGACTATAATGTATAGTTGCTAATCCAGCACTTATGGTAGCGTCTCACGTTCTCCGCGGCTACTTTGTAGCCCCTGAAGTTCCGGCCACGCCCTTGTCAAAAACGGACGTGCCAGAGACAAAGAGCATCGACGACATGCTCATCAGGCTCGCGCAGTCATACGGTTGGCCGATTGCGTACGCGCAAGAGCAGAACGGACGACTGATTCATAACCTTTTTCCGATTAGGTCAACTGAAACAGAGCAGATCTCGTCGTCATCAAAGGTTGAACTACAACTTCACACCGAAACGGCGTTTCACCCCTACCTTCCAGACTATGTAGTTCTTTACTGTGTCCGCGGAGACCCAGACGCCGCGACAACTTACGCCGTTCTTGACGACATACTCGCCAACCTTGATATGAGTGTTGTCAACATTCTTCGCCAGCGGCGGTTCACAACATCGGTGGACCTGAGCTTTAGAACCGACGGAGAGCCAGACCAGATCGTCTTTACGGAGATCATCTCTTCAACCGAGCGTGGGCCACGACTAAAATACGACCACCAGCTCATGCGCGGCACGGACGCGGAGGCGCAGCGAGCTCTTGGGCACTTGTCAGACGCGATTCAAAAGAGCACGAGGTCAGTTGTCTTGGAGTCAGGCGATGCGCTGGTCATCAATAACCACGACACGGTTCATGGCAGAACGCCGTTTGCTCCGCGGTACGACGGCACTGACCGATGGCTAAAGCGCGCACTTGTTCTTAGAAACCTTCCAATTGAGGCAAAAGACGGGCTAATTAGTACTACGCACTTTGGAACAATTCTTCCTCAGATCGGACATCCTCACCGGTACATGGACGTTAGTTTGCAATCAATGCAAACAATCAATCAAGGAAGGGCAACACTATGACAAAGACCCTACAACTTGCCCTCGTTCTTGCCATAATGATCCCCTGGAGATATGTAGTAAAATCGAAGCAAGATTGATTCTTCTGCAATACCTGCAGCGGAAAACTGAGCTTCTAGGAGTAGTGCAATGGGCAAGGTAGCCTGGGATTACATCGTTAAGGTCTCTCTTCCAAGTGATTTGAAGGGCGTCGAGCCTGGGAAGCTTTCGCCCTCCCAGCTCGTATCAATTCCCGGTGGTGGAAAGCTTCACCGCCTCGCCGCGCAGGCATGGCTCGCGATGTGCGCAAAGGCGAAGGC
>Ga0129333_10000840_pt1 | contig 27004 bp, 29 predicted proteins | sample CPB6_08_DNA_FD_94474 | JGI IMG/M metagenome (GOLD analysis project Ga0129333, IMG submission 94474) | Freshwater to marine salinity gradient microbial communities from Chesapeake Bay, USA - CPBay_Sum_0.6_0.8_DNA | ecosystem: Environmental > Aquatic > Marine > Coastal | place: USA: Chesapeake... | reverse complement strand
GTTCGAACATTTGACAGTTCACAGGGTGGCATCGGGGGCTGCCCCTACGCGCCCGGCGCCTCAGGGAACATCGTGACGGAAGATCTGATTTTTATGTTCGAAGCCATGGGCGTCTCGACTGGTATTCGCTACGAGCGGCTGCTCGAAGCCCGGGCCCTTCTGGAAGCATTTCTGCCCAATGAGCCGCTCTATGGCATGACGCCCGCAGCAGGATTGCCCAAAGGTTTTCAATGGCCAACACCGTGAATCGCCCACTCCCGTACACCGGGGTTCGAGTTATCGAGTTCTCGCACATGGTGATGGGCCCGACTTGCGGGCTAGTGCTTGGCGATCTTGGTGCAGAGGTCATCAAGATTGAGCCACCGGAAGGCGACCAGACACGCCGACTGCTTGGCTCAGGCGCCGGATTTTATCCACTGTTTAATCGCAATAAAAAAAGTATTGCACTTGATCTGAAAACCGATGCGGGCCGTGAGGCTGTCCTGCGCCTGGTTGCAACGGCTGATGTCCTCATCGAGAACTTTAAAACAGGAACAATGGAAAAGCTCGGCCTCGGTGAGGCCGAGCTTCGGCGTCGATATCCACGCCTGATTTATGTCAGTCACAAGGGATTTCTTCCTGGGCCTTATGCAGACCGAACCGCACTTGATGAGGTGGTTCAGATGATGGGCGGACTCGCCTACATGACGGGCAGGCCAGGCGATCCTTTGCGTGCAGGATCATCAGTCAACGACATCATGGGCGGTCTTTTTGGAGCAATCGGCGTCATGTCAGCCCTGGCTGAACGCGAAAAAACGGGAGTCGGTAAGGCCATTCAAAGCAGTCTTTTTGAAAATAATATTTTTTTGGTTGCCCAGCACATGATGCAATACTTGGTAACTGGAAAACCTGCCGACCCAATGCCTGCCCGTATCTCCGCCTGGGGCATTTATGACATCTTTCCCACCCAAGATGGCGATCAGATTTTTCTTGGTGTGGTGAGCGATACGCAGTGGGAAATTTTTTGCAAGACTTTTCGACTCGATGATCTCTGGGCCGACACACGCCTGTCGACCAACAATGGCCGTGTCACCTCACGCGACTGGCTCATCCCGCACCTTCGGCAGCGTCTCGGCGTCTTAAGCGCTGCAGAATTGGCCCATCGGTTTGAGCAGGCGGGCCTGCCGTTTGCACCGATTACAGCACCGCACCAACTGCTTGAGGACCCACATCTCATCGCTTCAGGCGGACTGGTGCCAATGCGTCTGCCCGATGGCGAGCGGGCCGGGCAGTTGGTTCCGACCGCGCTGCTACCGCTGATGCTGAATTCCGAGCGGCTGCCTCTACGAATGGACCCGCCCACGCTCGGCCAGCACAATCAAGAGCTCTTACGAGAAATCGGTTATTCAGCATCTGAGATTCAACAATTGAACCCCCCTACGACCGGCCCGGGCCAGACGCAGGAGCATTGATTCAATGCGAATTCAAATCCTGCTGGCGATGACCGCAGTGGTGTTGGTCTTGCAAGGCTGCGCTGGCCGAAACTACGGCGACAGTCTTTTTCACTTAAAGCATGCCACCAGCGGTAAAGATGTCATGTGGATTCCCACCAAAACCGAAATGGCACACGAGATGCTGTCCCTAGCCGCAGTGGGCCCACAAGATATCGTGATTGATCTGGGATCAGGAGATGGCGTGATTCCGATCGAAGCAGCAAAGAAATTCGGTGTGCGAGCCAGGGGAATCGAGTACAACGCGGATCTGGTCGCTCTGTCACAGCGCAATGCGCAGCGGGCCAATGTCAGTCATCTGGTGAGTTTTCGCCAAGGCGATATTTTTGTAGAAAACTTCTCTGAGGCGACCGTACTGACGCTCTACTTGGGCGAGGCGCTTAACAATCGTCTGCGGCCCACTTTGCTCCAGATGCGGCCCGGTACGCGGATTGTCTCCAACACTTTTCGCATCGATGCCTGGGCCCCAGACCGTGAGCTTCGGCTCACCAGCGGAGAGAATGCCTATCTCTGGATCGTTCCTGGCCGGCTCGAGGGCGAGTGGGACCTGAGCGGAGTCCCGGGCGCGAGCAGCGCTCGAATGCGGATTCGCCAAGGAGCGCAATTTTTCGATGGCGCCTTGGACCTCGGTGCCCGCCGGCTGGCAGCGATTGAAGACGGACGTTTTAACGGAAGCCGCTTTCAATTTCGCTTCAAAGATTCGCAGCATCGACTGCAGACCGTGACGGGAACAGTGGACGGAGCCACGCTAACTGCTACGCTGGCAGACGATCCGAAAGCGACAATACTCGGTCAGCGGCGGCCCGGGCCCTAGTCCAGTCCCGACGGGAATTACCTAGGGTTCGATACCAAACAGCGTGAGAGCCATGGCCTGGGCGCGCACCGCCAGCAGCCGAGCATATTCAGGGCTTTGGGCCCAGCGCTCGGCATCCTCCCGATGGGGAAACGACAGTTCGACAAAGGCATCGAAGTCCCCGATGCCCAGTTCATTCCACGGCATGAGGCTTTTCTTGCCACGAAATTCAACCGAGCCGCGGTAGCGCTCTACCGTGCCTGCAACCTGACCTCGATAGGTTTCAAAGGCTGAAGCATCCAAGATTTTGATAAGTCCGATGACTTTGATCACGATCTTTTTTCTCCTTTGATTATGGCCCTGCGGCGTGCAACCGACTCTGCCAGCAGCTGCAACAACGGCTGTGTCTGAGCAAAACTCATACAAGGATCGGTTATGGAGACGCCCCGACGCAGTGCCTGTCCGGGCGACAAATCCTGGCGGCCCTCTTGCAGATGACTCTCCATCATCAGGCCGATGATTCGGGGGTCCCCTTGCGCGATCTGTTCGGCAATCTCAGTGGTGACCTGAATTTGACGCTGATGCTGTTTGCTGCTGTTGGCGTGCGAAACATCAATCATGATGGCGGGGCTCAAGCCGGCGGCAAGGAGCAGCTCCGCGGCACTCTGGACCGAACCCCGGTCATAATTGGGAGACTTTCCGCCACGCAAAATGATGTGGCAGTCAGGATTTCCCAGTGTCTCAAAAATTGCACTCTGGCCCGACTTTGTCATTCCAATAAACGCATGCTTGGACCGGGCTGCCAGCAGGGCGTCGACCGCGACTTTGATGCTGCCTTCGGTACCATTTTTAAATCCAACTGGGCAAGACAGGCCGCTGGCCAACTGACGATGGCTCTGGCTTTCGGTGGTGCGGGCACCAATTGCGCCCCAGCTCACCAAATCACTGAAAAACTGGGGGCTGAGAAGATCGAGAAATTCCGTGCCCACCGGCAGACCGAGTTCAAGAATTTCCAGCAGCAGACGCCGGGCCAACTCCAGGCCATCATTGATGGCCAACGATCCATCGAGATGGGGGTCGTTGATGTAGCCCTTCCAGCCGACAGTCGTGCGGGGCTTTTCGAAATAAACACGCATGATGATAAGGAGATCACGGGACAGTTGGCTCGCCTGCGCTGCCAGCAGATGGGCGTATTCGATCGCCTCATCGTGATGATGAATGGAGCATGGGCCTACGACCACGGCCAGGCGATCATCCTGGCCAGATAAAATATGAACGAAATCCTGACGACTTCGGGCGACCACCTCGGTGGCCACGCCGGAAATTGGCCACTTCTCCAACAGGGTTTGTGGATCAATTAATGGCTTTACGGCTCCAATGCGAAGATCGTCAAGAGAATTCACGACGGGGATGGTAATCGAAGAGGGCTCACCATGAATTTAAGAATTTCATTATTGGTGCTGGTTGTCCTGGTGGGGGGCTGCTCGACTTACGGGCCAAGCCAGCAGATGATCGGCCAAGATCGAAACGCACTTGTAGCGCAGCTTGGGCCGCCAACGGCAGAGATACCGCAGGGGCAAGAGACTCGACTGGAGTATGCCCGGGGTCCCTATGGCCGTCATACCTATTTCATCACCCTCGACCGTGAGGGAAGAGTCAAACAATGGGAGCAGGTGCTGCATCCCGCGCAGTTCCAGAAAATTGTTCCCGGAATGACGAAGGCGGATGTGCTCAAAGTCATCGGGCAGTCTTTTGAAGTTAGCCTGCTGGGCCGCAATCGGGGCGAAGTCTGGTCTTATCGCTACGAAACACCGTTGTGTGTTTGGTTTCAGATTGAATTCAGCCAAGAGGGGGTCATTCGGTCCGCGGGCGACGGAATACCTCCCGAATGTCTCGGGCGACGTTGGCCCGCAGGACTCTGACAGATGACAAACCACAAGGCCGTGATCTAGACTTTTGGCCATGAAGCTTCGACTTTTATTGCTCTTGGCCGCCGTGCCGGCCGCTGCCCTCGCGCAGGCAGGTGAGTCCACCTACAAATCCGTCTGCGCGTCCTGCCATGCTTCCGGCGTTGCCAATGCTCCGAAACTTGGTGATCAAAAAAAATGGGGACCACTGATTCGTGAGGGCCAGGCCGTGCTCACGGCCCATGGCTATGTCGGAATTCGCGGCATGCCCGCCAAGGGGGGCAAGCCTGACCTTGGGATAGAAGACTTTGCTGACGCCGTGGTCTTTATGGTGAATCAGTCGGGCGGGAAGTGGGCATCGCCCGATGCGAAAATACTTGCAGCGATTCGCAGCGAAATTGACAAGCGCGAGAAAGCGATCGCTGCAAAAGCCAAAAAATAAAGACTACTCGCTTTGGATTCCCTGCATCCTGTTTATATTCTGATTGGCAGCATGATTGGAATCGGCGTGCTGGTGCTCATTGGACTGAAGCTTTACATGAGCCGAGCCATGCGAGATGACGAACAAGATTAGCCGAGAGAGTCGACCCGTTTCTCCAGTCGGTCAAGCGCATCGCGAAAATGTCGAAGCGTCTGATCATGCTCCTGAATCTGCTGGCGGCTCACCAACACGCCGGCTTCATGGACTGCGAACTCCGCTGCCTGCCGTGCGAACTGTCCGGCAGGTGACTGGCTCCAGAAGAACTCCCAAGGACTGAAACGATTCTTGATCAATGCCACCAGTGGCGCGAGCCGTTCGGCCACCAAGGCGTCGCCCTCAATGCGCGGGCCGCGCGAAAGATCGGTAGTCAGTGTCAGAGTGACATCGGGAGGTCGGCCTGAGCCAGCGTCTCCTGCGGAATTTACCTGGGCATATTGGTTCTTCAGGCCCACCTCTTTGAGCAGGCCATCGGCCTCGATCTCCCAATCGAGGCTGCCCACCACAGGAAACACAATCTGTAAACGCTTGCCGGATAAGCCCTTTAATGCAAGGTGCAAGGGCTCATCTTTGGCAATGGCCCAATTCAGGGCGCTGACAACATCAATGGCCAAGCTGGGCGATTCCCGCCAACATCCAGCCGCTGTTGCCGCCCTTCATACGATGAAGGGTCCAGACCTCATCAAAATCCGAAGCGGCAGCATCGGCAGCCTCTCGGATTAAGCCATGGAATCGAATCTGAACCTCGTCGACCGTCTTGCCGTAATCATCTTGACCATCTTGCATGCCGAGCCATTCAGCCTTCAGGCTCACCACCTGGGTCACGTTGGCTGCGCCCTTGCGATCCGCGATTTGATGGGAGAGTTCGCGGGTCATCTCCGGAGTACAAAACTCGGAGAGCGCGTGAATATTTCCCGAATCCCAAATCGACTGAAGCCGAGTGAACTGATCGCGCGCGACACTCAAAAATTGATCGATCTCTTCCGCGCTGATGGTGGCCGCGGGTGCCGAAGCTGCCGCAACTGCCGAGGGCTGTGGGGCCGACGTGCTGCTGGCGGACTGCGGTGCCCAGCCCTGCTGGCTTAGGGATCCTTGATCTCCCATGCCCGATGGCCCATAGCCGGAGCGGGCCATTGCGGGCTCACCGAACGATCCCGCCTGGGCTGTGCGACGGCGCATCGAAATCCAACGGAAAAGTGCAAACGCAATCACTACCGCCAGCACGATCAACATCAGGCTCATGAGCTCTTCACCAAAGCCCAAATACGAAGCCAGTGCTGCTAGGCCAAGGCCTGCAGCAATTCCAGCGATCGGTCCAAGCCAGCTGTTTTTGGCAGGCTGCTGCGCCGCGGGCGCGGGTGCGGCTGGCTTTGCCGCCTGCTGGCCTTGGGGGGCTGCCTGGGGCGCCGGTGTCGCCGGCTTGGCTGGTACCGCTTGGGGCTTGGCCGAAGGCGATGGAGCAACACGGCCGACATTACCGCCGCTGCCAAGGCGTTTGGCCTGGGCCTCAACGATCGGCGCGGTCAGCACTGCTACGCACACAAAAAGGGCAAGAAACTTGGTCTTATTCACGAGAGCGCACTCCTATCAAAACAACACATCGACAAATTTTTTCCTATGCTTGGGCCACCAAGGCCACTACAGCTTGACCCCCTGATGCAAGGCCACTACCCCCGCCGACATTGTGTGGTACCGCACGATGTCAAAGCCCGCTTGACTCAGCATGTCCGCAAGCTCCTTGGGTGCGGGATGCATCCGAATCGACTCCGCAAGATACCGGTAGCTTGCCTCATCCCGGGCGATTTTTTTCCCCAGCCAGGGTAAGACCTTAAACGAATAGAGATCATAGATTTTTTCCAGCGGCGCAGCCACTTTAGAAAACTCTAAGACAAGACATTTTCCACCCGGTTTCAACACCCGCGCCATTTCCCTTAAGGCGGCCTGTTTATCGGTCATGTTGCGCAGCCCAAAGGCCACCGTTACTCGATCAAAGCTTGCGTCAGGAAAAGGCAGATGCTCTGCATCGCAGACCACAGACTCGACCGGACAACCTTGATCAATGAGCCGATTCCGACCACGAGTCAGCATCTGGCTATTGATGTCGCTCATCACCACACGGCCCTGCGGGCCGACACGTCTTGCAAATGCGAGGGCCAGGTCGCCCGTGCCGCTGGCGACATCGAGCACGTGCTGGCCAGGCCGGATATTGGCCTGAGAGATTGCCGCCGCCTTCCAGGCCCGATGCAGGCCCAGCGACATCAGGTCATTCATCAGGTCATAGCGGACCGCGACCGAATCAAATACCCGGGCTACCCGCTGGGCTTTTTCTCCGGCCGGGACTTGTTCAAAGCCGAAGTGGGTGGTGTGCTGATCCATCGGCCGATTCTAGTGGCTGCCACAGCCCCCGGATCCGCATCCTGGCTTTCCGCAGCCGCCCCCGGCGTCAGAGGCGAGGGCAGCAAAATCAGGCTCTCGCGAGGCGCCCGCGACATTTAATCGGGCGAGATAGTCTGCCCAGAGCGCCTCTTGATTTTCGCCAAGCCAGGCAATGTAGTCCCAGCTGAAAATTCCTGACTCATGGCCATCGCTGAATTTGGGCTTCACTGCGTAATGGCCCACCGGCTCGAGCGTCTCAATGATGACGTGCATCTTGCCGACCTGGAGAGTCTCCTGGCCGGGGCCGTGGCCCATGACCTCGGCCGATGGAGAATAGACCCGCATCAGCTCAAACGGAATACGGTAGGTCTTTCCGCCCTCGTAGCCCACCTCCAGCAGCTTGGATTTCACGTGGACCGTGAGGCTTGATGGCAGCGCGGTAGGCGCAGTTTGTTCGCGTATGGCTTGTGTCATTGAATTGTCAAAAATCAGGTTTAGGATCGAGCTATCCGGACAGACAGGATCGCAGAAAATCGAGCCCAACACACCACCAATCTCTACGGATTTCTCCCTCCCCCCGCCCCCAAGATGCCGTCGACCATCCTGATCGTTGAAGACGAGCCCGCCATCGCTGAGCTGCTGGCGATCAATCTGGAGTTCGCCGGCCACCGAGCAGTCCGGGCCAGCGATGCGGAAGAGGCGATCCGGCTGATTCAGCATGAATTGCCGGACCTGATTTTACTGGACTGGATGCTGCCCGGAATGCCCGGCGTTCGGCTTGCGGAAAAGCTTCGTGCCGATGAACGAACGCGAGACATTCCCATCATCATGCTGACCGCCCGCGGCGATGAGGGCGACAAGATTCAGGGCCTGGAAACGGGTGCGGATGACTACATCACCAAGCCTTTCTCTCCAAAGGAATTGATGGCCCGAATCAAGGCCGTGATGCGCCGGAGGGCACCGCAGCTCACCGATGACATCATCACCATCGGTGGGCTGAGGCTTGATCCCGCAACGCATCGGCTTTGGGCAATCCACAACACCAGCGAAGTCACTCTGGATCTTGGTCCGACTGAATTTCGGCTGCTGCATTTTTTTATGACCCATCCCGAGCGTGTTCACAGCAGAAGCTTTCTGCTGGATCAGGTCTGGGGCGACCATGTCTATGTCGAGGAGCGGACTGTGGATGTTCATATTCGTCGGCTCCGCAAGGCCCTGGAGTCGACCGGCCACGACATGCTGATTGAAACCGTCCGAGGAAGCGGCTACCGGTTTAGCGCGCGATAATCAGCCTTATGGCTGGTTTCTGGATTCGGATTGTGTTGTCCATGCTCGCAATCGCTGGCACAGGCTGGTTTTTTGCCGTGATCGGTGAGGCCCGCTCGGGCTGGATCGTGGCGGTGTTGCTGCTGGGCGGATGGGTGGTGTACCACTTGTTCTACCTGCAAAAGGCGATGTCCTGGCTTGAGGATTTTCAGCTGGATCGGGTGCCCCATGGCTCAGGCGCCTGGGAATCGCTTTACGCAAAAATTTATCGGCTGGCCAAGTCCAGTGAGCGGCAGCGGCAGCAGCTTACTGAAACGCTGCAGGATTTTCGCAGCGCCACCGAAGCGATGCCCGATGGGGTCGTCACCCTCGATGAGGACAATCAGATTCTGTATGCCAACGAACAGGCCGAAGAGCATCTGGGCATCAGCACTGAAAAAGATGCGGGCCGCAACCTCATCAATATTGTTCGTCATCCCGAGTTTGTCAGCTACTTAAATGGCGGATCGTGGGAAAAATCCATAGTGATTCGCGGCATTCGAAGCTCCAATCGGGTCCTTCAAATTCAGCTGATTCCCTACGGCACACGGCAGCGGCTGCTGATGACCCGTGACATTACCCAGATTGACCGACTTGAAACCACCCGACGCGACTTTGTCGCCAATGTGTCGCACGAACTGAAGACGCCGCTCACAGTGCTCAACGGTTTTTTGGAGACCCTACGGGATCTTCCACTGCGCGAAGAGCAGAAAAACCAATACCTTGGACTGATGCAGATCCAATCCCAGCGTATGCAAAACATCGTGGAAGATCTGCTGGTGCTCTCGAAGCTGGAATCAACGGTATCGGTGACTCAGGAGGATCCCATCGCGCTGCCCGCCTTGATTGAGCGGCTCTGCAACGATGCAAAAAGCCTCAGCCGAGACCAGCATCAAGTGCACTGCCTTTGCGGTGCGGACTCCGTTCTGATTGGCGCAGAAGATGAGCTCAGCAGCGCCTTTGGAAACCTGGTGAGTAACGCTGTGCGTTACACGCCCGCCGGCGGATCCATCACCATTCAGTGGGCCCTCCAGCCCGATGGATCGGGAAGCCTCTCGGTGTCCGATACCGGCCCAGGCATAGAATCCCAGCATCTGCCCCGGCTCACCGAACGGTTTTATCGCGTTGATCGAAGCCGCTCACGCGAAACGGGCGGCACTGGCCTGGGCCTGGCAATTGTCAAGCATGTGGCGACCCGGCATCAGGCCCAGCTTCTGATTGACTCCGAGGTTGGCAAAGGCAGCCGATTCACACTGCTCTTTCCCGAAAAACGCATCAGACCAGCACCCGCTCAATTCCTCCCCGATTCGCATCGGTGACGTAGCGGGACAGCCAGTCCTCGCCCAGCAGATGACGAGCAATCTCCACCACGATGTAATCGGCCTCGACCGACACATCCTCTGAGTAGCGCGACAGTCCCTGCAGGCAGGAGGGGCAGGCGGTGAGAATCTTTACCGCGGCGGCCGAGGAGGCCTCGCGCAGTGACTGGGCGCCTTTGCGCATCTCTTCTTCTTTCCTGAAGCGTACCTGTGTGGAAATATCCGGCCGAGTCACCGCCAGCGTGCCCGACTCGCCGCAGCAGCGGTCATTTTTCTGAACCTTGCCATTGACATCGCTATTGATCAGAGCATTGACCACTTTTAGTGGCTGATGCTGCTTCATGGGGCTGTGGCATGGATCGTGATACATGTAGCGCACGCCTGTGGCCTGATCCAGGCGTACGCCCTTTTCCATCAGGAACTCGTGGATATCGACGATACGGCAGCCAGGAAAAATCTTTTCAAACTCATAGCCCGCCAGCTGGTCATAGCAAGTGCCGCAGGAAACCACCACGGTTTTGATATCGAGATAGTTCAGAGTGTTGGCCACACGATGAAACAGCACTCGATTATCGGTGATGATTTTCTCTGCCTTATCGAACTGGCCGGCGCCCCGCTGCGGGTAGCCGCAGCAGAGATAGCCGGGGGGCAAGACCGTCTGTACGCCCACCTGCCAGAGCATCGCCTGTGTAGCCAGACCCACCTGCGAGAACAGCCGCTCGGAGCCGCAGCCTGGAAAATAAAATACTGCCTCACTCTCGGTGGTGGTCGTGTTTGGGTTGCGAATGATGGGCACAAACGCCGAGTCTTCGATATCCAGGAGCGCGCGGGCAGTCTTCTTCGGCAGATTGCCAGGCATTTTTTTATTCACGAAGTGAATGACCTGCTCTCGGATCGCCGGCTGTCCTGCGGTGGCCGGAGGCCGGGCGGTCTGGGCCTTGGCCAGCCGCTTGAGCAGATCGTGAGCGACGCGCTGGGCCCGATAGCCCCACTGCATCAAGACTTTTCGCAGAATCGTGATGGTCTGTGGATTGGTCGCATTTAAAAACAACATGGATGCCGCCGCACCGGGGTTGAATTTCTTTTTTCCCATCTTGCGCAAGAGGTTGCGCATGTTCATGGAGACCTCACCAAAATCGATGTCGACAGGACAGGGGGTGAGGCACTTGTGACAGACCGTGCAATGATCGGCCACATCCGAGAACTCCTCCCAGTGCTTAATCGAAACACCGCGTCGCGTCTGCTCTTCATAGAGAAACGCCTCGATCAATAGAGAGGTCGCCAGAATTTTATTGCGTGGCGAATACAGTAGATTGGCACGTGGCACATGGGTCGCACAGACTGGTTTGCACTTGCCGCACCGCAGGCAGTTGGCAAATGAATCGGCAATCGAACCGATATCCGATTGCTGCATGATCAACGACTCTGCACCCATCAGGCCAAATGACGGTGTGTACGCATTGTCAAGATTACCGCCACGCAATAGTTTTCCGGCGTTGAAATGCTGATGCGGATCGACCTTGGTTTTGTACGCATGAAAGGCATCGAGCTCGGCGTCAGAGAGAAACTCCATCTTGGTAATTCCAATGCCGTGCTCGCCCGAGATCACACCCTCCAGTGATTTTGCGATCTCCATGATTCGGGCCACAGCCCGGTGGGCCTCCTGGAGCATGTCATAGTCATCTGAATTCACCGGAATGTTGGTATGCACATTGCCGTCCCCCGCATGCATGTGCAGGGCCACGAAGACCCTTGACCGCAGCACCTCCTGGTGGGTCCCATCGATTTTTTCCACAATCGCTGCAAAAGCGCCGCCGCTCAAGATGCCACGGAGGGGCTCTCGGAGTTCACGCTTCCACGAAATCCGCACCAGATGATCCTGAATCAGTTCGACAAGCTGGGTAGCAGGCTGATGGTCGAGCCGCTGAGCCAGCAGGCTTTCGTTGAGATCAATGCCAAGTTCGCGCAATGCGGCACGATGCTCGGCGGCGTGATCATAGAGATGGGCCAGCAGAAACGACCACCGCTGGGTCACGCTCTCCAAGAGGCTGGCGGCAAGCGCCAGCCGGCGCTCAAGGTCTTCTTGCAGGGCCTGCTCAGGCGTGAGATCCGTTTGATGCAGATGGGCGGCGGGCCACTGGCTCGAAAGGAGCTCCCGGCAGGCTGCAGCGACCTTTAACTTGTTGCCGATCGAGAGCTCAATATTGATGTGCTCGATGGAGTTGGTGTATTGCCCCATACGATCTAAAGGAATCACCACGTCCTCATTGATCTTGAAGGCATTGGTATGCCTCGCAATTGCGGCCGTTCGGGCCCGCTCTGCCCAGAATGCCTTGCGGGCCTCAGGGGAGACGGCCACGAAGCCTTCTCCCGCGTGGCCATTGGCCAGACGAATCACATCCGAGGCAGCACGGGCCACCGCATGATCGTCATCGCCCACGATGTCACCAATCAGCACCATCTTTGGCAGTGACCCACGCTTGCTCTTGGTGCTGTAGCCCACCGCACGAAGATAGCGCTCATCCAGATGCTCGAGTCCCGCCAATAGGGCGCCGCCGGGTCGGCGATCGAGGTGATTCTTGATCTCCACGATTGAGGGCACGGCCTGCTGGGCGTTGCCAAAAAATTCCAGGCACACGGTGCGAATGTGATTGGGCATCCTGTGCAATACCCAACGGCTGCTGGTGATCAGGCCATCGCAGCCTTCCTTTTGAATGCCAGGCAATCCGCCTAAGACTTTATCGGTGACATCCTTACCGAGTCCGAGCCGACGAAAGCGCCAGCCTTCCAGCTTGAGCAGCTCTTTTCGAAAGGGCTCGCCGCGCATCTTTCCGACCGCGCCCGAGGATGCAACAGAGGCCTCGTATTGCTCTGGCCGATACCAGGCGAGCTCAAACTGCGCCCACTCGGCATCGTGAATCTTGCCCAGATTGTGATGGAGTCGGGTGACCTCGAGCCAGTTGCCCTGGGGGTCGACCATGCGCCACCACGCGAGATTGTCGATCGCAGTTCCCCAGAGCACTGCCTTTTTGCCACCGGCATTCATGGCAATGTTGCCGCCAATGCATGACGCATCTGCCGAGGTAGGGTCGACCGCGAACACGAGGCCGGCGGCATCAGCGGCATCCGACACTCGACGGGTCACCACACCAGCTCCGCTGAAAATTGTTGCCACAGGCTCAGAGACACCCGGCAAGGCCAGACGCTCCACCGCGCCTAAGGCTTCCAGTTTTTCCGTGTTGATCACCGCCGAGCGGGCAGTCAGCGGCACTGCGCCTCCGGTGTATCCCGTGCCGCCGCCGCGGGGAATGATGGTGAGTCCCGCCTCAATGCATCCACTCACCAGTGCGGGAATCTCTTGCTCAGCATCCGGGGTGAGCACCACGAAGGGATATTCCACCCGCCAATCTGTTGCATCCGTGACATGAGAGACGCGCGACAGGCCATCGAATCGAATGTTGTCGGCTGCAGTGACACGGCCAAGAATTTTTTTTACCTGACGACGCAGTTTTGCGGTCTCATCAAACCCTGTGTCAAATCGTGCGACCGCCTGCCGCGCCAACTCAAGCAGACGGGCGACTTTCTGATCCCGCGATCCGCCAGCAAGCGGCATCGACAGCAGTGCGGGGTCCAGCGCATCTTGTTGCCGTCGACGATCAACTTCTCCAAGCCGATGATGCAGGGCGCCGATCAGCTGCTGTCGGCGCTTTGGGTTGTCCAATAAATCATCCTGCAAATAGGGATTTCGAGTCACCGCCCAGATATCGCCCAAGACCTCGTAGAGCATTCGGGCCGAACGGCCTGTCTTGCGCTCGCCGCGGAGCTCATCAATCAGCGCCCAGCCCTCGGCGCCCAGCACTCGAATGACAATCTCGCGATCCGAAAACGAGGTGTAGTTATAGGGAATCTCGCGCAGGCGCGCCGGATTTCGGCCGGGATCCGCCCGGTCGAGCCGGGCCAGTAACAACGGGTTTAACGGGGCATTCATGAGGGAAAAAGTGTATCGGAATCGCTTGCGTTCGGCTCCCATTGTCGCCCGAATCAATACTGCCCACGATGCATGAACGCGGCCACGGCGTAGGGCTTTGAGTAATTTGGGTTATAAAACGGACATGGGATCGGATTACCTGAGAAGAATACTGACTGCCCGGGTCTACGATGTCGCCCAGGAGACACCGCTTGAGACTGCCAAGGGCCTGAGCCAGCGGCTGGCCAATCGGGTGCTGCTCAAACGCGAAGACATGCAGCCCGTGTTCTCGTTCAAGTTGCGCGGTGCCTACAACAAAATGGCCCATCTGAGCCGCGAGCAGCTGGCCAAGGGTGTCATTGCGGCCTCGGCAGGCAATCATGCTCAGGGGGTCGCGCTCTCAGCAAGGCGCATGGCTTGTCGGGCCGTCATCGTCATGCCGGTGACAACGCCAGGTGTAAAAATCGATGCGGTTCGCGCCTTGGGGGGTGAAGTCGTGCTTCACGGCGATTCCTACTCGGATGCCTACGCCCATGCCATTGAATTACAACGCTCGGAGGGGCTCACGTTTGTCCATCCGTTTGACGATCCCGACGTGATTGCTGGCCAGGGCACGATTGCCATGGAGCTGCTTGCCCAATACCAGGATCCGATTGATGCAGTTTTTGTGGCGATCGGCGGCGGCGGCCTCATCGCCGGCATCGCTGCCTACCTCAAACAGGTGCGGCCCGATATTCGGGTCATCGGTGTTCAAATGGTCGACTCAGATGCGATGTCGCAGTCTTTGAAAGCTGGGCAGCGGGTGATACTGCCCGAAGTCGGGCTTTTTTCCGATGGCACCGCAGTAAAACAGGTGGGTGAGGAGACCTTTAGGCTTTGCCAGAAATATGTCGACGAGATCGTGTTGGTGGATACCGACGCAGTCTGCGCGGCCATCAAAGATGTTTTCGAAGACAGCCGCGCCATCCTCGAGCCTGCCGGCGCGCTTTCGATCGCGGGAATGAAGTCCTGGGTGCAGCAGCAGTCCTGCCGAGATCAAACGCTGGTGGCCATCGCCTGCGGTGCCAATATGAATTTCGATCGACTGCGGTTTGTCAGCGAGCGGGCTGAGATCGGCGAGCAGCGCGAGGCCGTATTCGCCGTCACCATTCCGGAAGAGCGCGGCAGCTTTAAGCGATTCTGCACTTCGGTCGGCAACCGCAACGTCACCGAATTTAACTATCGAATCGCCGATGCCCATGCGGCCCATATTTATGTGGGCATCCAAATCCGAAATCGGGATGAGGCCCATCAGATCGCAGCCGACTTTGCATCTGCCGGCTTTCAGGCCCTGGACCTTACTGATGACGAGCTCGGCAAGTTGCACCTGCGGCACATGGTGGGGGGCCGCTCGGCCCTGGCGAAAAAAGAGCGGCTCTTTCGATTTGAATTTCCCGAACGGCCGGGCGCGCTGATGCGATTTTTGTCCTCCATGCATCCCGACTGGAATATTTCGCTATTTCATTACCGTAATCATGGTGCTGATTACGGCCGAATCCTCGTGGGCATCCAGGTTCCCGATCAGAGTGGTCCGGCCCTGCAGGCATTTTTAAATCAACTCGGCTATCCCCATTGGGAGGAGACCCAGCACCCCGGCTACCGACTATTTTTATCCGCGTCCGGACTGTAAAAAATTTTTACAGTAAGAATCTCTTACAGCTGAAAAACCCGAAGCAACTGATTATTGTGTTGGTTTTTTGACCGTCACAATGCAAGTCGCCATCATCGAAGACAGCCCGGAGCAGGGCCGTCACCTCTGCCGCCTCTTTGAGTCCTTTGGGACTACCACCGAAGTGTTCGCCTCGGGCCGGAGGTTCTTGCATCGAATTCGCACCACCAGTTTTGATCTGGCCACCCTGGATCTGCAGCTTCCCGATATGAACGGACTGGAGATCTTGCAGCAGCTTCAGGCCGAGCGGGAGCTGTTTCATCGTGGGCCTCCGGTGATGATTGTGTCGGGCCATCATGATTTGGCCACCATGAAGACCGCGTTTTCCAATGGCGCACATGATTTCATCAGCAAACCATTTCGGCCAGATGAGCTGATGATTCGTGCCGAGGCGATTGCCCGCCGGCATCAGCCCAATCTGTTCTCGGATCGGCCGATTTCGGTGCAGGGAATCGACTTGAATCTGGCCACCCTGCAGGCTTTTTGCGACGGACAAGAGGTGCCACTGTCGGCGAAGGAATTTCGACTTGCCTGGCTGCTGTTTCATCGGCGCGGCCAGACAGTGGCACGTTCACACATCATGAAGCTCATCTGGGGCCGCTCGGACTGGCCCAGCTCCCGAACCGTGGATACCCATATTGGCCGAATTCGCCAGAAGCTGGGCCTTGAGTCGCGGCCCGGGCTGCGTCTGCAGCCAGTGTACGGTGTGGGCTACCGGCTGGATGTTTTCCCGTAAAATCAAGGCCTTAGTCACTCTTGACCACATGATTGATGCAACTCATCACGCTGGGACTGAATCATCAGTCCGCCCCACTGCAGCTTCGGGAACGTCTTGCGTTTCCGGGGGATGCCCTGCGTGATGGCCTCAACGAGCTCCGTGCCAGCTTAAAAGGATTCGCTCCGGAGCAGGCGCTGCTGTCCACCTGCAATCGGACCGAAATGTACCTGGCCGTTGAGCACTCCTCGCAGGCCCGAGGTCAGGCGATGGATTGGCTGGCTTGGAAATCCGGCACCCCCGAATCTGAGTTAAGCCCACATGTGTATCAGCTGCCCGATGACCGGGCGGTGCGGCATGCGTTTCGCGTGGCCTGCGGACTGGACTCCATGGTGCTGGGTGAGCCACAGATTCTTGGACAGATGAAGCTTGCGGCCCGAGAGGCCCAAGAGGCAGGCTGCCTGGGCACGCATCTTCATCATTTGTTTCAGCAGGCGTTTTCCGTCGCTAAAGAAGTCCGGACCACAACCGAGATTGGTCTGCATTCGGTCTCCATGGCGGCCGCCTCAGTCAAACTTGCACAACGGATTTTTGGCGATCTATCCGGCACGAAAGTGTTGTTCATTGGCGCCGGTGAAATGATTCAGCTCTCAGCGACGCACTTTGCGGCCCAGCACCCCAAGCAGGTTGTGGTGGCCAATCGCACCCTGGATCGAGGGGAGCTGCTGGCCAAGGAGTTCGGCGGTGAGGCCATTACGCTGTCGGAGCTGCCGCTTCGCATGCATGAGTTCGATATTGTGGTGAGCTGCACCGCCAGCACTCTACCCATCATTGGACTGGGCATGATCGAGCGGGCGATCCGCCAACGAAAGCATCGGCCAATGTTTTTGGTGGATCTTGCGGTGCCCCGTGATATCGAACGCGAAGTCGCTGATCTCCCCGATGCATTTCTCTACACCGTTGATGATTTGGGCGAACTGATCAAGGAGGGGGCCCAGGCCCGGCAGGATGCCGTCTTGCAGGCAGAGGCCATCATTGATCATGGGGTTCAGAATTTCATTCAGTGGCGTGATTCGCGCCAGCATGTGCCGGTGATCAAGGCGCTTGCTGAGCATGCCCAGGCCATTCAAGCCGGCGAGCTTGCGCTTGCCCGAAAACGACTGGCCAAAGGCGAAGACATCGAAGCAGTATTGCAGTCTTTGGCCCATGGTTTATCGCAGAAATACCTTCATGGCGCGTATAGCCAGCTGCATCAAATCGGAAACGACAGCCCCGAGCATCGTGAACTCAAATCCGAGCTCATTCGTGATCTGTTCGGATTAAATCCCGACCGACACCACTAGATGAAGCCCAGCCTGCTGGCCAAACTCCAGCAGCTGGCCGAACGCCTTGAGGCGGTCGACCGTCTGCTGTCAGCCCCCGATGTCACCGATCGAATGGATGAGTTCAGAAGGCTCTCCAAAGAGCGCTCCGATCTGGCGCCGGTGGTGGAGGGATTTCATGACTTTCAACGACTGGAGGCCGACTTATCGGCCGCCCAAGACTGGATCAACGATCCCGAGTTAAAGGAATTTGCCCAAGAGGAAATTCTGCGGCTCAAAACAGCGGTCGATGAAAAAGATGCGGACTTGCAGCTCCTGCTGCTGCCAAAGGACCCCAACGACGAACGCAATGTCATTCTGGAAATTCGCGCCGGCACCGGTGGCGATGAGTCTGCGCTGTTTTCCGCTGATTTATTGCGCATGTATATGCGCTATGCCGAGCGAAACCGATGGCAGACCGAGATTCTCTCGGCCCATGAATCGGATCTTGGCGGCTACAAAGAGGTGATTGTGCGAATTGCTGGTAATGGCGCCTACTCGAAATTAAAGTTTGAGTCCGGCGGCCACCGGGTCCAGCGTGTGCCTCAGACCGAGACCCAGGGCCGAATTCATACCTCGGCCTGCACCGTGGCCGTGCTGCCCGAGGCGGACGAAGTGGCCGAAGTCAGTTTTTCTCCAGACGAACTGCGCATCGACGTGTTTCGCGCCTCCGGAGCGGGCGGCCAGCATGTCAACAAAACCGAGTCTGCCGTTCGCATCATCCATCTGCCGACCGGGCTGGTGGCGGAATGCCAAGACGACCGCAGTCAGCACAAAAACAAAGAGCGGGCCTTAAAGGTGCTGGCCGCCCGAGTCCGAGATCAACAGATGCGTGAACTGCATGCCAAAGAGGCGAGCGCTCGGAAGTTAATGATCGGATCTGGTGACCGCTCGGAACGCATTCGGACTTATAACTTTCCGCAGGGCCGAATCACCGATCACCGCATCAATCTCACGCTCTACAAAATTGATGCCATGATGGACGGCGATCTGGCCGAGCTCACGCAGACGCTCATGTCAGAGCATCAGGCGGAGCAGCTCTCAGCGATGGCGGATGCTTAACGATTTACTGAGCGCATCAGGATTGCCGCGCCGAGAGGGACTGGCCCTGCTTGAGGCGGCAAGCGGCTGGCGGCGCGAAGCATTGATTGCCCATGGGTCAGATCCCGCCTCCCCGGCTGTTCAAGCACTCTTTACACGACTGGTGGCGCAGCGACAGCTGGGCACGCCGATTGCCTACTTAACCGGCGAGCGCGAATTCTACGGCCGGCCCTTCTGGGTGAGCCCGGCGACTCTGATTCCGCGGATGGAGACCGAGCTCTTGATCGACACAGTGATCGCCGAGACGGGCAGCATCGCGCCGCTGCGTCTTTGCGATCTGGGGTCCGGCAGCGGCTGCATCGGTATCACGCTGGCACTCGAAATTGAATCGGCAGAGGTCACCGCCACCGACTGTTCAGCAGCCGCATTGCAAGTGGCACGCAACAATGCAGCCCGATTGGGTGTGGAATCACGGCTGCGCTTTCGGCAGGGCAACTGGTTTGATGCGCTCGGGCCGGCGGACGCGAAGTTTCACGGCCTGATCAGCAATCCACCATACGTGGCCGCGGGGGATCCGCATCTGTCTCAAGGGGATCTGCGCTTTGAGCCATCGACCGCCTTGAGCCCATCGTCCACCACCCTGAGGCCGATGGGCCTGCCGACAGACGAGCTTTCCGATATCGCCGCCCTCGCCGAGGGCGCACGTCACTGGCTTGAACCGGGAGGATTTTTGCTGGTCGAACACGGATCGGAACAGCAGTCTGCCGTCATGGGCTTGTTCGATCAGGCGGGCCTTATCCGGGTCCGGGGCCTTGTCGATGACCAGTCGCTGCCGCGGGCAGTCATCGGATTTTTAGCCGGCTCAAGTAAACTTTAAGCTTCTTTGGAGGCAGGACATGGACGCAAAAGAATTCATTCAGAAGACCGTCACCGATCATCCTGTGGTGCTCTTCATGAAAGGCACTGCTCAATTTCCCCAGTGTGGCTTCTCGGGCCGGGCGATTCAGTTGCTCAAAGCCTGCGACGTAAAAAATGTGGTCACCGTCAATGTATTGGACGACGATCAAATTCGTCAGGGTGTCAAAGATTTCTCGAACTGGCCGACGATCCCTCAGCTGTATGTGGCCGGCGAATTTGTCGGCGGCTCTGACATCATGAGCGAGATGTACGAAAGCGGAGAGCTGAAGAAAATCCTGGAATCCGCTGGTGCCACCGGGTAAAACAGAGGGGACGCAGGCCCGATCACCGGGCAGAGATGGTGCCGACTATCTGACTCGAACAGATGACCTATCGCTTACAAGGCGATTGCTCTACCAACTGAGCTAAGTCGGCAACTTTTTTATTTTACGCGAGTCAGCTTAGGGCGCCCGCCTGCGGGCGGGCGCGTTGGCCCATCCGGGCCCGAGGATGACGGTTCGCTGTTGTCACTGAGTTCTTCGACCGCCTGCAGATGGGGCTCGGCCTCAGCGAGCGGTTTGCTGACCTCGAAGGCCATGCCGTTGCCGGTCTCTTTGGCATAAATCGCCACCACATTTTCAATCGGCACCATGATCTCGTGGACTCGGCCCGAGAATCTGGCCTGAAAACGAATGAGGTCATTGGCCATCGACAGTTGATCCGTGGCAAGGCTGCTGACATTGAGCACAATCTCACCATTGCGAACATGCTCTTTGGGAACCTGGACCTGCTCGTTGACCGATACCGCCAAATAGGGAGTGAGGCCGTTGTCCGAGCACCACTCATGAATCGCACGGATCAGATAGGGCTTGGTGGAAGACGGGGTGGAGTCGGCCATGCGGCTTTTACCTGCGCATGATTTTTTCGGGAGGTGTCAAGGCCTCAAAAAAGGCAGGCCGCGAAAAAATACGCTCAGCATACTTCTGCACCGGTGCCGCCGTTTTAGGCAGCTCAATGCCGTAATAATCCAGTCGCCACAACAGAGGTGCCAAGGCGACATCAATCATCGAGAAGTCCTCGCCCAGCATGAATTTATTTTTGGTGACCACCGGAGCCAGCTGCGCGAGCCGATCCCGGACCAGGACCCGGGCCTTGTCGATTTTCTTGGCGTCTTGTTTCTCCAGGGCCTCGACATGCACAAAGAGTTCGCGCTCAAAGTTAAACAGCAGCAGCCGAGCCCGGCCGCGCTGGACTGGATCCGCTGGCATCAGCTGGGGGTGGGGAAACCGCTCATCGATGTACTCATTGATGATGTTGGATTCGTACAGAATCAGATCGCGTTCCACCAGAATCGGCACCTGGCCATAAGGATTCATGACCGAGATGTCCTCGGGCTTATTGAAGAGATCGACATCTCGAATCTCAAAGTCCATGCCTTTTTCAAACAGCACAAAACGGCAGCGATGACTAAAAGGGCAGGTGGTTCCGGAGTAAAGGACCATCATGAGGGTGTATTCCTTAAAGAAGAAGGGCGGGAAAGAGGCCCCCGCCCTCATGCACAACAAAGAACTTCAGCAGCTACTTGATGTTTTTCCAGTAGACCTTATTTAAGCGCCAGGCCAGAACAAAGAAAATCGCAAGAAATACCATGACCACCACGCCGATGGTCTTGCGCGAAAACTGGGCAGGCTCAGAGACATAGTTCAGAAATGCGGCAAGATCTCCCACCATCGAATCAAACTCGGCCGGAGGTTTGGACTTCTGAGCATCCCAGAGTACATGAGGCATGCCAACCCCCACGTAGGTCTTGTTGTTCCATCCCGTGGGGCGGCTCGCATCTTCGTAATAAGTTCTGAGAAACGTGTAGATCCAATCGGTGCCCGTACCCGAGTGCGACGAGCGCGAACGTGCAGTCACCGACAGATCGGGAGGGGCGGCACCAAACCAGTCTTTTGCCTCAGCACGATTTAAGGAGGTGCGAATGTAATCGCCTGGCTTTGCACCGGGTGGCATCACGGCCTTGATCTGCTCTTCGGTCATGCCGATATCGGCGAGCCGGCTGTATCGCATCGCCGATAGTCCGTGGCAGCCAAGGCAATACGACATAAAGGTCTTGGCGCCATTTTGCATCGCAGCTTTATCGGAGAGCTTTTGGGCGGGAGTCGCATCCAGGGCCACCGGGCCACCTGCTGCAAATACCCCGGGGGCGGCGATCAACGCCAGCGTCGTGGCCATTGCCGTCAAAAAGGAGGTGAACAATTTTTTCATGATGAGGTCCTTGGCGTGGCGCGTTAGTGAGGCTTGAACGTCACGCGTTCAGGAACGGGCTTGAAATCGCCAATTCGAGACCAGATCGGCATGAGCGCAAAAAACGCAAAGTAAAACACTGTGCCCACCAGCGAATAGGCTTGGCCAAACGGGAAAGGAGGCAGCACGCCGAGATAGCCCAGGATAAAAAAGTTCACCAGAAACACCATGTACAGCGCCTTGTGCCAGTTCGGCCGATAACGAATCGACTTCACTGGGCTATGGTCCAGCCAGGGCAAGAAAAACAGAATGACGACGGCACCGCCCATGATCACCACGCCCCAGAACTTGGCATCAAACACTCGGAAGGTGACGGCCAGAACCAGCAATGCAGCGAGCGCTCCGGCCTTCACTACCAAGGGCCAGCGGGCACGCAGCACGGCGAGCGCGCCCAGCCCGGCAGACGCCACCATAACCCAGGTGAACAGGTCGGTCACCGCGCGCAGCATGGAATAAAACGGTGTGAAGTACCAGACCGGAGCGATATGCGGCGGCGTGACCAGCGGATCAGCGGGGATGAAATTATTGAACTCCAGAAAATAGCCCCCCAACTCTGGCGCGAAAAAAACAACCGCACAAAACAGAATCAGAAAGCCGGCGATTCCCAGAATGTCATGCACCGAGTAATACGGATGAAAGGGAATGCCATCCAGGGGAATGCCGTCCGCATTTTTGTTTTTCTTGATTTCCACGCCATCGGGATTGTTGGAGCCGACCTCATGCAACGCAATGATGTGGGCCGCCACTAGGCCGACCAGCACCAGCGGAATGGCAATCACGTGAAAGGCAAAGAAACGATTCAGAGTGGCATCGCCCACCACAAAATCGCCGCGGATCCAGACCGAGAGGTCCGGACCAATCAGCGGCACAGCAGAAAAGAGATTCACAATCACCTGGGCGCCCCAATAGGACATCTGGCCCCAGGGAAGCAGGTAGCCGAAGAAGGCCTCGGCCATCAGGCATAAAAAGATCGCACAGCCAAAAATCCAGATGAGTTCACGGGGACTGCGATACGAACCATAGATCAGCCCACGCCACATATGGAGGTAGACCACGACGAAAAATGCTGAAGCGCCCGTGGAATGCATGTAGCGAATCAGCCAGCCGAAGGGAACCTCGCGCATGATGTACTCCACGCTGGCGAAAGCCACCGGCACGCCTGCGGCATTCAACGATGCATCTGGCTTGTAGTGCATGGTCAGAAAAATGCCGGTGATGATCTGCAGGGCCAGCACCACCATGGCCAGCGAACCAAAAAAATAAAAGAAATTAAAGTTCTTCGGAGCGTAGTACTCCGAGAGGTGTTCTTTGTACAGCTTGGTCAGAGGGAATCGGGTATCGATCCATCCGAGTAGGCCGGTGGTGGTGACATTCTTTTCAGAGGCCATGCAGTTCTCCGCGAGCTCAGGTCTAACTTCTTAACTTAAAAAATTGGAAACACCAGGGGCGAGGACTCAGGCCTCACCTTTTTCATCTTTGCCCACCACGATGCGCGTGTCAGACAAATACATGTGACGCGGGATTTCGAGATTATCGGGGGCGGGCTTGTTGGCAAAGACCCGGCCCGCGTGATCAAAATTCGAGCCATGGCAGGGGCAGAAGTAGCCCCCCTGCCAATCTGCGCCCAGTCCCGGCTGATTGCCTGTTTCAAACTTGCTGACCGGCGAGCAGCCCAGGTGGGTGCAGATGCCGACCGTGACCAGAAACTCGGGCTTAATGGAGCGATGACGATTTTTTGCGTAAGTCGGGGTCGGAAAGGCGGTCCGATCCGATTTCGGATCAGCCAGCTGGGGCTCGATTTTTTCCAAGGAGGCGAGCATCTCCGGGGTGCGCCGGACAATCCAGACCGGCTTGCCACGCCACTCCACTGTTTTGAGTCCGCCCGGCGGAATGTCACCGATATCAACTTCAACAGGGGCGCCCGCAGACCGGGCCTTCTCGGCAGGTGCCATCGAGGTGAGCAACGGAACAGCGGTAGCCGCAGCAGCGACTCCGCCCACTGCGCCGCAGGCAATCAGCCAAGTGCGGCGCTCTGAAGTGGCGCTGGATGAAGGCTGGACGGGAAAACTGAGGTCTTGCGAGGATTGAGACATAAAACCGCTCTTTCGACGTTCAAAGTTGGGGCAAACGAGTATTTTAAGCCAGCCAAAAGTCCAGTTCCAGCAATAATGGCGGCATGGTCCGACGTATATGGCTCATTTTCGCCCAGGCCACCACGCTGGCCCTTGCGGCCCTGTTCGTGGTGCTGACTTTCAAGCCCCACTGGGTCGCCAATCTGGGCTCTGGCTCGGAGCCCCCCAGCTCGGGGGAGCTTGGCCTGCGTGAAGGGGGGGCGCCCATTGCCGCCCATGGCTATCGCGAGGCCGCGGCCCGGGCGATGCCGGCTGTGGTCTATATCTACACGACCCAAAAAGTCTCGGTGCCCAACCATCCCCTCTTGAATGACCCGACATTTCGCAAGTTCTTTCGTGATCAGCCAGAACGCGAGCCCACGGCCGGTCTCGGCTCCGGCGTGATCGTGTCAGACAAAGGCTATGTGCTGACCAACCATCATGTGGTCTCTGGTGCAGAACAAATTGAGGTCGGCCTGGCCGATGGCCGCCGGGCGGGTGCGGCGCTCGTGGGGACCGACCCCGACACGGATTTGGCGGTGCTCAAAATTTCTCTCGGCAGACTTCCGGTCATCGCCTTTGGCCGGCCGACCGAGGCCCGGGTGGGCGATACCGTGCTCGCCATTGGTAACCCGTTCGGGGTGGGCCAGACAGTGACCCAAGGCATCATCAGTGCGATGGGACGAAGCCGCCTCGGCATCAACACCTATGAGAATTTTATTCAGACCGATGCCGCCATCAATCCCGGCAACTCGGGTGGCGCCCTGATCGACACGCAGGGCCAGTTATTGGGCATCAACACCGCGATTTATACGCGCTCGGGCGGCAATCAAGGCATCGGCTTTGCGATTCCCGCTGACACCGCCCGATTGGTGATGGAGGCGCTGGTCACCAAGGGCCGAGTGAGTCGCGGCTACATCGGGGTGGAGCCACGGGATGCGGCCGAGGGAGAGGGCAGTCTGATTGCGGGCGTATTGAGAAGCGGTCCCGCAGATGAGGCGGGCATTCGGCCTGGTGATGTGGTGGTTGCCGTCAACGACCGGCCGATTCGCAACATGACCGAGCTCATGGCAATGGTGGCCGCAATCGCGCCGGGCAGCAAAGCAAAATTTAAATTCAAGCGGCAGGATCAGGTGCTGGAGGCCACCGTTAGCATCGCCGAGCGGCCTGCCGTTGCAGCCAAGCGATAGGCCGACACGGCTGTCGATTACTCCGCTGGCGTCTCCTGCCGTGCTTCACGCGGCGTAATGTAACGCGACATGAAGATGCCGAACTCGTAGAGCAGAATCATCGGCACCGCAAGCATGAACTGACTGATGACATCCGGCGGCGTCACAATGGCTGCAATCACAAATGCAACCACGATGAAGTAGGGCCGGAACTCCCTGAGTTTTTCGATGGAGACCATTCCCAGTCGCACCAGCACCATCTCAACGACCGGCGTTTCGAACGAGAGGCCAAACACCAGAAATAAAGTCAGCACGAAACTGAGGTACTTATCAATGTCGGTGGCCATCTGAACGCCGCTGGGAGTGTAGGCCGCCACAAACTTAAACACTGCGGGGAAAACAAAGAAATAGGCGAAGGCCATGCCCAATAAAAAGAGCAAAAAGCTGCTCAAAATAATGGGCGCTGCGAGTTTTTTCTCATGCTCATACAGGCCTGGGGCAATGAAGGCCCAGACCTGATAAAGCACGTAGGGCAGCGCCAACACAAACGCCACCATCATGGTGACTTTCATCGGTACAAAAAAAGGTGCCGTGACATCGGTGGCGATCATTGACGTGCCTGCCGGCAATGCGCTGACCAGCGGATCCGCGAGCAAAGAATAAATGTCGGGCGCCCAATAGACCAAGGCAAGAAAACAAATGATGACCGAGGCGGCAGCCCGCATCAGGCGATCGCGCAGTTCAATCAGGTGGGTGACAAAGCCCTCCTCTTTCTGGCCGGCTTCGTCTTTTTGTTGTGAATCAGTCATGGGTCAGGAGTTAGTCGCGGGGCCGCTTGACATGGAATCGCTTGCGCAGGCGGCCACGGACACGTTCGCGAATGCGCCGCTGCTCCTGCTGCTCCGACCAAGAAGGTTCGGGCGCATGGATGTGAGTGCCAAATTGCCGCGTCAGCGGAGACGATGAAGTGGCGGGCTCATCAAAGCCTTCCCATGCGTCTGCCGTCTGCGAGAGATCCGAGGTCACTGCGCCCACCTCAGACTCGACCCGTTGCACGCCACTCTGAATCTGTTGGCCCACGTTCTGTACCTGCTGCTGCACTTTTCTTAACTCATCAAGGTCCATCTGCCGCTGGATATCCGTTTTGACATCGCTGACATAACGCTGTGCCCGGCCAATCAACGCACCAATGGTTCGCGTGGCGACGGGCAGGCGCTTGGGTCCCACCACCACCAAGGCGACCAGACCGATCACGACAAGTTCGGAGAATCCGATATCAAACATAGCCTGCAGGGATCAGAGGCGCACAAGCACTGCGGCCTCGAGAAGTGAGGGGTCCGACAGCATGCTGTGGACCCGATGCCATTAGCTGGGAGTTTTGTCCTTGGCCTGAACGTCGATGGTCGGGGCCTCGGTCTTTTGCGCCGGCTGGCCGGCAGTTGCATCGACGGCATTGCCGCCGTCTTTCATGCCTTCTTTGAAGCCTTTTACTGCGCCGCCAAGATCCGAACCCAGATTGCGCAGTTTCTTGGTGCCAAACACCAAGAGAATAATCAACAGGACAATCAGCCAATGCCAAACACTAAAGGAACCCATCACGGTCTCCGAAAAATGGTTGCGGCCTCAGGCAGTGGGCCTGCCGCCTAGAATATGGAGGTGCAGATGATACACCTCCTGTCCACCCGCGGGACCCGTATTGATCAGTGTTTTGAAGCCCTCGGAGGCCCCATTTTCCGCAGCCAACTGAGGGGCAAGCACTAGCATTTTCCCCAAGAGGTCCCGGTGCGAGGCATCCACATGCTGGAGCGATTCGATGTGGAGTTTTGGAATCACCAGCAGGTGTATCGGCGCCCTTGGGTTGATGTCATGAAAGGCGATGAAATCCTCGTCTTCGTAGATTTTTTTACAAGGAATCTGGCCTTGGGCGATTTTGCAAAAGATGCAGTCGGCTGAAGTCGTCATGTGTGATGGCTCTAGGTTTTTTGTTCGGCGCGCCGCGCCGCCTTTTCATCCAGGCCCGAAATGCCCTCACGTCGGGCCAGCTCCGCCAAGACCTGCTC
>Ga0129333_10000839_pt1 | contig 27012 bp, 31 predicted proteins | sample CPB6_08_DNA_FD_94474 | JGI IMG/M metagenome (GOLD analysis project Ga0129333, IMG submission 94474) | Freshwater to marine salinity gradient microbial communities from Chesapeake Bay, USA - CPBay_Sum_0.6_0.8_DNA | ecosystem: Environmental > Aquatic > Marine > Coastal | place: USA: Chesapeake... | reverse complement strand
CTTCAACATGATATCCTGGAGTGTCTAATTTAGCCAAACTTAAATCTGACTTATTTGGGCAGTGTGCATACTCATGGAGGACTCCCTCATAACACCAACCAATTCCTATCTTGAAGATTTGGTTACGCCACCACTCAAAAGATCCACGCTTAATACGAAGACTATATCCATCAAAATCTAAATGATGAGGAAACTGTATGTCTCCGACAAGGTAATCATCAGCATCAATCATCCACGCATAATCACCTTTGCCGATGCACAAATTAAGAGCCTTTGTGCGATTGGTTGCAAAATCTTCCCACTCATGTTGATGGAGTTCACCTGGGATTCCCTTCTCTGCAAAGTAATTCTTAATGAGTTCTTGAGTGCCATCAGTTGAGCCTGTATCACAGATCACCCAATAGTCGATAAACTTATAAAGTGAATCAAAACACTCCTTTATGATATGGGTTTCATTCTTCACAATCATTGATAAGACTATTTTCTTTTTACTAGCCATGATATATCCTTTACTGATGATACTTATTTTCTAGTGTCTGTAGTATTATGTAGTTACCAATTTTGTATTGGAACTCTCAACCATTCTTCTTTAGTAATATCTTTTTGTATATTGTTTGGTGCTGGGTGGGTTGATGGTAGCCACGGAAAGGGACAAACGATCTTTTCATTACCGCTTAAATATGCACCCCACCAACTAAAAGATGAGTTACCAATAATATGATCTTTACACAAACTCATCAAGTAAAGTGAGATTAAAGATTCTTCATCGTAAATCCCACCTTTTCTCTCAATTACATGAAATCTAGAACCTTTAAAATAGTTTTTCATGTAATCAGTGTCTTCAGAGAAGACCAAAACATCTCTATCTTTACTAAACAAAGACAGCGACTCTTCGTAGTAACCAGAACCAAGCAAATCTCCCCAAATTTTTGGATCAACCGTATAATCATTTCTTCTTACATGAAGACTAATCATATTGTTCTTGTTATTCAATGGAAGTTCTGTGAGAATTTTTTCTGACTTCTCTATTATTTCATCTTTGAATTTCAAAGAACATATCAAATCTTGTCTATATTCATCATAATATTTGTAACTTTGATAAAAACCAATATATGATGTGTTGTCACCCAACTCAAACACTAATGGATCAAAATTAAAGGAACCAAATCTTTCTTGAAATACTATATTGTCTATCGGTGGACTTGAAATTTTCATCATCTTTCCATAGGGATCAACGATATCAAAACAATTCCAAAATTGGAATCCACCATCCAATAAACCTACAGTATATCCATATTTTTTAGAAAGAGAAAATAACAGACTGTATTGGAATAATTGATTACCCAAGTATCCTTGAGATCCAAATTTATTGTGAGAGATCATCTGATTATCTCTTATCCCCGACTTGCACTAACCAATAATCAACCATTTCACGCATCATCTCCTCAAACCCAATTTTTGGAGTCCAACCCAAAACTTCTTTAGCCTTTGTTGAGTCTCCTCTTAGATAATGCAATTCTTCTGGGCGAAGATACTTTTGATCTGTAGTTACATAATCATTCCAATCTAAATCAAGATAAGTAAAAACAAACTCTACCATTTCCTTTACAGATCTGGTTTCTCCTGTAGCCAAAACAAAATCATCAGCCTTTGGTTGTTGAAGCATGAGCCACATACCTTCAACATAATCCTTTGCGTGACCCCAATCACGCTTTGCCTCAAGATTTCCTAAAACTAATTTAGAAGAAACTCCCTTTTTAATCCTAGCGGCTTGAAGTGCTGTTTTGTTCGTAACAAAGTTAATACCCCGTCTAGGAGATTCGTGGTTAAAGAGTATTCCAGAACAAACAAACATACCATATGCATTTCTGTAATTATGGCATAGAGTGTGTGCGTAAAGTTTGGAGCAGCCATATGGACTAACTGGAATAAGCGGTGTAGTCTCTCTTTGCATACCATCTTCATCACAAGAATTACCAAACATCTCGGATGTTGCAGCATGATAAACCTTTGAGTGTGGAGAAAATCTACGCACAGCCTCTAATACTGCTAGTGTTCCTCCAGAATTGACATCTAAAGTATATTTGGGCAATTCAAATGAAATTTGAACATGGGACTGTGCAGCCAAGTGATAAATTTCATTTGGTTGTAATTTACTTATGACCGATTCCACACTAATAGTGTCTGTCAAATCCATGTAATGTAATTCAATAGAATTAGAATCATGTAGATGTTGAATACGGCTTGTCTGATATTCTGGAACAGAATTTCTTCTTATTGTTCCATGCACCTTATATCCTTTTTCTAACAAAAGTTCAGCCAAATAAGATGCGTCTTGTCCGTTTGCTCCAATTATCAATGCTGTCTTCATATTATATGCTCCATACTCGGTTTATTTTCAAATAAACTATTAGACTTGTCCAATATCATCTTTCTCCACCAAGATGCTCGTAATTTTTCATAGTTCCATTCTTTATTCGTCATTTCTTGATATTTTTCTTCTAAGAAACTTTCGGAAAGAACACCCCAATCATCAACAAAGAGAATAGGGAGATCCGTAAAGTTTCTATATGCTGAATGCCATTTCACGATTGGAATAGTCTTTGCATAAAGACACTCCCACATCCTATGGGTATCTAGACCGTTTCCTCTGGGTGCAACAGCAAATTTGTGTTTTACTAATTCATCCATCCACCAATGATGCTCTGGGCCTGCACCCCATAAACCACGATCACTCTGCATTGTTATCCAAGAGCATCTAGAAGCCATTAGAGACAAAGCATTGTATAAGGGTGGTCTTTCTGGATGCGTTCCTGTTCTAAAATTTACCAAAAGCATTTTGCTTCTTTTTGTGTCAATATCTCTTTCCTTTATTCTCTCTATACTTATTCCTACTGGCGATTCTTCTGGCCCCAAACCATAAGGAATAGGAGTGCATTTATCACTAAATGATGTTGTATTGACTCCGAATATATGTTTGACATTTGGAGGTAGACTACTCATAAGTTCATCATCAATAGGATCATCTGCATGAGATGTGACTATAGTTAACGATTCATTCATATATCTGTCATTTGAGATTAATAACAAAAAGAGATTTAAGTTCATTCTTCCTACAAACCAAATATCACCGTGTTTCAGTTCACTGTCTCTTTGAGTATCCCATTGAGATGACCCCCAACGCTTATTGCAACACCTTTGTATTTGAGATGGACTGATATAGTCTTGTAGTAATGATTTATCAAAATTAAACATAACGAATGTTAACCTTTATTTGTTATAGAATTTACAATATCACACACAAACTTTATCTCATCAATAGTCATTGTTGGATTGTTGGGAACATACATTCCATAGTCATGGATTTTATCAGAGAAGTCAAACGATTTCTTTCCGTATCTATCATAGAAGAAAGGTTGTCTTGAGATGCTTCCAGCAATAAGAGGTCTACACTCGACTCTATTCTCTGCCAACTTCTCTGCTATCTTTGCAGCCATTGGATGAATAATCGGATATGAAAAATTTGACACAAACTCAAACTGAGATACATCTATCTTCCAATAGTCATTTTTAATAAATTGATCGTAAAGTTTAAGGTTCTTCCATCTGTCTTTACAAAAACCATCAAGTTTTTCTAACTGCTTTATGCCCAACTTTGCTTGTAAATCTGTTGCTCGAAGATTGAATCCTGGATGATAGAATGTATACAGGTTTCGGAAGTCATCAATTCCATATTTCATCTGCAACTGACGCCGAGTTACTTCATCTAAATCTCTAGACCAACCATGAGAGCGAATACTCTTGAAGAGATTATACAATTCATAGTCATCGGTGCATATGAAACCACCTTCTATTGTCGAAAAATGATGACCGTAGTATGTACTAAACGAAGAAACCAACCCAAATGTACCAGTTTTCTTTCCACCAACAGTTGTGCCGACACTCTCACAAGAATCTTCTAGGAGAATCACTCCATACTTATCGCAAATCCTCTTTATTTCTTCCATATTGTTTGGAAATGCCAAAGCATGAACAATCATCAATGCTGCTGGATTTTCTTGTTTGCAGATTTTCTCAAATTCTTCTGTATTGATTCCTAAAGTTTTTGAATCTGTATCACAAAGAATAGGCTCCAATCCTAATTGGATTGCTGGTGCAACGGTCGTTACCCAAGAAAGACAAGGAAAGACGATTTTCTTGTTCTTTAGTCTACCAGACAGTATAAGACCATAGAATATGGCTAAATTGGCTGAAGATCCAGAATTGACAAACACTGAATATTTGCACCCAAGCCAATTGCTCCACTGTTGCTCAAATTCTATTGTTTTTATTCCCTTTGTTAGTCTTGGATTAGTCTTGAGCCAATCAATCAGAGAATCAATATCATCTTGTGCTATCGTATCTCTTACAAGTGTAATAGGTTCTTTCATTAGTTTCCCTTATAGATTTTCACAGAATCTTCAACCAAATTTTTGTTTTCAACTATTGCCGAGTCAAGCATTCTATTGATTGCTTGTACATATTGTGGTCTTTTTTGCTTAAAGCAGATATCAATTTTCTTCTTAAGATTTGCTATCTCTTCATCTGTCTTAGCAACACCAACCATGTCTTCTAGAAACCATGTTCGGATATGCAGAATACAAAGTTTTTCTACCACTTCTCCAATGTTGTCTGTGGCAATCAAGTTATCAGGTAAATTTGGAACTTCTCTATTCTTCAATACCTCAGAAACTTTGTTTTTTATTGTTTGTTCTATAGACAGTGCAATATCGCTATTGTTCATATTTTTTCCTTTTCAGATTCTATTGTGAATAGTAAGTCTTTGATTTCATCTACGGTCATTTGTAAAAGTTTTCTATTGTCGCAGAAAGGATTTGCAGTTTCGTTATAGAATATTCCTGTTCTGTACTTTGACTTAGTGTTGATGTCTTCTTTGACCAAACTTATGTAGTCTCTACCCAAAGAAGAGTAAAGATTTCTTATGAAGTCATTTATGTAAACAACTCTACCAGAACCTATGATAAAGTCTTTACCAATTTTTGTGTGATTTACACTTGCATCGACTACCATTTTTGGATGCAACAATTCTCTATAGAAATAAGTGTCTCCTATTTCGATAGACTCATTGCCTACCAATGATCTAAAAACTTTACCAAATAGATACGACCCTTTTCTGTGTATACTATTAAAGTTAAAGGGGTATGCTATACTGACTTTAGGATACTTACTTTTGTCTCTAAAACGCTCTGTTATTTTGAGTTTAGATAGTGTATAGTGGTTCTCTTCAAATTTGAAGGGAGTTTCCAAAGAAATAGGGCCAACGCAAGCATCCCACAGTTGAGCCGTAGAGTAGAAAACCATATTTTTGCAGTAAGGTTGCAACTCTTCTACTATTTCTTTAGTCATGTCATAATTAGTAGACATGAATTGAGTTTCCATATCCTTTTCATTAGCAAGATATGTTCTTTGTTCTGCAAAACAAATGTAAACAGTATCCCATTCTCTCCTTAATGAAGATAGATCAATGTTTCTTGAAGATATTTTTTCAAATTCTTCTGGAAAATAACGACCTAATTGAGATGTACTACCTATTACCAAATTTTTCATTTATCTCACCATCCACAATATTGAACATATTTGTTTCAACTCTATATGAAGAGTCGATCCATATTTGCTTTGCACAGTTAGGATCACCATAGTCGCTCATAGTGACCCAATTTCCTTCACGCTCTTGGTTTCCCATCACTAGGTAAGTCTTGTTTTTGTCGTAGAGATTTTCCTTTACATGGGTAAAACAGAAAGGCCCACTGCCCCTTCCAACTATAATATCACAAAAGAGAGAAACATAAGATATCTCATTTAAGTTAGATAGACCATTGGTGTCAATCATTAAGTTCAAATCAATTATATTCTCAAATGGTGTTGGCATTCCTTGCGTGACAAAAAATCTGCAAGAAGGATGTTTTTGTGCCAAAGCCACTATGACCGAAGACATATCAAAATTTCTTGACTGACCAGATAAAGCAGGGCCATTGCATATAAGAATATTTTTATCTTTACTAATTTTGATAGAGTCTATGTGATATTTGCTATAGTCTATTGTTGGGATAAACTCTTTTTCTTCTGGAATCTGTATACCAAACACCTTAGCGTGTTCAAGATAAAACTTGTAGTTGTTTCTAATCGTGCATCCATCGGGGTTTAACCACTTGCACCCTTCTTGACCTATCCAAGTGCTAAATAACAAAGTCTGATCTACTTGAAATAAACCAATAGGGTTAGTGTCTGCTATTGGAAAAGGAAAAGAGCCTTGAAACTCAACTCCAGGAATATCCCTCAACAAACCAGAACACTTTCTGTGATGATACTTTGCTGGAAGACCTATCTTTGAACTAAAAAACTTCACAAATTCCCTTGAATAGTGAAGATCACCGTTACCAAACATATTGAAAAACAATATGTCATTGATTGATTCTTTATCCATTTTCAATTATCCTTTTTATGGCTCTGTGTACTGTGTCATCCGATGGTTCAAATGACTTTAGAATTTCTAAGTTCTCTTCCAAAGCCTTCATCTTTGATTCATATAACTTTGTAGAAAGACTAGAAATACTGAAATTTCCATCAAAAAATATAAATCCATCTGGATTAAATAAGGTCTTTATCTTGTCTGTACCCCAATAAATTGGAACTGTTCCACACGCAACAGCGTCCAAAACTTTTTCAGTATAGTAAAGATCATACTTTGCATTTTCAATGCAGAAACTAAACATAAATGGCTTTATGCCTTCATCTTTTGTTTCAATGCTTTTATATCCATTTCCAAACACAGAAATTTTACCAGGAAATGAATCAATTATTGCGTGGCGCATTCTGTGACCATCTGTTTCTCGTTTTGAAGAAGCAATAATTGAAACTAATTCGGTCTTTTCAAAGACACCCCAATCTTTGATCCACGGCATATTTGATGCTGGTGGGACATATTCAAACACACTAGACAATGAAAGCAGGCTTTCGTCATTAACGAATATCTTTTCGTATGACTTCTCTAGTAGAGAAATATTTGATGCCATCCACTCCTTTAGATGATGAACAATGGAAGATGATTCACAAAGCCATCCAAATTTTCCTGTCTTTGGAAATTGAAGACCCATAGGAATTTGATTATCAACAAATACTGTTGGGTTATTGATGTCTATTGAATTTGGTAATGAATAGTGCCACTTTTCTTTAGGTGGAAATGATGCACAACCACCATGAGTGTGTGAAAAAGCATTTGTTATTGCATGAAAGTTCATAAATCACCAATAGTAAAGAACATTATTTGGATGTGTGTTTGGTATCTCTTGTGCCAACTTTAGATTTGGTATCTTCTCTCTAAAATCATTTTCTCTCATCATATTATGAAAACCAGGAATATTGTCCCAAACAAAGTTCATTATCATGTATCCATGTTTTGATTTAGATAGAATTTTATCCATGTACACATCTTGTATCTCTCTCTTACACTCAGAAAAAGCATAATTACTTATGACTAAATCATAATTTTCCGAAAGACTACTCATATCTTTATACGATATTTGCTTGTGATTTTCAACACCAACTGTGTTAAGATATTTTGTTTGGAGAAGACAAGCCTCTTCTATGTCAACTGTATGGTATTCCTTGAATCCGAAAAGCAAGTCTAAAATAACACACTGCCCACCATAACCAGCACCAATTTCACAAATCTTCATTTCGGATGTTTCTCCGAATATTGAGACTATATCAGAAGCGACTTTACAATAACGAAGTGTAGAAGGACTTACTGATATGTTATGCCCACGAATGGTATATGGCTGTGGACTAGAACCACCATATCTGTCATTTGCTAATGCAGATTCACGGATGAATTCCACACTCTCATCTCCAAAAACATTTTCTATTTCATTTAAGTAACCTAATCCCTGCTCATATGTCGAGTGTTCTAATATACCAGTGTATGACTGATCTCTCTTGAAATTTTGAAAAAACAGTTCATCCTGTGAAGCCCTCAAACATGAAGACTGATAACCACCAATGTCAGATATTGAAGATTGCATTTTTATTCCTTTATACTATAGATTTTAGATATTTTTGATAAGTGTTTCTTACGCCAGTTTCTAAGTCAGTGAAATTAAATTCTCCTAAAACTTTGATTAATTTCTGAGAAGAAACATCTTTTCTATACACACCGTCTAATTTTCCATCATACTCTAGTCTTCCAGAATAACCAACTACATTTTTCACTACATCAACTATTTCTCTAATAGTCATATTATTCTGTATCGCAACATTATATTCCCCATAGATATTCTCTTGTATTATTCTATTGAGAATAGAAGCAGCATCATGTGCATACATGAACTGCCTCATTGGAGATCCTGTTCCCATTAACTTGACTACATCTGCTCCATTGATCTTTGCTTTGTGAAATTTCTCAATAACAGATGTTACTAGGTGGCTCTTGTCACCTTTTCCAAAGCAGTCGTGTTCTCCATAAAGATTAGAGAAATACAAGGTAGTATAGTTAAAGCCGTATTGCCTCTTTGCGGCTATTAACATTTTTCCAGCAAATCTTTTTGAATAGGCATAACCTTCATTTGTGCCTTCTGGTTCACCAGAAAATACATCTTCTTCTGTCATCGGATATGTTCTGGTTTCGGAGTAGTTTGGAAATATACATGAACTAGAAGAAAAAATCAAAGGTATATTGTTTTTAACTGCATAGTCGATTACATTTGAATTGATCTTGCAGTTTGAAGATATAAAGTCGTAATGCATTTCAGCATTTTGCTTTATTCCTCCAACCTTTGCTGCTAAATGTACTATTTTTTCTGGTTTGATTCTATCGAAGTAAGACTGAGTTTCATCTTTATTTTCAAGATTACACTCCTTTGACGATAGGAAATTATAACCGCTCTCTACATCTTGTAGACTTTTACCCAAAAGTCCACTTCCACCAGTAACTATAACTTTAGCCTTGTTTGATACACTCATAATATTTCCCATCCTGTTGCGTAAATAGAGCCATCATTTTTATGGTCTATTGATTCACCGAACCATTTTTTTGGTGCAATAGTTTTATTGCCCCCCAAATAAGCCCCCCACCAACTAAACGATGAGTTTGCTATTATATGTCCTTTGCATCTAGACATTATGTTCATGTCAACAAATCCACTTCCACTTTGACAGTATTTATGGCTATCTCCAAACTGTTCTCTGCACCATTGGATATCATCAGAGAAGAAAATGAACTTTTCGTCACCAAATTTTGTCATTGCCTTCTCATACCATGCTTTATCAAGGAGGGGGTGAAATGACTGATTGTTGACATAATCTCCCCTTCTTACATGAACAGAAACACAATCTTCGGCATCAAAAACAATTTCTTTTGCCCTATCAACGATTTCTTTTCTAAAAGTAAATTGTTTCAATATTTCTTGCTTGCAGTGTATGAAATACTTTTCACTCTGAAAATAGCCAAAAATGCAAGTTTTGTTTGGTAAAGTGTGAACACCACCATCCTCATAATGAGAATACTTTGGTTGTTCATCTAGATAAGCGTATCTTAACTCAAATCCCTGATCCAATTCAAACATCTCTTCATATCCTAGAGTCCCGACTTTCCTTCTGATTTTAGAATTTTGCTCTGGAATAGCCCAAAGAACACCCGCTTTGGTTGCAAAACCAACCAAAGCGGCATATTGAAACATTTGATTACCTAATCTTCCGTTATATCCTATATCAAGAGATGATATCATTTCGATCTACCTCAAAGTTAGTCCAAATTTCGTTCTTGTCACATTTTTGATAGAACATTGGTTGTTGTAGGCAATACACTTCATTTTTTGTTTGTACATCTGCGAACCACTCATCCATTGGTCTTAAGTTTTCCAATAACTGTTTCGTTATTCCGTTTCCATATTTTGATGCTTCTTTCCTATTGGGATAGTAGATAGCATGACCAGAAACCATACTTTGAACACCTAAAATTCCATCATAATCGGTTTCAAAAAACTTAGCACCATTTACATCTGATACACCAGACTTTGTTCCCCATTTTGATATACCCAAATAAACTATTTTTTCATTTGGAACAGTGATAGTTGGTTTATACCAACTTGTCGTGTCGATATCATCTTCATACACTATACAAGGATAACTTGCTTGTGCCAATACCTCTCTATGAGACATACCACAACCTATCCAATAGGGCAATTTCCCCCTAACATCAATAGCATCAAAAAATGACCACTTTTTTATGCCTAATTTAGACAGAAGAGATTTCATTTTTTCTCTTCTATCATTTGCATTTGGTAATGAAATTACATAGGTATTGATATTTCTGATATCAAGTTCCATAATCAAACCCACTATTGGGTGTTGTTCCCCAATACTGACGAGCATATACTCTACCTTTACCCTTATACTCTAGTCCAGAATAATGTTTAGGTATAAAATAGTGACTTGGATAAATTGTCATGTTATTGTACAAACTGCTGCACACTGTCTTTGTAAGGAGCAGTGGCCCTGTGATCTCCCAAGTCTGTAGGGGTTGATAATTCATATTTGGTCTTTGTGAAATTGCATTTAGCATATCCCAAAGAAACTGATTTTTGGGGATAGAAGCAAGATAGCCATTAGACATTAATCCTGGTCTAACAAACTCGTTTTCCCAACAGCAAAAAGCCTCGTTGTCAATCAAATCATCTTCAAGAGGCATAATACATTCGGCATCGGCATCAATGAAAAATCCTCCATGCGTATGGAGGAGTTGATACCTGAGTATATCTGCCTTTCCTGCTAGGGAAGGGCAAGTATCAAAATGCATTTTCACCCAAGATTTGGGCATATTTTCTTCTGTCCACAACTTGTGTTCCCAAGTTGGGTTCATTTCACGCCATGTATTAATGAATTTATCTGGTCGCTTGGATTGATCTCCAAGCCATATCTGATGGATAATTTTCGGTATCATATTATAAGCCTCACTTTGAAATGTTATCTCTTTCCTTTATCCTTGCCTATATGGTATTTAGGTTCAAGTGTCCAATCTTTCTTCTCTGAGTGTGCAAGAATCTTGATTTGGTTGATCTCACAAGCAGGAGTCGCCTTGCTTGGGTCTACAACCTTTATTAGACCCCATTCTTGTAGAAGAAGTGCAATCTTATTTCTACGGGCTATATCTTCTTCCCCCAAATTTGTAGGAAGTCCATCAAGTGCAAATAGTTCCTTGAAATGGGTAATGTAATACTTACTTCGTTTATGGAGTATATGGCATGATTGCCATAACTTCTTATCTTTATTGGAGCAGACTCCAATACGGGTAAGCGTTTCTTTCACTTTGAGAAAGTTCTCGGCTGTTGGTAGTTCTATTTCCAATAGGTCTTTTATGTCAATATCAATATACTTTTCTTCTTTCTCGCTCATTTGAAAAACCTCATTCTATTGTTTACAAATCTCTGCTATTATGTATAGAATGGGGATATTCAATAAAGATAAGAACTATCTTTCTCCCTGTGAAGTGTCATATTCTTGCATTATCTTGATGAGATCGGGTTCCTTCAAAAGAAGAACATACTCCCGTGCCTTGTGTCGGGACACCCCGTAGAACCAACCTACAGCCTCCACAGCCTTTGATTCTTCCCTCTTCTGCCACGGAGAGAACCGTTTACGCTTCCGTAGGGAGTGGAATAAGTAATCGTAGTGCATCTTCTTGTCTGTTACTCCCCGTGAATTCAATTCATTTGCATGAAACAGGGTATCAGGAAAATTAGAAAAACACCTTGCCACAATGTAAGGAACATACTCCCGCTCATTATCCCGTGAAATTACAGGCTCTTTGCCTGTATTGATAGAATTGAGAATATCTCCAAGTTTCATTGAAACTCACACTCCATCATTAAATGTACAAGACAAGCCGTAAGATTGATCTCGGCATCAGCCACAAATGCCGCCTTATACTGATAATCTGAAAGAATCAATACAGCCTGTGGAATAGACTGTGGCTGAAAATACCCATACAAATTATCATAGATTTGGCGGAAAATACGGGACTGATCGTTGTCAAGATTCTGCACAACCCACTTGCGGACTTCATTGAAGTTCTTCTCCTTCATATGCCCTACAAGTTCTTTTGTCTTAATCTCGCCAACAGCGTGTAGGATACCTACATCAATCTCACCACCAACAGAATATCGCTGCAACTCGTTGATGACTCGGCGGAAGTCAGGAAAGTAACGCATGATGAGTTCGGCTACTACCTTCTCATCATATTTAATATTCTCTGTTTGCAGAATATACTTCACCCTATCCATGAACTGCCCAGCCAACTTGGGCTTTTCCTTTGCTGGAATAGAGAATTCTACACCTGTGCATCGGGAGTGTAGAGGTTCAATGATTCGATTCTTAAAATTACAAGTAAGAATAAATCGACAGTTTGCTGCAAACTCTTCAATAAATCCACGGAGTGCTGGCTGTGTGGATTGTGCATTAGAGTAGTCAAACTCGTCTAGAATCACTACCTTTCTTCCACCACCAAGTGAAACAGTAGAAGCAAAGTTCCTGATCTTTGTACGCAGAGTGTCGATATTTCCGTCTTCGGAGCAATTGATAAGCAAATAATCACAACCCAACTCTTCACAGAGAGCCTTTGCAATTGTTGTCTTACCTGTTCCTGCTGTACCAGACAAAAGGAGGTTATGCACCTCCCCATTGTCCACCATCTCTTGGAATGTCTTTTTAATGCCCGAAGGCAACACACAATCTTGAACACGCTTAGGTCGATACTTTTCAACCCAAAGCAAGTTCTGAAGATGAGAAGCGGTCATAGATTACTCCTGTTCGTCGCCAGCCTTGTAATCCATAGCGATGAAATACTTAATGTCTTCAGTCTTGTGAGTGAAACGGGAAACAATGTTCTTAGAAATTTCTAGAACATAATCTCCAGGAATCAACTTCAAAGTCTCAACTTTGAATGAAACAGAGAAAGATTCATCATAATCAGCCTGAAGTTCAATGGTGTATTCATTCGAAGAAGGATCGCTCTTGTCATACAGAACAACAACAGCAGAATCTTCCCCCCGTGATTTGATCTTCAGATTAGGCAATTGCATTACTGCTGAAGCCTTGAGGATTTCAGCCAAACGCTGTCCTGTAATCTCCATCTTTGCAACCACAGCGGGCATAGACAATTTCTTGGTTACAGGCTGAATAATGGCAGGATCAGAATACCAATACTTGATCTTTGCACCATTATTTCCACTGATGATTACATTGTCATCCGCAAACACCAACTCTGGTGACTGCATAAGAGAAACCGTGGAGAGGAAGCGGTTGAGATCAAAAATCCTAACCGTATGGTCAAACTTCTCGTCTACGGCTGCTTCAGCCATGATATTCTTCGTCGGAGAGAGTGTAACAATTTTGTTACCTTCAGTGATGCAGATATTTGGATTGATACCTGCAAAGTTCTTTAAAATCTCATGCGTTTTCTTTGACAGAATCATAGTATTAGTTTCCACAGTTGGCATAGTTTATCTCCTATTGTGCCTATCATCTTCTTCGTAAAGGTCTTCTAGATCGTCAAAATCACCAGATGCAAGAGCATCTTTGATATTGTTTTTGAAATCACTTCTTCCGTGCTTTTTATCAGCGTGTTTTGCTGCTCGACGGGCATCACGGTTGTCATCGTCCCTATTGTGTCGTCTATCTCTGCTCATCCTACATCTCTATCCTTTCGTTATCAGAACTCATCTAAACACTCCATCAAGTTCTTTAGTTTATGCTGTATAAAGTAATTCAGCAATTTGGAGCGGGAAGAATCGTGTGGTTCTTCCCACTTATTTAGGATGGAAGACTCAACTTCAGTAGGAATCTTTGAAAGATCAATAAGAGTCTTATTACGCTCCCAATTCTTGCGAACAGACTCATCAAAGAAAAGATTATCCGAACCCAAAGAATCTTGTAGTTCTTTCAGTTTCTTCTGTGTAATGGGCTTCTGTCGCTTTCCATCAATAATAAAACAATCATCATCTGACAATACATTTGGTACACCATCCCCAGAATCGCCCCTGATTATATGTTCATTTAGAACTGCAATAGGATCTTTACAGACAACCTTTGTCTTTGTAGTCGGAGAATATTGGTCTACACCAGGATACTGCTGCAATTGGGCAAAATCCTTGTCAGAAGACACAATGAGGATTGGTTCTTGCTTGTGAAAATGCTTACAAAGCACAGCAATCACATCATCTGCTTCACAATTATAAACCCGCATATGCTTGTATGGAAAATTATCACGCACTTCATCTCTGATCTTTGTCAGAATATCGAAAGCACGATCCCACTTTTCCTCTTGCCCCGCCCTGTCTTTCTTACGGTTAGCCTTATAGTGTGGGAAAACACCTTTGCGCCAAGAATTGGCATCTTGACAAAGCACAAGTTCTCCATACTTATCCTTGAACTTTGTTCGATACATCCGATAGGTATTGAGAGTAATATGGCGAACCATATCCTCGTCAATTGTACTGATTTCACGAACCTGTGTAAAGATTGTGGAGAGAATAATTTGAGTATTGTCTATAAGAATCATTTTGAAGTTTTCTTTGACCACACCAAAATAGTGTGTGGATTTATTCTTCCGTTTGGCTTGGATGCCTTTGCCCTAATATCATCAAACTTCCGCTGAACAACAGCAAATCCCGTATTTGTAAATAGTGTAAGGGTTTCTTTAGGCTTTCGCAGCCTCTTGGCAAAGGAACGATCAGAAAAGTTCTGAATCGTGGAACCCTTGACAAGCAAGCCACCTTCCTTGCCATGATAAAGAGTAAGAACTCTTGTTTTTGTATTGAATACTGTCAGCATTTCTGCTCCAAGTATATCACGGGGAGATATAGAAGTCAAAGAGAAATCTTCATCTTTCTCCTTATACTTTAACCCCTTGACCAATTTAGCAGGATCAACGGGCTTCTTCTTACGGGTTTTCTTTGGATACTCTGTTTCCAAATACTTTATTACATCATCGTGTGAATCACAAATAAACTTATGATAACGGGTTAGTTTTGGTTTTGGAAGATAAGAATACCCTTCCCGTTGATCTGATTTGGGATCATCGACTGCTATTTGTAGTTCTGAACGGGAACGAACAAGAGTTTCTTCTACATCCTCTGCAACTGTTTTGCTGGCACGAATGCTCTTGAGCCAACGCCCAATATCAATTTTTGTCTTGGTTTCGGCAATAATCTCTGCAAGCCCACGGTCAAGCAAAGCATTGAAATAACAGAGAGCCTCAAAATCTTCTGGTTTCACCTTTATCTCCATTCAGAGAATACTTTTTCTAATAAACCTGTCTTTGGTTGATAGGCATAATAGACAGTTTGTTTTTTTATATTCCCTTTTTTGAGTAATTCTAATCTTTCAGATTGGTCTTTCACTTCGTCTAAACATATTCCATTAGGCAGAATATAGTCCTCTATCATTGATATGATGAATCTATCTTCTGACTCCCAACCTATCACCTTATCATAGGCGAAGGATATGCGCTTGTCAACTTCTTGGTAAGGAAGTTTAGTCAAATCGTCTATCTTATAAAAGTGAATCTCATCCAAAGCAAAAACATCAGAAGGTTTAGATTTACCATGTCCTTCGATTGCCAAAGTTTTTTTGTTTGGAGAAACATAGAAATCTGTAATTCTTAACGCTAAATCTCTTTTTGATTTTTCTAGAATGTAGTCGTATTTCTTTCCCTCAGTAATGTTTATTAGGGTAAATCCCTGATAGTCTTCTGCACACATAAGAAAATCTTTTCCATTGAAATCTTCAATAAAGATAAATGGGAAGTCTGCCTCATTTCTTATTATTTTTCCCATTCTCTCTCCATCTACTGTTCTTTTAATCTCCACAACACAATAAAATGGACACCGCATATCCTTAACAGAATAGGGAATCAACTCTAGTGTATACTTCCCAGAAGGAGAGGAACGGTTTTCTTTTTTACCTTTGAGTGGTTTGCCTAGTGAAACTGCTTGCATGACTTTATTTCTTCGCTCTTCATACCACGGATCAGTAGCGTAGTTCATGCGACCTCCTTTGGAGGCTAGTTCGTATAATCTGCAAGTGTAGAGAAGTTGTTTTTCTTCTTGAACACCATTCGATTCTTGAACTTGTCCCCCAATGATTCTGGATTTTTGTGAGATATTACAAAAACTCTCACTGAACTATCTATGGTTTTCAATATATCCAAGAATGCATCTGTGGCGGTGTCGTCAAGTGATCCATCAAGAATTTCATCAAGAATAAGAAGATTACAGTTAACAGAATTTTTCTGTTGAGCAATTGTTCTCCAAGCAAATAACAAAGCCAAATCAATTCTTCGTTTTTCTCCTTCGGAAAAACTCTCGTAAGTGAATTCATCACGGTGTCTGGACTTTATTTTTTCTTCAAAGTTATCATTTAACTCAAAACTAACAAAGAAGTTCATCTTTGTAAGATATGAATTTATTGTCTTATTGATAATTGGCAAGTAGTGTGAAACTATTTTCTTCTTGATCCCGTTATCCTTCAAAAGGATAGCCGCTGCCGAGTAAACTGCTGAAGTTTCCGCCACATCTGTTTTATTTTTAGATATGTCGCCTTCCATAGTTTTGAATTTTGATAATTTTTCTTGTTCTGTTGCTTCATCGGAGCGGTCACTCTTAATCCGTTCGATCTCTGTTCGAAGCAAACCGATGTGCTTTTCAGAGGCAACTTTTGATGCGATAAGAGTATTGATTTTTCTTTGCTTTTCTTGTACGACCTCAATATCGCTTTTTGCTTTAGCGATAACGGACTTACTCTCTTCGATACTCTTTCGGATATCATCAATACCTCCCTGCATCTCTTGCAATTTGCTCTGCTTTTTGCCGATCTCATTTGTTTTATGCTCGACACAGATTCCTTGATGGCAGGTTGGACAAACATCGTTCTTCTCGTAGAAGACGATTTCATTTGTCAAGGACTTTACATGGTTGTCAATTTGAGATTGAAGTGTATTTAGTTTAGATAATGTCTTTTCTTCGGTAGTTTTTCTATTTTCTGCACTAGAAAGAAGTTTTTGCACTTCTTCTTGAAGAACAGTTATTTGTTCTCCTAATTGCTTCATTTCATTTTCCGTCTTTTCTATAGCCTGTTGTTTTTCAACAATAAGACTATCGCTTCTTGACTTTAGACTGGCGATAAACTTTGATTGCATATCAATCTTCTCACGAATAAGAAGAAGACCTGCATCTATTTCCTTTAGCCTTTCTTTGGTAGAGGTTTGTCGTTCCTTTAGGAGTGCATTCATAGTCGAGAAAATTGATATGTCCAAAATAGATTCAACAATGGATCGACGGTCGGCAGCAGTCAAGCGCATGAAAGGGATGTAGTTTGTAGATCCCAATATAACAACTTGGCAAAAGGACTTCTGATTGAACTTAAGAATCTGCTCCTCTAGAACCTTTTGATAATCCTTTGAATTAGCACAAATATCAACTAATTTGCCATCTTTGAATATTTCAAATATCTTGGGAGAAAGTCCTCTCCTAACCAAATAGTTTGATCCAGCCAAACTAAACCACAATTCAACAAGACAGTCTTTCTCATTGATAGTGTTTACAAGTTGAGGAATATTGATATTACGGTATGGCTTTCCAAAAAGCACAAAGGTGAGAGCGTCGAGCATTGTGGTTTTGCCCGCACCGTTCTCACCTGTGATTAGAGTTGTATTGTGCCGCAACAAGTCCACTTCCGTGAACTGATTGCCTGTTGATAGAAAGTTCTTCCAACGAATCTTCTCGAATGTAATCATAATATAAAACCACTTTGTTTATTTGCTAACTTAACTCTTCTTCTTTCCTGCACGAAGGGCTGCAAGATCGGCTGCATCAACCTCTCCATTCTTGTTTACATCCAACTTCTTCTGACCACCGATGAGTTCTTCCTCAACCTTCTTTTTACCCTTTCCCTTTATCTTATAGAGCGTATCACCTTCACCATGTTGGACAGCAATCTTATATCCTTGCTGACGAAGAGCGTTAAGATCAACTTTAGTCTTCTTCAAAGACTTCCATTCTTCTTCTATCTCTTCTTCCTCTTCGCTTTCCTCTGCTTTCTTTCCTGCACGAAGGGCTGCTAGGTCTGCTCCATCGACCTTTCCATTCTTGTTTACATCCAACTTCTTTTGACCACCGATGAGTTCTTCTTCTACTGGTTCAGCAGACTTTGATGCTCCCTTCTTTACAGAAGCATATGCAGACGGATTGCTTGTGACAATATTGATAAGGGACATAAGCATATTCATAAGATCCGAACGAACAGCGGCATTTTGCATCGCTTTATCTGGATTCTTCAGAGCAGAACGAACACGGGATAGCCGACTAGTATCAACCAATCCCGAACGCATAAGAGCCGTTACACGGTTGGGATCATCCAAAGCCTCGCATAGTTCAGCAGCAGTGGCACAGATTTCCTCTTGTAGAGACAAAGGATCAGTTTGATCTGCTTGTCGTAACATCTTCTTTACTTGTTCGTTCAAATTCTTATACTTTTCAATCTTATCCATCTCTATTCTCCTTGTACTTGTATGTTCAAGCATACATTGAATATTTTGCTAGTTCTTTCTTCAAGACTTCTTCCACTATATTTGAAAGTTCCTTGTAAAGTTTGTTATCGCTTTCGTTCAAATTTCTACTTCCATTCTCTGATGTCTCCTGAGTTGAAGTAAGATCAACTGTTTCTATGATAGGTTCTTGTACAGTCTCGGTTGGTTCGGTCTTTTCTTCTACTACAACAGAAACATCAGTCCTATTTGGGATTTCTTCCACTTTGCTTATAGTTTCGGCAATGGTTGTTTGATTGATTGATTTTGATTTCTTTTGCTTTGGTTCTTTGACAAATTCTTTCTTTTCTTTTATCTGATTTCTAATCATTACTGCTTTTTCAGAAGGATTTATTTTTGATATCTCTCCACCAAGTATATCTTTGAACTCTTCATTCATCAAAAAAGAACGAAATCTTGCCCAAGCAGCAGGATCTGACACTACAATATAATTCAGTGTCTTTATCATCAAATCATACAATTGATTTCTTATCTGAGGAGATACACCGAATTTTTTAGGGTCTTTAAGAACATTGGTCATTTTCCAAACCAAATCCTCGGGAACTAGACCAGCACGAGCCAATTGTAGCAGTCTTGGATAATTCTTAATTTCATATTCTGGATCTGTTTCTGGAGCGGGAGTCTGTTGTCTTTCTTGTAAAGAGATATTGTTCTTCCTAAAAGAAGACAGCATTTCTTTCATGTCATTTAATAGTTTCTTTTTCAAAGAAAGTCCTCCAAATACTACAATATGTAGTTTTTCAAAGGCTTATGCTATCCACATATAATTCACGAATGGTAGTTTTTAGTTTTTCTTTGTTTACCACCATTTCCATTTCATCAATGGCATCATTGATTAGTTCTATTGTCCCCTTTGAAAGATCAACTCTTTCAGAAGGTGATGTTTCTTCGCTCATTTCCTCAACGATGGACAGATTGCCCACCCCTGCCGCCACAAGGCTCTCACAGAGGCTTGTAAAGCCAATCTCGTCTGTCTTACGGGTCACTACTAGTCGAAGGTAGCAGTCCTTATAACGCCCACAATCAAATTGTGAATAATCAGAAATGGTGTCGTCATAATATACTTTATGATACATCTTGTAAGGATTTTCTATAAAAGTAAGATTAAGGGTCTTTGTGTCTAAAACATGAAATCCCTTCCTCTCACTTACATCAGAAAATGTAAGATCATACTGTGTGCCTAAAAACCATACATGACCACGATGTTGTTTGCAATGAAAGTGTCCAGACATAACTAAATCAAATTTTTCTAATACATTGTCGGACATTCCACCATTATGGTTTATTCCTCTCATAACTTCATAGCCATCAAGTTCCAAATGACCAACAAGAACAGGAGAAACTGTGCTTTCTAAAGCCTGTTCACACTGAGCCTCATTTGCCTTTGTGATCCACGGCAAAAATAAAACAGAAAGTCCATCAAAGTCTACAGTAGTGGGTGTCTCGTACAAATTGAGATCGTCTTTAAACAACTCTCGAAGAGAATTCAAATCGTTAGTATTTTTCCAATAAGTATCATGGTTGCCTGGAATACAATGTACCTTTATGCCCATTTCACGAAGTGGGGCAAAAAATCTCTTCTTCACTTGAGAGAGGGTATTGAAATTTATGTATTTCCGACGATCTAAAAGATCGCCCATATGGATAACCGTGTCTATCCCATGCTCCTTTAAATAAGGAAAGAAAACACTGTCAAAAAATTTGAAGGAATAATCTAAAAACAGTGGAGAATCATTACGAACTCCAAAATGGGTATCAGATATCACTGCTATCTTCATCTGTTGTATCCTCCAAAAGTTTTTCTAGCCCTTTGGGTTTACGCTTCTTTGTCTTCCTCTTTCCTTTACCCCTTTTGTCTTCTTTTTCCAACTCTTTGGTGAAATTCTCTATATCAGTTTCGGACAGATCAAATTTCTTTGCTGCTGGATCTCTGTATTCAACCGTGGATTGGTAATCCTGCTCATCCATGCTTCTCATCTTTGACATGAATTTGCCAATGTTTCCATCCCCAATCCTATCTCTTACCATCTTATATTTGATGAACGATTGTTTCTTTTCTCTTTGAATGCGACGAAGAAATGCATAATAGATGATTTGAGTAAAATACGAGAAAGGATTGGAACTTTTCTCTGGATCAAAGTTTGCTGCATACACAACACAGTTTTCAACTGCATCGCATATCATTTCATCTCTATATGCATAGTGTGCAAAATTAGGTTTGGATGAGAGTTGCTCCGCAATCTTTAAAAAACACTCACCAATATAAGAAGTGATTGGTGGTTCTGGTTCTCCGACTGCCTCTGCTTCGTTTACTACCTTCTTCCATTCTTGCATTTCTTTGAAGAAGCGTTCGTTGTCGATGTAATGATCTCTTTTTTGTCGTTTATTGCCGCTCACTTGTTTCTCCTTGAGGGTATTATGCATGAGTATACGCAATAGTCAAGCACAATCTTGTCCTTTTTATTCTAACTCTGGACTTCGGTGCTAGGCTGACCACTAGTGGCTGCATAAGTAGTGTGTCTGGATTCAATGAAGAACCTTTTAGTACCCAATAGGGTTACTTAGGGAACCCAAAGCGACCATTCCACCCATCAGGAGGCGTATCTTCGTCCTTGTTGGGTTTCTTTTTGGGTGAAGGTGGTTTTGGCTTTGGAGAAGGTGGTTCACCATCGGAATCGTCCTCCCCACCATCATCCATATCCGTAGAATCATCGCCCAAATCCTGACCCCAACCATCAAACATGGGCATATTCAAAACAATATTTAAGAATACATCGGGTGGCATAGAGAATGTTGCCGTTACCATATTAGTATTGATCGGTAAACTTGGTGGTAATATTGGTGGTTTGCTTTGTTGGGGTGGAGGGAGCGGAGCACCTGTCAACGGCTGTTGAAGAGCCTTGAAATATTCATCTAGCAAATCCTCTGTTGCCTGTAGATCAGACTTTTGTGATTTCTTTGTGATTGGTGGAGGAGTGGTCTTATCCTGTTTATCTAATTTATCCAACTCTGCCAAATACCTTGAAACCATATCGGGTGTTGCTACTCCACTAAAAATGATAAAGTCGTTTGGAATTTCGCAATTGATTTGGGTTGTGAACTCTAACCAATCTCTAAAAATACAAATATTCTTCCTTACATTTCCTGTGTTTGGGTCAAGAAAGGTTGATCTTTGTAGTTGCAAGGGACGATTGAGCAATAGAACATCTTTTTTTGTTCCTGTTTTCTTTGCTATGATTTCATCACCACTACGGAGTTTCAGTATTACAAATTGTGACTTTTCTGCGGTCATATCACGCTCCTTACAAGTCCAAGCGCACCAAACGGTAGTTGAACTTCTCTTGTATGTATAGGTTTACACGCTCTGTCAGATGCTTAAGGGTATGGTTGCGGTGGGACTTGATGCTCAAATCATCACCAATATCAAATAATTTAGCACAGGTCTTGTGTTCTGATTTACGCAGTTGCCGTCCAATGGATTGCAGCACACGAATTCTGGATTTAGATGGTGATGCAAACACAACATTGTGTAGTCTGCGTATGGAGATACCAGTGGAGAATGTTCCGTAGGAAGCAACAATGATGGCATTTTCGTTTGCCTCTGCCAATTGCCGAACTTCTTCTCTTGTATCGGCTTCTGTTGCTCCATACACTAAGAAAACCTGATGCTTTCCTTCAGAAAGTTTTTGAATCTGTTGATGTAGTGTTTTTCCATGCTCAATGAATTGAAACAAAACAAGAGTATTTCCCTTTAGATTTACTGCCATTTCTGAGATGAATCTATTACGCTTCTTGTGCTCGGTAAGCCATTTTATTTCATCAGCATATTTCATACCCTTGCATTCACGCCTTTCTTCTTCTGGATACTTTAGAGTGATACACTCAATTGAGAGATCAGACAATAGATTCTTGTCCATTAGATCTTTTGTGCTAGTTACTTTAACTACTTTACCGAACAATCCTTCAATGACTAATTTGTGTGTTTGTGTTCCATCCAATGTACCTGTAGTACCAATTCGATAATATGCATTCTTCGCCTTCTCCATTATGGATGTAAGACTCTTTGCTTTGAACAAATGACATTCATCTCCAAACACTGCAAAAAAATCCTGATAGTAGTCTGCTTTCATTCGAAAGATAGACTGCCAAGTGGAAATAATTACACGGGCTTTGGTTGTTTTTTCCTGACCAGAGAAAATCTTTTGGCACTGATGCTTTACATCCCAACCATTCTTCTGCGAATAGTCAAGAAAATCAGCATACATTTGATTTACTAGACCAACAGTGGGAACTACTAGTAGAATCTTTTTCTTTGTATCACTTTCAATACTGTCTAAAAGATACCGTATAGTGGAGTATATTATGAGAGACTTTCCACTAGCAGTAGGAGAAAGCAAAAGACAACGCTGATCGTTTAGTGCCGTTGAGATAGCATCAACTTGGTGATCGTGAGGAGTAATATCTTTTCCTGCTGCTACAAGTTGCAAAGAATTTAAGTAATCTTTCAACTCGTCACGATTCATAGGAGAAGAAGAGTATGGAGTCTTTGCACAGAGATTGAAAGGATAACCACGATCTTGTGCAAATTTACTTAAATAGTCTGCTAATCCTGCATAGAGTTTTTTGTCATAAGTATTGAATAAACGAATGTTTCCATCCCACATTTTATTTCGATATGCGGGCATAAACTGATATCCAGGGACTTTAAAGGTGAAGAAGTCAGAAAGTTCTTGTGCAACACCCCGCTCACAATCGACTTTGAGATATACTGCATCTGGTTGGGTGACATTGATATCATTCATTTCATCCGTATTTATAGGATGAAATTCATCATCAATTTGAGTGTCTTCCCACGGATACAAGGTCATACACCACCCAAAAACTTTTTCCAATCAATTGCATTCCGAATGAGCCATCCACGATTAGCAATCGTCTTTACTACAGACTCAATATAATCCACACGCTCTTCTTGAAGTTGAATGCGACCACGAAGTTTATTCATGTCTTTGTCTCCGTCAAGATACATCTCAACATCATTTTTAAGAACACGGAGTTGGAAAGGCTCCCATCCCCGCTCTTTTAGAGAAGTTTCATCCATCTTTCCTGTGTAGTATTCATACTTCAGACGGGTAAGTTCACCAATATCATTGCGTAGTTTTTTCAACAGAAGTTTCTCTGCATACAAATGCTTGAGATACTTGTTGTGCAATTGAGGAATGCGCAGGGATTCGGTATCCAACTGTGTTTCATCAAAGGTGAGGTCTTTTTCGATTTCTTGTTGCAGTTCTTCAAAAGTCATAGTGTATAGATTATATCACGAAATTGTCGTAAGTCAAAATGTTTCGACATCAAAATGACTGTATTGGAAATTGGTTGTTACTATTATTGGATCTATTTCTGTTGATGATGAATTGAATTCAAACGATGATAAGGACGATGGATAGCATTTATGAAATGTTAGTTTCTTTTTTAACTTCTTTGCATTGGTGTATACTAAAACTATTATTTGAGAATACTGCTCTTCTTTGAGTTTCACTTGTCCTGTATTTTGTGAAGATGGAACCATTGATGACATCCAAGTGAAAACTTCGTTCCAATTTTCCATGTTTTCGTCAATTGCAAAATTCATAATGATTTCATCTGTTATGTCTAAGTAAGAAGGTGCTTCTTGCTTTGGATAACCTTTAAATGTCGGTATTTCAAGAGAACCCAATGCAACAGAGGGTATGCTTATAGATTGGACAAAATAAGTCATTTTTGGAAGTTTTGGAACTACTACTCTGTATGAAGTAGGTGAGAGGTAGTTGTATGACTCTTGTGTTTTTGATATTGGGGTTATAGAACCAAAAGGCTCATTTTCATCTGTGTACATATTACCTCCTTAAGATTATGTATGCAAAAATGAACAGGGGGAGATTTCTCTCCCCCTGTCCTACTTAACCTAGAATCTGCTATCTTTACCAATCAATTATTACATGGAGGCTGATGTTGCTCCGTGGAGGTTGGTGATTGAGAAGATGCGGTAGTAAGTGTTGTTGCGCATAGAGACGCCGTTGTTGTAATCCAACACAGTGTTTCCTAGCGTTGCGAATGGATTTGCTGCAATTCCGTAACGAGTCTTGAAACCAATCTTTGGTTGGAAGGTCGTTGGGTCGATTGCACGAACCATTTGTAGAGGAACATATGGGCAGTAGAAGAAGCCAGCATCGTATTGGGATGTACCCTTATATCCTACGACGCAGAAGTTTGTGCCTGCTGGTACATAAGGATCAATGTAGACCTTGTATCGACCGATTGTTCCAACAAATGTTGTTCCAGTGTCATCAACATCCTTACCGAATGCTCCAGCCTGATTTGCTTCGAGCAATCCAGTCATGGAGAGAGCAGATGCAACATCCGATGAGCAGATGATGATGTTACCCTTGCCACGGCGTGTATCTTTAGCGATGGCATTTGCTTCACGCTCAATTTGGAAGAACAGACCACGATAGCGTTCTGCTGCCCAACGACCGTTAGAGTTGGTTGAAAGGTTGAATTCACCATTTGTCAAGTTGGAATCTTCGGAATTCTTGCAGCCGAGAGTTGCAACCTGATAGATTGTGCGGATAATTTCACGATTGATTTCTGCAAGAACTTCGTTCGTGAGAATATTTGCCAATTCTGTCTCAACATCAAGACCATGAACAGCCTTGAGGTCTTGTGCAATTTCAGCAGAGTATGATGCTTGGAGAGCACGGGAACGGGCAATAACGGATGTACGCTCAATTGAGAAGCCCATTTCTGGGAAACCGTTTCCACCACGAACAGATGTTTCGAGGAACTTGGTATCGTAACCAATACCAGAGTATGCACTTGTACCCGTTACACCGTTGCCATCACCGATTAGTGTTGCAAGGGCGGCTTCTGCGGTCGAAAGAGTTGTTCCACTGTAGGAGCCATCAAGGTAAGGCCCTGTACCAGAATAGAAGGTATTTGCTGCGGACAAGCCCAATGCTTCTGCTTGTGTCTTATCTACAGCAGTATTTGTTGCGTTGGCGTAGCGTGATTTCATGCAGAAAATCAAGCCTGTTGGTGCAGTCATTGGCTGGACGCCGCAAACATCATATGCAATTAGATTTGGCATTGCACGACGAACCAATGAGATCATCACTGGATCGAAAGATTGCAAGGATGAATTGCCGTTTGGGTTTGCTAAGTTAGCAAGACCATTGCCTAATGCGTTTACTGGATTTGCTTCGTTCAATGCCTGTTGTTGGTTCTCAAGCAACAGAGCGGTAACGGATTTGCGATATGGGTCTTTGATTGCACCTAGTTCTGGATGCTCAAGAATTGGCTTCCACTTCTTTAGTGCTTGTTCTGTTAGAAATGCTGTCGTGTCCATTTTTTCTCTCTCCTTTGAAGATTGTAGATTCTACTTGGTTATGTAGTTTTTCTTTTTGTTTAGGTTTATTTGTTCTTACGAAGCAAGGCTTGAAGATAGGCTGATATCTCGGGATTTGAAGACTCGTTCAGCACTGTTGGCTCGGAAGTGTCTTCAACCTGTATTGATGATACTGTTGGTTTAGGTTCGGATTTGCCGTAGTTTTCCTTGAGGATAAGCAATTTAGCCTTGAATTCGGAATTGTCAGCAAACTTCATGCTCTCTGCGAGTTGACGCAACTTCTCTGTTTGTACAGATGAAAGTCCTTCTGTTGCCTCGGCAAAGATTTCTGCTCTTTGGTATTTCTTTAGTTGTTCTGTTAGGTCAAGCGTTTTCTTAATCTGAGCGTTCAACTGTTCTGTGACCTTTTCTAAGTTATTTGCAGTTTCATCCAATAAATCGGTTTGACCTTCTGGTACAGAGATGTTGTGTTCATTAAATAGATTTTTCAGACCAGCAATGAATGACTCTGCTACATCTGTGCGAATACCACGCTCAACAGCCAACTTGTTTTCTTCCATCCATTCAGAAACAACATAGTTCAAGTAAGAATCTACTTTTTCTGTCAGATCATTGGCAATTTCTTCCACTTCTGATTCTAATAGATTGGTGAATTTCTCTGCAAGTTGTTCTTCGACTAGTTTAACACGGTCGTTTACGGCGGCTTCGAAAAGAGTGCTGACCTTTAACTTGAATTCTTCAGACAAGTCTTGACCAGAGAAAATCTGTTCAATGGATTCCTTCATATCTGGAATTTTAACGCTTTCTTCCATTTCTTCCTCTTCGTCTTCCTCTTCGTCTTCCTCTTCGTCTTCTTCATCTTCCATATCCATTTCTTCTTCAGACATGGACTTTTTGGAGTAACCTTCTTTCATGGAATCTTCTTCTTCCATTTCGTTTTTTTCCTCTTTCATTTCTTCCATTTCTTCTTCCTTTT